>Ga0194125_10012164_pt1 | contig 11392 bp, 10 predicted proteins | sample TA2KigC250mmetaG_FD_148626 | JGI IMG/M metagenome (GOLD analysis project Ga0194125, IMG submission 148626) | Freshwater microbial communities from Lake Tanganyika, Tanzania - TA2015034 Kigoma Deep Cast 250m | ecosystem: Environmental > Aquatic > Freshwater > Lake | place: Tanzania: Lake... | reverse complement strand
CGGACTGTGGTGTGCCGGTCTTCCAAGGCGGAAGCAAACGCAGCCACGATCTCGTCGGTTCTCGGCCCGATTTGCAGGAGTGCATCCAGCGCTTCCGTTCTCATCTCCGGGTCCGGATACTGCGCCGCTTTCAGCAGCGGCCCAACAGGGGTGGTGAAACTCAAGCCCACTCGACCGAGACACCGGGCTGCGTCCGCGCGCAGGCGCTTCGGCTCGATCGGCTGCGGCAGCCATCTTCTTCACACGGTTTGCGAGCGGCTCAATCCAAATCCGGTTCTTTCAACGTCTTCAAAACAGCGCCGCCATACTTGAGGCGTTCACGGACCGTTGGGGCGCCAAGGATTTCCGAAAGAGCTGTGCCGGCGGCGGCGCTGACGGTTTGATCCTCGCTTTCGAAAGCCTCTTCGATGGCCGCGATGACATGCCGCGAACCCGGCGCGATTTTCGCCAACGCACGAACTGCTGATGCCCGCGCAAAAGGTTCTCCGGTCCTGAGCATGTCCAACAGGTCTGGAACCGCTTCCGCGGCCGCCGGTCCAATGTTTCCCAGCGCGACAGTCACGGGATGCAGAACATAGCCGCCGAACACGCCGGGAGAGGCCGCCCGTTTCACGGATCGCGTTATCCAGGCGACGTAATCCGGGTCTCGCAACATTCTGCGCAACGCGGCAACGGCGGGCTTGCCTTCGGCTTTCAGATTTCCCAGCGCATAAATTGCCAATCGACGCACGGTATCGTCCTCACACTACAGCGACAGATAAAGTGTCGCTGTCGTGCTCATCCTTCGTCGGGGTGATCAGCGGGTAAACGGCCGCCTTCGCGTCAGGCCCAATCGAGCCAAGAACTGACGCGGCGTTTTGACGGGCGCGGACCCGCGAATCCCGGAGCATCTGGACCAGCGAAGGAACGGCGGGCCGGGCATTGGCGCCTAATGTTTTGAATCCAAAATGCGCGCGACGCTGCCGGTCCAGCGCCGACGGAAAACGTGTTCTCAGCCAGCGGAACCGCGGGTTTCTGTCGATGAACGCCGCGGACCTTTCTCTCCAGGAAGAGCCGTCAGTCTGAAGGTCTCTGAGCAGCCACGGAATTGCCTTGGGACCGATCTCGCGAATCGCGCGTTCGGCTTTTGAGGCGTCACCCCAGACGCCTTCGTTCAGCCATTGAGTCAGGCGCTTCCTTCCGAAAGCTGGCTCGCGAGGCTGCAGCGCAAGTCCCAGGATCCCGAAGATCAAGATCGCGGCGACGGCAACAATTATGGCCCGGTGTCGTTTCGTCAAACGCATGGCTTGGACCACTCATGCACACTAATTCAGAAGCGGCTGGAAGCAACAGTTTGTGCGAACCTCGACATGAACTGGCTCATGGGACGGCCTGGTTCCCCGCCGTTCATTCTAAACCTTCTGCTGTCGTCTGCCATCTTCCCCCTCAGCCTGGCCTTCTCCCTCAGGGAGAGGGAACACCGTTGGCCGCGCGGGAGCCAATCTGGCCGCGTCGGACCGCGGACGAACAGTGACGGATTCTCCCTCTCCACGAACCTGATTCAGCCACTGGTTACATGGATCACACGGATTTCACGGCTTTCGCATCCGCGAAAGCCGTGAAATCCGTGGTCAAGAAATCGGTTCAGACTGGCGGAGGCCGGTGTCACCGTATCTCACCGCGCCAGGTAATATTTCTCCGTGTACTCCTGGACCATTCGCCAGGTATCGTACTTCGGGACCAGCGTCGCCATCGCGCGCCGGATTTTCGCGATCCACTGGTGAGGAATTCCCATGGCATCGCGATTGTAGAAAGTGGGAATAACTTCCTCGGTGAGGACGCGGTAGAGATTCTCACTGTCGCGCCGGTCCTGTTCCTCCACGTTGTCCGGGTGGGAATCGTCGCCGATGACAAAGCCGTTCGTGCCGTCGTAGCCTTCGCGCCACCAGCCGTCGAGGATGCTCAGGTTGAGGCAACCGTGGCAGGCGGTTTTCTGGCCGCTCGTGCCGGAGGCTTCCAGCGGCCGGCGCGGATTGTTCAGCCAGACGTCGCAGCCCGACACCATCTGCCGCGCCACGTGAACGTCGTAGTTCTCGACGAAAATCAAATGATCCTTCAGTTCGGTGTATTTGCTCAGATGCAGGATGTGCTGGATGTACCGTTTGCCTTCGTCGTCCTTCGGATGGGCTTTGCCGGCAAAGATGAACTGGATGGGCCGGTGTTTGTCCGAGACGAGCTTCACGATGTTGTCGAACTGCTGGAAAATCAGCGGCGCGCGTTTGTAAGTGGCAAAGCGTCGGGCGAACCCGATCGTCAGCGCGTCGGGGTTCAGCAGTTGATCGAACGCAATGAAGTCGCTTTGGGTCAGGCGCTGGCCCTGAATCAACAAACGCCGCCGGGTGAATTCAATCAACTCGCGGCGGAGTTTGTAGCGCAAGGCCCAGATTTCCTCGTCGGAAATAAACTCCGGGTCTTCGACGCGCGCCCAGAACTCAGGCGTGTTGATGTTTTGTTCCCAGTCGGGTCCCAGTTTGCGTCTCCAAAAACGCCGCGCCGGTCCCTTCATCCAGCCGAGCAAATGAACGCCGTTGGTGATATGGCCAATGGGCACTTCGTCGGCGGTCTTCTTCGGAAAAAGCGGTTGCCACATGTGGCGGCTGACTTGCCCGTGCAGTTCGCTGACGCCATTGGCCGCGCGCGACAGTTTGAGCGCGAGCACGGTCATGCAGAAGAGTTCGGTTTCGCTCCCGGCTTCCACCTGTCCGAGTTTCATCAACTCCTTCAAGGAAAGTTTGAGCTGGTGCTGCAGCTTGAACAATGCATAGCTGATCAGATCGCTGCTGAACCGGTCGTGGCCGGCTTCGACGGGCGTGTGCGTCGTAAAAATGCATTGCGCCCGCGTGGCGGACATCGCCGCCGAAAGAGTTTTTCCTTCAGCGAGCTTTTCCCGGATCAATTCCAGCGTCAGGAAAGCGGCGTGGCCTTCGTTCATGTGAAAGACCGACGGCTCGATGCCCAGGTGCCGGAGCAAGCGGACGCCGCCCACGCCCAGGAGAATTTCCTGCATGATCCGCGTGGTGCTGTCGCCGCCATAAACGCGCACCGTCAGGTCCCGGTAGCGTTGCTCGTTTTCCGGAAGGTTGGTGTCGAGCAGATACACCGCGCAACGCCCGACATTCACGCGCCAGGCTTTGAAATAGACTTGCGCCATCGCGATTTCGACCGTGCAGACGACCGGCTCGCCTTTGGCGTTGAGCACCGGTTCAAGCGGCAGGTCTTTCGGGTGCAAAAGCGGATAAACCTCAATCTGCCAGTTTTCGTGGTTGAAGGTTTGTTGGAAGTAACCTTCGCGATAAAACAGGCTGATGCCGACGAACCCGATGTCCAGGTCGCTCGCGGACTTGGCGTGATCACCCGCGAGGATGCCCAGGCCGCCGGCGGCGATGGGCAGCGTTTCGTGAAAACCGAATTCGGCGCTGAAGTAAGCCACCGGATAGGTGTGAAGCGCAGGAGCGTGAGCCCGTCCCCAGGTGTTCTTGTCGGCCAGATACGCCTCGAATTTTCGGAGCGCTTCACGGACGTGTTGAGCGAATTCCTGGTCCTGGAGCCGCACGCGCAACTCATAATCGGAAACTTCCCGCAGCACGGCTACGGCGTTGTGGTAGAGGTTTTGCCAGCCGCGCGGCGAGAGTTCGTGGAACACCTCCTGAGCTTCCTGACTCCAGGTCCACCAGAGGTTGCGAGCCATCCGGTTGATCCCGACAATGAGGTCGGTCAATTCCGATGAAGACAGGGCGGTTTTGGTCATAGAAAGTAAACGAAGTTACGCGAGTGTTTCAGTCGCGGTGCGCAACGTAGCCAGAAGCGGAAAGCAGAGCAAACCAATTCCCGGTTTCAACGCGCCTGGGCTTGTTGGCAAAGTAGCGCAGATTTTCAATCTGCCGTATCGCCGAATTGCATTCGGCAGCGGGGGCGGGAAATCCAAGCGCGCTCAACTCGCCGAGGCCATGCGGATTTCAAATCCGCGATACAGCAGAATTCGATTCTGCGCTACTTTGTCAATGGCGCCGCCCCTGCGCCGCCGTGAATTCTTCCGCGCGGCGCTTGGCTTCGGCGACTTCATTTGGCGCCATGACTTGCGCGAAGAGGTAAAGGACGTTCACGGCCTGCGCATAGCGCTGCGACGCGGCCAGGCTGAACCATTTGTACGCTTCAATGTAATCGATAGGCACGCCGAGTCCTTTCGCGTGAAGCACTCCGAGATTGAATTGCGCCTGAGCCGATCCGCTCTGCGCCCCCAGCATGTTCCAGCGGTGCGCCTCGGCGTAATCTTGCGGCACGCCTCGGCCGTGCGCATAAAGGCAACCGAGGTTGCTCTGCGCCGCGACAATTCCGCGCTCGGCGGCCTGGCGGTACCAGGCGGCGGCTTCGGCGTCGCTGGGGCGCACGCCGAGGCCGTTCTCATACATCAATCCGAGATTGTACTGCGCGCGAGCGTGTCCCTGGACCGCCGCTTTGTGATACCATTTGACGGCTTCGACAAAATCCTGGGGCACGCCGCGGCCGGCGTCGAACAACACGCCGAGATTGGACTGCGCTTCCGGATCGCCCTGTTCCGCCGCCAGTCGATACCACCGGGCGGCTTCCGCCGGATCTTCGGTTACACCGAGTCCATTGTCGAACATGACACCCAGGTTGTATTGAGCGGAGACGTTCCCTTGCTCCGCTCGCGCTTTGGTGCCTTCAAAATCCAGAGCCAGCATAAAGAATCGACTTCATTGGTATGGCTGAGAGGCAATCACGGCGCGGAAAGTAATCGATCCGTTAAGGCAGCGCAATCTCCGGCAATTTTAACCTCGCGCCGCTGCGCAAAGAAAAGTATCCGTGTAGCCATCCTGAGTTCTGAGCGCATGGACATCGAGCAAAACAAGGCCGTGGTCAGAGGCTTCGTTGAAGCGATCATCAGCATTTATCGAGTCGCAGACGGGCGAATTGCCGAGGCGTGGGTGGAGTGGGATTGCTTGAACGGGCTAGTTCAGCTAGGACACATCAGCCTGCCGTTGGCACGACTCGATACAACACCATGAGCGCGCTGCGCAAAATCAACACGAAGGATATCCCCGAAATCTCGTGGTCGTCGCCCAAAGGAAAATTCGGCGGCGCCGGGAAGGAGATCTCCGAAGCGCTGGGGCGCAAGCCGAACTCGACCGACCTCCGAGAGCGGCATCCGTTCGACGTGGAGATTTGCCGCATCCCATCAGGCAAAAGCGCTTACCCATATCATTCCCACAGCGCCCAGTGGGAATTCTATCACGTGATCTCCGGCCGAGGGATCGTCCGGCACGAGCACGGAACAACTCCGATCGAACCGGGCGACGCGTTCGTTTTCGGGCCGGGGCAACCTCATCAGATCACGAATCCCAACTCGGATTCGGGCGAGGACCTCGTGCTCTACGTGGTCGCGGACAATCCGATCGGCGAGTCCTGCTATTATCCGGACAGCGGGAAATGGCTGGTTCGTTCGCCGGAGCGAAAACTGATTCGCTCGGACGGTCTGGATTACTACCAGGGAGAGGAATGAAACTCGTGAGCAGCGTTGCCCATGAACCGAAAACTGCGCGGACCGCAGCCTTCAGGCTGCTTCCAGCTCCGCGAGGTAGGGCGAGTCCGTCTCGGCGAGCCGTTCGACGATCTCGGAACACGTCCAGTCTGGCTCGCTGGGCACAGGCTCGCCCTACCGTAAGGTTTAAGGGAAGCCGCCCTGGCCACGGCGCCATGCACACGGCCCATGAACCACGCCCTGCACGTAGTTCCGGCTTTAGCCTAATGCCATTCGGTAATTCTTCATGAGCGGGTTGAGAGGACGGAGACTTCCAAGGGACCTTCCGTGCTTTTTTGATTTCGTTTTCGCGGCCAGGGCTGGATCGGTTGGCGCATCGCTCGAGGACACGAGCGATCTCGTTTCTTGGCCATGACGCGGCGGGCCGCCAAGCGATAGAACCGATCACACAATTGTTGCTTCTGCTCTTCGGTCAGAATATCAGCCCCCAGAAGCAAAGTCAGCCAGAGGGGTTCGAGCGTCTCCCACGTCTTGATGAAGCTGACGCGGTGTTGGAGCGGTTCCCCGGGTTTGAGTTTGGCCCGTTCGTGGGCGATCAAGGAGCTGCCGATGATCATCGCGCACACTTCCTGCGCCGCCGTTTCTGGCGTTTGACTGCGGAGCAGGTCATTGACGTTCAAGTGCCATTTCAATTCCCGGAAATAGAGTTCCTGTTCCCATCGGGCCGCATACAGGCGCACCAATTCCTCTATTGCGACGATTTGACCTACACGGCCAAACAGTGAAAGAAGCATCGTCCAGTTCTGAAACGAAACCCATCCGGATGCTCGTGGAGAGCGACGCCTTTGAGAGCGCCCTTCTTGAGAAAAAGCACAGAGAAATGGACCTCAATCGTCAGTCTCTGTGTCTCTGTTACCTCTGTTTCCTCCTGTTTAACATGCCTCGATATCGAGTCTGAATTTCCGGATCCGGGTTCAATTTCCGCCGAGAAGTTTTTGGAGATTGAGCCGGGCGGGGTCGTTGGACGGGTCCAGCCGAAGGGCTTCGCGGAAGTGGCGGATGGCTTCGCTTCGCCGGTCTTGTTTGAGGCAAATCAACCCCAGATTGAAGTGCGCCTCCGCGTAATCCGGGTTGACCTCCAGAGCCCGGGCGAACATCGCGGCGGCTTTGTCAGTTTCCTTTCGTTCCGCGAGCGTTTTTCCCGCTTCGCAATACGGCGTCGCAAAATGGGGAACGAGTTCGCTGACTCGGCGCCACTGCGCGAGCGCGCCTTCGCAATCTCCCAGGTTCGCCAGCAGGAAGGCGAGCAGATCGTGCAGCACCCAATCGTCCTCAGCCTGGGTAATCGCAGCGCGGCACAAGCTGGCAGCGCGGTTCAAGCCGGTCGATTTGATGCGGGGTTGAAGCTTGATCAGGTCTTCCTCCCATCGGCGAAGACGGTCGTCGTGGCCGAGCTGAGCCGTAAAGGGTGGCTGAAGCAATCGCTGCCGAATGTGTTGCTTGGCCCAGTAACGACTGTAGTCATTCCACGCCAGGCGCTGCGCGGCCTCCGATTCCGACATCCACGAGTTTCCGCGTCCGGTCCGGTTGGTGATGCTTGCAGGAAGCAGCAAGGCAATCTGATCGGCGAACAACCGCGCGAGCAAATAATTCCCTTCGAAATTGAAGTGGACGTGTTCGTAGAGCCATTCGTTGCCGGGGATTCCGCCAGGGCTTTGCCGGGAGAATTCCGCCTCGGCGTCGAGCAGGCGCAGATCCGGTGTGCTGACCCGCGTCACCGCGTCGCGGATGATTTCGTTGAGCCGCTCATCCGCGCGGAATCGCAGCGTGTCCAGATCGCGAGCTTTCTGGAAATGGGCCCTGGCTTCGGTGAGTTTTCCGAGCGACAGCATGCACCGGCCGCTGCGAAAATGAAGCTCTGCGAAGGTGTCGTCGATCCGCGCGGCTTCCTCATATTTTCCGAGCGCCTCGTCCAAGCGGCCCGCGGTTTCCGACGCGACGCCGGCCTGAAAAGTTTGCTCCCAGGCTGCGCGCTCGGTTTCTTTCAAGTCGGGACGATGAAGCGAGGTGAAAGGCGGGCAGTCTCTGAGATTCGCCACCAGCGTGCTGAGGACGATTTTTGCGCCGCTCTCTCGGCCGAGGCGCAGGAGGTCGTCGAGATTTTTTTGAAAGTGATCGTGAATTCGGTTCATGCGCGGATCGTCCTGGCGCACTTGATGGCCGAGCATCATGGTCATTCCGGCCCAACCTGTGCGCGACCCGCGCATCGAGAGAAGCTTTTCGCCGGCGTGAGCCAGCAGTTGCCCGGTTCGTGTGGCCTTGAGGGCCAGGCTGGCGCGGATCACGGGAAGCGGCGGGCTTTTCCGTCCAAAGGGCGACCCGGCGCCGAAAGGCCCGACGACTTCGTTGTGGCCCATGTACACCAGCCACAAATCGCCTTGCAGGGCCGCGCATTCCCTGGCGATGGGCAGAAGCGCGTGCGAGTTGATTGCGGTGAACGCGACGTTGATCACTTCAAACCGAACGCCGGAGTATCGTTCGCTCAGCAACGCTTGCAGAATTCGCGCGAAGCTGAACACAGGATCGGGATCGCCTTGGGCCGCGGATTCGCCGAAGACAAAAATCCGGTAGGTCCCCGGCGGATTCTGCTTGGACAACAGCAGAGGACGAGGATAGCGCGCTGCGGTGCGTTCGAAGAATCGCCAGCTAAAGCGCTGATTTTCCACCAGGCTGCCGGGCGGAGCGGAGGGATGGTTCACGAAGAAATGCGTCGAATAGCCGTAGCCGGCCAGCCGCAACCCCAATTCCAACACCGCCAGCGCCAGCGCCGGGAGCACGGTCGCGGTCAAAATCCAGAACCATCGCTCGCGTCGTCGTGCCGCGCCAGGTTCGGGGCGATGCGGTTTTGGCCAACGCAAAGTCACGGCTCCAATTCAAGCCACCAAACACACGAAAGGCACGAAAAAGGGAGAACTTTTCGCCAGATTGGGACTGCTGCTGAAACCCCAGTTACCTTAACTGAGGATGCGTTGAACAGGAGATTGCGGCCATTCCGCCCGAAGTCCGGGTCGCGCTGGGATTCCTCGTTGGCATTGGCCTGGTGGTCGGCGGCGTGTTGATGCGCCAGAAGCAATACACGATCACGTCGCACACGCTTTGCGCGACCGGCGTCGTCATTCTCTATGCGGTCACGTTCGCGTGCCGGGCGATCTATCACTTCGCGTTTTTCGGTCCTGCGCCAACGTTTGCCTTGATGGCGCTCCTCACGGCGGCGGCTTTCGTTCTTGCGGTGCGCCTTGCGGCGCACGTGGTGGCTTTGCTGGGCATGTTGGGCGGCTTCCTGACTCCGATCCTGCTTTCGACCGGACAGGACGCTCCGGTGGCTTTGTTCACTTACATCGCGCTGCTCGATGCCGGATTACTGGCAGTGGCTTTGCACCGCCGATGGTTCTATCTCGCGCCGCTGGCCGCGGCGGGAACCATCCTGATGCAGATCGGCTGGGTGTCGGAGTTTTTCGAGCGGGAACAATATTATCTCGGAAACAAGATTCTCATCCCGCTCGCGGTGCTGCTTGGATTCAACGCGCTGTGGTTGGGTGCCATGCGCCTGGCCAGAACCGGCCCCCTCTCCCGTCCTGCGGACACCCTCTCCCGCTCCGAGGGGGAGAGAGACAGGGAGAGGGGGTCGTTCAAGGACTCCACACAGGATGCTGGGAACAAACATCTCGTCAGCGGATCCATGCTGGCCCTGGCGGCGGTCGCTTTCGGCTTCACGTTTTACTTCATCAGCTTCGAATCGCTGGGGGCGCGGCCGTGGTGGATGTTCAGCTTCGCGTTTCTGGTGGACGCAGCGGTGTTTGCGCTGACGCGGCTGGATCGCCGGCTCGTGGCGGCGCAGCCGTTGGCAGGCGCGGCGATGTTTCTCCTCCTGGCCGTTTGGCTGGGCACGCGCGTTTCCAATGAACTGCTTCCCGCGGCTTTGACCTTCACGCTGGTGTTCGCCGCGTTCCATTCTCTGCTGCCGCTGGCTTTGCGGCGGCTCGACGGCGAACCCGGCACGCCGCCGAGGTGGACTCTCTTGTTCGCGCCCGGAGCGCTGCTCGTCCTGCTGATCCCGATTTTCCAATTGACGGAGCTGATCGTGCTCGTTTGGCCGGTGATCTTGCTGGTGGACGTTTTGGCGGTTGTTCTGGCAGCCCTGGCGGCGACGGCGGTGCCGGTGGTGGCGGCGCTCCTTCTCACGCTCGCGGCTGCGGCGGGAATCCTTTTCAAGATTCCTGCCGACCTGACGGGCCTCCCGCTCTTGCTGCTTGTCCTGGGCCTCTGCGCGGTGTTTTTTGCCGCCGCTGGAATCTGGCTCCAGCGCAAGCTGCCCGGGCAAAGCCCAGGAAACGACTCGCAGACTTCGCCGGATGACGAGATCGCAGCGTCCCTCCCCGCGTTCGCACTCGTGCTTCCGTTCGCCTTGCTGGTGATGTTGACCGGGCGTGTGCCGTTGGCGAATCCATCCCCCGTGTTCGGTCTGGCGTTGCTGCTCCTGGGGATGTTGTTCGGTGTGACCCGGCTGTTTCAAGTCGAGTGGCTGCCGGTCATCGGACTGGGTTGCGTGGCGGCGCTGGAGTACGCGTGGCACATGCGCCTGTTCAGTACCGAGGCGGCTTTGACGCCGCTGCTCTGGTATGTGGCTTTCTTCGCGGCCTTCGCGGTGTTTCCATTTTGTTTCCTGCGGCAGTTTGGAGAAACCACCGGGCCCTGGGCCGCTGCAGCACTGGCCGGACCGGCGCAATTCTTCCTGATGCATCGATTGGTGAAAGCGGCCTGGCCCAATCAGGTCATGGGCTTGCTCGGCGTTATTTTCGCGGTGCCCGCCTTGGTCAGTCTGGCGGCGATTCTGAAGCGGCTCGCCGCGGATTCACCGGCGCGAAAAGCGCAGCTTGCGTTGTTCGGGGGCGTGGGTTTGTTTTTCATCACGCTGATTTTTCCGCTGCAGTTCGAGCGGCAATGGCTGACCGTGGCGTGGGGGCTGGAAGGCGCGGCTTTGTGCTGGCTTTTTCACCGAGTTGCGCACGAGGGGTTGCGATTGACCGGCGTCGCGCTGCTCGTCATCGCTTTTGTCCGGCTGTCGTTGAACCCCGCCGTGCTCGGCTACCATGCCCGGAGTGAAATGCCCGTCTCAACTGGTACCTCTACGCCTACGGTCTGGTGATTGTCAGCCTGTTCGCCAGCGCGCGTCTGCTCGCGCCGCCTCGCGACCGCGTTTTGAATGTGCGCGCGCCGGCGTTGCTTTGCACGCTCGGCGCCGTGCTCGCCTTTCTGCTGGTGAATATCCAGGTCGCAGACTTTTTCACCGCACCCGGCGCAAGGACGCTCACGTTCAAATTCTCCGGCAATTTCGGGCGCGACATGACGTACAGCATCGCCTGGGCGCTCTTCGCGCTCGTGCTGCTGGTCATCGGGTTGAACCGCGCAATCGCGGCGGCGCGGTATGCGGCGCTTGCGCTTCTGGGCGTCACGGTCTTGAAGCTGTTTTTACACGACCTCGCGAAGCTGGCGCAGCTCTATCGGATCGGTGCGCTCATTGGCGTTGCCGTGATCGCGATTGTGGCATCGTTTCTTTACCAACGCTTCACCGCCAGCCTGGCCCGGACTCATGCAAACAAAACTATTCCGCCGGCGGATTGAACGGACCTTAGCCGTAACTATGCTTCACAATGGTGCCATTGGGGTTCAGGCAACTCCAACAAAGGGCGGCGGAAAAGAATATGCCAGTGAAGAAAAGCAGAACCAGATTCCAATTGCCCGTGGCGGCGACAATGCGTTCGACCACAACCGGACACAGGAACGCGCCCAAGT
>Ga0194125_10012158_pt1 | contig 11394 bp, 11 predicted proteins | sample TA2KigC250mmetaG_FD_148626 | JGI IMG/M metagenome (GOLD analysis project Ga0194125, IMG submission 148626) | Freshwater microbial communities from Lake Tanganyika, Tanzania - TA2015034 Kigoma Deep Cast 250m | ecosystem: Environmental > Aquatic > Freshwater > Lake | place: Tanzania: Lake... | reverse complement strand
ATGCAAAACATTCTGCTGAAGGTGAACGGTGTTTCATACCCGGTCGATGTAACTCCCTACGACACCTTAGCCAGAGTCCTCAGAGAAAAACTTGGTTTTACGGAAGTGAAAATCGGTTGCGAGAATGGCGAGTGTGGGTCCTGTACGGTCCTCGTCGATGGGAAGGCGATTGTTTCTTGCCTCATGCTGGCTGCCAAAGCCGACGGGAGTGAAATCACAACTTCAAGGGGATTAGTCAAAGACGGCAAGCTCCACGTCTTGCAAGAGAAATTCATAGAGCACGATGCCATTCAATGTGGCTACTGTACCCCAGGAATGTTGATGTCGGCAAAAGCTCTCCTGGACATGAAGCCCCACCCTACAGAAGAAGAGATCCGAAGGGCCATCTCAGGAAATATCTGCCGATGCACAGGCTATCAACAGATCGTGGAGGCGATCGCCGCTGCAGCGGCTGAGATCGAATCATCCCCTTAGGAATTCGGGAGATCAAGCAATGTATCCTCACCTGGATGTTTTTCGTCCCACTGATTATCTCAAACCGAGCAACATAAGAGAGGCAGTGGAACTTCTCGCTCGATACGGGAATTCTGCTTTCCCAATCGCTGGTGGCACGGACCTGCTGGTGGAAAAAGATCCCAAGATCAAGGTCCTCATCGATCTTACGGACCTGGGTTTGAATTATATTCAGTCCAGTTCCGAGGGAATGGCCATCGGTGCAGCGACCACCATGTCCGAAATTGGTGCCTCGCCCGCCCTAAGGGTTGGGCCTTACCTCATGCTGGCTGAAGCAACGCAAGAAATCGGTACCCCCCAAATCCGCAATATGGCAACGCTCGGGGGAAACATCTGCCGACCCTCTCCCGCGGCAGATACTGCCCCTCCGTTGTTAGCGCTTGAGGCTTTTGTTAAAATCGCCGGTCCGAATGGCTATCGGGATCTCGAAATAGAACAATTTTTCAAAGGCGTGAATCAGGATGCTCTTCAACCGGGAGAGATCGTAACCGAGATTCGGATATCGAATCTTCCCAAGAGGACCGGGACAGCCTTTATCAAAAAGGGAAGAGTGGCGGCAGGAGACCTGTCGATCGTGAGTGTGGCTGTCTGCGTGAGCTTGGATCACGGGAATCTTTGCAGCAAGGTTCGAATTGCACTCGGTGCCGTTGCGCCAACTCCCCTGCGGGCGAGAGAGGCAGAAAGCCTATTGGTGGGGAAGGTTCCTCAGAGGAATCTTTTGACACAAGTGGCCCAGAAAGTTTCGGAGGAGATCAGACCGATCAGCGATCTCCGTGCATCAGCAGAATACCGGAGAACCCTAAGCCGCGTGCTCGTTGAGCGGGCCCTAAACGAGGCTCTGAGTCGAATCGTCTGAAACGAGCGACATCTTTATGGCGGCTGAAGATAGCTGAGGAAATATGAGAATGGAGACAGAGCTCAGTGTCTTGTCGAAGAACAATCCCCGAGTGGAAGCGAAAGAAAAGGCAACGGGAGAGTATCAATTCGTCAACGATCTTCCCGATCCGGCCCATCTGTTGCATTGCCGGGTATTGCGAAGCCCCTATGCCCACGCGTTGGTGAAGAAGATCGATAGTTCGAAGGCCGAAAATCTTCCGGGCGTCAAAGCAGTGATCACGCACGAAGATATCAACGGTCAATTCTTGTGCCGTGGGATCAGCCCTCATCCCCAAAAACCCAGACCCTGGGACAGCTACATCCTTGAGAAAGAAGTGAGATACGTCGGGGACCGCGTCGCGGCCGTCGCAGCCACCTGTGTCGAGATCGCTGAGGAAGCCTTACGTTTGATCGAGGTGGACTATGAACCCCTGCCGGCGGTGTTCGATCCGGCAGAAGCCATCAAGCCGGGCGCTCCAAAAGTCCACCGGTACAACTTCACGCCCGAAGAGGCTATCCCGATCGAGAACAATATCGTGGCTCCCGTGATCATAGCTCTGGGAGATGTTGGAAAAGGGTTCAAAGAAGCTGACCTTATCGTCGAGAATGAGTTCCGGACGTCCTATCAATTCAATTCGCCCATGGGGCGTCCGGTTTGCATCTGCAAACCCCTGTCCAACGGAAGGATCGAGGTCTGGAACAATTCTCAAGGGATGCACTGGTCACGCATCTGCCTCGCAGGTTCCCTGGGATTGCCCTTAAGCAAGATCAAAATCCATCGCGTTTCCCTCGGGGGGGCGTTTGGCCTTTATATTTACCAGCGACTGACTGATGTGATCTGTTGTTTCCTCGCAATGAAAACTGGGTTGCCGGTTAAATACGAGGAGACCCGAGAGGAGATGGTCCTGGATGGGGGGCGCCATCCGGCGATCATGAAGCTCAAGAGCGGTGTCAAACGCGACGGCACCCTCACAGCCATGGAGATGAGGCATATCGATGGGGTGGGAGCTTACAGCTCGGGGACTTCGACCCTGAAGCTCGCATGCGGATTCTTCCTGTCGATGTATAAATGCCCCAACAAACGTTTCGAAGGCTACACCGTCTACACCAATACACCTCCTTTGGGTTCGTGCCGGGGCGCGGGCAATCCTGAGGCAACCTTTGCCGTCGAACAGCAGGTCGATATGATCGCTGAAAAGTTGAAGATGGACCCTCTCGAGTTCCGATTGAAGAATCATCTCGGCACAGGTGAGATCTATTACGGGCAGGGTCCAGATATTTACTGCACTGTCAAGAGCTGCGGAACAGACGATTTGATCAAGAAAGGCGCCAAGTTGATCGGTTGGGAGAAACGGAGCAATCCTACCCCCTATCCAGATCGTCCCTGGATCAGGCGAGGGATCGGCATGGCAAGAGGCCACCATACCTCAAGCACCTCCAGCGCCGAAGCTAGGGAGAGATCGTCCTTCATGATCGACTATAGTGGAGCAATGATCAAAATGAATGAGGATGGTACGGCTCACGTGATCACAGCAACCGCTGAATCAGGAGCGGGTGCTTTAACCGTAGACGCTGCGATCGCCGCCGAGGCGATTGGGCTCCGTTATGAAGATGTGATCATCCCTGATGTCAATTCGGACCTCACCCTATGGGACCATGGAACCATGGCCAGCCGCCATACCGTCACCATGGGCAATGCCATTCGAGAGGCTGGTTCGCAAGTCAAGAAAACGGTCCTCCAATGGGCTTCGAAAATCATGGCGTTGCCTGCGGAAGAGCTGGATGCCAAAGAGGGCTCTATATTCTGGATGGAGGACCCTTCGAAGCACGTGAGTTTTGCAGAAGTACTCCAGCATGCTCAGTCCCAAAGTTGGGGGACAGCCAGTGGGTCGGCATCTCTCAGTTCCCCTTCCTGCCCACCTCATTTTGTCGTGACGTTTGTGGAGGTGCAAGTGGATACGATGACCGGAGAGGTCAAGGTCGTGCAAGCCATCCACTCAGCGGATGTGGGTACGCCCGTCAGCCGGGCCGCCGTGCGCGGACAACTCCTCGGCGGGCTTCATATGGGGCTGGGTTATGCCTTGACGGAAACGCTGATTTACAATAAAAAGGACGGTCGGATTCTCAATCCTAACTTTATCGATTACAAATTATTAACGCCTCTGGACATGCCAAAAGTCGAAACCTTCTTGGCCGACACATATGAACCCGATGGCCCCTTCGGCGCTAAAGGCATCGGCGAGGGGGCTATGAACCCCGTGCCGGCCGCTGTCTTCAATGCCGTGGCGAACGCGCTCGGAGTACGAATCTTCAGCAGCCCCTTAAACCCGGAGAAAGTGCTGCAGGCAGTCCAGAGCAAGACTTCGAAGGAGAGGCCATGAAATTCGGCATTTGTGTCTATGTCGAAGATATCCCGTCTGCAGAGAGGGCGGGGTACGACTATGTAGAGCTCACCGTCACCAACGTTGTACCCGAAGTAGATGAATCTCAATTTAGGGCGTTGAAGAGCCGTCTGCGCGGTTTCAACGTTCGCCCCGAAGCCTGGAGAAGGTTCCTTCCCTCCTCTCGCCCGGTCGTAGGTCCAGGCGTTGACCTCAATCAGATGACCGAGTATCTTAAGACCACCCTGGGAAGGATCGGGGAGTTAGGCGGTCGTGTGGTTGTTTTCGGAAGTCCTGGAGCGAGGAAAATTCCAGAGGGCTTTTCAAGGGAAACGGCTCGTAACCAGATGATTCAGTTTCTCCACATGGCAGCCGACAGGGCAGGTCAAAACGGCATCACCATCGTGATTGAACCGATCTTGAAGAGGAACTGTAATGCTCTCAACTCCGTTCACGATGCGATCTCTTTGGCCAAAGCCGTCAACAGGAGAGAAGTTAAAGTGTTGGCCGATCTCTTTCACATGACCTCTGAGAATGAGAGCGTTGAGGCTGTTCGTGAAGCTGGCGAAGATCTTCAACATGTTCATTTGCCCGTCCCGAATGTCCCTGGACTCAGCGAACCCAGGGAGGTGTTCGAGAATATTCCCCATTATCCGATTGATTCCTTCCTCGCACAACTCAATAGTCTCCATTATCGGCACCGGATAAGCGTTGAAGATCTGGACAGGAAGTTTATGAACCTTGAAAGAGAAGGACCGCTGGTGCTCGCCTATCTCAAGGAGATATGGAACCGTCTATCGCAGTAACCGGAGCTTAATCCACGACCGATCACCTTAATGGCACCGACTATGGAACTATCTAAATCCTTTGAGGTCCCTCAACTGAATGACATCCAGATGGCTTCCAGGAGGGTGAGTCCTCATATCCAAAGAACGCCTCTGCTCTTTTCGCCCGCCCTCAGCCAAAGAACAGGGGCAAAAATCTTCTTAAAGATGGAGTGCTGGCAGTTGTGCGGCTGTTTTAAGGTGCGCGGAGCGATCAACATGGTATCCGCACTCCGCGAAGAAGAGAGGAGACGGGGACTAGTCACCTGCTCCAGTGGAAATCACGGTCTCGCACTCTCCTATGCCGCAAGTCTCTTCAACCTCCGGCCGGCGAAGGTCTTTGTCCCTTTAGGAGCCCAACCGGCGAAACTGAAGAAGATCGAGATGTATGGCGGAGAGATCATTCCTTACGGCAGTCACTACCTCGAGACGCTGGAGAGAGCCCTGGCCTATGCTGAAGAGAGTGGTGAATGCTTTGTCCACTCCCACGGCCATCCCCTCATCATCGCGGGCCAGGGCACGATTGGATTGGAGATCTCTGAGAATTTACCGGACGTGGAGTGCATCATCGTGCCGGTCGGTGGAGGCGGACTGATCTCGGGTATTGCCTTGGCGGCAAAATCGGCCAACCCGAGGGTAAGGCTCATCGGGGTTGAGCCAACTGCTGCTCCCGGGGCCTATCTCTCCTTCCGGGATGGCTACTGTCATGAACAGATTGACATCAAACCTTCCATAGCCGACGGCCTGCTCGGGACCCTCACCCCCCTGACCTTCTCGATTTCCCGCCGATGGGTGGAGAAGATCGCGCTAGTCGAAGAGGAAGAAATTTACCAAGCTATCCGGGTCTTTCAGGAGGATGAACAGTTAATTGTCGAAGGAGCTGCAGTGGTGAGTCTGGCTGCGATTCTAAGTCGTAAGATTGATGTCTGTGGCCAAAAGGTGGCCCTCGTCATTACCGGACGGAATATCAGCGCCGCTCAGTACAATAACATCACCAGTTCCAAAACAGGTTCCTTCACGCTCTGAGTCCCCGAAGCGTGCCTCATGAAACTTCCTGTGTTCAACTCACTAATCCCCTTCATGTTGATTGGTGCTCAGGGCGATGTAAGGTTTCCGCTACCCCTTATGCGAGCCAATGATCTCACTTCCTTCCTTGCCAATTTGAAGACTTGGCCGATTATTCTTTGACACGTATGAGTTGAATCACTACAGGATTAAATGGATCTGGGCAGGCGATATGGATGACATCGGGATCTTTCTCCCAGGGCAAGGATCCTCCAAACCGCAACACCCGGTAGTTCGGGTAGATAGCATAAAAGAGGGCCGTGCAGATCGCCTTCGGACGGCCCGACATGCCGACAGTAAAATCTCCACTCAAGTCGAACTCCTGTCCAACTTCATGCTTTGCCTCACACGTCCCTTTCACTGAAACAATCTTCATCACAACCTTTGCCGGTATTTTCATCTTCTGTCTCCTCTTTCTGTGGGAATCCCACTTTAAACTAACATTCTTTCCCTCCTCTTTCCATATATTAGATCATTCTTCCGACACATTTCGAAGCTGCCTTGAATTAGTCTGAGTGAGGTGGACCTTTAATACAAATCAGTCTTCTGCGAGATGTGCGAAACCTCACGGGCAGAGCTGAGTCAACACAGAGCAAGGAAGCGTTTTGGGTTCTCGACCAAGAGAAGCTGAATCTGATCCTCCTGGAATTTTTTCAGTTTCATCAGCGGGACGACATGTTCGAGCAAATGTGCATAGCCATGCCCGCCGTACCGCCGTAAGCGAGTCTTTGTACAAATGTCCTGGGAGATGACTACCTGTGACAGCCGCCCCCTCTCGGCCAACTCGAGAATCCAGCGGAGCCTCATCCCATCGTTGGGCAGATCAATTTCCGGCTGGAACGGATAATATGATGATTCGTTCCCGAAATAATCGAACCCTAGCCCGCATCCCGTCTTGGCAAGGTCCAGAAGTGTCTGCAGGTCAAAGATTCTCCGGTCGAGATGACCCATGATCGTACGGCTTGGGTCGCCTCCATGCTTTTCAATGAAGCGGATGATCTTCCCGGGCCCTTGTGGATCACGGTAGGGGTGCACGCACAATGAGGCGCCAGTCGATGCCTGAGCTTGGATTGCTGCGAGCATGATGTTCCTCTCCAGGGGGCTCCATTCGTGGGAGCACCCGATCTCCCCAATAATACCTGCCTTGATCTTGCTTCCTGGAACCCCTTCCCTGACGTCAACGATCATTTCCTCCGCCATTTCCTTCACATCCTTGACCTGAACAGACAATTCCAGGTAGTCCTCCTCATAGTACCCGCATCCCATCACCACTTTCAGGCCACTCTGAAGAGCAATCCTTCTCAAGGCTTCAGGATTCCGATTCATGCCGAGGGAGCTTACTTCGACCACGCATCCCCCTCCGGCCGAACGGAAAGCGGCCAGTTCCGCTACGGCCACTTCCTCATCATCCAGACGGCAGATCCCGGGAAAGGCATTCCAGTGGTAATTGGCATCCCATGTGTTTTCCAAGGTGATCTCTCCGTCCGGTTGGAACCTATTGGGTTTCCCTGGAGGTGTCACATCACAGATAATGTGCTCGTGCATTAGTGTCACACCCAGTGTGCCCGGGTCGACTAAACCTTCAACTGTCTGCACCTGTCCCCTACGTTCATCCATTGTTGCGGCTGATGATAGGTTCGCCTCGTCTCTGAAGCGTATTCTATTAAAGGAGTGACTCAGAACGGAACACACTTATGTTAAAACGCTATGCCCCATGCTCCGATCAAGAGAAAGAGGTCCTCGCGTGAAGCGGTCTGATTCTCACACAAAATCGACTGCAAATCAAGACGATAGGCTCATCGAAAAAGGTCATCGAAAAAAGTTGACAACTTTTCCGTAATACCTTATAAAAGAGGTCGTTCATCATGGAATTTACAGACAACAGATCACTTGAATTGACCTTTGAGCTCCTTAAGGGAGCGATCGATGTTCACGTCCACGCTGGGCCCCATTTGAAGAGCAGCCCCCGTCGGGTTGATCCCATCGAGGCAGCCATCCAGGCTCGTGATGCAGGGATGAGGGCCATCGTTTTCAAAGACGTTTTTGAAATGAGCAATGGAATTGCCTGGCTGGTCAACCGCCATGTTCCCAATTTTAGGGTTTACGGCGGGCTGATGTTGAACACGGTTTACGGAGGCATGAACCCTCGGGCTGTTAAGACGGCCCTCCATTATGGCGATGGCGCGAAGTACCTCGATTTCGGAGCCCACTCCACTTATTATCAGGCCTCACGAGAGGGCCGACTAGTCAACGGGAAGTTCGTCCCCTTGAGCGTGCTCTACCCCAAATTCAAGACCGAAGAACTCGACCGTTGTATCCGAATTCCTGTGGATGAAGAACCTGGGCCTGAATTGGACGAGATTCTCCATCTTGCGGGTACGACCCCCCATCTCTATGTGGATACAGGCCATGTCTCTGTTGAGGAAGCTATCCGGCTTGTCAACCTGGGTGAGCGTTATGGGTATAAGAGGATTGTCGTTTCCAGCTTTGTCGCTAAGATCGCCACAATCGAACAGCTCCGATACATGGCCAGCAAGGGAGCTTTCGTCGAGTTCACCATAGCCGCCTACACAGCGCCCACCGTGATTCCCCTCACCCATTACTACGTGGAAAAGGAATACGCCTCGATCGATGAGGGAATGGAAAAAGGGCCGGAGGCGGGTATTCGGGAGGTCGCTGATGCGATCCGGCAACTCGGGGCGGACCATTGTATCATGGCGACCGATTTCGGGCGTTACGCTTTGCCCCCTCCGGTTGAGGGTCTTCGCGAGTTCATCACCTGCATGCTGGATCTTGGAATCCCATCCGAGGATATTCGAAAAATGGTGAAGATCAACCCGGAGCGGCTGCTTGGTCTGGAGTCATCGGATCGCACTTAGATATTCATACCGCTGTCTCCTTTTTAATAGGTATTTTCCCGTGATACGGAAAGTCTGTTAAAAAGAAGACTTCGATGAGCAGTTCCCATTGAAATTGGGATCATGCTCCGTGGAACAGCACTGGAGGATTTTAAGAGATATGAACCGCATGCGAATTGAGTTTGAGAAGGGAGGAGCCTTTACCGTCAGGCTATTGGAGGACGAAGCACCAAAGACCTGCAGGGTCATTTTGGGGAGGTTGCCTTTCACCTACTTGTTTCATCACAGCATCGTTTCTGGACAGGCCATTGTCACCCTTCCTTCCGATCTCACTGTCCCCCGGGAGAATCAACGAACCGTTGGGATTTACCCGGGCACGTTATGTTTCCTGGTTAAAGATGAGCCCGTAAATGTTCCGGACGAAATCTATATTTCCTACGGCCCCTACTTCGTGTCCCGCTGCTCCACGATCGATTTCCAACAACCCGTTAATGTGTTTGCCATGGTCGAATCGGGTCATGATGAGCTGTTCAATATCGGCAAGCGGATTCTGATGAAGGGAGCCGAACACGTCGCATTCAGCCAAATCTGAATACAATTTCCAAATACAAGCAGGGAGGATCGTTCATGACTAAAGGAATGATCAATGTTGCGGATATCCGCAAGGAGGTAGAAAAAAATGAGGCCCACCATATCAACATCCTGCGGGAGGGGCTGAAGGCCTCCTTCCTGAGCAGAGATGATTTTCAACGGTGGTTTGCAGACCAGATGAAGCGGATTGGCGTGGAGGTCGAGCTCTTCGAGATCGATCCCTCAGAATTGCTTGAACAACCTTCGCAGCGCAAGACCCTGCGAGAAAACCCTTCGGCTCTGAACCGGGGAATGAATGTCGTGGGCCGTATTCGCGGCAAGGCCAAGGGCCGCGGTGTACTCGTCTTCGGACACGCTGACAAGCCACCCGAAACCTATGAATGGGGCAAGAAGTTTCCCGATCTTATTGAAAAAGGTTCGCGACTACAGGGGCCCGGCATTGCCGATGATGTCGCCGGCCTCACCTCTCTGTTAGGCGCCATAGAGACATACAAACGCTTCAATCTGGAGCCCGAAGGCGATCTCCTGGTCGCCAGTATCCTCGGCAAACAGCTGGGTGTCTTCGGGACTTATGGACTGGTGCGGCGCTTCGGCCCGGTGGCGGGTGCGATCTACATGCATCCGGCGGAAAGTGGTAATGGTCTGGGCGATATCAAGGTTGCGAGCCTCGGTATGGCAGAGTTCCTCATTACGATCACTGGTAAGGCTCCGACGACCACGGAACCTCACAAGACCATCTACTCCCGATCTGGCGTCAGTGCGATCGAAAAGGCCATGCGCCTGGTTGAGTGCATCAAAGATTGGGCGGCGGAATGGGCCCGAAAGCCAGAGATTCAACACGAAGAGTTGCAGAAGTCAGTGGGGCAGAGTTTCGCTGTCTCCTTTGGCCGCTTCCTTTCCGGATCGGAAAACCTGGTGTATGAAATTCCCACACGGGCAGTTCTTCAAGGAGCCATCAACTTCCCACCCGTGGTCCGGCTTCAAGAGATTCAAAAGGACTTTGAAGAGGCCATAAGACACATGGCCGATGCGGATCCTTGGCTGAAGCAAGGTCATGTTCGCCTTGAATGGGGGGACGTCATCTCAGAATCCTGTCAGGCCGATATCGAAAGCGAGTTCGTCCGGATTGGTCGCAAAGCGATCACGGACGTCACCGGCAAAACACCGCGTTATAATTATGGCCACAGCGTAAGCGACCTCCGCTATCCCTTCCTTTGGTGGAAGGCAAACGGGTTCGGCGTGGGCCCCCTCGCCGGGGACATGAACACGGAGACCGAATACGTGGATCGGAAGGAATATCTTGATACTCTCATTGTGGTGACTGAAATACTGAAGAACGCAGGTTGAGCCAAGGAAGGAGTTACTTATGTTAGATGTTTCTCGTCTCACGTTTCCAAGTATTGCGCTGATCAAATACCCACCGGACGAAGCCTTCCGTATGATCGCTGCGGCAGGGTTCAAGAATGTGGACGTGCTGGAGAAGATGCCCCACCTGTCCATCCACGCTGACGAATGCGATCCTGCGGCTGTGAAAGCCGCCGCAGCCAAGCACGGTCTGCGGATCACGGCAGTCAATTCCTATGTCGGGGGGGGCGTTGTGGGCAGGGCTGGAGCCTGGTTACACCACCCGGGCTTCCAGTTCCCGAACAAACACAAATACACCCACAACGGTTTCGCCAGCGATGACCCTCTATCGCTCGAACAGGAGCTGAAGCACGTCTTCCGGGCGATAGATATCGGTGCCTCCTTCGGAGCTCGCGTCGTCCGAGTTGTTCCAGGAGATGATGACCCGACGAAAATCGACAAGCTGGTTCCCTGGTTTAAGAAGTGTGCGGCCTATGCGGAGCAAAAGGGGGTCTACCTGGCCGGCGAGAATCACGACACAGGAATTTTGGGGCAACCGAAGGCCTTCGTGGAGCTTTGCGAGAAGGTGGGCTCCAAGCACTTCGGAATCATCTATGAGCCCTACAACCTGATGGAGCAGGCTAGCCTCGATTTCCGCAAGGCCTTTGAGATCATGCGGGAACACATCATCCACGTTCATTTTAAGGATGGAAGGCTAGACAACAATAAACGGACGTATGTTCCTACCCTGATGGGCGAGGGCGAGTTCGATTTCCGGTGGCTCATGAAACGCTTAGAGCAGATCGGTTACACAGGAGAACTCGGACTGGAATATGAAGTTGCGGAAGTGCCACCGGAGGAAGGTATCAAGCAGTTTTACCGGAGCTTCATCGAGATGATGAAAGATCTTTGAGCCCTTCTACCCCAGGGAGACACACTCGG
>Ga0194125_10012156_pt1 | contig 11396 bp, 5 predicted proteins | sample TA2KigC250mmetaG_FD_148626 | JGI IMG/M metagenome (GOLD analysis project Ga0194125, IMG submission 148626) | Freshwater microbial communities from Lake Tanganyika, Tanzania - TA2015034 Kigoma Deep Cast 250m | ecosystem: Environmental > Aquatic > Freshwater > Lake | place: Tanzania: Lake... | reverse complement strand
CGGCCTCCTGCCGCAGCCAAAGGGTTGTCATGGCATCATCACTTCGTCGCTCGATCCACCCACACCACCGCATCCTGCTTCTGCGCACCGCCATCTGCTTCGCGATAGAGCAGCCAGCGCAGCCAGGCGGTGAAGCCCTTCAGTCCCTCGGGTCGCCAGCGTTCCAGCACGGTGAAGTTCACACCGCTGTAGTGTTCGGCCGGCGCGTTGGCCAGATCGGCCGGCGTGACGACGATCGGGGCCGGGTCAGGCGGCAGGTTTCCGAGCACCCGCAGGGCTGCATAGTTGCGCAGCTCCCACCGCAGAACCGCCGCCATCCTGTTGTTCGCCTCGGCCGGCATTACGAGATCCACGCGCGCGGCCTGCGGCCCGCCGCCCTTCAGCGCGGCGAGATAACGCAGTGTGGACCTGAACTCGGCCAGGTTGGGGCTGGGCGTCTCGATGACGACAGCCGCTCGCCGCCCCGCGTCGCGGTCATAGCTGAGCCCGCTGACCTGACCGATGCTCCAGGCCAGCAGAAACAGCAGCGGCACGACTGGCCAGGCGCGAACCACCGTGTCCCAACTGCCCCATACCCCATACACCAACCAGAGCAGCACCGCCAGGGCCGCTGTTACGATGCCCACGCCCGTGTAGAGCGCCCGCCAGTCCGCGTTGTTCCATGTGCTATAGGCGCTCGGCAGACAGATAGCGGCGGTGAACAAGAGGATGGCGCTGAGGCTCGCCAACAGCCACGGATCGAGATCACGCCGCCAGGCCCAGGCATTGCGCAAGACCTGGGCGACGACCGGCCCTGCCAGCAAGCTCAGCGCCAGCGCGACCAGCGCCAGATCGGCCGGATGGCGCCCAACGCCGATCACCGGCATGAGCAGCGTTACTCCGACCGCCAACGCAGCGAACCGGCCGAAGCGGTCATTGCGGCGCAGCGTCGAGCCGCCGACCAACGACGCCATCCCGGCTGCGCCGAAGCCCAGCAGCAATGGTTCGCTCAACAACAACCGCCGCAGGATGTCCCACGCGCCGTACTCGCCGGCGCCAGGCCGGCCAGCCCACAGCCACGCCCCCAACAGATCGGCGGCGGCCGCCAGCCCAGAGGGCGCGACGAAGAAGAACGTCGAGCTGATCGCCAACGCCAACACTGCCGCCAGCAGCAGACTGCCCGGCAGAGACCTGGTGTCTTGTCGCCCCTGGCAGACCTCCCGCCAAATCCGAGCCGCCGCATCTCGCTGCCAGATGAGCACGGCGACCGCGACCAGGAGCACGGTGTAGGCGGCCGGCCCCGAGGCCAGCAGCAGACCGAGGGCGACCGCGGCCAGCGTCAGGCGGCGGGAACACAGCCGCGGCGCGGCCAGGCACGCCAGCAACGCCAGGGTCAACGCCGGCGTCAGCGCGTTTCCCACGCCCTGCCGGCTGGTCCACACCGCCATCGGCGAAAGCGCCCAGAGCAGCGCGGCCATCAGCGCGCCGCCGCGCGTCAGCCGGCCGCGCAGCGCGTAGAACAACAGCGGCGACAGGCCGCCCAACAGGGCGGGCCACCACCGCGCAAGCGCCTCGGTTGCCCCGAAAGGAATGAGGAGCAACCGCTGCAGCGTGAAGAGCAGCGGGCTGATGTCTGCCAAATCATACGCGCGCCCGGTCGCGGCGGCCAGTGCCGGCAGCGCCTGCGCTGCCTCGGCCGGACTCAGCGGCTGCCAGGCAAGGCCCCACAGCCGCACGCCCAAGGCCAACGCTGCGATGACGCCGTAGGCTGCTCGCTCGATCGTCAGCCACTCTGCCAGATTCAGACGACGACTGGCCTGTCTCGATATCCAAACTGACTCTGTCATGCAATCTCCAAGACGATCAGGCAGGCATCAACTCACGTTGTTCGACCCGAGACGCCAACTGACGCACATTCGAACGATGACCCCAAAGAAACGAGCCAGTTCAGGCATGTTGCTCCCCAACTGCGGCAAGATCACCTCGCATAGATCCGCACACCGTCTCGATCATACACCCGCCGCAGCGACCGGTCGAAGCGCGCCAGGGCCGGATCGCTGAGGCCATACTTCCTGCGCTCCAACGCGCCGACATAGACATAGTCCACGGCCCACTTGTCGAGGAGTTTGGGCAGGTCCTCAGCCCGTGCGCCGCGGTAGATCTGGTCAAGCGCCTCTGGCCGGCCAGCGGTCAGCCTGTCGTAGGCCGCCCCGCGCCACTGTCGCTCGTGGAAGTCCCAGCCGAGCAGCGTGGGGTTGCCCGTGGACATGGAGACGCGCTGCGCGCCCTCGGGACTGTAGGAGCCGCCCGGCGCCTCGACCACGACCGCGTCCGTCGCGACGTTGGCGCGCAGCCATTCGATGGCCAGCATGTCGGCCGGGTTGTAGCGGCGCAGGTGCGCCAGCCCATCCAAAGTCGGCTGGCCTTGAAAACCATCGGCCTTGCTGGGAATGGCCGCCAGCGGATAGAGCAAACCACCAAACACCAGCAAGCCTGCCAGAGTCAGCGCGGGCAGCTTGAAGCCAAGCGCGACCTCGCGGCGAGCCAGGCGGCTCACGGCATAGGCGGCCGCCAGCGCCAACATGATCCATGCCTGGTAATAGAACTTAAAAACCGTGTTCATGCGCGAGCCGAACAGGTCACGAAGATACACGAACTCCACCGCGAAGGTCAGCAGTAGAGCCAGGCCGATCAGCAGCAGGGCGAAGAGATCGGTGATGGAAAGAATGGTAGATTGGTAGATTGGTGGGGCCTCGTTCGTCTCACTGCTCTCCCCGGTCGAGATTGGTTGCTGACCGCCGCGGTCTTCCAGGCGCGCCCAGATCAGCCCCACGGCCCACGCGATCAACCCTGCCAGGACCAGGTAGGTCCACGGATTCTGGATCCGCACGCGCAAAATCAGGGCGGCCAATTCGCCGGCAGAGCGGTCGCCGACATGGGCCTGGACCGCCGGGTTGTCGAGCACGGTATCCAGAAAGGCCCGGCCCTGCGGCAAAAGGAGCAGACTGCCGAAGAGCAGCGCCAGGAGCGCGGTAGGCCCGATCAACGTCCACGGCAGAACGGCCAGGCCGCGGCGCAAGAGCGATCCGTGCCCGTGTTTCCCGACCGGCGACCAGCTCATCAGCGCCAGGAAGAAGACAGCCAGGACAAGCAATGGTCCAAACATGACCAGGTACTGGCTGAAACGGCTGGGGAAGAGCAGGTTGGGCAGGATGCCGCCCAGTTGCGACTGAAAGCCCATGTAGAAAGGCAGGTAGAATAGCACGCCCCACACGCCCAGCAGTGCGCCGCCCGCCAGGGCGCGGCCGACAACTGCGCGTTGCAGGCCGTTCTGCCGCGCCAACCCCACGCCAAGCGCCAATGTCGCCAATGCCAGGTAGATCGGGAAATCCCACGTGTTCAGAAAAGCCAACGCGCCGAGCACGATCGCATACAGGGCTATGCCCGGCGCTCCGAGGCTGGTAAGGGCGCCGAGGAAACGAAGGAAGCGGGAAACGTCAAACGTCAAACGTGAAGCGTGAAACGTGAAACGTGAACTAGAGGGAGCGATCCCGGCGGACGAAGCGCTTCCCGATCTCCGATCTCCCGTTCCTCGACCCTCGTCTCCCGTCTCTCCGCCAGTCGCCGGGCTTTCGCCTCCCTCCTCCATCCTCCAACCTCCACCTGCCAACCTCCACCTGCCAACCTCCACCTTCCAACCTCCCGCCTCCAGCAGCAGATTCAGCGCCAGACCGATGGCCAGGAGCACAAAGGGCAGGGCCAGGACGTGCGGGTGCATATCGCCGAGCAAGAAGCTGAAGAAGGGGAACTCGTCAATCACCTCGATCGTGGCGCCAAGCAGATCACGATCGTGGATGACTCGTGAGGCGCGCCACCACCACCAGAAGCCGCCGGTCCAGCCGCCGGTGGGCGGGGCGTCGGTCAGTTGCTTGATGTCCAGCCATTTGATCCAGCTCAGCGGCGCGAGTCCGCGATGATACGCGAACTCCACGAGGACTTCGAGGTTGGCCAACACCCCTACAAACACCGCGCCCAAGATTCCGAATGCGATGCCGCGGCCTGCAGCAGGCGTGGAGCGTATTGCGTATTGCGTGCTCCGTATTGTGGGCTCTGGCGCGGCGGTCTCGACTTTCGGACCGTTGGCTTCTGCCAGCCGCACCAGATCGTATACGATGCCAAAGGCGCCGATCATCGCGAGCGCATACCAGAGAGCCACGCCCAGGTTGAAGCCGATCGCCGGATCCACGCCGGTCAACTGGATCAGGATGCCCAACATGACGTAGCCGAAGTAGTAGTAACTGATGGCATAGCCAGACAACCACGGGTCTTGAGGTGGGAAGAAGCGGCTGCCCAGAACGCCGTTGATGAAGGCGCACTCCATCGGCTTCTCGGTGCCCGCAATATCGGGATTGTAGGCCCGGAAGGCGGCCCAGGCCGCGAAGACGAACAGGAAGAGCAGCTCCGTCGCCAACACCAATCGCCAGTTGGCGCGCAGCCAGGCGAATAGCGGCCGCCCCATCCCGCCGGCCTGCGCGAGGCCGGCCGCCGCGTCCCGATCATGGGGCCGGTTGCCCCGCGCGCTCGGCGCTGCGAGCGGCTGCCGAACCAGCCCGCCGCGGCCCACCCAGGCCGAAACGCCCGCCACGATCACGAGCGCGGCCACGATGCCGCCGACGCGGTTCGGCAGCAGATGGAAGATCGCGGCGAGCCACAGGACAAACGAGACGAGCAGCAGGCCCATGGCTTTTGCAAGGGGGTATCCCCGGCTTGGAAGGCGCGCCAGCCATCGCCAGGTTAGCGGCAGCGCAGTCAACGCGCAGAGTTGGATGACCAACCACCAGAGAAGGGTCGGAATCATGATCGGGTCCTGAACCGGCGCTTAGATTACGTCAACGTCCAGCTCGCCAGGGTCACGAGCCAACAAGCATTCTAACATGACAGGAAACGAGAGGCCAAACGCGTTCAACGCGGTGGTGCGTGCAAACCGCTGCCCAGCAAACCCGGCTGGCGCAGCACGGCGGGCGTCAAGGCAACAGCTATCGCCGGCGCAGACGATGCGACCAAGTGCACCCGACTCAGCGGCCGGGGCGCGGGCTCCCCATCTGCTGCCCAATATGCGGTGAGTACAATGTCGCGCTGCGGCGAGGCCAACGCCAGCCCTGGGGCAGTCGCCAGGGCCAGCGGCGTGGCCGTCGGCGTCACCGACGGCGTCTCGGCCAGTTGGATCTGCGTAGGCCGCACCGCGCGGATCACCAGCCACACGCCGAGAGTCAGCAACACGAACACGCCAATCGGCAGCAACGCGCGCCTGAACACCACAGGACTGCGCTGCTCGCGGGCTGCAGCGCAACCAGGTTGCCGGCGCGTTCGGCTCGAGCGAGCCCTGAACTCAGAGGGGTTGCCCACCCTGGAGGCCACGGCTGCGCCGCCGCGCGGGGCAGCGCGAGCAGCAAGGACGGCAGCCAACGGCTTCGACAGGCTGGCGGGTAACTCCGGCGCCGAGAGGCTGGCGAGCTGGCGGTCCACCTCCGTGTAGGCGGCGCGCCTCAACGCGCACGCTCGACAGGAGGCGACGTGGCTGTGTATAGCCTGCTGCTCGGCCGGATTCAGACTGCGATACACCGCCAGCAGCATGACCGTCTCATGGCGCCCGTTCATTGCCGGTTCTCCCGCTCATATGCCCGTCGAAACATCTCCTTGGCCCGATAGATGCGCATCTTGACCGCGCTTGCGCTGATCTCAAGCGCCTCTGCGATCTCGTTGATGGTGAGATCGTCGTGACTGTGCATGAGCAGCGGCGCCCTGTAGGCGACCGGCAGCGCCGCCAACGCCGCCTCCACCGCACTGCGCTGACCGATCTCATCAATGGCGGCGCCCTCTCCGGAAAGCCAGGCGCGGGCGGCCTGCCACGGAAGCCAGGCGAAACGCCGCCGGCGCCGCAAGGCATTACAGGTCGTGTTGGTCGCGATGCGATACAGCCAGGCCCGCTGATTAACCACGTCAGGCAGCCGGCGGCGCGCCTCAAACAGGCGCACAAAGGTCTCCTGGGTCAAATCCTCTGCCCACTCCCGGTTATCCACCAGTCGCCAGATGTAGGCGAAAATGGCTGACCGGTATTCGCAGAACAGCCCGCCGATCACATCGTTCGCTTCGGATTGGGCGCACATCCGCTTCTTTCGCTCTGGCTCTGATTCGCGAGCCGCGCAATCTATGAAAGTATGACAATCAGGCGGCCCGTTTGGTCACAGCGAATTACTGCGTTTGGTAGATCACCACCTGCGGGTTTCGATAGGCTATCGACAGGTCGCCCGCCTCGACCATGGCATCGAACTTGGCCAGGCCTTCCGCGGGAAAGAGAATGCGCTCCTGGACGCCGACATAGATGTAGGCAACGCGCAAATCTCGGATCAGCTCGCGAGTCCGCACGAAATCAGTCGTCGCGAAAAACTCCTTGCCTTGCTCCAGGCGGCGCATCACCTGGTCGGCCGGACGTTGTTCATATTGGTGGTGGCCGACGAAGATGGGCAGACCCGTGAGACTGCCAGCGCGCAGGCCGCCTGCGCGGTAGTAGTCGTAGCCGATCGGTTGGCCGTCCAGCTCGTATCCGCCCGCAGGCGCCTCGGCCACAACTGGCGTGCCCGCGACGTGCTCCAGCAGCCACTGGATCGCCAGGTAATCATAGCTCATCTCGATCGTGTTTTCTGCCTCGGGCCAGTTGAACCGACCCACGGTCATGAACGCCATGCCGTCGAGCGTACCGATGGCCGGCCGGGGGCCAGGGAAACGATCCTGAACGCGCGCCGGAGTCCCGGCCAGCGCAAAGGTCAACCCGGCGGCTAAGAGCAAAACGGTCGCGGCCCGCCACGGCATCCGCAGCCAGTCTGGCCAGCCGGCGGCCGCGGCCCAGATGCGCGGCAGCGAGACGCCGGCCGCCAACCCCAGGAAGAGCCAGGCCGGCATCGAGAACTTGAACAGCGTGTTCATGCGATACCATTCCCCGCCCTCCAGAAAATCGCGCAGGTAGAAGAGCTCGATCCCGGCGACCACGCCCAGGCCGGCGGCCATCAGCCAGGCCACGAACGCTTGGTCTGCGCTGACCCATCGGCGCAAGGCGAAGGTCAGGGCCAGGCCGAGCGGCGCGATCAGCACGGCCGCGGTCAGCCGATCCATGACCGCCAGCAATGTCGCAAGGGCCAGCAGACCGAGCAGACCGAGAAGCCACAGTCGGTCGGCGTGGAAAAGCTGCGGGCCAGGGTCAGGAACCACCTCGGCATCAGCCGTGGATGACTGACCGCCAACCGCTGTGGCCTCGGTAACCGCCTCCTCGCCCGGCAAAAGGCTGCCCTCAGCCCCTCGCAGGGTCTTTCCTGGCTCAGCTGCCAGGACAGGCTGGTCGCTGCCATCGGGGGACGCTGACTCGCTCGGCAAGGTCTGCTGACCGCCACCGTCAGGGGGCTCGGTCGGGAGATCCTCCGACATGCCTTCGACTGCGCTGAAGAGGCTGCTCGGAGCAGGCTCTGGCGCAATCGCGGGAGCGTCGTCAGAAGCCGCGGTTACGGAAACCTGTGGCCCCTCGCTCAGCTCAGGCCGGGAAGCTGTCTCTGGCCCGTCGGCAGCTTCTAATCTGCAATCTGCAATCTGCGATTTGCAGTCTGCAATTTGCAATTTGCAATTCTCAGTCCGGCGCCGCCACTCGGTCAGGGCGAAGCTGTACGCCAGGAAGATAAAGATACCCCACACCAACAGCCACGGCCCAAAGGGGCTGGCGCTGTGCCCCCATCCGAAGAAGCGGCTGAGGAGCGGCCCTGTGCGGCCGCCCACCTGGGCCTGGTAGTTCAGGAAGAAGGGCGCATACGCGGCGAGCGCCAGGACGCCGATCGCGGCCGCGACCACGCTCGCGCCGGCCAGCCGGACGATTCCTCCGATGCGCCAGGCCGTCAACAGACATGTGCCTGCCACGAGCACGAAGTAGATCGGCAAATCCCACGTGTTGATCGCGCCCAGGCTGCCCAGGGCAAGGGCGAGCCAGAGAAAGGCCCCCGTGCTCCTGCCGCCCTTCAGCCAGCTCAGCACAACGCCCAGCACGAGCATCCCGAACGGCATGGCGATCATGTGCGGGTGCAGGTCGGCGAAGAGAAAGGTCCAAAAAGGAAACTCGTTGATGGTGAAAGGGATGACCCGGCTCGGCGACCAGAAGTCATAGGCTGCGGCCGGCGCGCCGGCCGCGATCGCAGCCAGCCCGCGCGCCAACGCGCCGAGATAGGCGATCGGTTGGTCGGCGATGTGCAGCGTTCCGCCCGCGGCCGCGATCCCGCGCAGCAGCTCACCAAAGCCAGCCAGATTGCCCATCAGAAGCACGAACACCATGGCGAGCAGCGACGCTAAGACCCTAGTTTCCAAGACCCTAAAGGTCTTAGAGACCTTTGGGGTCTTGGGCGCTGCCAGAGAATAGCCGACCGCAAACACCCCCACTGCCGTCAACGCGAACAGCGACGGCACAGCGAGATTGAACGCTACCTCGGCAGCCACACCGGTGAGCTTGACGACCAGGCTGACCAGGTAAAGCCCAAAGTAGTAGTAGTTCAGGATGCCGCCCGCGAAGTAGGGATCGTAGGGCGGGAAGTGGGCGCTGCGCAGCGTCGCGTTGAGGAAGGCGAACTCCATGAACTTCTCGCCGCCATTCCACGGCTGCCACAGGTCGGGGTTGAGCAGCCGGATGCCCACGAAGGCGACGAATGCACCCGCGAACAGCGCCTCCTCGCCCAGCAGCAGCCTGCCGCGCTCGGCGCAGAAGGCCGCGATCTGCCGGCGCTGCACCCAATACGCTACTGCGGCCAGCATGGCCAGGCCGGTCAGGAGGATCGCGATGACGCCAACGCGATTCTGCCACAGCCCCAGGCTGACGCCTAGCCAGTGCACCCACCCCAAGAGCAGCCAGCCGGCCGTTCGGGCCAGCGCGTACCCCCGGTCGCTCAGGCCGGGCAACAGCGGAAAGAGCAACGGCCACGCAGCGCAGCCGAAAATGCTCAGCGCCAGCCACCACACAAAGACGGCGACGACCGGTCGCTCGCTGGCGAAGCGGTTCCAACGAAAATCAGCCACGACCGGCAGGGTGTCTACCGGCTGCGACAGGGTGAGCGGCGCTCCGGGCGCGGGGTCCTGTCCGGGCGGCAGCAGCCGGGCATGGCCAGGGATCTTTGAGACCCTAAAGGTCTTGGAGACCTTTAGGGTCTGGATCCCCGAGACCTTTAGGGTCTGCGGCAGATACCTGCCCAGCCGGGCGCGCAACAGGCTCGCGCTCAGCCGGTCGGTGTTGGCGAAGATCACCACGGTCGGGTGGTCGTAGACGGTGAAGCTTTCGTCCGCGTGGTCATCTCGGATGACCAGGCTGCCGAGTCGCGGGTACGCGGTGAACTCGGCCGCCGGCCGGTAGCCCAACTGCCCGGTGAACAACAGCCGGTAATACTGGCTGGTCAGCGGATAGCGTCGAGGCAACCGCTGGATCGGTGCGGAGAGGCGGTTGCTGGCCAGGATGAGGTAATCCGCGTCGCTGAGCGCGGCGACCAGTCTGTCCAGCTTGGCAGGGGTGTCGGCATCCCACAGGGGCAGCTCGACGCGATCGTATTCGCGCAGCGGGGGGCGGCCCGGGATCTCATCCATGCGCAGCGGCAGCGCGTCGTCCCAATGCTCGGTCAGCAGCCTGGTGCGGAGCCCCCTTTCAGGGTTCTCGGCTGCCACGTTTTCGTAGATCCAGCGCGAGGCGCGCAGCCACGGGTGTTCCTGCCGATAGACGCCGGTGAAGGCCAGCGCCCAGGCGACCGTGAAGACGCCGATCGCGGCGACCGCCGCGGCCCAGGCCGCCCCTCCTCTTCGACCCCAGCGCGACCGCAGCCAGTCACAGACTGCCAGCGCGCCTCCGGCCGCAAAGACGAGCAGGAACGGCAGGAGCGGCGCCATGTAGCGCAGAAACTTGGCGTGAAAACCGCCCGTGAGCGCGAAATAGGGCAGCGCCCAGGCGATTAGCACGGTTTCGACCGGCGAGCTCCTGCGCCTCCCCACCCGGATCGCGGCCCAAACCAGGCCGCCCCAGGCCGCAAGGCCCAATGGCCAGCCGAGTCCCCATTGGCTCAACTGCTGGATGAAGTACCCGAACGCCGCGGTTCCGATGTACTGCCGCGTGTAAGGCGCATCCATGATCCCGCTGACCATGGCGTTCTGCGAGAGGATGTTGGCGGCATAGGCGATGAACTCGATCAGGGCAAACGGATTGGTGAGCACGAAGACCGCCGCGGCCGCGCCCCCTGCGATGGCGATGCGCCTGACGACGGTCACGGACCGCCACGTCCAGTCGGCCGCTGGCAGACCGTGGCAGGCTGCGACCGCCAGGGGCGCGATTAGCAGCACGGCGCTGAACTTGGAGCCGACCGCCAGCCCCGTCATGGCGCCGGCGGCCAGCCACAGGCCCCAGCGCGAGAATGCCCTGCTCTCGCCTCGCGTCGCTTCTGCGGCCCAGCGGGCCGCGAACCACATCGCCGCGATCGTGCAGAAGGTCAGCACCACATCTACGGCATAGAAGTGGCTGAGCTGGATCGGCAGGACCGCCACGGCATACCCGGCGGCCGCCAGCAACCCTGCGATCCACCCCCGCTGGGCCGGCGGCCTGCCATACGCGCGCCGCGCCAGGGCGAACACTAGCAACAGCGTACCCAGGTCCGACACGCCGGAAATGACACGGCCCACCAGCGGCAGGTAGTTGTAGTCGGTGAGCTGACGGCCGATGACGTGGAGAGGCTGAAACGCTGCAGGAAAGGCGAGCGTCGTGCTTCCGAACCACTCCCCCACCGTCTGACCCGTGTGCGCCACGATCACCAGCAGGTAAAGGGGGAAGTGGCCATATGAATAGGCGCGAGGCTTGCCGGCCAGATCTCCTGCGCCCGGCGGCCAGCGGAAGGGGTTGATGGTCGAGCGCCGCGGATCGAGCGCGCTCGCGAAATCCGCCGGCCACGAGATGCTGTCAGCCACCCAGACGATGAAACGCTCGTCAGGGTGGACGTGCTGGAACTGATCCCAGTTGAGATGCGTGAAGCGCAGCGCGCCAGCTGCGAGAAAAAGCAATACAAAAAGCGAAAAGCGAAAAACAAGAGAGCGGCAGCGCATCGGGCTGACGGACGCAGATGTGGAGTGAGCAGTCACGGTATTCCTGAGCGGTGGTTTTCGAAGAAATGGGCTTATACTGTGTCCAACTGCCAACCTTTTCGTGGCAGCCGCGCCGTTGTATCTTCTCAATTTGTAGGGGCGCACCCTTGGTATCTTTTCAATAAGTGGGGGCCGACGGGGGTCGCAGACCATAGGCATCAAGCTAAGCCTTTCGGCAGCTCACCGCCGGTCTGTGACCGGCGGTCGGGGCGCGGCAACTG
>Ga0194125_10012151_pt1 | contig 11398 bp, 6 predicted proteins | sample TA2KigC250mmetaG_FD_148626 | JGI IMG/M metagenome (GOLD analysis project Ga0194125, IMG submission 148626) | Freshwater microbial communities from Lake Tanganyika, Tanzania - TA2015034 Kigoma Deep Cast 250m | ecosystem: Environmental > Aquatic > Freshwater > Lake | place: Tanzania: Lake... | reverse complement strand
ACAAGCCGGGGCAGCCCATCTCGCCCGTGGAGCAGCGGGTGGCCATGGTGGAGCTGGCCATTGCCGGCAACCCCTACTTTCGTCTCTCCCGCGTCGATCTGGATCGCCCCGGCCCGCACTACACCGTAGACACGATTCCCTTGCTGCAAAGCGAACTGGGGCCAGCAGCCGAGCTTTACCTGATCATCGGCCTGGACAGCCTGGTGAAGCTGCACACCTGGCACGAGCCGGCGCGACTCATCCGCCTCTGTCGCCTGGCCGTAGTCAGCCGTCCGGGGCAGCACCTGAACCTGGGCGAGCTGGAGGCGACCCTGCCGGACCTCGGCGAGCGTGTGCATCTCCTGGAGACGCCGGAAATCGGCATCTCCGCCGAGGATCTGCGCCGGCGGGTGCGGGCGGGGCAGTCCATCAAGTACCAGGTGCCGGAGGCGGTGGAGGCCTATATCTACGCGCATGGGTTGTACAGGGCACATCGTGATACGTGAAGCGTGAGGCGTGAAAAATCACGGATCACGTTTCACGTATCACGCCATCATTCCGCTGCGTACGCGACGTGTTTCCTCCAGACCATTTTGGCCGACAAGCTTGTAGGAGTCAACTGGTGATCGTCAGGGTGGCGGTGGTTCAGCTACAGGCGGAACGTCTGACGGAGGCGGGCCGGTTCTATCGGCAGATGCGGGCTGTGGTGCGCCAGGCGGCGCAGGCAGGGGCGCAGCTCATCGCCCTGCCGGCGTACACGGGGCTGCTGCCTCTGCCCGATGAGCCCACGGGCGAGAGCCTGCGTCGGGCGGCACCTCTGCGGCGCGCCATCTACCTGGCGACCTTCTCCCGCCTGGCCGCGGAGTTTCGCCTGCACGTCGCCGCCGGCACGCTGCTCCTGCCCGACCAGCAGGGGCGGCTCTACCACACCGCCCACCTCTTCGGCCCGGGCGGCGAGCTTGTGGGCAGGCAACACCAGACGCACCTGGGGTTGCAGGAGCGGGCCTGGGGGTTGGCTGCCGGCGAGGAGCTGGCTGTCTTTCCCACGCCGGTCGGCCGCCTGGGCTTCGTGCTGGGTGAAGACGTGCGCTACCCGGAGGTGAGCCGCATCCTGGCCTTGCAGGGGGCCAACGTGCTGGTGCATCCGGCGGCTACGGCCGCAGAGAGCCAGGCGGCGTGGCTGGCGCGCTTGTGGCGAGAGGTGCAAGGCAATCAGGTCTTCGGCCTGGAGGCGGCGCTGGTGGGGGAGTTCTGGGGCACGACCTGGCGGGGACGATCCACCATCCACGCCCCGCTGGAGATGACGGCGGACAACAATGGCATCCTGGCCCAGGCGCGGACGAGCGACAGCGCAGAAATCGTCCTGGCCGACCTGGACTTCGCCCGCCTGCAGCAGGTCGTGGACGATTACCACATCTTCGGGCAGCTCAACTATCCCCTGTATGAGCGGGAGTGGCCCGCCGCGTACCGGAGGATGGTAGGACCTTGGTGGGCCAGATGAAGTGAGCGGAAAGGTTGGGGTAACGGAGGAGACACGGCTCAGCATTGAGCCAGCAACTGGAAATACCGTTCGCGGCTCATCCCTGCCGAACGCAGGTTGTTCCGGATGATGAACACGGGAACATCCGGCCACTGGGGGATCACCAAAGGACGCTTGCAGCCTGGCTTTGTCAACACAATGTGATCCCCCTCCTGACGGATGACAGTGAAGCCGTCCCGTTCAAACACGCACACTAGCCTGCGCCAGTGGATGGAAGTCAGACGGGGCATCAGGCAGGGACCCTCTCTAAAGACATGGTCTGCTGGGTTATCGCCACCACTGGTGAGCTCAACACTTCTTCTGTCAGGTCGTACCCAGCCTCGGTCAAGATATCGGCCAAGGTCCCCATTCGGGCAGCTTCTTCCAGGAACAACCGTATCGCGGTACGCAGGTTTGCCCGCGCTTGTGCCAGCGTGGCGCCGCAACTGGACACGTCCAACTCAGGGCAGTAAGCAACCACAGTGCTCCCTTCCCGGATAAACTGCTCAGTGAAGATCAGCTTGCGCACTTGTTCCTCCTAATCTGGTGCGCACACACCATCTTGTCAATGGCCACCAGAAGTTTTCTTCGATGCTAACCCACTCCGCGCCTCAACCACCGCTACCTACACACATTGTATCACACCGGCCTGTTCTACGCAATACTACCGGACGGAGGCGTAGGGCCCTGTCAAAGTCAGCATCGCGTCATTGCGAGCGTAGCGAAGCAATCTCTCCCATGGCGCAACAGTGAGATTGCTTCGTCGCCCAGCTCCTCGCAATGACCTCAAAAGTGACTTTGACAGGGCCCTGACGGAGGCGTGGAGAATAGCGTGATCCTGTTGGAGGTTACGCCGCATGGCGTGCGGAAAACAGCGATGAGCGTCAAGAATTGGCTGACTAGCCATGCCCTGAACCTGCTCCTGTGGTGGAAGTCACGGCCGGGGCTGGTGCGCGGCGTGCTGGAGCGGCAAGACTACCCGCAAGCGCCACCCTTGCAGCCGGGGCGAGTGCGCGTGGCGGCCATCCAGCAGGCCATGTACCTGGCGCCCAGCGCCGCGGCCTTCGCCGAGAGGACTTACGTCCTGGCGCGGCAGGCGGTGGAAGGCGGAGCGCAACTCCTGGTCTTCCCGGAGTACAGCGGGGCGGTGCTCCTGGGGCTGCTGCCGGGGCTGGACAGGGTGGAGGCGGGGACGTCGCTGGAGAAGGCGGTGCAGGAGCTGGGCGGCGAGCAGTTGAACCTGGGCGACGTCTTCCGGGCCGTGGCCCCCGCGGCGCGCCGCCTTTACGAAACTACCTTCGCCACCCTGGCCGCTCGCTTGGGTGTGGCCATCGCCACCGGCAGCCTCATCGTCCCGGAGCAGGGGCGATTGTTCAGCACGCAATACCTCTACGACGCCACCGGACGACTAATCGGCACACAGCGCAAGCTGCACCTGTTCACCAGCGAGCTGGGCTGGCTGACGCCCGGCGACGAGCTGCGCGTCTTCGACCTGCCCTTCGCCCGCGTGGCCATCCCCATCTGCATGGATTACACCTACTGGGAGACGGCGCGCCTGGCCTACCTGCAGGGGGCAGAAATCCTCGTTAACCCCTCTTTCAACGACGATGCGAACTCCAACTTCTGGCGTCAGGCCCGCGGCGTGTACACTCGTGTACAGGAGAGTCCGGCCTACGGCATTCACGCCTACATGGTGGGCGATTTCCTGGGCTTCCACCTGCGCGGGCCGAGCCTGATCTGCGCTCCGCTGGCGCTGACGCCGCAGGGCGACGGCCTCCTGGCGCGGGCGCAGAGCGACATTGCCGAAGAGTTACTCCTGGCCGACCTCGACCTGGCCGCCCTGCGCCGCCACAAAGCAGAGCATCCCCTGACCTTCAACCTTCCCCTGTACGAGAAGTACCTGCCGCGGGCGTATGCTGTTTACAGGCGTACGGAGGTGGGTGGGAGGAGGGTGGTGGCAGGAGAGTAGCAAGTAGACAAGTAGGAAGTAGACAAGTTAGGAAGTAGACAAGTAGGAAGTAGACAAGTTAGGAAGTAGACAAGTAGGAAGTAGACAAGGTGGGCAGACAAACTCCCGGAGTCTCCCCAGACTCCGGGAGTTTTTTCTCCCTCCCCTGCACGCGGGGGAGGTGACAGGTTGTCGCACGCTGGCGACTCGAAACGGTGGCGTGCGACAACCTGTCAGGGTTGGGGTGGGGGTTCTGTCGGGGCCGACTCTGTCGTGCCCAAGGGCGCATCGGAGATGGCCCCTAATTTGCTGGCGTCACCTCGATGGTGCCCAGCGTCAGGGGCCACACGGGCTGGCCGGTGGCGTCCAGGGTGGGGCGAGGGGCCAGGTCGCTGGCGTTGTAGAAGCCGACCTCCAGGGTGTAGCGGCCAGGCGGCGTTGTGGCAGGCAGGGGGAGGGCCCAGGTGTCGTCGATTTCTTGGCCGGGAACCCAGAGCAGGGTGGGGGCCTGTCCGCCCTGGGGCTGGCCGTCTCGCTGCACCACGGCCTGGCCAGCGCTATCCACCAGCCGCACGAAGAGACTGTAGTAGGCGTCTATCTTGCCCAGCGCCCGCCAGCGCAAGCTGACCTGTACCGTCTCGCCAGCCTGGTAGGTAGCCTTGTCCGTGCGCCAGGCCACCAGCCGCGCCGGGATGGGCTGGGGCGGCGGCTCGGTCTGGTCAGCGACGTGCACTGGGCCGCTGGCCTCCAGGCGGCCTAGCAGCGGGTCGTCCAGGCGTAGGGTGAGGGTGTACTGGCCGATGGCTGCCGGTGCGGGCAGGGGCACGGGGACCACCGCCGCCTCGGAGGTGACGATGGGCAGGGACACGGCCAGTTGTTGCTTCTGCGTCGCTCCGCTGCTGCCGGCCCAAAGTGCTTCGACCGCCACCTGGTGCGTCGGCTTGATGGCCAGTGGCTCGCCCTGCACCTGGACGATGAGGTAGGCGTTGTACGGTTGGCCGCGGGCCGCGGCCTCAGGGAAGAAGGCCCGCAGCGCCACCTGTCGCTGCGCCGGGCGCGGCAGCATTCGATAGACCAGATCAGCGCTGAAGCTTTGCGCCAGCGCCAAATCGTCAGAGAAAGCGGCCAGACGGGCCTGCATCCCCGGCCAGTCCTTGACCTGGGCCGTGTGCACGACGACGTAGCCCACGTCCAGCCCGCGCAGCAGGGCCAAAGCCCGCGCCGAGGGGAAACGCTGCATCTCGTAGACCACCTCGCCGTGCTTGGGCGGGATGAAGCCGCTGTAGCCGTCCGGCGTGGGCTGCCAGTGGTAGACGGAGAGGTATTGGGTGAGCAGGCCCTGGGCCGGGGCGTCGGTGAACAGCATGGGCAGCTCCAGGACGACGGTGCGCGGCTGCTGTGCCAGCCAGCGATAGACCGGCGGGACGGCCGCGCCCGTGGGCAGCGGGACGATGCGAGCAGCAGGGACGGTTAGCGCCTCCAGGACGAGCAGGGCGGTGAGAAGGGCAGGATGCAGGAGGCAGGATGCAGGAGGCAGGAGGCAAGAGGCAGGTCGCAAGGACCACGGCTTGCGGCCTGCGGCTGGCGACTGAGGACTGCGGACTGGGGACTTAGCACCGGCGAAGCCGACCAGCCCGGCCAGCCCCAGGAAGGCGAGGGCGGCGAAGCGCACCGGGGCGCGCAGGGCCTGGAAGCCGGGGAGGTAATCGTAGAGGAGGCGATAAGGCAGCGGCAGGCCGGTGCAGGCGCCGGGCGACAGGAAGAGCGTCGGCCCCAGCGAGAGCAGGAAGGCGCCCAGGGCCAGCAGCAGGGGGAACCCCCATCCACTCCCTCCCCTGTTCACGGGGGAGGGCTGGGGTGGGGGTTCTCCCCCCCCGCCAGCATGGGAGGGGGAAGCCGACCTAACCCCCCGGCCCCCTTCCCTGGGAGGGAAGGGGGAGACGGTTTTCCCGCCATGGCGTGCGGCCAGCCCCCAGACGGCCAGCAGCAGGGCCACTACGCCGGGGAACAGGGCGTCCAGCGGGTAGCCACCAATGACCACCGGTTGCTTGGGCGCCAGCCAGGGGCCGTAGACCAGGTTGTTGGGCAGGGCCTCAGTCCACTGGCGCAGGCTGGCAGAGAAAGGCTCGCTCTCGGCCAGGGTGCGGTGGAAGCCCAGCTCGCGCTGTACCTGGAGATAGGGCAGGGTAAAGGGCACGACGAGGGCAATCGCCACCAGCCCCACCATCGCCAGGCGCGCCAGGGAGGCCCAGGTGAGGGCCCGTGGTCGTACGGCAAAGAAGCACAGCACGTACAGCCCCACAGCCAGGGCGGCCAGCACAGCGTAGTAGAAGCTGGCCAGGCATTGCAGAACAAAGAATAGGACGAAGAGTACCGCATCCCGCCTAGGCAGAGACAAGGAGATGGGGAGACGAGGAGAGGGGGAGACGTTCTCCTTGTCTCCTTGTCTCCTTGTCTCCTTGTCTACTTGGACCAGGAACTTGGAACTTGGAACCTGGGCCAGGAACTTGTCTAAAAAGAGCAGGGCAAACGGCAGCCAGTGCAGGGACAGGAGCTGGATCTGCGCCAGGTTGGCGAGCTTGTAGGCGTTGAAGGCAAAGACGATGCCCGCGGCCACGCCGCCCCAGCCGCTGCCGGTCCAGCGCCGCACCAGCAGATAGACGCCAAAGCCGGATAGCACGAAAGTGAGCAGCAAGACCAGGTTATAGCCCAGCACCGGGTTGCCGCTCAGCCAGGTGATCGGCCAGGAGAGGAGGGCGTTGGAGAGGAGAAGCTCGGAGTAGGCCAGGGTGCGCGTGTAGGGGTAGAAGATGTTGGCGTCAAAGAGGTGACCGGGATCGGAGAACAGGGCGTGGCCGTCCCAGGCCATGATCCAGACGTTGAGCAAAGCGTCCTGCGTGTCCTCCACGGCGCTGCCCAGGTGCAGGGCCAGCGGCCAGGTGAAGACGATGGCCAGCAAGATGAAGAGCAGGAGCACGGCCAGGGGTTCTTGTCTGGGCATATCTGCCTCACTTGGGCGTCCAGCCCTCGCCGACTTCGGACTTAGGGCGGCGGACTAGCTTGCGCATCAAAGCCACGTCTTCGGCGGTGATCGTCCGCAGGGCCAGCAGGCCGACGAAGTAGACGACGGCCGCCAGGGCAATGACCAGGAGTATATGCAGCCGCGGCAGCAGCCACCAGGTGACGCCGCCCATGAGCGCCGCCGCCAGCGCCGGCTGCCAGACGATGCGCAGCCAGGGCAGCGGGCCCACGTGCTTGTGCACGCTGTAGTAGAACGGGGCGAAGAGCACAATCTCGGAGAGCACGGTGACGGTGGCCGCGGCCATGAAGCTGTAGCGCGGGATGAGCAGCAGGTTAGCAATTATGTTGAACGTGGCGCCGATCAGGAAGGCCACCGTCAGAAATCGCTGCTGGTTGACGGCGATGAGCACGTACTGGGTGACGCTGTTGACGTAGCTAAAGGGCAGAAACCAGATGAGCACGGCCAGCGCCTGGGCGGAGTAGGGCAGGTACTGGCGCCCGCCGAAGAGCTCCATGATCTGCGGGGCGATCAACGTTGTGCCCACGGTGATGGGCAGGGCGATGATTAGCAGCACGCGCAGCGAGAGCACGTAGGCCCGCAGGAGCGTGTCCCGCGCCGACTCGGCGTAGCGCGATATTACAGGGAAAATCGCCAGCGTCAGGTAGGCAGGGATGATGTTCAGGCCGTCAATGAACTTGTAGGCGGCGGTGTAGTAGCCGTTGGCCTCGGGGCCGGAGATCCAGGGCAGGATGACGGCGTCAATGCGGAAGAACACCGAGGCCAGCAGGTGGTTGATCATCAGCGGGTACGACTCGCCCAGCATCCAGCGGCTGGCCTGGCGGTCGAACTCTACGCGCGGGCGCCAGAAATTCACGTACAGCAGGACGAAGAGCAGAATCGCCGTAATCGTGCTGACCAGGATGGACATACCGGCCAATCCCACGAAGCCCCAGCCCAGAAACAGCGCCAGAGCCCCCAGCGTCACCTTGGCCAGGGTGGTGACCACGGTGATGGCCGCCGGATACTCCATCTTCTCGTAGGCGTTGAACACCGCGGTCAGGGCCGTGGCGATGTTGGACGGGACGAGCATCAGAGCAAACAGGCCGATGGCCAGGGCGGTGTCCCTGGTCATGCCGCCGAAGGCCATGTACAGTCCCACGCCAGCGGCGATAAGCGGCAGGCTGCCCAACCAGAGCAGCAGGCGCAGGATCGTGGTGTTGGCCAGGTAGCGGTTGGCCTGGGAACGATCCTTGGCCACCTCCCGCGTCAGCAGGGTGTTCAGGCCAAAGTTGGTGAGAATATCAAAATAGCCGATGAAGGCAATGGCCAAGGCGTACTTGCCCTGTCCCGCCGGGCCGAGCAGGCGCAGCACCAGCATGGCGAAGAGCATGTCAATCAGCCGGTTCGCCAACTGCGCCCCGATCTGGGTGAGTGTGTTTTTGGCCACGCGGCGCACGGCGTGATCCTGCTCGCTCTCGCGGTAAAAGCGCCGCCAGGCCAGCGCCCCCAGCGCCAGCAACACGACGATGGCGGCCATCGTGCTGGTGAAAAGTCCCAGGCGGAAGGACAGGGGGCTGTACTTGAAGACCACCTTATGCTCGCCAGCGGGCACGGCTACGGCGCGGAAGTTGCCGTCGGCGCGGTAGATTTTGCTCTCTTTGCCGTCCACGGTGGCCAGCCAGCCGGGGAAGTAACTATCGCCCAGCACCAGAAAGCCGTTATCGGCCATGAGCACCTGGATAGTCACCTGGTTGGGCGTGTAATCAATGCGCCGCACCTCTGAGCCGATGCGTTCCAGACACTTCAGGCAGGGCTCCTGGCCGGGCGGAAGCGAGGCGGGCGTCTCCTCTAGCAGGACAGTCTCCCGTGGCTTGAGGCTCTGCAACTCGGCGGCGAAGCGCGCCCAATCGCTACGATCAAGCACTTTCGCCTGATAGACGGCGAAGGCGCGGGGCAAGGCATCGTCGTGGCGATAGATGAGGAGATTGCTTCGCTGCGCTGGCAATGACATCTTGTCGTCGTAGACCAGGGTGTAGCCGGGTAGATCGAAGGGCGTCTCGCTCAGGACGTACTTCACGTTCAGCAGGTCCAGCAGCGGCGAGGCCAGAGTCGCCACGTTGTACACGTCGCCAATGCGGTTGCTGAGCAGGAAACCTCGCTGGTCCTCCAGCAGGCTCATGAAGTCGGCGTACTGCTTGGGGATGATGGAATCGTAGCCGCGCGCATCCTGCAGGCCGAAGAGCCAGGCGCTGTTGGCGTTGAGCAGCTTGTCATTGCGGAAGCTGAAGATGCGGTAGAGCGACTTGTCCTGCTGCAGGAACTCCACCGCCGGCGGCGTAAAGCTGAGCAGCTTGGGGTCAGCGGCGGGGTTGAAGCCCCGGCCGAAGGCGAACAAGTCGGCGAGGACGAGGAGAATAAGTAGACAAGGAGACAAGGAGATAAGGAGACGAGGAGACAAGGAGATGAGGAGACGAGGAGACCGTCCCCTTGTCTCCCCTTCTCCTTCTCTCCCTCTCCTCATCCTTCCGGCCCAGGCGATCACCGCCCCGGCCAGTGTCAGGAGCAGGGCGAAGCTGGCCAGGTTACGCACCTCGTAGGAGTAGAGCATGCGGCCGCTCTCAAAGGCATTCTGCAGCATAGCCGAGCGCTGCAGCAGCCGGTCGGCCAGGGCGATGGTGTGGGTACGCAGAACATAGCTGGCGAGCACGGCCAGCGACCCACCCAGGCCGGCGAGGCAAGCCACAAGTCCCAAGTTCCAGGTTCCACGTTTCACGTTCCATGTCTCGCCATCTGTGGCTGAGGACTTTGGACTGAGGACTGAGGACTGGCGACTGAAGACATAGTTCGCCCCGATGCCCGCCAGCACGGCCAGGCTCAGGGTGTAGGGATAAATCCAGCGGAAGGGGGTGTGGAGCTGGTTGAAGCCCGGCAGCCCGAAGAAGAGCAAGGCGTACAGCGGCGTGCCGAAGGCGAAGAGCAGGGAGATAACGGCCAGGGTGGCAAAGAAAAGCGTCAGGGGATGGGAGAGTCGTCCGCCAGCAGGAGAGGGAGCCTCGACCTCACCCCCCAGCCCCCTCTCCGACACGGAGAGGGGGAGCACGCCCTCTGCTTTCCCCGCCGTGGGGAGAAGGGCAGCCCGCTTCAGCGGGCTTGAGTTTTTAGCCCGGTGATTTATCGCCGGGCTATGGCGTGCCTGATGACCAAAAAGCCTCTCAGCGAGATAGCCAATGACGGCGAACAAGGCCAGCAACAGCGGCAGGATGCCCACGTAGGCCGTGCCTTCCACGTAGTTCTTGACGCCCCAGAAGATGGTATCTATGGGCTGGCCGGCAAAGTTGCTGGTCACGGCCTGCACCGTCCCGTCGAGCACGTCCAGGTAGGTGTGATGTGTCGGATTACCGAAGACGTCGGGCAGGACGAAGGCCAGGAGTTGGCGCGGCCGGTACGCCCAGCCGATCACATCGCTGTAGCTCACCGAACCCTGGCGAAAGCTCGTGCGTACCAGTTCGTACAAGGGGATGAGCTGCACGGCCCCCAAGGCGAAGCCCAGAGCCACCATCGCCGCAAGCTGCGCCGCCAGGCGCAGGAGCGGAGATGCAGAGGTGCGCAGGCGCAGAGACGAATGCTCCTCTGCTCCTCTGCTCCCCTGCTCCCCTGCTCCCCTGCTCCCCTGCTCCTCTGCTCCCCTGCTCCCCTGCTCCCCTGCTCCCCTGCCCCCTTGCCGCTCTGCCCCTCGGCTCCTCTGCACCTGTACCAGGCGCCAGAGGCTGTAGAAGGCCAGCACCAGCAGATTGTAGACGGCAATCTCCACGTGCCCGGCCAGGAACTGCATCCCCAGGACGATGCCGCCACAGAGCACTAAGAACAGAGGATTGGCCCAAAATCCACTATGCTCTATGCTCTTTGTCCTATGCTCTTCTTGCTGGAAGATACGTTCCGTAATCGCTAAAAGGAGGGGCAGCCAGGTCGCCGCGGCGCCGATCATGGGGAAGACCACGCTGGTGATCATGAAGCCGCTGAAGGCGTAGGTCAGGCCGCCCAGCAAGGCCGCCCAGCGCCCCAGGCGCACCACGCGCAGGTAGGCGTACATGAACAAACCGGCCAGGAAGAAATGCAGGACGGCGAACAGCCCGTAGGCCCAGGTGATGGGCAGCACGTAGAAGAGGACGCTAAATGGATAGAGCGCCGAGTGCTGGCCGGCGGCGAGGAAAGGCACGCCAGCAAGGATGTAAGGGTTCCAGAGCGGAATTTGCCTGGACTGTAGCGACTCCACGATGAAGCGCTTCCAGGGGTAGTTTTCCAGCAGCAGATCGGAGAGGAGGGAGTTGTGCGGCACGCCCACGCCGAGCTGCTCGGCGTAAGCCTGCCACGGTGGCCACTGGAAGAGGTTATCGGCGGGGATGAGCGTCTTCCCGCCGAAGACCACCGGCCAGAAGAAGACGAGGGCAAGAGCGAGCAGGCCCAGGGCGATGAGGACGTCTTTGCGCCACTCCTTGCTCACGCCTAGTACCTCCACTTCATCTGCCAGACGCGCCAGGCTGCCTCCAGGCTGACGCGCCAGGACATCTTGGATTGGCCGCGCTCCCGCTCGTTAAACTTGATGGGGATCTCCAGCAGGCGATAGCCCTTGCGTTGGCAGATGTAGGCCACTTCCACCTGGAAGGCGTAGCCGTTGGAGTAGATGCCGTTCCAGCGAATGCCTTCCAGCACGCGGCGGCGGAAGCACTTGAAGCCGGCGGTGGCGTCGTGCACGTGCAGGCCCAGGATCAGCCGGGCGTAGACGCTGTTGGCCCACCAGCTCAGGAGGCGTCGCCAGGGGCTCCAGCGCTCGTCCAGGCGGCCGCCGGGGACGTAGCGAGAGCCCACGACCACGTCGTATTCATCCATCGCCGCCAGCATCGGGGGAATGACGGCGGGCGGGTGCGAGAAG
>Ga0194125_10012145_pt1 | contig 11402 bp, 10 predicted proteins | sample TA2KigC250mmetaG_FD_148626 | JGI IMG/M metagenome (GOLD analysis project Ga0194125, IMG submission 148626) | Freshwater microbial communities from Lake Tanganyika, Tanzania - TA2015034 Kigoma Deep Cast 250m | ecosystem: Environmental > Aquatic > Freshwater > Lake | place: Tanzania: Lake... | reverse complement strand
AATGGTGCCAAACTTGATGGTGAAACGGCATCAGTATTTTACAAAAACAATGTAACCATTTCTGATACGGGTGCATATTGGTGTATCATTAGCGATCGTTGCGATACAATCAGTTCCGATACAATGAAGGTTAAACTTGTTCCTGTATCTGTTGAGGAAGAAGGAATCATTAGTGACAATACTCTTGGATTGCAGTCTATCATGCCAAATCCGGCAACAGACAATATCCAAGCAAGAATCATCAGCTTAATGCCCGGAGAAGCCAAATTTGAAATACATTCCATATTTGGATCATCGATGATTCCGGTATTCACCGTTTCGCTTGACAAAGGAGTGAACATTGTGCCAATCAACATAGAAGGTCTGCCTTCTGGTACATATCTCTGCACGATGAACATGAATGGTGTTCTTACCTCACACACTTTTTCAATCGTGAGATAAGATTTAGCCTGCCAACAGAATGCAAAAGCCATGGAAACTCCATGGCTTTTGTTTTATACATGGCATTCAAGATTTACCAATGATTTATCGTAAATTTGTCCTGCTTTATTGACCATCTCATTTGGAGATTTCATGATTTTCCGATTATGCATAAGCATCCTGATTTTGAATGCAACCATGGTGTTCTCACAAGTGGTGATTCCAACTTCAACAAGAATAAGAGAAGTTGAAAGCGAACCCAGAGAGCATCCCATCGACATGCAATTCATGTCCGTTAAACTCCGTTTTCAACCTGAGCAAGGTTTGGTCAAGGGGATGGTGACACATGTGTTTACACCACTTCGTAAGACAGTTGATTCCATCATCTTCGATGCCATTGATATTACAATCAAGGAAGCCATGCACAATGGAAAACCCGTACGATACAGAAATACGGGAAATACCATCATTGTCTATCCATTGAACATGCATTGGAATTCCACCGATTCCATTTCTTTTGTATATGAATCAAGTCCGAGAAAAGGATTGTATTTCATTGGGTGGAATGATACCACAAAAAGATCAAGAACGCAGATATGGTCTCAAGGACAAGGCATTGACAATCGCGCATGGATTCCCATGTATGATGAAATGAATGATAAATACATCACTGAAACAATCACAACATTTGACAAAGAATATCAGGTGCTGTCCAATGGTGATTTGCTATCCGCCAAAGACAATAGCGATGGAACGAAAACCTGGCATTATCGAATCAATAAACCCCATGCTCCATATCTTCTCACCTTGATTGTCGGGAAATTTGCCATTGAGAAAAGAACATCTACTTCAGGAATTGAGCATCAATTGTATTATTATCCTGAATTTCCTGAAAGAGTCGAGCCCACATATCGTTTCTCGACAGAAATGATGGATTGGTTGGAATCATATATCGGTATTCCATATCCTTGGAAAACATATGCCCAGGCAATGGTGCAGGATTTCACATTCGGTGCCATGGAAAATACCACCGCCACGACATTTGGTGATTTCTCATTCGTTGATACAAGAGGATTCAAGGATAGAAGTTATATCGCAACCAATGTTCATGAGCTCACGCATCAATGGTTCGGAGATTTCATCACTGCACGATCTCAGCAACATGTATGGCTTCAGGAGAGTTTTGCGACATTTTATCCGAAATATTTCTTTAGAAGATATGACGGACCCGTCATGGAAGATGCAAAGAAATTATTCGGCGAAGATGCATATCAATGGAATCGACGTGGCGAACAGAATTCTGCATTGTCTGCAGGCGAAAAGGATCGATTGCCTATCGTGCATCCATCTTCCGGTTCGGCTCGAATTTATCCCAAAGGATCAACAGTCATCGACATGTTGATGTATGTCTATGGGGAAGAAGAAGTACGTAGAGTAATCAAGCATTATCTCCAAGCTCATGCTTATGGAAATGTCGAAACCAATGATCTCTATTTATCATTTCAAGACACCTTGGGATTAAGTCCTGATTGGTTCTTTGAGCAATGGCTGTATAAAGGTGGAGAACCGCATTATTCAGTCAATTATGTGGAAGTGGTAAAAGAGCAGGTGAAAAACACTGTCTTTCACATTGAGCAGATACATCCCCAAGATGAACTCACAAAACCATTCGCGATGCCGATTGTAGTTGAAGTGCATTATAAGGATGGAACAAAAGACAGTAAGACTGCATGGATAGATAAAGTCTTTCAAAATGTATTGGTACCGAATCCGGCGAACAAAGAAATTGCTTTCACTTTGTTTGATCCATCTTCAAATATTCTCAAGCGTGTCACATTTAAGAAAACATTCTCGGAATTGCGCGAACAAGTATTGAAAGCGCCTCACATGATTGATCGATATGATGCACTTATTGCACTCAAAGACATTGATGATCCTGCAAAAGATGAAGTATTGTCAAAAGTCTATGCAAGAGAAACATTTCATGCAATGAAAAGCGAAGTGGTAAATCAAATGCATGAACGCAAGAATTCCACAGCGCTATCGATAATTGAGAAAGCACTCGAAGATAAGTCGGAAGATGTTCGTAAATCAGCATTGAATGGTTTCCGCATTATTCCAAAAGAGATGAAATCCACCATAGAGAACATGCTCAAGGATGAATCCTATGCAATCACTACAACTGCTTTGGAAAAACTGAGTGAGGCATTTCCAAGTGATATACCCTTCTTTTTGGAAAAAGTCGGCAATGAAATTGGACATTATGCACAAATACGCATCAAGGCGTTGGAAATTCGCTCAGGAAAAGGAGATGCAAGGGCACTTGATTCTCTTATTGATTTTGCCGGACCATCCCATGAGTTTTGGACTCGTAGAAATGCCATCAATGCGCTCAAGCGAATCAATACATTCAATGAGAAAGCATTATGGAATATGTTGGATGCTTCATGGAATCCCAATTCACGATTGTCTTCAACCGCAGTTGAAACACTGCAGTACTTTGCACAGCAGTCTGAACGGAAAATGCTCATGATTTCTGCCAAAAACAGCAAATCAAACTGGGCTCCATGGCAAAAAAAGCAATGGGAGCAAATCCTACGCTGATTGAATCAAAAAATAACAGTACTTTTGAGAGGATTTAAGGAGAATACCATGAATACATTTTTTCGATCAATGTTGGCAATCTGCTTAGGCATGTTTGTATTGTCATCATGCACAACAAATACAGAACCATCAGGAACTGCAACACTTCTTACATTGACTGAGATCAGTAACAATGCAGGATATGCATGGTTTGATGCAGAAAAGACTTTATATGTTCCTGACGACTCCAAGATTAGAGAGATCAAAGAACAATTCAAGAACAAGAATCAAAAGATTTACTTCTTTGTTAATCCTTCATGCTCATGCGAGGGTACAAAAAAAACATTCCCTCATGCAATTCGCATTTTGAAGGATGCGGGCATTGATGATAATCGCATTGTGATCTATTCAATGAAATCTCATACCGATGATCATCCATTGAAGGACAGATTCACACTCAGAGGTCTTCCCACCATTTACATCACTGTCAATGATAATGTAAAGTGCACAATGGAAGTGGTTGATGGAAAATTATTGGTAACCGGCAATGGCAAAGTGGACGATAGCCCCGGCAGTAAACTTGAAGAAGTCATGGCAGATGGCTTCAGCTGGTAAATGAAAAGCCGCTCAAATGAGCGGCTTTTTTTTATCCAATATCTCTTGCTGATTGTTCTATCTTTTTTGCAAATGCATGAGAAGTCCAATCAAATCCTTTCCTATTGACTGCCTCATTTCCTTTACCCGGTGCCGCTATTCCGGCAGTCGATAAATCGTGATCCATCATAATGTGCACCAATTCATCGAAAGTGATCACCGGTACCCAATCAAGTTGCGATTTTGCTTTTGATATGTCCGCCTGTAATTTATCGACTTCTGTAGGACGAAAATATCGCGGATCAACCTCAATGATACATTGCCCTTCATTAATGTTCATCACCGAATTTTTTGTATAAGCTTTTTCTTGAACGCCATTTCCTTTCCATTCAATTTCGATTCCTGAATATGCGCATGCTGTTTCAATGAAATTTCGAACGGAATGGCTTATGCCTGTTCCCACCACATAGTCATCGGGTTGATCTTGTTGCAACATGAGCCACATCATTGCCACATATTCAGGAGCAAAACCCCAATCTCTTAAGGCATCAAGGTTACCGATATACAGAGTTTGTTGTGTTCCAGACAATAATCCTGCAATTGCGCGAGTGATTTTTCTTGTCACGAAAATTTCCCCGCGTCTGGGGCTTTCATGATTGAACAATATCCCATTGCAAGCAAACATATTATAAGCATTGCGATAATTGACTGTCATCCAATATGCATATAATTTCGCAGCAGCATATGGGCTTTGAGGCATGAATGGAGTTGACTCATTCTGTGGAGCAGGGGCTGATCCATATAATTCAGAAGAAGATGCCTGATAGAATTTTGTATTGATGCCACTTCTGCGAATTGCCTCAAGAATTCTCGTGGTGCCCAGTGCGGTTATGTCACCGGTATATTCAGGCATATCGAAAGAAACTCTTACATGGCTTTGCGCCCCCAAATGATAAATTTCATGTGGAGCAATCGAGTGCATTATTTCCGTGAGAATTCCGGGGTCGGAAAGATCGCCATAGTGAAGGTGCAAACGTGCTCCATGTTCATGCGGATCAACATACATGTGATCGATGCGATGCGTATTGAATGTACTTGCTCGACGGATGATTCCATGTACTTCATATCCTTTGTTCAATAGATATTCAGCAAGATAGGAACCGTCTTGTCCGGTTATTCCGGTGATTAGTGCAGTAGAACTCATGGAATTATACTCATTCAATAGGTTTGCGAATCATTCGGCACATGAAAAATCCATCACTTCCATGTTTGGCAGGATTCATTGAAAGCATGGCAGCATTCCGATCATCTGCAAGGAGAATCTCCGAGACTTCCGGCGGAAAAGCATGTTGCAGTGGGTCCTGCTCAAATTCAGGATGTTCAACCAAAAATCGTTTCACGATTTCTTCATTTTCTTCCTGCATCAGAGAACAAGTGGCATAGACCAAAACACCACCCGGTTTTACATATGCAGAAGCTTTCGTGAGAATTTCCAATTGAGTCCTCTGAATGCTCTCCACATGTTTCTTCTTGAGATTCCATTTAATATTCGGAGATCTACGAACTGTTCCCATTCCGGTGCAAGGTGCATCAACTAGCACTGCATCACATGTTTGCGCAAATTGCTGCAATGCACTTTTTGCATGATTTTTCAAATGCATGGGAATGATGCTGATGGAATGATAACCGGCCCTTTCGGCGCGATTTCGTATCTCTCTCATTCTACTATAATCAATATCGGTGGACAGAATTTCACCTTGATCATGTTGCAACATTGCCATGTGTAATGACTTTCCACCTGCACCCGCACAATAATCCAAAATACGCCAATGCTCTTCTGGAGAAACTGCCAAAGAAATCAATTGACTTCCCTCATCTTGCACTTCAATAGCCCCCGAAAGAAAGACATCAAGATGTGTCAATGGAATACGCTCCGGCATGATGATGGCATACGGTGAATATGCGCCGGGTTTACAAGGAATATTATTGTTTCGAAGTATGTCAATCGCTCTTTGACGACTGATCATTTCTGCATTGATTCTCAATCCTACGGGAGCAACAGTATGCAGAGAAACACATAGTTCGGCTATGTCCTTGTATGATGTTCCTTGCTCATGCCAACGTTCAATAATCCACAAAGGCATAGCACAATACAGTGAAAAAACATGTGCCTGTTCCTCATTGGAAAAGTCATTGTTTTCGATGATCTTTTTCGACTCTTCAAGGATATGCTCATACGCTTTTTCAATCTCTGCTTTCCATGATTCGACGGATTCATCATATAATCCAAGTTTTTCTTCAATGGCCAACTGTATGCCTTCATTGGCATCCCTTATGCCAAAAAACGGATGTAAATACTGATTAATCGGAAATGAAGAAAGAGCGGTTCCAATCATGCAATGTGCAACCATCACATCATAAGGATATCCTTGTTCAAGTTCAATCGGAATAATTTCTGATGCTTGCTTGGCACAATATTCAATCAATGTGGCAACACGAAGCGAAGAGAACAAGAGCTCAGAAATGAATTTTCTGTCTTTGCTTCCAATGTATTTTCTACTTCGAAAATAATCAGAGGCAATATCTTCTCCTGTTCTGTGTGATTTACGCAGAATATGATAGAGTTGTGCGCTATGTCCGATCAGCGATGTGAATTGCATGATTATGTGTTTGAAAGTTCTTCTTCAATGACACTCACTGCTTTTGCCAAGGTGATGTCCAATATATCATTGACGATGATGTGATCGAAATGCCCCATATATTCCATTTCCATGGCTGCGCGACTCAATCTTTGTGCTATTTGCTCTTCGCTCTCTGTCATTCTGCTTCGAAGACGATGAGCAAGTACGGACAAATCAGGAGGCGCAATATACATGAGCAATGATTCTTTGGGATAAGCATTTCGAAGAGAAACGGCTCCTTTTACATCTACGTCGAATAAAACCAATGCTTGCTCTTGTATGCGTTGATCTGTTTGTGAACGCAATGTCCCATAAAAGTTACCGAAGATTTCTTCGAACTCAACGAGATTTCCATTTTCAATATTCTCAAGAAATTCCTCTCTGGACAAAAAGAAATAATCTTTACCATGTTGTTCACCTGAACGCATGGGTCTAGTTGTTGCAGATACGGAAAATGCGCATTGCGGAAAATGTTGCAGAAGATGTCTGGCAACAGTTGTTTTTCCGGCTCCGCTTGGTGCGGACAATACGATGAGATTCTTCATGAAATGATTATTCGATGTTTTGTGCTTGTTCTCTGATGCGTTCCAATTCTTCTTTCATTCCAACAACTATCCGAGCTATATCGGCATCATTTGCCTTAGAACCGATTGTGTTTATCTCTCTATTTAATTCCTGAGTAAGAAAGTTGAGTTTTCTTCCAATCGGCTCGGAATCATTGAGTAGCTCTCTGAAATACTTGATATGACTTCTTAGGCGCACGCTTTCTTCAGACACATCAAGTTTATCGGCAAGAATAATGATTTCTTGATTCATGCGATGTTCTTCGATTTCTTCATTGTCGAGCAAAAGTGCAAGCTTCTGACGCAGACGTTCTCGTTCTTCGGGTATGCGTGTTTTTGATCGCTCTTCAACATAGACCAAAGATTGCTCTATTGTATTGATGCGCATGAGCATATCAGCGGATAGTTCATTTCCTTCTTGAGTTTTTACGGTATCAAGAGATTTCAATGCTTGTTTTAAAGCCTCGCGTACAACAGTCCATTGCAATTCCGCAATGTCATCTTTGTCTGATTCAATGAAATGTTGTGAAAATGTCAATACTTGATTCAAGTTCACACTATCATCAGATTGCAATTCTTTCTGCAAATTCTGCAGCATCCCATGAATTGCTTTTGCTTTGTCAATGTTGATGTTTGGAATTTTTGCTTCGCCTTCTGCATATTCCACTTGAACATTCACAAAGACTGATCCTCTGTTCAATGCTTTGCGAAGCATGTCTCTCACTTCAATTTCCTTGCTCGACAATGTTCTTGGCAATTTGATTGAAGGTTCCAGATAGCGTCCATTCACGCTTTTGATTTCAACGATGGCATTTATGCCGTGTTCATTGTTTTCAGACTTGGCGAAGCCCGTCATACTTTTCATGTATTCATTCCATGTAATGGACAAAGATACAAAATACCGGTAGTTTGTATTGGTGTATCATGATCGACTTCATCGTTTTCACGAAGATTTCACTGTGATCACATGTATATCATCACCACTTTTCAGCACACCTTTGCAATTGAGTCTATATGCCTCCTCCAGAGTAGAGGCGTTATATGCTCCTGCGGCTTTCTTTCCTTGTCCGATCATGATTGGTGCGATGAAGAGATGCAATTCATCTAAAATAGAATGCTCCATGAGTTCTTGCATCAATATTCCTCCACCTTCAACAAGTATGGAGCCAATGCCGAATTCTCTTCCGAGCGTTATCAATAAAGAAGAGATGTCAATGTGATTATGTTCACCCATGGAACAAGGGATTGTACGTACTCCCAATTCCTTCAATTGTGCAGGTCTTTCATGTTGATTGCAATGATCTCCATGACAATACAAGGTGAGCCCTCTATATTCATCATTGAAAACATTGAGTGTCATGGGTAATGAGCAATGCGTGTCGAGAATGATTCGAATCGGATTGCGTCCCGGTACGGAATGAATTGTCAGTGAAGGATTATCTGCTTCAGCTGTACCTCTGCCAATCATCACCGCATCAAATTCACCACGCATGCGATGCACTTCATGTCTGCTCTCTTCGCATGTGATCCATTGAGACTCTCCTGAAGCGGTCGCAATGTATCCATCAAGCGATTGTGCGATTTTTCCAATGACATATGGCATACCTGTGAGGATATGCTTGATGAATGTTCGGTTCAACCAGAATGCTTCTTCTTGACAGATATTCTCGATCACTTCAATTCCGGCTTCTCGTAATTGATTGATGCCTCTTCCGGCGACAAGCGGATTGGGATCTTGCATGGCAATCACAACTGTCTTGATGCCTTTTTCCATCAATAATGGAGCGCAAGGCGGCGTTTTGCCAACATGCGCGCAGGGTTCGAGATTCACATATACCGTTGCATCGGTAGGATCTTCCGTACATCGATTGAATGCATCAACTTCAGCATGTGGTCCGCCGAATTCACGATGCCACCCCTCACCTATGATTCGACCTTCTTTCACGATTGTGCATCCCACACGTGGATTCGGGCTTACCTTTCCCGTGCCGCGTAAAGCGAGTCTCAATGTGTGTTCCATGAATGCTTCATGAGTATGCATCGTTGTCAGGCAAGAGAAATGGATACAGCTATGAATTATATGATCGGCAGGTGAACAAGTATTACTTAATAGAAAAAAAGCCCTCCGAAACGGAGAGCTTTCATTCTGCTGTATGGCTCATCAGCGAGAATAAAACTCGATGACGAGTGGAATTTCGCAAACTACCGGTACTTCCTCACGAGCAGGAAGATGAAGGAATTTGACAGAAAAATCTGCTTTAGACAAATTCAAATATACCGGAGGAGCAGCCGTTCTGATTGCTTCCTGAAATGCTTCCATTTTACGACTTTTCTCACGCACGGAAACAATGTCATTCACTTTCACTTGATATGAAGGAATATTGACCGGCTTCCCATTGACGAGAAAATGTCCGTGATTTACATATTGACGTGCAGCAGACATTGAACGAGCAAGACCTGAACGAAACACAACTGCATCCAGACGTGTCTCGAGCATTTGAAGAAGGATGTCCCCGGTATTCCCGGTAAGATGCGATGCCTTCTTGAAATAATTGGTCATTTGACGCTCATGGATATTATACTGCAAACGGAGCTTCTGCTTTTCGAAAAGCTGCGTACCGTAAACAGACAATTTGCCACGACGCTTTGTTGATCCATGTTGGCCCGGAGGGCTCTTTCTGCCCGCTTTGTCGCTCGACATGATTTTGCCGGCTTTTGCCGTCATCGGAACACCGATTTTTCTGGAGTTCCGTACCTTTGGTCCGGTATAATTCATAGTACTCCTTGTACCACGCAGCAGGAGGGATAATACTCCCGCGCAATATTGATGAAAAACGCCATGAAGATATCTCAAGGATAATCATGGTTAGTACAAATTGAAAGGGCTTCAAAAGTAGGGGTTTTTTGCGGAATATTCAAGTGGTTTTATGACTTCACATGCTCTTTCAGCCAGGTTTTTACCTCATCTACATGTCCCGGAACCTTGACTTTGGGATAGATATGTTTGATTTTTCCTTCAGGATCGATGATGAATGTTGTGCGTTCAACACCCATATATGCTCTCCCATACATCGATTTTTGCACCCAAACGCCATATTTCTCGCAAATTGACTTATCCTCATCGGAAATGAGGCGGAAATTCAAGTCATGATCCTTGATGAATTTCTGATGGGATTTCACGCTGTCCGGGCTGACGCCAATGACTGTGACATCCATCTTTGTAAGTGATTTCATGGAATCCCTGAAATCACATGCTTGTTTTGTGCAGCCACTGGTATTGTCCTTTGGGTAAAAATAGAGAATCACCCAGGATCCTTTAGAATCTTTCAATGCGATTGGTTCATTATTGTGATCGACTCCCTTAAATGCAGGAGCAGCGGCATTCAGTTTGACAGGCATAGATGTCCTCTTTTGTATGAAAATGAAGTTGGTATTCGGTTTCGTGTTCTTTTGCCGTAAAAGAACTTCATGTAAAAATAAGTTCCAAAGCATGAAGTGATTACACGGAATTTCACCTTGTTCTTCACTGCAGATTGTTCATTCTTCCTTGATGAATCATCAGGAACATTGATGAGGATTTCGTATCTTCGCATCATTGGTCTTCCCCCTCATTAAGTACGCATCCAATCCTCATGAACAATCTTCGGGATCTTGATAAACCCAATTGCAATTGCGGCATCGTCGGCATTTATAATCATCCACAAGCATCCGTGATGGCCTATTATGCATTGCATGCTTTGCAGCATCGTGGCCAAGAGGCCTCAGGCATTGTTGCAGCCAAAGCAAATGGCAATGGAAAGAAGTTCACTTCACATAAAGGTGAAGGGCTTGTTCTGGATGTATTCTCTGCGCCTGATGTTCTTACGGAAAAATTGGAAGGAACGATGGCTATTGCCCATAATCGATATTCCACAACAGGCAGCGGAGGAATTGCAAATGTCCAACCCTTTGTGACAAAGTATCGTTCGGGAACAATTGCAGTGGCTCATAATGGAAATTTGACTAATACCCGAACACTGCGACATCAATTGCAAGAAGAAGGAGCGATTTTCCAAACAACCACCGATAGTGAGTTATTTCTTCATTTGATTGCTCGAAGCAAGCATGAATCGCAATTGGACCAGATTCGAGAAGCACTACGCATTGCACGTGGGGCTTATTCACTTGTTATCATGACAAATGATGCATTGGTTGCCGCGAGAGATCCATTTGGTTTTAGACCATTGTGCATTGGAAGAAAAAAAGTTGGTGAGGAATGGTCATATGTCGTGGTTTCTGAAACATGCGCGCTCGATATCATAAGTGCAGAATATGTAAGAGACATTGAACACAATGAATTGGTGGTGATTGATGATGAGACAGTGAAAACCGGGAACATCAAAAGTTATCGCATTGATGATGAAACACCTTGTTCGAAACATTGCATCTTCGAGTATATTTATTTTTCGAGACCGGATTCCAAAATTTTCGGACATAATGTCGATAAAGTTCGTAGAAAACTCGGGAAAAATCTTGCAGAGGAAAGTCCGGTAATTGCAGATGAAGATGAAAAGGTGGTGGT
>Ga0194125_10012144_pt1 | contig 11403 bp, 10 predicted proteins | sample TA2KigC250mmetaG_FD_148626 | JGI IMG/M metagenome (GOLD analysis project Ga0194125, IMG submission 148626) | Freshwater microbial communities from Lake Tanganyika, Tanzania - TA2015034 Kigoma Deep Cast 250m | ecosystem: Environmental > Aquatic > Freshwater > Lake | place: Tanzania: Lake... | reverse complement strand
GCAAGGAGGAGAACCCGAAAACGCCAAACATTCACGCGGAAATGCAGTGAATAGAAGCAGTGACACGGAAGGGGACTCACCTTCCTGCCCGATCGGGAATGAACCAAAGAAGCAGATGAAATCCGGTCTATCCGGGGCAGGATTCCGCAAAAATGGGATTGATCGAACATACGGAACCTGATCCCACCTTCAAAACCTGTTGATATGGGGAAAATTCCCCGAAGGAGAGTGACTGACGCTCAGCAAAATCGTGTCTGAAAGACGGAGAGGATAAAACCAGATATAATAGCTATATGATTGATGAATGATAAGATACACGTATCGTTCAATTGCCGGGAAGCATAGGTGATTCATATTGTGCTTGACAAAAAGAAAATACAATAAAACAGCATTCAGAAATGAGGAGATAGATGAGGAAAAAAGGCAGAGATGAATTGTCTCCGGTTGATCCCAAGACGATCACCAGTGCCAGTGAGCAGCAGATAAATAGTTTGCTGAAAATGGGTTACATGCCCTTTCAGGCAAAGGATGGGTCAATTCGCTGGTTGACCGGGGAACAGTACGCCTACGGTCAGATAAAGAAAGCCCCCAAGAGCATCCTGGGATCTTTGTTCAAGTCCAAGTATAAGCAAGCGCGCCGACGCCGGAGGTCCTGGCTCTGGAAATTTATCCGCCACAACATGGAGTATATCTTACTCTTGCTGGGTGTGGCGGTGTTCCTTCTCATCCTCAGGTATGTCGTCATATTATGACGCTGGCTGCAGAATTTCGGGAGAAAGAATTGAATATACTACTAACCAATGACGATGGGATCAATGCCCCGGGAATTCGATGCCTGGCTGAGCATCTGCGAACTGCCAGGCATAATGTGACGATCATTGCACCCGACCGGGAGCGCAGCGCTGCGTCGCATTCCCTGAGTTTGAGGCGTCCGATCCGGGTCGACCGAATTGCCGATAATGAATTCGCCGTAGGTGGCACACCGGTGGACTGCGTGATAATCGCTTTGCAGAAGCTGGTGAGGGCGCATATCGATCTGGTGATCTCCGGGATCAATGCCGGTCAAAACATGGGTGAGGACATCATCTATAGCGGGACTGTCGCGGCCGCGGTGGAGGCATCATTTTTCGGGTTTAAGGCATTGGCAGTTTCATTGAATACCTATCGTGATCATATCTTCGAGACCGCTGCCCGCTGGGTGGTTCGGCTCATTGATGATGGGATCACCGATCTGATCCAAGCCCGGCAGATCATCAATATCAATGTCCCAAACATAGATCACGACTTGGTTCGGGGTGTCCGGTTGACCTGTGTCGGTCATCGGAAGTATTACAATTTCATCAAGATCCTGGATGAGGATGAGCATGGTTTCGATTATCAGATTGGTGGCGATCAACCGATCTGGGATCTGCATAGAGGCACCGATGCCGAGGCGGTAGGTGAAGGATTTGTTTCCTTGACCCCCCTGGGCTTTGACATGACCAGAGGTGATGCTTTCCCACCGTTGCTGGAATGGTTGGAGGAGCATGATCTGTTGTTGCTCGAAAGTAAGTCCGGAAATGCTGCCGGGGATTGGTGAAAGAGTGATCTGATGCGTTACGAAGATCAAAGACGATTGCTGGTAAATGAACTCAGGGCTGCCGGGATAGCTGATGAATCCGTATTGAGAGCGTTTTCCCGGGTGCCCCGGGAGTTATATGTGTTGCCCGAATATCGGGAATATGCCTACCGGAATCAACCGCTGCCGATCCTTCTCAGTCAGACCATTTCCCAGCCCCTGATGATTGCTATCATGATGGAACACCTGGAATTGAAACCGGATGACATCGTCCTCGAGGTCGGTACCGGCTCGGGATATCAGGCGGCTTTGCTGGCGGAGATCGTCAAAGAGGTCTGTACGGTGGAACGTTTAGAACCCCTGAGTTTGGATGCGCAGAAAGTATTGAGACCCCAGGGTTATGACAATATCTACTATCGGATCGGGGATGGAGCGCAGGGCTGGCAGAAAGCATATCCTCCCTATAAGGAATTTCAGAAGATCATCGTGACTGCAGCAGCGGCTGAAATCCCGGTGAAGCTGGTCGATCAACTGGCGGAGGGCGGGATCCTGGTCGTTCCGATTGGAAGTGGTGCCTGCCAGATCCTAACCAAACTGAGCAAACAGGATGGCAGGATCATTACCAGCACGCATGGGGGCTGCGCCTTTGTGCCCCTGGTGACTGATTTAGAGGGGCGTAAAGCATGAAACAAATCATCATACATATCAGTAAATGGTTTCGGGGGAAGCAGGATTATCTGTGCCTGAAGCAGTTCGCGTTGTTTAACGATCTGACACACTTTGAGCTGGATTTGGTCTTTCCAATGTTTCACCGGCGGGAATTCGCCCCCGGAGAGCTCGTTTTTGAGAAGGGATATCCTCTGGAGGTGATCTATTTCGTCGAATCCGGAGCTTTGGAGGTCACCGGTAAACTGCAAGGAAATCAAACCATGGAGCTAACCACCGGAGGGTATATCGGGCTGATCGATATGTATCATGAGAAGATCCGCTCCAGCAGTGCCAGAGCGGTCAAAGACACGGTATTGCTGGCAATTTCCCGGACTGATCTGCAGGAATTCATCTTTGGCAGGACGATCACCGGGGTCAAGATCCTGCATAATGTCTGTGGGGAATTGAGCCGGTCTGTATTTCAAGTGATCGAGCAATATCACCGGAACAATGAATCTAACTAAGATCCTGATGTATCTGCTAATATTGGCAGTGCTTGTCATGGGAGCGATGTTCTATCGGTTTGTATTGAGTTATCTCGTGATTTCCTTAATCCTAGCATATCTGCTTGATCCACTGGTGACTTTTTGGCAGCGTCACCATGTTCCACGCTGGTTCTCGATCTTAGCCACCTATACATCAATCCTGATGATCCTGATCTGGTCGATGTTTCGGCTTATTCCTGTCATAAGTGAACAGGGACAACAGCTGTTTGATCTGATCAAACAAGACAGGCATTCTCTGCTTGAAATGCCTCTGATCAGAAACATCGTCAACCTCCTGCAAGGATTAGATGAGAAAATTCCGGGGATCAATCTGGAAAAGAGTTTTGAGCAGTTTATTGAATCCGGTAAGACCTTCCTGGCTGAACTGCCCCAGCTGATCCTGAACAATTATCAGACTATTATTGGTGCGATCTCGTTTATCGTGACGGTGCCCGTGATCAGTTTCTTTCTTTTAAAGGACGGACAGAAGTTAAAACGCATGTTTTTGGGTATCATTCCCAACCGGTATTTCGAGATGATGATCATTATAATCAATAAGATCGACGATACTGCCGGCAGATACATCCGCGCCTTGATCTATGAGGTGTTGTCCGTTGGAATTCTGTGTTCCATCGCCTTGTCAATCGTTGGAGTGAACTATGCGGTCTTGATCGGCATGACGGCTGGGATTGCGAATGTCATTCCCTATATTGGTCCGATGCTGGGATTGGCGATAGCAGTCTTGTCAATTCTCATCTCCGGAATGGACTATATCTATATCCTATATGCAGCAATTGCCATGTATTCTGTCCAGGCACTCGATAATAACTTTCTTTATCCGGTGGTTATCGGCAAGGCGATAAATATGCATCCGTTACTGGTGTTTCTGACTGTCCTGGCAGGTGGTATCTATGCCGGGATCTTGGGCATGCTGGTATCGGTTCCATTGGCTTACTTGATCTATAGCATTGTCCGAGTGCTATATTCTAATCTGAAGCAATTCAAAATCATATAAGATATAAATGAGGAAAGAAAGTGGGACTACTCGATAAGTGTTACAATTTCAAGGATGCCCGCAGAGCCATTGCCAGTGGGTATTATCCCTATTTTAGAGAGATCAGCTCGGAGCAGGATACCGAGGTCATCTGCAACGGTAAAAAGATGCTGATGATGGGTTCCAACAGCTACCTGGGATTGACTACCCATCCCCGGGTCAAGGAAGCAGCGATCAACGCCCTCCGTAAGTATGGCAGTGGATGTGCCGGTTCACGTTTCCTGAATGGAACACTGGATATTCATATTGAGCTGGAGGCAGCGCTTGCCCGCTTGGTCGGCAAGGATGCCGCTCTTGCCTATCCGACCGGCTATCAGGCAAATCTGGGTTGTATCGCCACTATGGTGCAAAAGAATGAGTACATTATCACCGATAAACTCGACCATGCCTCGATTATCGATGCCTGCATGCAGTCCATGGGTACGATGCTGCGCTTTAACCACAACGATATGAAGAGCCTGGAGCGCGTCTTACAGAAGCATGAAGGTAAAAACTCCCTGATCGTGGTGGATGGCGTGTTCTCTATGGAAGGTGACATCGCCGACCTGCCTGCCATTATACCTCTGGCAGAAAAGTACGGTGCCAGTGTGATGGTGGACGAAGCTCATTCGCTTGGTGTACTTGGCAAAGGCGGAGCAGGTTCGGCAGAGCATTTTGGACTGACCGGCAAGACCGATTTCATTATGGGCACCTTCAGCAAATCCCTCGCTTCGGTTGGGGGCTTTATTGCCGCCGATGATGACCTGATCCATTACCTGAAACATAAGTCCCGGGCATTGATCTTCTCAGCATCTCTGCCACCTGCCTCCACGGCTTCTGTCCTGGAAGCGCTGAAGATCATGGAAGAAGAACCTGAGCGGATAGAGCAACTCTGGACAAATACACATTACATGCTCGACGAGTTCCAAAAGATGGGCTATAATACCGGTACTTCCTGCACACCGGTCATTCCTCTGCATGTCGGACATATGATGATCGCCTTCCAGATGTGGAAGCGTCTGGACGAGGAAGGCGTCTTCATCAATCCCGTGATCCCGCCTGCCGTTCCGCCAAATTCCTGTCTCATCCGTTGTTCATTTATGGCTACACATACCAGAGAGCAGCTCGATTTTGCCCTGGAGAAGTTCTCCGCCATCGGTAAAGAACTGAACGTAATATAAATAAATCCTGGAGGATCAATGTCAAGCAAATGCAGTGCCCAATACTACCAGAATCTCAAAGAGATGTCTCCGATCCGAGCCATCGCGGAAACCATGCTGAATGACCACAAAGTTCGCCAGGTCACGATCGCCGAGGCATACGAAATGGCTCTCAAGCAACCCGGCGTCTCGATGACCGATCTACCCGTCTATCCCGTCCTTGCCCGTGATTATGGCTTACCGGAAGATGCCAAAGTGCTCAATGATTGCCATGGTAATATCGTCGGCAGAACCGCCAAAGCCCGCCGTTTTTATCACCGGCTGAATGCTTCCCAGAAAGGTAAACTGGAAGGCGATTTCCGCGAAGCCGTTCACCAGATGCAACACTATCCTCTGATCAAAGCGGAAGCAGTGCTCGGGATGGACAAAGACCTGATGATCAAAGCCACTTTTGTCACCACCGAGACCGACGTCGTCAATCTCTACAACTGGCTCCTGAACTTCATGCCTTATGAACTTGTAGAGCAAGAATACGAGCAGAGCCCGCCCCTGCCTATCCAGGATATAATCCTGATCGCCTTCAATGAATGGACTTGCGATGATCCCTTTTACAACAACGTCGGCGCCCCGCAGCTCGCATTGGTGGATGAGAAGCACAATGTTATCGTGAACCTCGGGATGCGCTACTTTGGCGAACGTAAGAAGGGCACACTCACTTTAGCCTGGACTTCCGGTATGCGCATTGGTATGGCTGCATGCCATGGTGGTATCAAAGAGATCGATTTCACAACTTGCGAAGACCCTGCCTACCATTCTCTCGGCAAGCGTTCCATCGCCTTCTATGGGCTTTCCGGCACCGGCAAGTCGTCTCATACAAACAGCCATGACAATGGTGGTACCCTGCCCAAGGGCTTTAGCAAGGTCGTGTTACATGACGATGCCTTCCAGATCGATCTGGAGAACAAACTCTGCCGTGTCTGGGAACCAACCCTGTTTGATAAGACGGATAGTCGTCCACCTGGCGATCCAGACTGGGAGTATGCGCTTGCCTTGATGAACCACTTGATCATCGAAGTGGATGGCAAGAAGGTTCCCATCGGCCTTGATATTCGAAACTCCAATGGTAGAGCGCTACTCGATCGTGACCTTCTTGGTAAATGGGTGAACCGCTGTTCATTCCCCAAAGCCCTTGTCTGGTTGATCAAGGATAGCGTCTTGCCACCGATTCTCAAACTCACCGATGTACAATTATCCATCGCCATGGGTGCAGCGCTGATGACCCAACGCAACAGAGCGGAGAACGTACCCGAGGAGGAGCTCAATAAGCTTGTTTTCGAGCCCTTTGCCAATGCCTTTCGCGTATATGAACTATACCTTGATGTGGATGCTTTTCTGCATATAGCGAACTTCGGTGCGGAGTTCTATTGTTTCAATTGCCGTGGTTATTGGAAAGACAGTGATTCCATAGTGGAAGCAATCCCATTGCAGACATCTCTGACACTTCAGACCGCTGTCCTCACCGATCGACTTGATTGGGAGCCCTGGGATATTCTGCCAGGGGCAATGATCCCGACCCGAGAATCGATAGACAAGATCATCCCGGGTTTTTATGATCGTTATAATCCCACCAAACGGAACAACTACAACGAGTACATTGCCTTGATGAAAGACCGCTTTCAGCAGCGCATCGATTTCTTAGTCAATTCCGATGTCCGTGAGAAACCGGAGATGCTGGATAAACTGGTCAATGCCTTGAGGTTGACCATCTGATCGAGAATGCCTGAATCCGGACTGACCAGCGATTCGCTTGACAAAATACCCAGCGCTGGAAAAAGAGACTACTCAGCAATCATAGAGTGACGACGGGCCTATAGCTCAGTTGGTAGAGCTTCCGGCTCATAACCGGATGGTGGGGGGTTCGATTCCCTCTGGGCCCACCAATTATAAACAGAACCGCCGAAACGGTACTACCGGATCGGCGGTTTGCTTTTTACATCACGGGAGCACTTTCTCCAGCGCTCAGCAGAAATTCTGGTGGAGCTAAGGGGGATCGAACCCCTGACCTATTGATTGCGAACCAATCGCTCTCCCATCTGAGCTATAGCCCCACGCTCGTTTATCTCACGGCATCAATCGGGCTTTTTTGTCAAGTGTTTTCCGAAACCCCTTATCATACAACGGATTAAGGGATGGACTTAGCCCAGATTCTCCAGTTGTTGACGCAGCAGTTCCACCTTTGTGCCCACTTCCGTCAGTTTGGCTCGTTCTTTCTCGACCACTTCCGCTTTGGCATGCTGCACGAAGTTCTCATTGGCAAGCTTATTCCGGATCGCCGACAACTCCTTTTCCAGCTTCTCCATCTGCTTGCCAAGGCGTTCTTTTTCCGCTTCAAGATCGACCAATCTGGAGAGCTGCAGATAGATCTCCACATTCCGAACCACGGCACCGATGGATTGAGCCGGCTTGGAAAGAGCCGTTCCCACGTCTGCCTGTCTCACCCGTGCCAGCTTGTTCAGATAGGTATGATACTGCCGGTAGAGCTGTTCCTGGCGTTCATCCCCGACGATGATCGTGATCTCGATCTCGGAAGCAGGCGGGAGGTTGACCTGTTTACGGAGGTTACGGATAGCGGTGATGGATTCCTGCACCAGAGCCATCTCATCGGCGATGGCGGGATCGATCAAAGCGTTATCCGCCACTGGGTAAGCCGCAATGATCAACGACTCTTCCGGCATGGGGAAGAGGGTCTTGACCGATTGCCAGACCTCTTCGGTGATGAAGGGCATGATCGGATGCAGGAGCCGCATCGCCGTCTGCATTACATCCAACAGGATGTATTTGACAGTCAGCCGTTTACGCTCGTCATCGCGTTGATACAGCCGGTCTTTTGCCAGTTCGATATACCAGGAGCAGAATTCATCCCAGATGAACTGAAAGAGGCATTGCCCGGCATCATTCAAACGCAGCGCTTCATAATGCTCCCGGCTTTCATCGATCACCTGCTGCAAGCGCGAATAGATCCAGCGGTCAGCCAGTTCCAGCGCGAGTTCATCCGAGGCACAAGCGAAGCTTGTCTGTTCCGCACTCATCATGATAAAGCGATAGGCATTCCAGATCTTGTTGGCAAAGTTACGTCCCGTCTCCAGCATGGCATCGGTATAGAAGACGTCCGCTCCTTTGGGAGTGCTGAAGATCATCGAAAAGCGCAGCGCATCGGCACCCACGCTCTCGATAATGTCAATCGGATCAGAAGAATTGCCCAGGGACTTGCTCATTTTCCGTCCGATCTCATCTCTCACCGTTCCATGCAAGAGCACCGTATGGAAGGGGATCACTCCCCGGAATTTCAGAGTGGACATGATCATCCGCGCCACCCAGAGATAGATGATCTCCGGTGCCGTGATCAATACATCGGTGGGCAGAAACCGCGTCAGATCATGCGTCTCATCCGGCCAGCCCATCGTCGAGAAGGGCCAGAGCCAGGAGGAAAACCAGGTATCGAGGACATCCTCATCCTGCCGGAAATCAGCGCTTTGGCACTGCGGACAGGAGTGTGGCACCTCCTTGGCGACGACCATGTGACCACATGCCAGGCAGTAATATGCCGGGATGCGGTGTCCCCACCAGATCTGACGTGAGATACACCAGTCACGGATATTGTGCATCCAGTGCATATAGACCTTCGTCCAACGCTCCGGTTGGAACTTTACTTCCCCGCTTTCCACCACTTCGATGGCGCGCTCTGCCAGGGGCTTCATCGCCACAAACCACTGATCCGAAAGGTAGGGCTCGATCACTGTATGACAGCGATAGCAATGCCCCACGGCATGATTGTGCTGCTCGATCTTTTCCAATAATCCCTGTGCCGTGAGCATTTCCACCACTTTCCGGCGGCAGGCATAGCGTTCCATGCCCTCAAACTCGAGACCGGCAGCGGCATTCATAATGCCATGCTCGTCCATTACCAGCAGTTGCTGCAGATCATGCCGGCGTCCGATCTCAAAGTCATTGGGATCATGCGCCGGAGTGACCTTCACGCAACCGGTACCGAATTCCATATCGACATATTCGTCCTTGACCACCGGAATCCGCCGACCCGTCAAGGGTAGGTGCAATTCCTTGCCGATCAGATGTTTATAGCGTTCATCGCGGGGATTTATCGCCACGGCGGTATCGCCCAGCATCGTCTCCGGACGCGTGGTGGCAACTACTACATAACTGCCGCCATCCACCGCCGGATAACGGATATGCCAGAGCTTGCCTTCCTCATCGCAGTGTTCCACTTCGTCATTTGCCAGCGCAGTCACACAACGCGGACACCAGTTGATGATATATTTGCCTTTGTAGATCAAGCCTTCTTCATAAAGCGAGACAAAGACCTCTTTCACCGCCCGCGACAGCATCTCATCCATCGTAAAGCGCAGACGGCTCCAGTCACAGGAGCAGCCCAATTGTTTGAGTTGTTCGATGATGCGGTCGCCTTTCTCATACTTCCACTGCCAGATCAGTTCCACCAGCTTTTCACGTCCGAGTTTGTGGCGATCCTGTCCCTGTTCCGCCAGTTGTTTTTCCACCATGTTTTGTGTGGCTATGCCGGCATGATCCACTCCCGGAAGCCAGAGCGTGGGTTTGCCCAGCATCCGGTTATATCGTACAATGACATCTTGAAGAGTGTTGTTGAGCACGTGTCCCATGTGCAAAATCCCCGTCACGTTCGGAGGCGGGATCAGGAGGGTGAACGGCTTTTTGTCCGTTTCCTCCGCAGGGGCGAAGAAGTTATGCTCCATCCAGTAGGCATACCACTTCTTCTCAATCTGCGTCGAGTCGTAGGTCTTGCTGATTTCCATCTTTTTTTCCTCTTCTATCATTGTATTCAGTCCTAAGATCAATGTGGATATAGAACTGCCAGCTTAATGCGGGCATTTTTTGAGGGAGGCTTTTCGCGTCAAGTCAGATATGGCGGATCAATTGCTTCAGCGTGGGAATGTGCAGATATTGAAACACGCTCGAATCAAGCGTATAACACGTATTCCAGCATCCCTGGCAGGCGCGGAACTCACCTCTCTTTTCCTTCCAGGCAACACTGGCGAATATCTCTGCCGGTGTCTGATGCAGGAGATTGCCGACCGAACCGCCCATGCATACCTGCAGATCGCCCTTGTCGCTGATAAAGAACTTACTCCCAAAGGTAGGCGACTGCAGATAGGGACATATCTTGACTCGTTTACCCTTCAGATAATCGATCACTCCGTCATAGATCCAAACCGGCGTTAGCAGATTGGGCGCTTTGCGAACCTTATGTAACATACTGTCCAGCAGCTCCAAATCCCTGATTTTCAGCCGTTCATCTTCCTGATGAAACTCAGAAGTCCAGCGATAAACGTCGATATTCATCCACCAGCCCAGCTCCTGTATCCGCTGGATGATCAGGGGTATTTGCCGGATGTTGAGTTCGGAGATCACGACAGTTGCCGTAGGTTTCCACATTCTGCCGATCCTGCGTTTGATGGCGGTGATTCTGTGCATCCCACGTTCTACGGTGGGTGCCACATCCTTCGCTCCCCGGATCAGGTCTGCCGTCTCATCCACGGCATCGTAGGAAGTATTGATTTGGACGTTGTGCTCAAAACTAAGGTCGATCACCTTATCCTGCAGAACTGGCGGGTAATAGAGATTGGTCAGGAGGTTGCTCCCGTGAAATCCATATTGATCCAACAGGCGATATATCTCCTCCAATTGTGGATGGATCGCCGGTTCTCCCCCGGTCAGAGTGATCTTGTTTGTCCCATATTCCTTCAATTTCCTGATTATCGTTTCAAAATCATGCAGTTTCAGAAATTGCCCGTCCGCATGGGAGGGGATACTGCATTGTAAGCAGTTTTGAGTACAATTGGAAGTAAGCTTGATCGAACAGATCACCATCGAGGGTTGGCGACGCACAAAACGGGATAGATACTTGTATGATTTACGCAGCTTCATCTCAGCTGACTCACTTTTTCTCAGATTTCTGATCGTTTCGCTGGCACAATTCACTGCCATCCCGACGATTGAGGATGAAGATCCCATTAATGCCGTAGAGGCTGTTTCCATTGATCATTTTGCCTGGATACTTTTCCATTTTATGATGCGGCATGTAAATGACAGGCGTTCGTCATGTCAACTACAATATTTGACCGCATGATCATACTTGCCAACCGTGTGCAGATCGACCGCGCATCGGGAGTACTGAAAAAAGAAAATCCTCCCTTCCTCCCTGCTTGATAACCTGAGTATAACCTTAGTATAACCTTACGGTCGTAAGGTTATACTAAGGTTATACTCAGGTTATCAAGCAGGGAGGAAATGGGGCAGACACTTTTTCTGTGTCGTTTGGAGGCAAGATCTGGGTGGGATCTGAGAAAGATATTGACTTCTCGGGCTGAAAGAGATAAAGTGGCTCCCATGAGACAATAAGGAGCA
>Ga0194125_10012137_pt1 | contig 11408 bp, 12 predicted proteins | sample TA2KigC250mmetaG_FD_148626 | JGI IMG/M metagenome (GOLD analysis project Ga0194125, IMG submission 148626) | Freshwater microbial communities from Lake Tanganyika, Tanzania - TA2015034 Kigoma Deep Cast 250m | ecosystem: Environmental > Aquatic > Freshwater > Lake | place: Tanzania: Lake... | reverse complement strand
GGTCGCCTCTTTCAGCGCCCATCTGCGGAAAGGTCAAAATGGCACGATGAAGTCTACAAACCAATTCACGGTGAAGGATGGGGCAACGTACTACACGCACCTTCCTGCTTATGTGCGTTGCCGGAAGGTTACTCGCTATCTCTACGATGCCATGGATCGCACGTATGTTCCGACGCTGCCTCTTTGGGAGGAACTGAGGGATCAAGCTGCTGATGAATCCGGTAAGGATAGACCCAGTCGCGACTCATCTGGAGGATGCCGAAGTTCGCCAGGCCGCGAATCACGACAGGTGCGCTCAGTTGAAAGAGCTCTTTCGGAAAGCCTTTCCCCTCCACGTCACTCAGCGCCGATGCAAGCCGGAGTTGTCTGATCGTCGACTGGCTCGCATCCTGTTGTTTCAGCACGCGTTCTATGAGAAAGCTCACCAGATCCATCTTTCGGATTCCCGCTTTCTCACGACTTCAGGTCGAACATGAAGATCGTCCCCTTGCCGAGCTCGCTGGTGACGTGTATCTTGCTGTTGTGTGCCTCGATGATGTGCTTGGCGATGGCAAGTCCAAGCCCGGTACCGCCAACCTCGCGGGATCGAGCCTTATCGACTCTGTAGAAGCGCTCAAAAATTCGCGGCAGATGCTCCTCGTGGATCCCAGGGCCGCTGTCGGAAACGAGGATTCTAATTTTCCCGTCAAGGGATTGAACCCGGACAACGATGGCAGCTCGTTCCTGGCTGTACTTGACCGCGTTGTCGAGAATGTTTCCCAAAGCCTGTCGCAGTCTCTCCTTGTCCCCGAGCACAGAGATCTCTTGAAGATCAGACTTCAACGTGATCGATTGTTCCTTCTTCGTGGCGGCATCTGCAAAGTCTTCAACGAGCTGCCGCAGAGTGCTCATGAGCTCGAAATAACGGAAGCTCATTTTCATCTCGCCTGACTCAATGCGGGAAATCTCAATGAGATCATTCAGTAGCACATCAAGCCGGTTCGCATGGTGATAGGCCCTTTCCACGAACATCTTGTTCACCTTGGGGTCGTCGACAGCACCGTCGAGAAGCGTCTCGAGAAAGCCTTTCAGCGAGAAAATAGGTGTACGGAGCTCATGTGAGACGTTAGCTAAAAATTCGCTTCGCACACGTCCAAGTTTCTCAAGCTGTTCTATATCGGCCTTGAGTTTATCTGTCAGAGCGTTAATGAGCTCCACCAGCTTGCCGATCTCGTCATCCGAGCGTACTGGCAGCTTCTGGTCGAGATTCCCAGCTTTGATTTCTTTGATCATCTCCCCGATCTCAACAAGGGGGTTGGAAATCTTCCGGGCAACCAAGCGGCTTACGCCAAGGACGAGCACAAGAACAACGAGGCCGGCAATGCCAATTTTGAATCGGATTTCATTGATTACAGCTTCAACCTCGGTCAGGTCGGTCGCGACGCGGATGAACTGTAAGTGCGGAAACACGGGCGCACGGAAATCGTCCGGCGAAACAAATCGGGCGACGTACATCAGATTCCCTCGAACCGAGGCGCTGATCCGAACATCAGAACCCTCGAATCGCTTGTTCGCCTCAACGATCTCCGGGCGCAGACGATGGTTTTCCAGAGTTCCCAGGAGAGAATCAGGGACAGCCGAGTCGTAGATCACCCACCCCGCTGAGTCGATCAACGTAATGCGCATTTGAGCAGCATCAGCGATTGCGTTCAAATACCGGGCTGTCCGTGCGCGCGGTTCGCCTACCTCAACAGCCTCATGCACCAGGGCGGACAGCACACCCGCTTCCGAACGCAAGCCCAGGAGAACGCGATTGAAATAGTAGCGCTCGATTTCACAGCTTGAAATAAGTCCCAGCAGGGTAATCACGGCAAAGGACAAGAGGATGTACGTCAGTGTAACCTTGTTTTGAATGGATCGCATCAGTTCTCTCGCTTGAACCTGTAACCTACGCCTTTGACCGTCTCAATATGGGCCGCACATTTGCCGAGCTTCTCACGTATCTTCCTGATGTGTACGTCAACGGTTCGATCGACCACGTACACATCCCGCCCCCAGATTTCATTGAGGAGAGTCTCTCGGGTTATCACACGGTCAGGATGTCGTGCCAAAAAGAGCAGCACTTCGAATTCTTTCTTGGGGAGAAAGAGCTCCTTCCCGCCAACCTTCACGAGGTAGTTGTCAACCAAGATTTCGATTTGTCCGATCTTGACGTCCCCCGACACGGACGCGTCAGTACGCCTCTCCCGATCTCGAAGAACGCGTTTGATCCGTGCAATTAACGTCCGCACGCGAACGGGTTTTGTGACATAATCGTCCGCACCCAATTCAAGACCGAGAACCTCGTCCATTTCGTTGTCACGGGCTGTAAGGAAGATTATCGGGATCATCGCGAGCTTGGGATCTCGTCGGAGAGCCTTGCAGACTTCCCAGCCATCGGTCTCTGGCATCATGATGTCAAGCACGATCAGATCCGGCAGTTGAGATGCAAGCTTCAGACCTTCCGTACCGGTGGGTGCGGTGACGACGGCAAAACCCTCCTTCTCAAGATTGTATCGGAGCAGTTGCAGAATATCTTGCTCATCGTCGACGAGTAGGATCTTGGATTTCACTCTGGTCTCCCGGAGAGTTCAAACAACAAAGGCCTTCACGTAATCGGAGAAGGCCTGAATGGTGGAGGTGCGGGGAGTCGAACCCCGGTCCGAAGAGAAGACCCTCAAAACGTCTACGTACCTAGCCCGCCTTTTGATCTTCGCACGAGGGAACTCCGGCCCCGGTTTCCGGGATCCCGCAACGCGGGACAGGCAGGATTGGCCTCATGCTATCCGAGGTGTTCCCGCTTTCGGCGGGACTTCATCCGGCACCCCTCGGAGCGATGCCGGACTATCCCATCTCAGTCGACGTTCATTCCCTCCCCGATGGGCAAAGTCCGGATGAACGGGTCGCCTAATTCAATTAGGCAGCCAGTGCGTAGTTGTAGTTGGCACTTATCAGTTTACCGCTTGTTTAGCGTGGACGCGGAGACCACGGTACGCAGTCTTGAGCTTCCTCATCCCCGTCGAATCCAAGTCACCCCCAAATCAAACTGTCAATGCGCAATCAACAGGGGAGCAAGCCGACTTACTATCAATATAACCTTTTTCTGGAAATTCTCAACTGCGGCATTTGCCGCCTTCTCCACCCGGCGAGAGGTAGTTGCCCTGGCCCCGAAAGCACCCCATTACTCTCGGTCGTCTCGTTCGGGTAGTTGCGCTTAAGCTCCTTTATGAGGTAGCGATATGCCTCCTCGGGGCTGTCGGCAAACGTAAACAATTTCAATTCGTCCGGGCTGATCATATGCAGATCAACCAGTTTCTGAAAATTCAGGACCTCCTCCCAATATGCTTTGCCGTAGAGAAGTACGGTCATTTTCTTCTTGATCTTTCCCGTCTGCAGGAGAGTCAAGACCTCAAAAATCTCGTCCATCGTCCCGAAACCCCCGGGGAACATCACGAGCGCTTTCGCCAAATACACGAACCAAAATTTCCTCATAAAAAAGTAATGAAACTCAAAGTCGAGCCCATTGGTCACAAATTTGTTTGCGCTCTGCTCAAATGGCAGGCTGATATTCAAGCCGATCGACCTTCCCCCCGCAAGCTTCGCGCCCCTGTTTGCTGCCTCCATAATGCCCGGCCCACCTCCCGAACAGATTACGAACCTGTTCTGCTGGTAGAGTTTCTTCGACCACTCAGTGAGAAGCCTCGCAAGCTTCACTGCATCTTCGTAGTATCGAGAAACTTCCAGATCCACTTGTGCTGCTTCAATCGCCCTCTGAACCGCTTTCGAGGCGCTCTTTACACCCTGCGCACGCCGTTGAAGTCGCTTCAGCTTAGATAGCACCTCCCGCCTCGGCCGTGTTCGGGCAGAACCGAAGAAGACGATCGTGTCCCTAACGCTTTGCTGCCGAAACCGCCGGGCCGGCTCCAAGAATTCAGAGATCAACCGTATGACTCGAGCGTCCGGACTGTTGAGAAACTCGAGGTTCTTGTAAGCTTTCTGAGGTTTCGAATGCTGTCTGGACATTTGGATTCAATTCCTTATTACTCTTGACCGCTCTTCAGCAGCCGTACAGGTACTAGGGAGTCAAGATGCCGGAAAAACATTGCCTCCGCATCACTCTCGAGGTAACCGACCTTTACGTACCCTAGCCCCCGGGCTCCCTGTCCTCTGTTGAGCCGAACCGCGCTCGTAATCACTCCGGATTCCCCCTCATCAGAGTAAATGACTTGCGGCAGTGCCCCTGGAAGCTCCCCAAGAGCCAGCCTGAGAAGTCGCTTCTGGACCTTCTTGTACGTGACCATCCGGGCAATAACCTCTTGACCAATGTAGCACCCCTTCGTCCAGCTAATGAACGACCCAAGATCGGCTTCAAGCGGATTGATCAGCTCGGACAACTCATTTGGGTGATGCGGAATCCCATTGAGGATCCGGAATTCTTCATATTCGTTCAGGCTCGCGGCTCTGAAGCCCATTCCGTCGAGAACACGCCCGGACCCCGCCGCCTTCGATGCCTTCAGGAGAACGTGGCACAGTTTGATACCTGTCCATTGCTCCCAGAAAACGATACTGCCCTCTTTGAGCTCCTGCAACTCCTTGACGCCCCTATCCATCTGGATGCTGTAGATCAAGTAATGGTAGAAATCCGAATTGACTACCTCTACCTTCGCGTCTTCCATAATGATGTACTTCTCGATCCAACGCACCAGGTGGTCTGGTTGCGTGGACAGACCGACGAGAAGGATACTCCCCTCTTCCAACTTAACCGCAGAAACCACCTCCACGATGCGCCCCTTCTCGTTGGTCAGGATCGTCTGTGTGCTCTCTCCCCTCTTCAAATGGGACACGTCATTCGTCGAGAGGCGCTGGAGCAGATCCTGTGCATCCGGCCCGGTGAGAGCGAGAACAGTCCTTCCTGTTACGTCGACAACGAAACCATATGGAGCAGTATCCAAGTCACCCGCCTTGCTTCCCTGAGTGTTACGTTTTGCGGATATCATGTTCAAATCATTCTGTGTCCTATCATGAACACCGTCAGAGGCTGCTCGGTTTCGGCCTCCGAGAAGCCGCTTTCCGCCGAGGCCCCGTCAGGTTAGGCTCGCAGCATGATGAGCATAATCTGGGCCGGCGCATGAAACCGAATCGGCGCCAGCGTGAACCCCAGTCCATTCGTTACGCTCACCAGCATGGATCCGACTGTGTAGAATCCGCTGACATATCGCGATTCAAAATGAGCCGGGGCAAGAACACCGAGCCCGGGTATTCCAAATGCTATTCCACCTCCGTGCGTATGCCCTGCGAGAAACAAGTCGTACCCCTTTGAACGAGCGAACTCGACAAGGTCTTCCGCCGGTTGATGGACCAGAAAGATTTTGAAGGGATCGCCCATGTCACTCGCCAGTCGTTCCAGCCGGTCTCTCATCGGACGCTGCGGATAGGTGTAGGTCACAACGGAAATCGGTAAACGTGCGGAGCCCACATTCAGAAACAACGTGGTGTCCTCCACAACTCGCACCCCGTTGCGGAGCAATCCGCCAAGCACGCGTGACTTGCTTGTAAAGATGTCGTGATCACCCACGGCGGCGACCGTTCCATATCTAGACCGCAGCTCTCCCAGAATACTCACGGCCGAGTCGATATATGAAGTCCCCGACGTTACAACGTCGCCGGCGAAGAGGATCAAGTCCGGCTCAAGCGCATTTACCCGTTGAACAAATCGTCTCAGCTTCTGATTCGTGGTTCGGCCGTCGCCTTGAACATCAGAGACCTGGACGATGCGAAACCCGTCGAGCGACGATAGCGACTTCGGGATCGAGACCTCGCGCTCCACGATCTGTACGGTCCAAGTATCCGAGTAAATGGTGAATCCCGAATAGAGCACCACAACGCCGAACCAGATGACGACAAACCGGGCCTCTCTCCCTTTCCACCATTCCAAAGCTCCGGGGAAGAACCGAAGGACCCAAAACTTGATGACGTCAGCAAGCGCGTAGACGACAAACAGCTGGATGTTGATGACGAGGGCGATCCAGAAGGGGTAGGTCAACAGCAGGTCGATGAGCACGTTGTCCCCGGCAAACGCTGGAACGACAGACCTTCCCTCGATCTGGAACGCCACAAAAAAGACGATCGGCAGCAGGTTGACAAAGGTCAGAACGCATATCAGAACTGTACGCACCGCGGCCCGACGCCAGCTCCTCAGTGTGACCACCGCATCGAGAATCTTGCGACCGACGTAGATGCTAACGCCAAGAAGAGGAAGATAGATCGTAAGAATAAAGACCAGCGTCCACGGCATTCAGCGATCTATCTCCTTTCTCTCTTGTGCAAATAGGCGCTTTCCTCGAGCCGGCTCTCTTTCTCCCCCGTGTTCACGGCAAACCGTGCCCCGCTCCAGATCGCAGCTGAGCCATATTCCCCCCTCTTGTTGACTGCGTAGAAAATTACCTGGAAGGTAGGTCGGCCATTGTCAGCAAGGAGTCTGGCTTCCTTGGTCTGGCTGGCGATTCGCTTACAGGCCGTCAGGCACGCCTCGGTCGGAGATTTCCCCTGGCGCATGTACTCAACCACCATCACGCTGCTGCACGACAAAAGATTTGCTTCGCCTCTGCCTGTCGAGCCGGCTGCGCCGACATCGTTGTCAACATAGAGGCCCGCACCAAGAATCGGCGAATCGCCAACCCTTCCCGGGATCTTGAAGGCCAGCCCGCTCGTGGTCGTGACGCCTGAGAGATTGCCGTTCGCATCGACCGCGTCGCAGTTGATGGTACCGTAGTGCCGCACGAACGGCTTCAAGTCCTCACCGATGTCCTTCGCATTGATATCGTGGGGCGGCAGCCAATCGTCTGACTTGCTGAGGTTCTCCTTCCACCGAAGCCAGATCTGGCGCGCCTCATCGGTCAGCAAGTCTTCCTCCTTGAATCCGTGAGCTTTGGCAAATTTAAGGGCCCCCTTGCCGACCAGCAACACGTGATCCGTTCGTTCCATCACCAGCTTAGCGACCTTCGAGGGGTTCTTGATGTTCCGGATGCAGGCAACTGCACCGCCGCGCCCGCTGGGTCCGTGCATGACGGAGGAATCAAGCTCTACCACCCCCTCTTCGTTCGGCAAGCCACCAAAGCCAACGCTGCGATCGTTGGGATCTTCTTCAACGATATTTACGCCCGCAATTACCGCATCGAGTGCATCTGACCCCTGCTGGATCATCTCCATGGCCTTCGCGGTTGCTTTGAGGCCATTGCCGCTGGAGACAACTACGGGTTTGACGATTCCTTTCGTCTGAGCGAGCAAACCGTTGGCCTGGCTCACGCTCTCGCTGACGAGCGCAGCTCCACTCGCCAACGCGGCTGTTTTCAGAAAGTCCCTCCGTTTCATCGAGATTCCCATGGCGTTACCTCCCTTGGCTAGTGAACATTCAACTTCATCTTGTTGTTGTGTATTCGCTCAAATACTGGTCATGACGGGAGATATTTCTCAGCGATTTTGGCGACAATCGTGTAGTTGGGATCGCCAACCTGAGACACGAGCCTGTACGCGTCCATCAGATCAAAGCCATATTCTTCCACAATCCACTGAATCAGATCCTTCTGTGCGAGGTGACCATCTCCAAGCTCAAGCAGAACTCCTTCGACGTTGACGGGCAGCTAAAAGCTCGGACGCACCCACTATTTGCCACAAAGGCGCGAAGAGAAAGGAGCGTAGAAATTGAAGAATTCATGCAACTTGGTGTCTTCGTGACTTTCCCGCCCGCCCCAAGGAACTGAATTGGCAGGCGGGGTGGCTACCCTTATGTGTACTTATGCTCGTTGCACTTCGGAAGACACCCGACAGTCTATGCAAGCGAGAGGCTCGTGAAAACAAGAACTCAGCCAACAATACGTGCACTCACACGCCCATCCGTTTCTTGGTGGCATATGTTTCAAGCAGGAATATCTTCAAGGCATCGAATGAACCAAACGTCTTCGTCGTGCAGCCAAGCACCCAGCCGGGAATATCAGCGGGTTTCATCTCGGTCACCAGATACACCGGTTTTTCAACGAATCTGGCTATCGTCACCTCGCCTTTTGTTCCCGCACCTTTCTGGGCGCTTTCGTCCCAATAGCAGACGATATAGTTCGACCGATGTGCGATTTCCCGGCAGTCAAGATCGACCAGACTGCGAACGATTTGCGTGAAGCGCTCCAGGTCTTCCTGCTTGAGCTCTCGAAATGATCTCCCCGGGATCTTCTTGGAGAGCACTTTTTCACTCTCACGATTCGGGTTGAAAACGGTATGTTTGAGATTTCGATGAATCCAATCCTCCAACACGTAGCGCCAGTCAGCGCCCTCACCCTTGGCGAATTCCATCCCTCCGGAAAGATACGCCTTAAGCGGCTTGCGGGTCCTCACACGCCCTCCATAAGAACGTAGCAGTATGTTGAAGATCGATAGCGAGACCTTCCTTTTGAAGCCCATGCTGTATCTGAACCAGACATCCCGGATTCCCCGTCACAATGATATCCGGCTGGATCTTTTTGATGTTCTCGATCTTTCGATCGAGCAGTTTCATCGCGTCAGCGAAGTGCACGATGTTATAGATTCCCGCGCTCCCGCAGCACCAGGTCGATTCCGGGAGCTCGACGAGATCGATCCCCGGGATCATCTTGAGCAACTGTCGCGGCTGCTGACTGATCTTCTGGGTATGGACCAGATGGCAGGCGTCATGATACGTCACCCGCTTGCCGTCGAATGATCTGCCCGATGGAGCTACCGATTTTTCCGAGGCCGTGCGCCTCGGCCGAAAACCAGTTTCCATGAGGAACTCCGTGATGTCCCGGACCTTCTCTGAGATTCTCTCGGCGCGCGGCCGCAACTCCGGATCATCAGCGAACTGATGCCCGTATTCTTTCATAAACGCTCCGCACCCTGCGGAATTCATTACAATATAGTCGAAGTCACCTCGGTCGAAGAGTTGAATATTGTGCCGGGCCATTTGACGCGCCGCTATCATATCACCGTTGTGGGCCTGGAGAGACCCGCAACACGCCTGGTCGCGCGGAATGACGACCTCGCATCCGTGATGCAGCAGCAGACGGACGGTATCGAGATTCACCTCGGAAAAAGCGACATCCATAATGCAGCCCGTCAGGAATCCAACGCGGTAGTGAACATCCCCGACGGGATGAATGACCTCGGCAAGGGAATCGCTTGAGAACCGCTTCGAAATCGCGGGAGTCAGCGGCTGAATGTCGTGGAGTCTTCGAGAGACGAACTTCAGAAGCCCCGTGCGGAGAAGGAATCCCTTGAGTCCACTCCGCTCATAGAACCGAAGGAACCGGGCGATCGACTTCAGACGCTCCTGGTTTCTAAAGGCCCAGTTCAGTGCCGTCCGCTTTATCGTGCTGGAGAGCCACCGCTCGCGTCTCCCCTGATAGATCTGTGCGCGTGCAGCCTCCACGAGAGAACCATACTTGACGCCTGCCGGACATGCGGTTTCGCACGCCTGGCAGTCAAGGCAGAAGTTCATCTCCCGGATGAATCCGTCCGTGATCGGGAGATCGCCGTCAGCTACGGCTTTGATCAGCCGAATGCGCCCGCGCGGCGACGACTTTTCCAGACCGGTCAAGACGTAAGTCGGACATGTTGGCAAGCACAGTGCACAATGCATGCAGTTGGTAATGACATCGTAATTTGGGATGTCAACGCCGGCAAATGCGGAGAGTGTCGGCTGTCCGGACGACATCAGATCTTACCGATGCTTTCTGAATGGAAGAACCAGAACCAGTCCCGCAACAAATCCGCCCACATGTGCCCACCATGCGACTCCGCCCATGCCGCCGGTCTCGTACCCCAGCGATACAAGTCCATTGAAGAATTGGACAACGAACCAGAAACCAAGCACAATCAAAGCCGGAAGCTCAGCGAATTGCAGGAAGATAAAGATGGGAATGACCGTGATTACACGCGCTCTCGGGAACATCACAAGGTACGCGGCAAGAACACCCGAGATGGCGCCGCTGGCACCGACCGTCGGGACGGTTGAACGCGGGTCGATGATGATGTGCAGAACCGTCGCTGCCAAACCGCAGAGAAAATAGAAGGAGAGGTAGCGCCCGTGACCGAGTTTATCCTCCACGTTGTCGCCAAAGACCCAGAGGTACAGCATGTTTCCTCCGAGATGAAGCCAGCCGCCGTGCAGGAACATAGATGTAAAGAGGGGCGCAATTGCGACGAGGCGCAACTGCCCCGAAGTGAACGAACCGACGATCTCATTGGGTACAACGCCGAATGTCATAAAAAACTGTTCGAGTCTCGCCCCCAGTGCAACCTCATACAGAAATACCGCCACATTCGCTGCGATGATAAGAATGTTGACGATAGGAACCCTGTGCGTCGGGTTCTTGTCCTTCAGTGGTATCACTCTAGAAGATTCTTCTTGAGAAATTCGATCGTGCGCTCGTGCGCATCCGATGCCGCTTCTTTGTTGAACCTCGGATTGCTCGGGTTCGCGAAGGCACGATCAGCATCGTACATAGTGACGGTCAGCTTCTTCTTCGCCTTCAGCCGGTTCATGAACTTTGCTGCGTCTTCCCTTGTCGTTGCGACCATCCGAGTGCATCGAGGAAGCCTGACGCTGCTGTGAGGTCCGGAGTTTCACCTTGACACGCGGGACGGTTACTCCCTGAATGTCCAACTCGCTGATCCTGATGCCCGACCGAGGTCGAATGTCGGTCGACAATGAATCACGAAAAGCGATGACTGAGTGTTCTCGGATGGGCAGGTATGTTGGAGTGGGGACGGGCACAGACTACGTGAATGCTCCAAGATCAGCAAGCTTCTTAATCTGTTCTCTGTTCGTCGGAAGCGGGCCCTCGCAGCGCGGCCGAAGCGTGAAGATCTTTCCGGGATTCAACACGCCGTTCGGATCGATCGTTTGCTTAATCTTCCGCATCATCTCGAGCGCCGGTTCCCCAACCATCGTTTTCAGGAACTTCTTCTTGGATAAGCCGATGCCGTGCTCACCGGTGATAGTGCCTCCGAGCCGTATCGCTTCCGAAAAGATTTCCTCGAAGGCCATTTCCGCCCGATGGATTTCCTCGCTGTCACGTTCATCGGTCAAACACGTCGGGTGCAGGTTGCCGTCGCCCGCGTGTCCGAAAGTGCCAAAGGTCAAATTGTGACTCTTGGAGATGCGGTTGATCTGTTCCAGCATCGGCGCGACTTCGCTGCGGGGAACGGTGGCGTCCTCCAGTATCGTGGTCGGGCGAACTCGGGCCAGCGCAGCCAAAGCGCCCTTACGTGCGGACCGCAACCTTACAGCTTCCTCTTCATTGGCTGCAAGTGTCACGTCGAGTGCGTGGTGCTGGCGGCATAACTGGACGATCTTTGCGGCATCTTCCTCAACGACGGAAACC
>Ga0194125_10012127_pt1 | contig 11416 bp, 10 predicted proteins | sample TA2KigC250mmetaG_FD_148626 | JGI IMG/M metagenome (GOLD analysis project Ga0194125, IMG submission 148626) | Freshwater microbial communities from Lake Tanganyika, Tanzania - TA2015034 Kigoma Deep Cast 250m | ecosystem: Environmental > Aquatic > Freshwater > Lake | place: Tanzania: Lake... | reverse complement strand
AGGTATTGCCAGTTTGATAAAAACATCTGTATAAATATTGAAAAAAGAGGACTTACAATAGACGGTTGCGCTGCTGAATATATAAATATTAAAGAAAAGTATCTATATAAACTGCCAAAAAACGTTGATTTTGAATTAGGGAGCCTTACCGAGCCTTTTGCCGTGGGCAATCATGCAATTATTAAAGGTATGGGAGAAGATCCTTATAAATTTGCTGATAAAAAAGTCTTAATTATGGGTGCAGGGCCAATAGGCGCAGCAACTCTGATGCTGCTTGTAAAAGAATACGGATTTAAAAATGTTTTTATAAACGACATTGTGGATTATCGCCTTGAACTTTCAAAAAAGTTTGGCGGTATAATTTTTAAACCCGAAAAACAGGATATTAATAATAATTTTAACTATAATAAAATTTATAATATTGACGGGTTTGATTATATATTCGAATCAACAGGTGTAAATTCTGTTCTGGATAGATCTTTTATGCATATTAATCCACTGGGAACCGCCATATCTCTTGCGCCTATTAGAGAAATGACTTTAACTGGCGGATTTCTTGTGCTTAAATCCATAAAATTAATTGGAAGCCTTGGCGGGGCAGGAGATCTTCCAAAGGTATTAAATGCTTTTTCAAAAGATCCAGATTATTATAAGCAAATGATAACCCATAGATTTGAATTTAATGATATCTTAAATGCAATGGAGACCCAAAATAAAGAAGATAAAAGACTGCAGGTATTAATTAATATTAATTAATGTAATTTATAAGAAAGGAGATAGATATGGAAGGAACAATGCTGGCTGCTATATTTGGCGGTCCCAAGAAACCCCTGAGCCTTGAGCAAAGGCCAATTCCAAAAATCCAGAAAGACACCGATGTTATCTTGCAGGTCGGAGGTGTGGGAATATGTGGAAGTGACATCAGCATGCTGGAAGACTTCCGTAAACACCCTGCCCTTCCCGGTGTTATATTTGGCCATGAATTTGCAGGTAAGATAGTTGAAGTCGGTTCCGCAGTGAGGAATTTAAAAGTTGGGCAGAAAGTCGCAGTCGACCAGAATCCGGGTTGCGGCCATTGCTACATGTGCCGCAATGGATTTCCAAATGGCTGCCTTGTATTGTTCGATAACCCGTTGGCACCTGAAAAAGGCTGGCCTCATACACCTGGCCAGTGGTGGGACGGCGGACTTGCAAGGTATGTAAGGCTGCCTGAACATTACTGCTATGAAATAAGTGAAGATGTGCCCATGAGGCATGTTGCTGTATTTGAACCGCTTGGCGTAGTGGTAAATGCAATGAGCAAGATAAAACCACAGGTTGGTGAAATTGCCCTGGTTATTGGAGGCGGACCTGTCGGGCTTTTTGCTACAGCGTTGTTTAAATCTGCCGGAGTTGCCAAGATCATTGCATCTGAAATAAAACCTAAAAGGAGAGAGCTTTTAAAGAAGTGCGGGGCAGATATTGTTGTAGATCCATTAAATGAAGATTTACTGCAGGTAGTGATGGATAATTCCAAAGGTTTCGGGGCACATGTAATTGTTGAAGGCGTGGGTACCCAGCTACCTGCAGCCCTTGATGCCGTAGCTTTTGGAGGCAGGATTGCCCAGATCGGTATTCCATCGGGTAGTATAGAATTTAAATCCTTCCAGATTTATGTGAAGGAAGTCCAGGTTATCGGTACCTTCCTGATGAAATTTGCAATGAACGATACAATTCGAATACTGGAAAACAGGCTGGTTCCAATGGATATCATTATTACACATGTGCTGCCGCTGGAAAAAGTTAATGAGGGTATTGAAATAGCCCGACAGGGTGAAGGCGGAAAAGTGGTTATTACCCCAAACGAAATATAAATGAAAAGAACCTGTGACATAAAACTGGCATATAACGGCTTTACTACAAAATACAGCACATTAAAGCAGGATATCCTATATGCATCAAAATATGGATTTGACAGCATAGAGGCAAGAGATTATAAATTGCAGGATTATCTGATTGAAAGCAGCATTGACGATCTAAAAAAATTGTTACTGAAACACAATATCACCATCTGCACAATTAATTCTGTAGAAATTGGCCAGAATAGCCTGCATGGAGAAAAATATGATTGCCTGGTGGGTAAGCTGGAATGGATGTGCAGGATTGCAGATGAAATAGGCATAGAATACATAGTGACAGCTCCCCTATTTAATGAAAACAATAATACATATGAAGAAAATAAAGAGTACCTTATATTGCTTTATCAAAAATTATCAGATTATTTTTCCAAATATAAAGTAAAATTAGGATTTGAAATTATTTCCCTTTCAGGAGCAATAGTACCAAATCTTGACTGTGCCCTGCAAATCATTAAAGCGATCAACCGCAATAATGTCGGATTGTGCTTCGATTGCTTTGCATTTTATGGCAATGATTCCAGTATGGAGTCTATTAAAAATATACCGCTGGAGAAACTTTATATAGTACATATAAATGATGCAAGAAAAGGGTCAATAAAAGATTTAATTCAAGAAAAAGACAGAAGATTTCCGGGCGAGGGTGAAATACCTCTAAAAGAAATATTGGAAGAATTGAAAAGAATCGGTTACTGTGGAACTTATTCAATTGAATTAATTACCCCATATATCTGGGAATGGAGTGCAGGTAAAGCAATTAAGCATGCCTATAAGACATCTAAAAATATTGTTTATAAAGTATACAGGGGTTAAAAACTTTTATAATTATTTTAAGGGTTTCAGTGCTTTTACAGATGTAATCATGTCATTGTGTAACTGTATCAGCAGCTGATTCTCTTTCAATTAACCTTGGTTTTAATTTTTACCAATTCTTTTAACAGCTTTTGCAATTATATGAACCCCATCAGCTTGCACTATCTATGAAAATAATGTCTATTCAAAATCTTCCCACCATTGTTTTCCAACTTCTTCAAAGAATGCAACTTTTTTCATAAACTCAATTGATTTCATAAGGCCTTCATGTGAAGAAACATTGACATTTTCATTTTCCAAGCTTAGTACCCAGTCATACCCAACAAGGCGAAGCGTTGATACAAATTTTCTCCAGAACAAAGCATCATGCCCATACCCTACTGTTGCATAATTCCATGACCTTTTTGAAACTTCCCTGAAATGCCTGGAATCCAAAAGCCCCGTTTCTGCAACCACTGAATCTTCAATCTTGGCATCCTTTATATGTGTATGCACAATTGCATCCCCTAATTTTCTTATAACAACTTCCAGATCCATGCCCTGATAAAAAAGATGCCCGGGGTCAAGGTTGCAAGCTATCTCTTCCATCCCGACAGATTCTCTTAACCTGAGAAATGAAGCAGTGTTATATACACTATCACCGGGTTCCATTTCAAAACCAAACTTAACTTTTAATTTATGTGCCTTTTTAGCCATCTCGGTCCAGAATGGTATGATGACTTTATTCCACTGCCATTCAAGCGCTTTATTGAGCTCAGATGGCCACGAATGCGTAATCCAGTTTGGATAAAGTGCTCCAGGGCCTGCTCCAGGCAGCCCTGCAAAAAGTATTATGACCTTCACGCCAATTTTTGATGCCAGCTGCATTGATGCTTCAATATCAGCAACATATTTATCAGCGATTTTTTTATCCGGGTGCAGAGGATTGCTATGACACGAAAAGCCGCTTATTTCCAGCCCGTATTTTTCAGCAGTTTCACTGAACTCTTTAATTGCTTTGCTGTCATTAATAATTTTTACTGCCCTGCAGTGGGCATCACCGCCATGACCGCCGGTCACTGGTTCTATTGCCTGCAGTCCCAGCTCTTTAGCTGACCTGCATGCATCTTTCCAGTTCCTGTCCCTAAAAGCATCTGCCATAATACCCAGTTTCATTACTTTCTCCTTTTTTATTTGTTTTTATTAAAACATCCTCAACTCTATTTAAGGCTTCCTGCAGTTTTATACATAGCTTCTATATTTTCCATAGGAGTTCCCGGCTGGATAGCATGCGAAGGTCCTATTATAAGTCCTCCATCAGAAAAAAGTTCCTGCCTTAAAAGTACTTCTTTTTTAATTTCTTCAGGTGTGAGATTTAAAAGGATTGTCTGAACATCCATTGAACCACAGAAACAGATATCTTTCCCAAATTCTTTATAGAGTCTTTTTATATCCATATCGGCAGCCGATACCTGGACAGTATCAAGTATATCTAGGCCAAGGTCAATGAGTCTAGGAATCAACTTATAGACACTACCGCAAGAATGGAGCATCACCCTTGCACCATAATTATGAATCATTGAAAACATCTCTTTAAAATAATGAGCAAAAAGCTCATCAAAAGAGGTGGGGCTAATTATCAAGCCATTCTGGGAACCGAGATCTTCAGCGCAATGAACCACGTCAATAAGTCCTTCTGCGGCTTTAAGCGTGTTTTCCGTTATCTCATACCTATATTTAAACTCAATTTCCATAAGTTTTAAGTAAACAGGATTTTTTGTGGCAATATCCATAAATACATTGTCTATTCCTCTGGCATTTGATATAAATGCTATAAAATCAGGACCTGCTTTATCAACACATACTACATAGTCAGAGAAGTTTGCACACTGCTGTTTAATATCTGAATAGTCAAGCCAGCTAGCTTCAGGGAAATCAAATTTTTCCAGTTCTTTCGGATCCTGTATGTTGTAAAAGGGCTTGAAAACCGGTTCCAGATAAATTCCTTTTCCTTTTCCATATTTTTTTTCTATCCATCTTATTTGCTGAACAGGCCATCCCCTGTCAGGAAAAGCTACTGTTCTTGTTCCGTCAGGAAAATATCTAACTTCTGGGCCCTTATATCTTGGGACAACATAACGGAAATCATCTCCTATTTTTTCAAGGAGATCCAGCCTTACATTAAAAGGATTTGCAACATTGCTTTTCTCAACATTATCCGGAAGGCTGAAGAATTTTGCCATCTCTTCATTTACTATTGGTTCCCCATAATGCTTAACAGGTATCCTGTCATAACCCTTTCTAAAGATTGTATTGTAGAAACGATGCTTGCTTTTTAAATGATTACCCATTAAAAATTCACTTTAAATTTTTTTTATCCAAAATTTTATAAATCATGATCTCTAAATATTATTTAAAACTAAAATTTACCTTATTATTTTATTTATTTACTTAAAAAAATATTAAAAACTTTATTCTTCATATTATTTTAGCCTATAATATCAAGGAATTTTTGAAACTGATCCTCTTCAATACTAAAACTATACTGCTCAGTTGGAAAATTCTTTTGTTTTACTTCCTGCCTGTACTGTATGATAGCATCGACAGATATTTTCCATACATCCGCATATTTCTTTGCAAATTTTGTCTTAAGAGCTTTCTGCATCCCTATTATATCATGGGATATAAGAAGCTGTGCATCACAGCCGGCCCCACTTCCTATCCCAATGGTGACCAGATTTAATTTCCTGCTTATGACCTCTGCCACTTTGAAGGGAACGCATTCAAGCTCAATGCTCCAGGCTCCTGCATCCTGCAATAACTTCGCATCATTGTATATTTCTACTGCTTCTTTTGCAGTACGTCCAACCGATCTAAATCCGCCGATTTTTGAAAGATAATGAGGTGTCATTCCGAGATGAGAGGCGACAGGTATTCCTGCGCTGTGTATCGCGTTTACCCTATCTGCAATAATACCAGCTCCTTCAAGCTTAACTGAATCTGCACCCTCTTTGATAAGCTTTACTGCATTTTCTACTGCTTTCTCATTAGAGACCTGGTAAGAACCAAAAGGTAAACCGCACTGTACAACCGCCCTTTTAATTCCATTCTGTATAAGCTTTAAATGGAAAATAGTATCGTGCATCTCCGCGCTTAAAGTATTTTTTCTGCCGGCCATTACCATCATTGCAGCACCAGTAACTATAAGCTCTATACCTGCCTCTTCGGCAATGCATGCCATATTAAAATCAAAAGCAGTTGTTGCAGAGATTTTTTCTCCTTCTGCTTTCATAGATTTAAGGTCATGAATGGTCAATTTCTTTTCTACTTTATTAGCCTGCTGCATTTGATAATTTTCCCATATATTAAATAATAAATTCCTCACCTATTGCAGGAACTTTTACAATTGAACCAGGTGCAATAACACTACAGCTTTCCACAAACAAACCCGGATCTCCACCATGCTCTTTAAACAACCAGAAATGTGAAGGTATTACAGTTTTTGGTTTAACCCAAGCAGTTATATATGATGCATCCTTTGAATCTGGGTTTCCATATTTTCCATTTATGGGCACAATCAATAAATCAATAACCTTATCAATTTTTACAAGTTCCGGCAAATCAGGGCGGTAACATGTATCGCTGGTAAAATAAATCCTTTTATTGCTCAAAATTATAATTACTCCAATGCAGTCAGCTGAATAGTCACCATGGTCTGCAAGAACTCCAATCAATTCCAGTTTACCCAGTCTAATATTGCTGTTCCTGTTTAGTCTTAGAAGTTTTTTATCATCAATTCCAAAACTGCGTGCAAGGCTTAATACAGAATCAGGTCCAATAAGCATAGTTTTAGTTTTAGAGTTAATAAATTTATTTATTGAACCTGTATCCAGATGATCTCCGTGGTCATGAGTGGCAATAAGAAAATCAAGCTCAATATCCCCAGCTTCAAAAGGAGGAGGAACAAGTCTCTTAAAGTCATCTTTGTCGTTTTTACACGCATCGGAGAGATAAAGGTCAAGTCCAAGTGTATTATTTTTATCCTTTATTATATAACCCATTCCGCCGGTCCAGTAAACCGCTACCTCATCATTATCAGGTTTTTTCTTTAAAATTTTATCTTTTAAATTATCCACCTTGCTAACCTTACTTAAAAAATAAACTTGCTAAAAATAAAAGCATTTAATGCCAGAATGTGAAACTACAGTTTTGCTCACAGTGTCAACTGATTTTACTGAACGCATCCTGAGCATATTTAGACGTATGCCTCGTGAAACAATTGCGCCTCCATAGAGCCCTGTCAATCCGGCGCCTGTTATGACAGGTATAATGAATAATTGACTAAAATTTAAAAACTTAATAAATTTTGCGCTCGATAAAATATAATTTTTTAAAAAACAATGAATTATTCAGCAAGAACTGTTATCTATAAAGCTTTATTCTGTTAAATGGTTCAAATACACTCTGCTATTTAAATTTCTCTGCAGAATATTTTAATGCGGCAACCACTGGAAGTTCTTCTCCCGACAAAAACCTTACCATTGCACCCCCGCCTGTACACACATAAGAAAAACCTGATGCAACATTATACTTATTTATTGCAGCTATCGAATCCCCTCCGCCAATTACGGAAAAGTTTTCGGATTCTGCAATACAGGTAAGAAGCTCTTTTGTGCCAGACTCGCTTTGCTCTTCCTCAAATATTCCAGCAGGCCCATTTACAAATACAGTAGCTGCAGATGATATTATTTCTTTGTAATAAGCAATTGTCCCGGAACCAATATCAGCTATCATCTCATTTGAAGGAAGCTTGCTTACAGGAAATTCACCCCTTTTGCCATCTTTATCATAAGCAAAATCAGATGGAAGAATTATTTTATCAGCGTATTTGCAAAGTATGTCCTTTGCCTGTTCTAGGAAGGTGTCCAGCTTCTTTTTGTAAATAATATCCTCAGAAGGTCCACCAAGGGGTGTTCCTTTTGCAATATAAAAAAGATGTGCAAGAAGCCCTGAAGCAAGTATTTTATCAGCTATTCCCCTGGAAAGCACCTGGGGCATCATGTCAAATGCATCTTCAATTTTTGCCCCTCCAAGGCAAAATATACAGGGGTGGCCAGGGTTTTCCATAATACCTGAAAGCACCTCGTATTCTTTTTCAAATAACCGTCCCATTGCTGAAGGCATAAGAAGTTCAAAAGCAACAAGGGTTGGCTGATCGCGGTGAGCGGCTGCAAAAGCATCACAAACATATATGTCGCCATATTGAGCCAGTTTTGAGACAGCATATGTTTTAGTCTGATCGGAAGCAGACAGCCTCAGCTTGGTTTCAAACAGGGTCATCTCTTCAGCAATATATCTAACATTATCTAGAAGCAATATATCCCCTTCTTTTAAGTTCTTTATTGACTGCCTTGCAAAGGGACCGCAAATGTCATCAATAAATTTTACTTGCTTCCCTATAAGATCTGATATTACTTTTGCATGGTAGGATGTTGAAACAAAGTTACTATACTCAAGGTCCCCTCCCTGATGCGAAAGCAGAACAAGCTTTGCACCGGCGTCAGATAATTCTTTAATTGTAGGAATAGCCGCTTTTATTCTTGTGGTGTCCTTAAGGCAGTCGTTTTTAACATCATAGGGGCTGTTTAGATCCAGCCGGCACAGCACAGTTTTTGCCTTAAAATCAAAGTCATCCAAGGTTTTTATACCATATTTCATATGTAATCCTTCTAATTTTATAAATATTTTTTACCGTTTAAACTGTATTTTTTACCCGTTATAATTAATGACACGTAGCGGGTAAAAAATAATTAATAAATATCATAGCACCTTAGACTCTTCTTATAGTCATTAATGAATCAATACATCATATGCCTAAATATAGTTATATTAATAAAAGTTTATATAAAATTTTAATAAAAAATATGGAAATATTTCTAAGCCCTGTCTCCCATTCCAAGATACTTGTTTGTTAGTGCCACTCCCTGCTTCCAGTCTGTCTGGAGAGACAAGCTTGCTCTTATTGCATCTATAGACTCAGGGATTACAACAGCTTCCTGAGGTATGTTTATGCTAAAGAATAAATTTGGACCGCTCTTTACCACAGTTTCTCTGAAAAGAGCTATTTCGTACATATCAGCTCTTTTTGCTCCTTTATCACGCGCATACCTGAAAAGTGCTGCATTCGAGTTAAAACCTTTTGCTATATCAACAACCATTATCCTTGGATGGGCTTCAAACAGAGCAATTGCCTCATCTACACTGATATCTGATTTTGGAGTAACAAGGAGTGTAACAATATGACCATGAGTAGTGGGCACGTGTACAAGAGCACCTGTCGCATCTATATGAGGCATTATAAGCATCAAATCCTTTGCCTGGTGGTTCGGTACCTTTTCAATTAATGCCACATCAACAAGTCCCCGGTGGCTGTCACCTGGATCAGCAACCCTTCGTATAATTGTAGCAACTACTCTTTCAACTCCTACTGCTTTGTCTATACAGTCAACAGCCCTGATAAAACCTGTAGTATTGCAGCTTGTTAACTTGAGATAGTCTTTTCCTATTCCCTTTTCATAATTGGCATATCCGTGGAAGAAGACATCTGCAACATCATTTTTCTCTCCACCCTGAAATACCGCTTTTTTACCATAAGATCTGTATATTTCCTTGTTTTTAAGACCGACTCCGGCCGGTGTCGCATCCAGTACAATATCCACTTTTGGAAGTATATCTTTTAGTGTACCCTCAACTGGTATTTTTTCAGAAGAGAACGCATCCTTCTGAGCATCCTCAAATACATATATAGGGTAAATATCACAGGAGTCAAGCATTGCCCGAATCGACAGTGTGGGAGCAACATCAACAATGCCGGTAAGCTCCATATCGCCCTGAGCTGCTGCGCCATCTGCTAACCTCTGCCCTATTACTCCGTAACCTACTACTGCTACTTTTGTTTTTGACATAATTTTTAACCCCTTTCATTATCTCTTGATACTCTAATTTGCTTAAGCCATCAATTAAATTACTAAAAAAACTTATAGTTTTTTTTAAAAAAAATAATATAAATTTTAATATAATATTCCTTGCGGTTTATCCACAGGATTTAACCATGACTTTTTAATTAATAAATTAAATCCAATGCAAACAATTAATAGCATACAGATTTATTTTATTATATTAATTGAAAATTAAAAAATCAAAAATTACCTTCCTTTCAATAACATTATTTATTCATATTCTGAATAAGTTCTCTTATATAATTATAACCTGAAATCAGCGGCTTATAACTTTCTTCAGTATTTTCATTTGCTGAACTGACACCACTGACCTCATTACTTTCAATTGTTAAATAACCGCTGTAGCCTATCTCATTCAAAGCTTTTAAAATAGGTTTAAAATCCATATTTCCATGTCCTGGAAATTTTATGCCGTCATCTGAAATATGCACATTACCTATACAGGCCCCTGCTTCTTTTACCGCTTGATAACAGTCCTTTTCATCAATATTCATATGATATGTATCAATTAGAAGTTTCAGGTAATCTGAATTGAAGCCTGATATAAATTCCACCCCGCTGGCTATATCATTTATGAAATTTGTCTCCTTATGATTTATAACTTCAATTAGTATTCTAACTTTCTTTTTCTCAGCAAGCTCGAGTATTTCGTCCAGAGATTTATTTAAAAGGCCCAGCCTTTTTTTATTTTCTGTTTTATTTACTGATAATTCCCCTTTTACATAACCAATGAGTATATTCCTTTCACTGCTATCATATTCAGAAATTTTCTCAATCATTTTATTTAGCCTCAATACCGCACTATTTCTGTCTTCCTTTTTCTGATCCATAAGTGAAATATTGTCAATTTTTCTTACAAGTCCGGTTGCAATGGTTACAAGTTCGATAAAGTTCTTTTGCAATACAGCATTAAAATTGTCCCAGTTAATATCAGCTGTATCTCTTATTGAAATTTCAATACCTCTGTATCCTATTTCTGCAAATTTTTTAAAGTCTTTATTTATGTCATATACTTTAAAAATATGGGTAAAAATCGGATTAAATGTAATGCATAAGCCTATTTTTAAAAGTTCTCTTTTTTTTATGTCTTTGCTCATTTTTAATGTTACTTTATAAATATACCAACATAGGCTACCCATGTTAATGAGTTTAAATATATGCGCATAGGTTACCCAGAAGCCTGTTAGCTGTTTAATTGTTAAGAAAGGATATAAAACCGCCTGTACAGCACGCCTCTTCAACAAGAGCAGCCCTTCCAGTTTTTTTAACTGACGTTATTATCGTGTCCAAATTAAGGGGCTTTATAGTTCTTGGATCAATTATTTCCATATCTATGCTCCCCTGCTGGAGCTGGTCTGAGATACCCAGCACCTTCTGCATCATATATGATGCTGCAACCACTGTTATGTCTTTTCCCTGTTTTACAATATTTGCTTTTCCGAATTCAATCTGATACATTTCCTCTGGAACCTGCCCCTTCACTTTTTTATATAAAATCTTATGCTCAATTAATATTACAGGGTTTTCATTTTTAACTGCAGAAAACAATAACCCTTTGGCATCATATGGATTTAACGGCATTGCTATTTTTAATCTGCAATTACCATGACATAAGTCCGCCATCTACAAAAATTGTCTGGCCCACAATATAGTCTGAATCATCTGAAGCCAGGAAGAATGCTGCGGCACCGCATTCCTCAATTGTTCCAA
>Ga0194125_10012120_pt1 | contig 11420 bp, 10 predicted proteins | sample TA2KigC250mmetaG_FD_148626 | JGI IMG/M metagenome (GOLD analysis project Ga0194125, IMG submission 148626) | Freshwater microbial communities from Lake Tanganyika, Tanzania - TA2015034 Kigoma Deep Cast 250m | ecosystem: Environmental > Aquatic > Freshwater > Lake | place: Tanzania: Lake... | reverse complement strand
CGATGCTCTCCGCTGCATCGCCTGTGGGCGGCGTGTCCCCACGCCGCGAATCGCGGGACGGGGACGTCCCGCCCACAATGCGCCTTGCATCCGCCCCGCTGACGCCGGCAACGCAGCCCACGTGGGTTTTGAGATAGTTTCTAAGGGTTCCGTCTGCCCGCGCCCTGGCCGGCGGCGCCGAGAAGAAACCAAACGCATGCAGGCTGTGTTTGGCCTTTAGTGTGCCCAGCCGCACAAATCCGTTACGTTACTGCACCCATGCCCCGCTCACTTGCGCGGAGAGCGCTCGGCCGATGCCCGGGCCAGGAGGTCGGCCACGCGGGCGCACAGGAGGTCGAGGTCCACGGGCTTCTCGAGGAAGTCGTCCACGGGCAGCCAGCGCTCGTCTATGTCCTTGCGGCTGAAGCCGAGCGGGAAGCGGCTGTTGACGGCGGTGAGCATGAGGAGCGGGACGTCGCGGAGCGGCTCGATGTCCTGGCGGATCTGGCGGGCGAGGTCGAAGCCGGCCGAGCTGCTCTCGGGGAACATGACGTCGAGGATGGCGAGGTCGGGGCGGCGCTGCTGCATGCTCTCGACCGCGCTGTCGGTGTCGAGGGCGATGCGGACCTCGTGGCCTGCGCCGCGCAACACCTTGGCCGCGGCGGCGGCGAAGTCCTCATCGTCATCCACGAGCAGGAGATAGGCCATGGCGGTCCTCCTTTCCTTCTGGGACAGGGGCGGGGGCTGAGCCTGGGAACCGGACGGTGAAGCGGGTGCCGACGTTGGGCTCGCTCTCGACGCGGATGCGCAACCCGTCGGATTCGGCGACCTGGCGGACGATGGCGAGGCCGAGGCCGGTGGACTCGCGGTTGTGGCGGACGGCCTCGTCGGTGCGGTAGTAGGGGTCGAAGATGCGGGGGAGCTTCTCGGGGGCGATGCCGATGCCCTGGTCCTCGACCGTCGCGCACGCCCCGCCGTCGGGCTCCGGGGCCACCGCGACGCGCACGCGGCCGCCGCGGTGGGAGTAGGCTATGGCGTTGGCGAGCAGGTTGATCAGGAGCATCTTCGCATGGTCCTCGACCACCGGCGCCGGGGCCGGGCGGAGGTCCGCCTCGAGCGCGACCTGGCGCTCCTCCGCGAGGGGCGCCACCTGGGCCAGGCACCAGCGCACGGCCTGCGAGAGGTCGAGGACGAGCTTCGGCGGCGGCTCTTGGGTGGCGGAGGCCAGGTTGGCGAGTTGGAGCATCTCTTGAATCTCGGTGGCGAGGCGGCGGCAGCGGGTGCCGATGCGCCCGAGGACGGCGTGGGCCTCGGCGGGCAGCTCGCCGCAGTGGCCCTTGGTGAGGAGTTGGACGTTGGCGTGGATGGCCGAGAAGGGGGCCTTCAGCTCATGGGTGGTGCGGAGCATGTGCTGGCGGCGCTCCTCCTGGGCGGCGAGGAGGCGGCGGTTGGTCTCGGCCAGCTCGTGGTCGCGCGACTGCACCTCGGCCGAGAGATGGGCGGCCAGATACCACACGACGACCCAGGTGAACGGCGCCCAGGCCACGTGCACCAGCCGCACCCCCGGCAACAGGTCCATGTGCTCGCGGAGCGACGTGTTAGTGTAGATTCCCGCCCGGCCCAGGATCCCCGCCTCCTCGAGCGCCACGCACGCCAGGTAGAGGCCGCAGGCCAGCGCGGTGACCAGGAACGACCAGCGGCGCGGAAAGCAGATGCACGACAGCACGATGTGGAACAGGTAGGCGAACGCGATGAAGGTCTCGATGCTCCCGATGTGGTGGACGACGTAGGTGAGGACCACGAGGTCGTTGATGATCTGCGCCCAGAGGTTCGTGCACGCCGCGGCCGTCGTGAGGTGCCCGGCCGCCGCGCGCGCGTGGGCAAGGGAGACGGCGTTGGCCACCAGCAGCACCGCTGCGGCGACGAACGGCCACGTGCCCGGCGCCCGAAGCCCCACACGGGAGAGCAGCCCAGGCACGAGGCCGAGAAGCCCAAAGGCCGTGAACAGCGTGATGACGAGCCAGCGCAGCCGGCAGAACCAGAGAGCATTGCGGAGCAGGATGCCCTCCGGCAGCTCGGGCGACACCCTCGCTGCGCTGGCATCGGGCCGGGCAGGCGGCTTCTGCTCGAATGACAGGGTGTACGCGGTCATGGCACACGACGCCACTTGGAGTGTGCCGGCCCTGCTCTTCAATCCCACTATACCCCGGCCACTGCCAGCGGTCAACCCCGAACGCTGTTCTCCCGCCGGGGCCGCCCACCGGCGGCACGTGCCCCGACGCGTGCCGCGCGGCCAGCCGTCAGACATTGGCAGTCTCCCCCCTTTCGTACCTGCTGAAGCAATCTTCGGGGCGTCGAAAGCCAGTGTGGGGCGCTGACGCTGCAAGGCTCGCTCCGGGCAAGAGCTCGCTCCAAGCGGATGAGCCTGATAAGGGCTGTCATGCCAAGCGAGGTCGAGGCATCTCTCTGTGGCCGCGCGGGCGTTTGACCTCCTCTTCGCCTGGATTGCCCTCGAGCGACGCCATGAGTCGGGGCTCCGGAACATCTACATCTTGCCCGCGGTGCTCTTCCCGTCGGCAGGTGCGCTGGGCGTTGGTCGCCTCCTGCCCCCCTCGGCAGCGGACGGGTGGGCCTGGGCCGCGCCGCCGGCCCTCTTCGCCGCCATATCCCTCCTGGTCGCCTGGCTCGCGCCGCCCCGGGCCGGCGGGCCTCAGCCCTCCAGCGTGCGGAGGAGTCCGTGGGCGATGAGGAGGTGGCCCGTGCGGTTGGGGTGGACCGGCTCGCCGCAGAAGGCGGTGAACGGGCGATGGCGGAGCTGGCGCTGGAACATGTCCTGGAGCCGCACGAGTCGGGCGCCGAAGCGCTCGGCCAGGTCGTGCACGACCTCGATGTAGCCGGGCAGGAGGCCGAGGACGACCTTCTGCGCCGCATCGGCCTCGCTCTCGGTGATCATGTAGAAGGGCTCGAGCAGGATGAGCTGAGGCGCGAGCGGGAGCCCGTTGCCGGCAACGGGCGCGGCGACGCGGGTGAGGATGCGGGTGTAGCGTTCGCGGTAGATGGCGGGCGGGATGTCGAAGACGCCGTTCAGCGTGCGGTGGAGGTCGTTGATGCCGATCATCACGGAGAGCCAGTCGGGGCGCTCGGCCAGCACGTCGGCGTCCCAGCGGGCCTCGAGGTCGAGCACAGTGTTGCCGCTGATGCCCTTGTTGACGAAGCGGATTCTCCGCTCGGGATACCGCGCGGTCACTAGGTCAATGAACAAGGCGACATAGCCATTGCCAAACGGTGCGGCGGCGGGGTCGCGGCGGCCGCAGTCGGTGATGCTGTCGCCGATGAGGACCATTGTTTCACCATCTTGGATGGGGAAGGCACTCACTCGCGGGGCTCCTGTTGCAGTTCGATCGGACCGATCCGTCGGATCCGTCGGATCGGTTCGATGGGGCCGGGTCAAAGCTGCCTGATCACTCGCAGGATCGCCTCGATGTCGTCGGGGACGGGGATGGGTCGGTTGGCGTGGCGGGCGTGGCGGACGCCGAAGCTGCCGTATTTGCGGCGAAGCTGCTCGTCGTCGAAGGCATGGTAGCCGACCGTGGCGTCGGGGTCCTTGAGCAGGTGGCCGGTGAGGATGCAGACGACCCGCTCATCGCGGCCGATCACATCCTGCTCGCGGAGGAGCCTGGCCCCCGCGACGGAGGCGGCGGAGGCCGGCTCGCAGCCGAAGCCGCAGGCGCCCACCTGAGCCTTCGCATCCAGAATCGCCTCGTCGGGCACGGCGCGGACGACGCCGTTCGTCACCTCCAGCGTGCGTAGCGCCTTGTCGAGGTTCACGGGGCGGTTGATCTCGATGGCGGAGGCCAGGGTGTGGGCCTTGCGCTTCTCGGCGTCCATCTGGGTGTAGAAGGCGGCAATCGCCGCATCGTCCACTGCCCCGCCATTCCAGCGGAGGCCCGCCTGGTTCACCAGGCGGTCGAGGGCGTCGGCGCCCGTGGAGTTGATGATGGCGACGCGCGGGATGCGGGGGATGAGGCCGAGCTGGTGGAGCTCGGCGAACGCCTTGCCGAAGGCCGAGGAGTTGCCCAGGTTGCCGCCGGGCACGACCACCCAGTCGGGCGGCTCCCAGTTCAGGCCTTCGAGCACGCGGTACATGATGGCCTTCTGGCCCTCGAGGCGGAAGGGGTTGAGGGAGTTCATCAGGTAGAGGTTAGTCTGGAGGCAGACCTCTTGCACCTGACGCATCGCGTCGTCGAAGTCGCCGGCGATCTGGAGGGTCGTCGCCCCGTAGTCGAGGGCCTGGGAGAGCTTCCCGTACGCAATCCTGCCCGAGCCGATGAAGACGATGGCCTTGAGGAGGCCGGAGACGCCTGCGAAGAGGGCGAGGGAGGCCGAGGTGTTGCCCGTCGAGGCGCAGGCGGCGTACTTCGCCCCCATCATGTTCGCGTGGGTGAAGGCCCCCGTCATCCCGTTGTCCTTGAAGGAGCCGGACGGGTTGAGGCCCTCGTATTGTAGGAAGATGCGGCCTGGGCCGAGGCCGACGTAGGCGGCGATGCCATCGGTGCGGCGGAGCTGGGTTTGCCCCTCGCCGATGGTGAGCACCTTGTCGAGGTCGGCGAAGGGGAGCAGCTCGCGGAAGCGCCACACGCCGCTGTAGTCGAGAGGGTGGCGCGAGGAGGCCCTCCGTTCGTCGAAGAGCGCGAGGCGGTCCGGCACCGGCAGCCGCTCCCAGTCGTAGGCCACGTCGAGCAGTGCCCCGCACCTCTCGCAGCGCTGATGGACGGACTTCAGCTCATACGTCGCCCCGCAGGCCGGGCGGATGCACTGCTGCCAGGCGCTGTCCGCGGCGCGAGACGGGCCATCATGTCCGAGTGAGAGCAAGCGTTTCATGGCGGGCCTTCGGAGTGAGCTCCCCCAGTCGGCGAGAGCCCTTGGCCTGGACCGGCGATAGTATCGCGCAGGGGCCTTCTCGGTGCAAGTCGCTGAGGTGTTACCGAGCGCCGTACTTCACCCCGGCTTCGATGTACCGGATGGCGTTCGCCGTGAAGCGCGCGGTGTGCGCCTGGTGCGGCGGGGCCGAGGGGTACAGAACCGTTCGCTCCTTCCCGCCGTCCTCGATCGCCGCCCGGACCTTCGCCTCGATCTCGTCGGGCGTGCAACGCTCCATGTCGAGGAACTCGATGTTCCCGTAGAGCGTCATGCGGTCCCCGACCAGACGCCGCGCGTCCCTGAACGTGATGTCGCCCTGCGGCGGAGGCTCCACGGGGTCGGTCGAGTCCACGCCCATCGCCAGGAAGAGCGGGAGCAGCCGCCCGACCTTGCCGTGGCAGTGGACGTGGATGAGGCTTTCGGGGTCGCGCTCCTTGATCAGCCGCATGAGCTCCCCATCGTAGGGGAGGACCAGCTCCTCCCATTGCTTTGGCCCCATCATCGGGGGACACGCCCGCTCGACTCCGTTGAAGTGCCAGAACGGCCCCACGCCCTGTTCGAGGAGGAACGCCACCTTCGCGCGGGTCCTCTCCAGCCACGCGTCGGCAAGGGCCTTGATCAGCGCCGGCTCCGCGAGCACCCACTCGAGGACCATCTCGTAGGACATCATCCCGACGAGCATCGCGACCATCGAGGTGACGCCGGCGCCGCCCAGGCAGTACGGGCCTGCCTGCTCGCGGTGCTTCCGGAAGGGCTCGAACTCCTCGGGCGCGGGCGGCTCGAAGCGGCAGGGCACGCTCAGCATCCGCTCCACGTCGGCGGCCGAGCGGATGGGCTTCACCCTGTCCCACTGCGTCTCGATCCCGTCGTCCTTGTCGTACGACCAGGTCAGGTCGCCGCCCGGCGTGTGCAGCACCGTCGTGTGGCGCCATCGGCTCGCACTGAGCTGCTCCGGCGGCCGCTTCTCGACGAACTCCTTCGGGGCTTGCAGGAACCGCCAGTAGCTCACGCAGCGGAACACGTCGGGGAAGCGGACCACGTTGCACGGAGGCGTCGGGTCGCAGTGCTCCTCGACCATCTTAGCCACCTTGACGAACTCGGGACGGCCGCGCCAGTCCCCGGGCCGCTCCCGGTCCACGTCGCTCAGCGGGTCCCACGAGATGGGGGACTTGATCGGTATCCTGTCCGCCCCGCCACGGCGGTAGGCCGCCATGAGCCGCCGGCTCGACCGCAGCAGATCGCCCATCGGTTGCATCCCTTCTCCGCTATGAGGTCTCGACGCGCGCGCGGGTCCCCGCGAGGGGGCCTGGGCGTCATGGCAGCCAGTGAACAAGAGACGGGGGGAGAAGTCAAGCGGCGGCGCAGGAGACTTCACGCATCCGGCGTCCGGGGTATGGCCCCCAATCCGGGCGCAAGCGGGCCTCGCGAATCGTCGTCGTTGTCGTCGTCGTCCTCGTCGTCGAAAGCGGAAGGGGGAAAGCCTGCGGGCTCGACGACGACGACGAGGACGGCGACGAGCACGAGGAGATGGGGATCGAGGCGGTTGCCAGAACTGGAGGCCATACACCGGTGTTCGGGACGTCTTGAAAACCGCTTGGCGATGGTGTAAGATGGCGGCGACGGGAGAGGGCGAGCAGCCATGGCACAGGAACGGCTCAACAAGATCCTCGCCCATGCGGGGCTCGGCTCCCGTCGAAAGTGCGACGAGTTGATCGCCCAGGGCCGCGTGACGGTGGACGGCGCGGTGGTGAGGGACCTTGGGCACAAGGCGGACCCGGCGCGAGCCGACGTGCGCTGCGACGGCGAGCGGGTGAGGCCCGAGGCCGCGGCCTACTACCTGCTGAACAAGCCGCGCGGGGTGGTCTGCACGTCCGACCCCACCGAGGGGCGGCCACGCGCCGTTGACCTGGTGCGCGGCGACCGCCGCCGCCTCTATACCATTGGGCGGCTCGACGCCGACAGCCGCGGCCTGATCGTGCTGACGAACGACGGCGCGCTGACCCAACGCCTCACCCACCCGCGGCACCAGGTGCCAAAGGTCTACCGCGTGTGGGCGCGCGGCGCGATGGGTCCCGACGCCATCGAGCGGGTGCGGCGCGGCGTCCACCTGGCCGAGGGCAAGGCCGCGCTGGCGAGCGTGCGGGTGTGCCGCCGGCGGCGCGAGGCGACCGAACTCGAAGTCGAGCTGCGGCAAGGGATCAACCGCCAGATCCGCCGCGTGCTCGCGAAGGTCGGACACCCCGTGTCCGACCTGTGCCGCGTGGCAATTGGCCCGATCAATGACCCCGCCCTCCGCGAGGGCGCCTGGCGACGGCTGCGGCCCGACGAGGTCCGCCGCCTTCAGGCCGCGGCGGGGCAATAGGCCGGTGTCACATCTTCATTTCGCACATGGCGGCTATGTGCCAAATGAAGATGTGACACCGTGACACCAATGAGGAGCCAACGGAGATGAAGCGATTGCTCGGCTGGTCCGTCGGCCTGCTGCTCGGCGCTCTGCTCCTGATGCTCGGCGTCCGCGCCCAGGAGCGCGAGCCGGGCGACGAGCCGCGCGCGCCCAGGAAGGCCCCGTCCGGCGAGAGGCCGGGGAACAAGCCCACCTCGCCCAAGACGGCTCCGAAGGCCGCGCCCAAGGCGGCCCCCGCGCCGGCCCCCAAAGCCGCGCCCAAGGCAGCCCCCAAGGCACGCCCCAAGGGCGCCCCCAAGGGCAAGGCCGGCGAGGAAGGCGAGGGCGAAGAGGAAGAGGTCGAGGGCGCACAGCTCCTCCCCGACACCGACGCCGTGGTCCTCCGTGATGGCACCCGCATCAACGGCACGATCCTGGCCGCTGGGCAGGCCGCCGTCACCATAATGACCTACGAGGGCGAGAAGACCATCCCCCGCGAGAAGATCGAGCGGGTGATCCAGAACGCCGACGCCGGCCTGCCGCGGAAGTTCGCCGCCGAGAAGGACGAAGCCGTCGGCCACAAGTTTCTGAGAGACATGGAAGGCGCGTTCCCGCCGCCGCCCAAGCCGCCCGAGCCGCCGAGAGGCCCGGACATCGTGCCCATCGAGGCCCCCGCCCCTGCCGCGAAGGCCGCCGAGCCGGTGGAGCCGCCGGCCGGGCCGCCCGTTGCCCCGCCGCCCGCCAAGGCCGTCGCGCCCATCGTCCCTCCTGTGAAGGCGGTCCCAGCCGTGGGCCCTCCTGTGAAGGAAGTTGCGCCCGTGGCCCCTCCTGCGAAGGCGGTCGCGCCCGTGGCCCCGCCCGCGAAGGTTGCTCAGCCCGCCGCCCCGCCCCCCAAGGGTGCGCTGCCGCCCATCACGTTCCCTAAGACCCAGGCGGAGCTCCACGTCCTGATCGAGAAGCTGCGGGCCGACGGCACGCTCAACGACTACCTGGCCGACCCGAAGTTCCGCGATGGCTTCCGCGCCGCCGTCCGCGAAGCCTTCAAGAACGAGGCCCCGAAGAAAGAGGAGTAGCGGCCGCGGACGGTCTGATGCGCCCATGAACCCACAAAGAGGAGAATCCAATGGCAGCAGCTGCTGCTGTGGCGGCCGCTGCGGCGGCCGCGGCTGCGGCTGCGAGGGCAGCCGCTGAGGCCAGACACGCCGCCGAAGCCGCGGGGCGCGCCGCGGACGCCGCCAGAGGGGCCGCCAAGGCGGCTACTGAAGCCGCTGCGGCAGCAGGAGAGCGCAACACGTTCCGCCGCGTTCGCCCACCGGCGTTCTCCTGGGCAGGCGCGCTGAAGGACCTGAAGGGTCGGTACACCTCTGTCCAGCTCCAGCACGAGATCTCGAGGGCCAGGAGGCGAGCCCCATGAGGCTTCTGCTCGACACGAGCATCTTCCTGGAAATCCTCCTCGAGCAGCGGGACGCGCAGAAAGCGCGCGAGCTTCTCACGCGTGTAAGTGAGCACTCCTTCTTTGTGACCGACTTCAGCGTCCACTCGATCGGCCTGAAGCTGATCGAGCGCAAGAAACACGACGACTTCCGCCGCTTCGTCAAGGAAGTGCTCCTGGACCAAGTGGCCATCATGCTTCAGTTGGACCACGCAGCCCTCAAAGGCGTTGCTGACCGCTCGCAGCGACTGAGACTCGACTTCGACGACGCGTACCAGTACACGGCTGCAGAGCAGGAAGGCCTGACCATCGTGAGCTACGATCGGGACTTCGACCGAACACCGAGGCGCCGGAAGACGCCCGGGGAGATTCTCGTAGCCTCGGGCTGACGTGCCCCTTCGTCGGCATGGCCTGTAGGCGGGCGTCCCTGGCCCGCGAGGAGCCACGCGGGGCAGAGACGCCCCGCCTACAGGGGAGGACCCTGACCAGAGCTCGGTGCCAATTGACACGGCCGGCTTCGCTTTGCCTTCTGCTTGCCGCCCATGCTCCTCATCGCCGGCGACAAGGACATGGCGGCCCGTTCCGAAGAGAATCGCCGAGTGCGTGATGCGCTGGCCAAGGCGGGCTGCGCCGCCGCGCGCTTCGAGGAGTTCCCCGACCGCGACCACGGCACCATCAGGAGCCGCATGGCCGAGGATCGGGACCCAGTGCGGGCGGCATTGGTGGCATTCATCACGGGGAACACGAGGAAACCGCGACCAACATGCGCCGTGCCACGAAGGAGCGGAGAGCCAAGGCCTGACACCAAGGGGATGCCATGGCAGAGAAGAGCACATGGGAAGCGTTCTTTGACGCGCACGCGCCGGTCTACGAGGAGAGCCGCCTTGTCGTCATCTGCTTACGCGGAGGTCCGGCCGCGACCTCTCCAGGTCGGCGATGCCTGCGCCCGTCACCCTCGTGCCCCAGAGGTTCAGCGTCCGCAATGCCTTCATCTCCTTCAGGTGGGCCACGCCGGCATTCGTAACCCGCGTGCCCTCGAGGTCGAGCGCCCGCAACGCCGTCAACTGCTTCAGGTGGGCCAGGCCGGCATCGGTCACCCTCGTGCCCTCGAGGCCCAGCGCGTGCAACGCCGCCAGCTCCTTCAGGTGGGCCAGGCCGGCGTCCGTCACCTGTGTGCCGCTGAGGCCAAGCCTCCGCAGGCTCTTCAACTCCCGCAGGTGGGCCAGGCCGGCATCGGTCACCTGCGTGCCGTCAAGGTCCAAGGTCCGGAGTGCTTTCAACTCCCCCAGGTGAGCCAGGCCGGCATCCGTCACGCGCTGCCACCTGAGGGCGAGCGTCTGCAACGCCCTCAAGTCCTTCAGGCGGGCCAGGCCGGCATCCGTCACGTGCGTGTGCACGAGGCTAAGCTGCTGTAGCTCTGTCAGCCCCTTCAGGTGAGCCAGGCCGGCGTCCGTCACCTGTGTGCCGCTCAGGTCAAGCGACCGCAGGCCCTTCGCCTCCCGCAGGCGAGCCAGATCGCTGTCCGAGGCAATCGAGGAGAGGCGCAACCCGGGGACGCTTTGCTCGTCGAGCACCCTGGCCACGGCCGCCATGTCGGGCCAGCCCAACGGCTCGACCCACCACATGCGGCAGGGAGGGATGTCCAGGGAGTAGTCTCTGGGCGTCTCGCCAAGCTCCTTGGGGGGCTCGTCCTCGGCGACCTCCGCCCACACGCGGAACGGGAGCCTGGAGTTGAACCGGCGGCGCGGCAGCTCCACGCTCGCGGCCTCCTCCAACTCCACGAGACCGCGCTGCGAGTGGCCCGGAGCCTCAGGCCCGCTGCCCCTGCCCAGCAGGAGTGCCGCTGCAAGAGCGGCAACGGCCACGGAGGCCACGATGGCCGCCAGCACGGGGCCTCGCCTCGAACGTCGAGGACGGACCCCCACCCGCGGGGCACTGCCGGTGGGCCCGACACGCGCCACGGGAGGCGGGCGGTGCGCCTCTGGAGCTGCCGTCGGAGGGGGCGGCGGCTGCGCCGGCGGCGCCACGGCCGGACTGGCCACAGGCCCGGGCGTCGGGGGCGCTGTGACGTGGAACCCAAAGACCACCTGCCCCAATCGCACAGTATCCCCGTCTGCCAGGCGGTGAGTCGTGACCCGTTGCCCGTTGACCAGAGTGCCGTTCCGGCTGCCGAGGTCTGTAAGCGTGCACGACCGGTCCTGGGCCACTTCCAGCCTGCACTGGAGCCGCGAGACACTGACATCGTTGATGTGGATCTCCGCCTCCCGCGACCGCCCGATGCGATACGCCTTGCCGGGCTCAAGGGCGAGTTCCCTCTTGGCGAGAGGCCCTGACCGAAACTGGATGGCGACACGCATGCCACTCCATCCAACAGGAACCAGCCCAACCGGGCATCCAGATGGCGCACGCGATCGTAGTGGGCACGTTGCTCCCTGTCAAGGCGCTGCGGGCGGGAGACGCCACCGCGCGGCGGACGCGGCCAGTGGCTTGCCGCGTTTCCCTTTGGCTGCGGATTTGGTAGAATGGGCGCGTGAGGAGGGAGGAGCACGCGTCCGATGACCCAGCTCGAGCTTGCCCGCGCGGGCAAGATGACCGATGAGGTGCAGCGGGCCGCCGAGGCCGAGGGTGTGGAGGCCGAACGCCTCCGCCAGCTCATCGCCGAGGGCAAGGCGGTCCTGCCCGCCAACGTCCACCGCGAGCGCCGGC
>Ga0194125_10012112_pt1 | contig 11422 bp, 9 predicted proteins | sample TA2KigC250mmetaG_FD_148626 | JGI IMG/M metagenome (GOLD analysis project Ga0194125, IMG submission 148626) | Freshwater microbial communities from Lake Tanganyika, Tanzania - TA2015034 Kigoma Deep Cast 250m | ecosystem: Environmental > Aquatic > Freshwater > Lake | place: Tanzania: Lake... | reverse complement strand
CCCCGTGAAGAAACCCGCCGGCGGCTATGCCATGCCGCCGATCAGCTTTGGAGCGAATTGGGGGAATCCAAACAGCACACTGGCCCTTCTGTATCCCGGTCCGGATGGTCCGGTAAGCACCGAGCGCTTCGAGATGTTCCGCGAGGGCGTGGAACTGTGCGAGGCGATCATCTTTGTCCGCGCCGCGCTGCACGGGAACCTGCTCAGCGCCGAGTTGAAGGCGCGGGCGGAGAGCTACTTGGGGGAGCGGTACCACTCCTTTGCGCTGGGCTTCTTCATGCCCCGCTACATGCAGGCCGCCGAGGACGCGAAGCTGCTGGACCTCGCCGGCGATGTGGCGCGGGAGGTCGGGAAAACGAGGTGATCGGTGACGGTTGTCGGTTGTCGGTTGTCGGTTATCGGTGCAGGCGGGGATTGGACCGTGACGGGAGTGAACACTGAGCAGGCGTCGAGAAGCGATGCTGCTGCGCCGACCTGACAGTGCGGCAAAACGGGAAGAAGGAGGCAAACGATGATGCAACCAGGCAAGACGTTCGGAATCGGAAGAACCCTGAGCGCGGCGGCGATGCTGGCGGCATGGCTGGCGGCGCCCGCGGTCCGCGCCCTGATCAACCCGCGTTTCACGCCGGTTCAGCTTGTCAAGCAGTCCTCGCTGATCGTGTCGGTCGACGTCAAGCAGGGCGCATCGAAGGAGCAATATACCATTGCCATCCTCGAAACGCTGAAAGGCAAGACCGAAAGGAAGTCGTTCCAGCTGGACCTCACCCTGGCGCGCGACGAGGCGAACGCGGAACACCTGCGCGCCCTGGTCGCGGCGGGAAAGCCGGCGTTGCTGTTCGTGGGCGAGTTCGAAGGCGCGGAAGGCGGCGCGGCGGGCCAGAGCCTGGGCCTCATGCACGTCTCCGGCAGGTGGGCTTCGTGCGTCGGCCGCGAGGAGGGCGTATGGATCTTCGACAACGTGGAGCAGCAGTACCAGGCCGTGTGGGCGGGCGGCACGGACATGCTGCGCCGCGCCGTGGACTACATTCTGCGGGACGAGGACCCCATGCTGCCGGTGACCGACGGCGTTTCCTGGAGCCCCGACCCGGTCAAGCTCGCCACGCTCGACGGCGCGATCAGGGCGGTGCGGCCGGTTGACCTCGCCGGCGACGGCAAGCTGACGCTCTTCGTGGCTCGCGACAACGGCGACAGCCTGTTCTCTTGCGGCGCGGACCGGGAGTTCACCGACATCACCGCGACCCGCGGCCTGCAGTCGAAATCCGCGGCCTTCGCCTGGGGCGATTTCGCCGGGGAGGGGCGACTGGACCTGGTGTCCTGCGACGGCAAGGCCGTGACGCTGCATGCGCAACAGGCCGACGGCAAGTTCGCGGCCAGGCCGCTGGACCCGGGCGCCGCGCCGGCCGACGGTTGCCTCGGCCTGACGGCCCTGGACGCGGGGCCCAAGGGGCGGTCCGGCTTCCTCGTGAGCGGCAACGGCTGGCCGGTGCTGGTCGCGCTGGACGCCGAGGGCAAACCCGCGGCAACCCCGCTCTCCGCCGCCGGAATCGACCCGGCAAAACTCGGCAAGGCCGGACCGTGCCTGGCGGCCGATTTCGATGGCGACAGCCTGGCCGACGTGCTGGCGCTTCGCGAGGCAGGCAGCGTCCTGTTCCGCGGCACGGCGGTCGGCAAGTTCGGCCCGGGCTCCGAGTGCGTGGTGAGTCTCGGCAAGGGGCTGACGGGCGCCTGCCTGGGCGACTTCGACGGCGACGGCCGGCTTGACGTTCTCGCCTTCAACTCCGAGGGCTGGTCCCTCTGGGAGAATGAAGGCGACGGCAAGTTCGCCGACCGGACGGATATGGCCGGCGAGTTCGCGTATGTCAGCCAGCGGGGCGGCGCCGACTGCGTGGTCGGCGACATGAACAACGACGGCCGACAGGACATCCTTGTCGCCTACAGCGGCACCAGCCCTCATCTCTTCTTCAACCGCGGCTTCCGAAGCTTCGGTCATGCCCACACAACCGACCTGGCCGAGAATCATCTGCTTCCCGACGCGAACAATGCCGAGGCCGGTCAGCAGTCGGCCTGTCTGGCCGATTTCGACGGGGACGGCGCGCAGGACATGGCTCTGGCCCTGAACGGCGGCGAAATCTGGGTCTTCTTCCGGGAAAACAGCGACGGCGAGGCGCGCATGGCGGTCGCCGGCCTGCCCGTTTCCGGCGCGTTCAAGGGACCCGTTGCCGTGACCGGCTGGATCGACAAGCGTTGCCTCGGCGCGTGGAATGTCCTGCCGGGCGTCAGCCGCGGGAATTTCGGCCGCCTGGACGCGGGCCCCGTGACGCTCAAGTGGCGCCTGCCCGGCGGCGGGGAACAATCCAGGGAGATCGTCCTGGAGGAGGGCGGGGCGGCGAAGGTGGAGATCAAGTGAGTGTAGCGCACGGAAGGCGGGCCATGCCGAGCCGTCGTGACATCGTGATCGTCAGGGAACTGGCCGCGCGCGCGGCGGAGGTCGCCGCACTGCCGGAGCAGAACGCGAAGCTGGCGATGTGGCGGAAGTTGAACGCGCTGAAGCCGGATCGTCCCATGGTCATGATCGACCAGGTCTGCTGGAACGAGATGAACGTGAACGGCGAGCTGACGCTGCAATGCCAGGATCCCGAATGCCGGCAATACGAGGAAGGCTTGCGCAGGACTCTCTTTCAGTGGCGGCATTTTCCGGTGGACATGGTGGTGGAACCCGTTGTCCGGGTGGCAAAGGCAATTCACAATTCGGGGTTCGGCGTGGCGGTTCGAGAGAATGTCGCGGTGACGGACCCCACGAGCGACGTCGTCGGACATCGTTTCTTCAACCAGTTCGAGCATGACGCCGACCTGGAGAAGGTCAAGATGCCCGTCGTCACGCACGACGCCCCGGAAACCGCCCGCCGGATGGAGATCGCCCACGAGCTGTTCGACGGGACGCTTGCGGTTGCCGAGCAGGGCTACGATCCGTCATACATGACGGTATGGGATCCGATCAGCTTCTGGATGGGCGTGGAGGGGGCCTTGTACGGCCTGGTTGACCGCCCCGATTTCATGGCCGCGCTCGTGCGGCGCATCGTCAAGGGACACCACGTCCTGCTGGATCAACTGGAAGAGCAGGGCCTGCTCTGTCATCACCAGCCGCTTGTTCATTGCACGGGAGCGTGGACCGATGACCTGCCGTCGCCGGGATTCGATCCCCGGCGCCCCCGGACGGAGGACATCTGGATGTTCAGCATGGCCCAGATGTTTTCCACCGTCTCGCCGGCCATGTTCGACGAGTTCGAGATCGAACCTTGCATGTCGCTCTTTGAGAGATTCGGGTTGGTTTATTACGGCTGTTGCGAGCCGCTCGAGACGAAGATGGCGCAGGTGCGCAAGATCCCTCATTTGCGGAAGATCTCCATGAGCCCGTGGGTGAACGAGGAAACCGGCACCGCGGCAATCGGCAACGAGTTTGTGTTCTCGCGGAAGCCGAATCCGGCGCTGCTGGCGTGGCCGGCCTTCAATGCGCCGGCCGTTCGCGAGCACCTCCGGGCCTCCGTGGACGTCTGCCGGCGTCATGGATGCCCGCTCGAGCTGATCCTGAAGGATATCAGCACCGTGAATTACGAGCCGCAGCGCCTTTTCGAGTGGGCGCGCGTTGCCATGGAGGTGGTGCAGGGATGAAGGCTGACCGGCCGTCGGGAGGCCGTTACTCGGTCGGAGGCTGTTCCGCGTCCGACCGCAGCGGACGCCTCACGCGCACATCGGCGGCCGGAATCGTCATGATCACGCCGGGCCGCGTTTCCAGGCGCACGTTGCCCTGGGGGTCAACCTCCACGAGCATGCCGCGGTAAACGGCCTTTGTCGTGGTCACTTCGCAGTCGGGAATGAAGCGACGGCGCAGGCGCTCGTGCAGCGAGACCGTCTCGCCGGCGCTGATCCGCAGGGGCGTCTCCCGGTCGTAGTAGCCCTTCTTGCTGAGCAGCAGCGTGTGTTCGCCGACCGGCAGGAGCGATATCAGCAGCGGATCGGATACCGTGTCGGCGACGCCCGGCCCGACCGCGGTGACGCCCCTGGCTTCGCCGTCGATGAACACGCTTACGCCGGCCGGCTCGGTTGTCAGCCGCATTCCGCCCGCGTTGCTCTGCAGCCTGAACTCCTCGACGGTGGTCTGGCCGCGCTCGAGCGCGATCGTGCGGGCCAGCGGGTCGTAGCCGGGCTTGTCGGCGCGCACGCGGTAGTCTCCGGGCGTCAGATCTTCGAGCGTTACCGGCGATTCGCCGCGGAACTGGTTCTCCACGTACACCCGCGCCGCCTCCGGAATGGTTACGACGGTGAGTTTCGCCGGCATGGGATCGAGCAGCGCGGAGAGTTTCTCGAAGCTGCCCGGCGCGAGTTTCATGGTCTGCGAGTAGGGCTTGTAGCCGGGCAGGGCGAGCGCAAGCGTGGATTCGCCGGCCGGGATGCGGTCAATGACGCAGGGCGTCGTCCGTCCGAGGCGGATGCCGTTGAGGGAGACCTCGGCGCCGGGCGGATCGGAGTCGACCTGCAGCTTCGCGGAATCCGACGCCAGCTCCGCGAAGACGCGGGCCGGCGTCCGGTCGCCGAGCGTGATATCCACGTCCTTCGGGACGTAGCCCTGCAGGGAAAGATTCACCCGCCGGGCGCCGAGCGGCAGGTCCGTGATCAGAAGCGGGGTGCTGCCGCGGTCGGCGCCGTCTATGCGCACCGTGGCGCCCGAGGGCTCGGAATGGATCACCAGCAGGCCGCGCAACGGCTCGAGGTTCATTTCGACGGCGATGCGCTGTCCCGGCTTCAGGATCACGGTCTGGCGCGTCTCGCGGTAGCCGTTCTTGGTGGCGATCAGCAGGTGCGGGCCGGGCGCCAGGTCGGTCAGCAGCACCGGCGACGCTTCGCGGACCACGCGGTCGCACGAGATCAGCGCGTCGGGCGGAACCGTCGAGATCCGCACCTGGCAGGTTGCCGGCTCCGGCGGCGCGGCCGCGCCTGCCGCCAGGACCCAGGCCAGCCAGATGACCTTTGACAAGTTCACAGACTACCGCTTCTTCCCTATCCGGTTGCTCACGTCCAGCAGTTTCTTGCGCGCTTCCACGTGGCGCGGGTCGGCGCGGTCGGGGATCATCTCGCAGATGATCCTGAGCTCGGTTGCGGCGCCTTCCCACTCCCTGAGGCGGATCGCGCGTTCGGCCCGGAAATTGTGCGATTCGTATGCTTCCTGGAGTTCCTGGCGGCAGGTCGTGATGCCGGAGAGCGCGTCCGCGTAGAACTCGGGCTTGGGTTCGACGGTCTCGCACAGCCATTCCGTGTCCTGGAACTTGCGCATGGCCTCAAAGAGGTTCCCGTACTTGATTTCGCGTTCGTCGTAGAGTTTCTTGGCAAGCAGGTAGGATTCCCGGGCCATCTGCGTGAGCTTTTCCGGCGAGTACTGGATGGCCCACAGGCCCAGTTCGATCTTGCCGGCTTCCTCGACCTTCTCGCGCGCCTCGCGGAAGGCGTCCGGCTCCGCGCGATTCTCGACGCGCGCGCGGTGGGTGCGGCGGCCGACGGTTACGGACAGGTCGTGCGCGTCGTAGACGTCCGGCTGGATGCCGACATAGCGGTCGTCCAGGTTGAAGAAACCGGCTTCGACGATGGCCTGGGCGAGGTTGCGCGCGTAGGCGGCGTCGATGGGTTCCTCCTTGCGGACGTGCCGGTCGTGCACCACGTCGTCGATCTGGACGGCGATCCTGCCGTCGGCCGTGATCTGCAGCGCGTAGCGGAAGATATTCCCGGCGGTGGCTTCGATCTTCTCGTAGGCGATTTCCACGGTCGTATCGGCGGGGGCGGCCTCCGCGGGAAGGGGCTGGACGGGGGCCGCCCCGCGGTTCAGCAGCCGGGGCAGCCACGCCGTGACGGCCAGCGCGGCCACGATCGCGGCGATGGCGACGAGGATGGGCACGGTGGAACGGCGCGGGCGGGCGGCCGCCGGCTCCGGAAACAGGTGTACCGCGGGGGCGTCGGGGGCGGGCGCGGCGCCGTCCGGCGCCGCGGAGAGCACGCGCAGGAGGGTGTCGCCCACCAGCAGCGTGTCGCCGGGCCGCAGCGTCTTCTCCTGGACCGGCGCGCCGTTGACCAGGGTGGCGTTGGCGCTGCCCAGGTCCGCCACGGCAAGGCCCAGGCCCGGCTTGAAGAACATGCGGCAGTGGTGACGCGACATGGCCGGATCGGGGATCACGATGTCGCTCTTGGTGGAGCGGCCCAGGCGCGCGCCCTGCGGCGGGATCGTGATGCGGCGCCCCGTGTCCGCGCCCTTCTCGACGACCAGGTGTGCGTTGCCTTCCATGTGGCGGCCAGTATCGGACGGCCTCGTGCGGCTTTCAAGGCCGAAAACTCAAGATGGCGCGGGTGCTGACGGCCGAAGCGCTGCGCGAGGAGGCGGCCGACCCGCTGGCGGCGGCGCCGTCCCAGGCGCTCGTCGCCGCGTCGGTCTTCTGCACCGGCCGCCGCGCCGACCGGCCGGACGAGAGCGCGTTGCCCGAGCATTTGGCGCGCGCCGGCCTGCCCGGCTAGATTCTGGCGATCTACCGCAAGTTGCGGTCGGACGAGATGCCGGCGGGCGACGACCTCGAGACGCTCCTCAACCGCGGTCTGGACGCGGTTCGCCGCGTGTCGGAAGCGTTTGCGCAGCGCCGGGGCGGCCACGCAAACAAACGCCCGCGGCCGGCGGGTTCACGAGCCTGTTCAGGCCGACTACCCGAACCGGTAGTGCTTGCGCACGGCCTTGCGGATGTTCCAGGCGCAGGACATGCCCGCGGGGAAGACGGCGAGGTCGCCCTTGCCGATGTGAACGGGCGTTCCGCCGTCCGGCGTGACCTCGACGTCGCCTTCCAGGAAGTAGCACGTCTCCGGCTCGTCGTAGCTCCAGGGGAACTTCGACGCTTCCCCGGTCCAGATCGGCCAATCCCGCGCGCCCAGGTCCGTGAGCCGTTTCTCGCTCGGACCGCGCTCCACCTTGATCGTGCTCATGATCCGCCTCCTTCACGGCCTGCCAGCGCCGCTCCGACGTGTTCCAATGCTTCCAGCTTGTCAGCCAGATTCCGGAGGTTGATCCGCCCCGCGGCGCAGACGCAGGAGGACCAGCGCCGCCAGCAGGGCCGCCGCCGCGGCGAGCGCCACGCCCGCGCGCATGCCGGCGGCGTCCGCCGCGACGCCGATGGCCCACGGCATGAACACGCAACCCAGGTTGCCCGCGGCGCTCAGGGCGCCGAAGAGCGACGCGCCGCCGTGCGGGTAGCGGTCCGCCGCCATGGCCAGGGTTGACGGCCACAGGCTGCTGACGGCCAGGCCCGTCAGCGCGCAGGCGGCGAGGGCCGCGGCGCGCCAGGGCAGGAAGCAGCCTGCCGCGAGGAGCAGGGCGAAGGCGACGGCGGAGACCGGCATGAAGCCGGCGGCCCGCAGACGATGCCCGGAGATCCCGACGGCGATCCGCGTCACGGCCATCAGCGAGGAGAAGACGACCAGCGCCATGCCGCCGGTCCACTTGCTGAAACCCAGCCCCAGCTCCGCGTAGGCCGGCAGCCACTGCGCGATGCCCGCTTCCGCGGCGCCGACCGCGAATATGAGGGCCAGGGCGGCGAGGAAGCCTGAACGCCGGACGAGCCGGCGCAGCCGCATGCGATCGGCGTCGGCCGGCACGAGCGCGGGCAGGGGGGCGGCGACAAAGCCGGCGCCCGCGGCGGCGGGCAGAAGGATCATCCACAGCGCGATCGCGCGCCAGCCGGCGCCCAGCCGCAGGGCCAGCGAAGCCGCCAGCACGGTGGCGACGGCGCCCACGCAGTAGAACGCGTGCAGCCAGTTCAGGGCGCCGGTGCGGCGCGCGGGCCGCAGCGCCGACACGATGGGGCTCATCACCATGTCCAGGACGCCGCCCCCGCCGCCGAGCACGCAGACCGCCGCCAGCACGCGCGCGTACGAGGACGCGCGCCCGAGCGCCGCCAGTCCCGCGGCGACGAGCGCGTGCCCCAGCAGAACGAACGGCCGGGCGCCCAGGCGGTCGGCCAGCGGAGCCGACAGCAGCATGCCGCCGATCAGGCCGATGAAGGTCGAGGCGCCCAGGCGGCCGAGCTGCTCATGCGTGAGCCCCTCCGGGCCGCCGAACGCGCGCCCGATGCTCGTGAGGAACACCGGCTGCAGATTCACGGCCACCGCCACGCACATCATGGCCGCGTAGCACAGGGGCATCGCCGGCGGACGGATTGCGCGCATGGCCCCCTTTCAGAAGCCCTGCTGGATGAGGCGGACCATGATGGGTCCGAGGAGGATGAGGAAGACCGCGGGGAAAATGAAGAACATGAGCGGAAAGAGCATCTTGACCGGGGCCTGGTTGGCCAGGCGCTCGGCGCGGTCGAAGCGCTGCTGGCGCATCTGGTCGGCCTGGATGCGCAGCACGGCCCCGATGCTCACGCCCAGCTCGTCGGCCTGCACCAGCGCGTTGGTCACGGAGCGCAGCTCGGCGAGGTCCACCCGCCGCGCCAGGTCGCGCAGCGCCTCGCGCCGGGTTTTGCCGATCTGGATTTCGCGGATGACGCGGATGAGCTCCTCGCCGAGCGCGTCGATCCTGCTGCGCTCGGCGTTGCGCTGCATGGCGGTCATGAAGTCCATGCCGGCCTCGATCGACAGCGTGAGCAGGTCGAGGACGAAGGGCAGCGAACGGCGGATGCTCTTGTGCCTCTCCTCGAGGGCGCGGCGCAGCCACATGCCCGGATAGAAGAAGGCCCAGAACACGCCCAGCGCCAGCAGGGCGGGACGCAGCTTGAGCACGAACCACGCCGGATCGCGGCCCAGCGAAGTCCAAACGAACAGCACCCACAGCGGCGCGATGAAGACGAAGCACAGCGCCCGCAGCGCCAGGAATTCCTCGCTGGTGAGCAAGCCCTCGAACCCGGCGGCCACCAGGCGGCGCTCCAGGCCCACGCGCAGCCGCGTGAAGGCCGGCTTGCGGAAAAACGGCGTCAGGTTGGGCGCGAGCGGAAGCAGGAGCCGCAGGATAATCGGCAGGTTGCGCTGCTGCCGCCGGCCGTCGGCCAGGGTCACGTACGTGATCTGCCGCGCGATCAGGGCGCAGTGCCGCGCCAGGCCCGCCGCCGCCAGGGCCCACAGCGCGCAAAGGAAGATGGCGTATCCCGTCATCGCAACAACCGCTCGCTACACGTCAATGTCTATGATCTTGCGTATCAACAGCCAGCCGCAGGCGATCATGATGCCCATGGCAAACAGGATCCCCACGCCGACCAGGGAGCGGACGAAAGGAATCATCAGCCCCGGATCCACGACCATCATGGCCACGGCGATCACGATCGGCATCAGCGCCACGATGATGCCCTGCAGCCGGCCCTGCGCGGTGAGCGTGCGTATGCGCTGCTTGACGCGCATGCGTTCGCGGATGGTGTGGGCGATCTTGTCGAAGACGTCCGTCAGGCGGCCGCCCGTGCGCCGGGCCGTCTCCACGGCCGCCACCACCAGCGTCAGGTCCTCGCTGCCGACGCGCTCCTCCATGTTGCGCAGGGCGTCGGAGAAGCCCACGCCCACGCGCGTCTGCTGCAGGAACAGGCCGAACTCCTGCGCGATCGGGTTCTGGCCCTCGCGCACGACGCTTTCGAAGGCCTGCGTGATGCTGAAGCCCGCCTTGAGCGCGTTGCTCATGGTCAGCAGCGCGTCCACGAGCTGTTCCTCGAACCGCAGCAGGCGGCGCCGGCGCAGCAGGGAGAGCAGTCGGCGGGGGGCGAGCAGGGCGCCCGTTCCGGCGAGCGTGCCCAGCAGCAGGCCGACCACCACGCCGCCCAGGGACGTGAAGCTGCCTGCGGAGAGGAAGACCAGCACGAAGGCGGCGCAGGCGCCGGTCCAGCCGATCTCGGCGATGCGCCGGGGCGGAATGAACAGGAAGATGTCCTCGAACTGGCGCGCCGTATCCTCGGCGAAGGCGCCGGAATAGGCCTCCGCGCCGGCGGCGACCGAGCGGCAAAGCACGTAGCCCAGCCCGGTGGCGCTGAGACCGAAAAGCAGGGGCATAAGCCAGAAATACATGCCTGTCACGCCTCTTCGGCCGCCGACTGCGGGTCGAACATCCGGCGGTCAACGCTCAGGCCGCGGACGGCGATGTCCTCGATGAACGTCGGGACGGCGCCGGTGGGAACGAAGCGCCCCAGCACGGCGCCGCCCTCGCCGATGCCCGCCTGCCGGAACTCGAAAATATCCTGCATCGTGATGCGGTCGCCCTCCAGCCCCACCACTTCCGTCACCCGGCTGATCTTGCGCGTGCCGTCGCTGAATCGCGCCTCGTGGACGATCAGGTCGATGGCCGAGGCGATCTGCTCGCGGATCGCGCGCACGGGCAGGTCCATGCCGGACATCAGCACCATGGTCTCGAGGCGCGAGATGACGTCGCGCGGCGAATTGGCGTGGATGGTGGTAAGCGAGCCGTCGTGGCCGGTGTTCATGGCCTGCAGCATGTCCAGCGCCTCGCCGCCGCGGCATTCGCCGACCACGATGCGGTCGGGGCGCATGCGCAGGGCGTTGCGCACGAGGTCGCGGATCGTGACTTCGCCGCGGCCCTCGATGTTGGGCGGCCGGGCCTCGAGCCGCACCACGTGGCTCTGGCCCAGGCGCAGCTCGGCGGCGTCTTCGATCGTGACGATGCGTTCGCTTTCGGGCAGGTAGGCGCTGAGGACGTTCAGCAGCGTTGTCTTGCCCGAGCCGGTGCCGCCGGACACGACGATGTTCTTGCGCATCAGCACGCACAGCCTGGCGAAATCGGCCATCTGCGGCGTCATGGTGCCCAGCCGGACCATGTCCTTGTCCGTGAAGGGCGTCTTGGAGAACTTCCGGATCGTCAGGCAGGGCCCGACGAGGCTCAGGGGATGGATGATGGCGTTGACGCGGGAGCCGTCGGGCAGGCGGGCGTCCACGTAGGGCTGGCTCTCGTCGATGCGCCGGCCGATGGGCGAGACGATGCGCTCGATGACCGTCAGCACGGACGAGTCGTCCATGAACGTCTTGTCGGTCCGCACCAGCCGCCCGTTGCGCTCGACGTAGATCTGCGAAGGCCCGTTGACCATCACCTCGGTGATCTCGGGGTCGTCCAGGAAATCCTGCAGCGGCCCCAGGCCGAGGGCCTCGTCGCGCACTTCCTTGATGAGCTGCTCCGGACTGGCGCCCGGCGGCAGGCGGCCCGCGACCTCGCGGACGATGGCGCGGATCGTATCGAGGGCCTGTTTCTCCAGTTGTTCGCGGTCCACGTGCGCGGCGGCCATGCGCTTGATGTCCAGGCGCGCCACGAGCTCCCGGTGGATCTGGGTCTTGACGTCGCGCCACCGGTCGGGACTGACCGCCGCCGGCGCGGGCGCGGCCGGGGGAGCGGGCGCGGGCGCCCGGGCGCCGG
>Ga0194125_10012109_pt1 | contig 11424 bp, 13 predicted proteins | sample TA2KigC250mmetaG_FD_148626 | JGI IMG/M metagenome (GOLD analysis project Ga0194125, IMG submission 148626) | Freshwater microbial communities from Lake Tanganyika, Tanzania - TA2015034 Kigoma Deep Cast 250m | ecosystem: Environmental > Aquatic > Freshwater > Lake | place: Tanzania: Lake... | reverse complement strand
CCTTCCTTTGCAGGTTGACCTGGAACTCCTGGGGGGCGCACCGCGTCCCCCCAATTCGCCTTTTTGATGGTTAGGAGGCCAGGGGCGGGAGCAGGTTCCGGGGAGCCGCCTTCATGGGGTCCCGAGGCTTTCAGGGCCGGTGAGGCCCGCGGGGGGAGGGGCTCGGGAACCCCGGAGGGCTCCGGCGCCGCATTTTCAATATGAATAACCCCCCGGGCATCCCGGTAACGCCGGATCCCTCCCCCAGAAGCAGTCACTTCCTTCGGTGAATCCTTAACCGCGACGACAAGTTCCGGGAGAGAAAAAGCCGCCTTTTTTATGGGTAAAGGAGGCGCCTTATCCGGGGCCAGGGTTTCAGGGGGCGAAGTGGAATTGCCGCTGGCGGTGGGAGCCGGAGCAGGGCTGGGAGGCGCAGATTTCGGCGCCTCCATGGCCGGAGGGGAGGAAGTGGCCACCGGTGTTTCCAGGGGGGCGGGGGAATTGGCCCCGGCCTCCGGAGAGGGAGCCTTCCGGGGCTTCACGTTGCTGATCCGGATGACCCCTTGGGAGTCCACCGACTTCTCAATGGACGCAGCTAAGGCCGGACTGCTCCATAAGACCAGCCCCGCCAGGACCATCCCGAAGATTCGACCTCGGCTCATGGGCAAGAAATGCAGCCGTCAGCCTTCTGTAGATTTTTCGGTTTTCAGTTTGCTTCAGGGCGCTTAACTATTTTAACACTTATAGACTAATAATTCGGCGTCGAAAAGGCAAAAAAATTCCGGTAGTGGATCAGTCTGATACACTACCACTATTCCCGGAACGTCATAGTCGGAGGATCTAGCCGTTGGACGCCTGATTACGTCCCCTACCCGCTGTCGGGAAGAGTATAACCGGAGCCTAAAGCGTGGGCGCGATGAATACCAGCAGCCGGAGGCGGGTCTGGGCCCTGAGGCCATGGGGTTCGGTCACCGGCATGATCTGGAGAACCCCGGGTGTGGCGGGAATTTCTTCCGGCCCCCCGGTGAACACCCCTTCGCCCTCCAGCACCAGGAGAGCCACTTCCGAGTCCGCGGGATGTGAATGAACCGGCAGTTCCTGTCCCGCCTCGAAGTTGAAATTGAGGACCCGCAGGTTGGGGGAATCGAAGATCAGTTCCCGGAAGAACCGTTCCTTGCTGAATTTGGCCGTGTCCTGCAAATTGAAGATCTTCATGGTCGCCTCTTATGGTACAGTCTTCGGTCTTCGGTCAAAAGTCATGGGGATAGATGGCGGATAATCCTGGCAAACCATATAGTTACTGGCAAGATTTGTCAAAAGGTTTTCTTGCTGTCCAGGAGCAGGGTCACGGGCCCGTCATTGATGAGGCCCACTTCCATCATCTGGCGGAAGCGGCCGGTGGCCACTTTGAGGCCGTAGCCCGCCATCGCCCGGACCAGGTCGTCATAAAGCTTTTCCGCCTGCTCGGGAGGCCCGGCGGCGTCAAAGGAGGGACGCCGGCCTTTGCGGCAGTCCCCCAGGATGGTGAATTGGGGCACCACCAGGGCCTCCCCCCGGATGTCCAGGAGGGAAAAGTGCAGGAGGCGGCCTTCCCCGGCAAAGATCCTCAAGTTGGCCAGCTTCTGGGCCAGATAGTGGACGTCTTCGGGGCCGTCGTCCGCGGCCACTCCCGCCAGGATGAGGAGCCCGACCCCGATGCGTCCCACCTCTTCGCCGTTCACCCGGACCCAGGCCTCTTTGACTCTTTGGACCACCGCCCGCATGTTGGCCCTCCCCCAGGACAAATATTTCAGGACCCCAAGAATCACCGGGAATCTATTAAGCTTTAGACCGCCGGCCTTTTATGCATAAAGATTTTCTTTCGTGTCTCTCGCAGTCTTAGGGTCTTGCTGGCCAATAATTTTAAGCGTATTGCAGTAAAAATTCAATTTTAAGATTGGAAAACTTGTTAACTAAACAATTTCTATGCTAAATTCCTGTTAACTGGTTACTCGGCCCCTTTTAGAGGAAGGGAACTTATAAGTGATCTTTAAACGGAAACCCTGAAAAACCAGACTGACCATGGATTCATCTCCTGATACCCGCACCAGCCTTACCATCCCCAACCTCATCACCCTGGTGCGGATACTGCTGACGCCCCTGTTCATCATCTTTTTGATCCAGGGGCGTTATCAGAAAGCCCTCATCGTGTTTGTCCTGGCGGGGCTAAGCGACCTGGCCGATGGGCTCATCGCCCGTCACTATCACCAGAAATCGCCCCTGGGGGCCTACCTGGACCCCATGGCGGACAAGCTCCTCATGGCCGCCAGCTTCGTCGCCCTGAGCGTCGCCCGCTTAATCCCTTCGTGGCTCACGGTGGTGGTCCTGAGCCGGGACGTAATCCTGGTCCTGGGGGTCCTGATTCTGCGCCTGGCGGATTATTCCTTGGAGATCAGACCTTCCCTGTGGGGCAAATGCGCCACCACTTTGCAGGTTCTCACGGTGCTGCTGGTGCTGGTGGGCAAGCTATGGCCCCTGCCCATGGGTCTCCTTCCAGCCAGCTTTTATCTCACCGGGGTCATTACCGTAGTCTCTGGGGTTCATTACATTTACAGGAGTCTGCCCCGGTTGGGATAGGGGAAACCGCCATGGGTGACGTAATCGACCTTGAGAGATTCCGGGCCAAGCTGGCCGCCGACCAGGGCTTCCGCACCTGGCTGGCCCGGTTTCAAGAGCAGTTCGGCCCCGATAGCCGCCTGCAGGATTTAAGCGACCAAACCCTCCTTTATCTCGCCAGCCCCGGGGAAGAAAACCTTTATGTATACTTCGATCTGGTAATGGGCGCCCAGGGTCTGGGAGGGTCGCTGCGCTTCCGCCTGGATGACCTGGACAACGCCGCTAAACTGAAAATCATGGACGTGGCCTTTGCCCTCATGGACCGGGTGCGCTTTGAGGTCATGCGCCGCCTGGGGTGGGTGGAGGAGGCGCCCGGGCAGGATACTCCCATCATCCAACTGGTGCAACAAGCGGCCCGGGGGGGGACCGAGTTCGCCCGGGAACTGCCTCGCCTGGCCTCCAGCCACCCGGATTTTCCGGCCTATGTACGGCTCCGGGGGTTGGATCGGGCGGTTTTCCTGCGGAGGCTCATCCCCCGGGCGGTGGGTGAGTTCGGGGCCAGGATGGCCGGCCCCTAAGACGGATTCCATCCCATGGGAATCCGATGACCTATAAAATAAAAATTAAAAAAATTCCCTTTGAAGTTAATTTTTTTCTTGTAAATTGACTTGTTCTATGCAAAATTCGTCTAAACTGATTCTATTATAAAGGTGTAATATGCCCCGGGGAAAGATGAAACGCATCAAGAGTAACAGCCAGGGGGGAGAGCTTTTTCTCATCAACGAAGTCTCTAGGTTGGTGAACCTTTCCCAAAAGCGCATCCGAGAATATGAGAAAGAAGGTTTCATAAAGCCCTTGCGGGAGAAAAACACCAACAATCGCCTCTATTCCCCCTTTGAGGTGTCCCAGATCAACCAGATCAACAACCTTATCCACGAACGGGGGTTTACCCTGGCCTGCCTCCGGAACCTTATGGTCTTGGCCCCTTGCTGGAATATCTTCGACTGCCAGATCAAGGACCAGTGCCCGGCCTTTCAGATTCCCTGGCGATCTTGCTTTGAGGTGCGGGAATACCGGGACACCCTGTGCAACGGCCCTTGCGCCCGGTGTGCCGTCTACCTCAACCGGAACGTCAAAAGAGAAAAGGTTCTGGAACAACAATCGGAGTGTTAGAGAAAAAAAAGACTCTGGAGAAATACCCTCAGGAAGTTTGAAATCCCCTCCTTCTCTCGAAGCCTTTCCTAAAGCCATATCCCTGGCCGGACCTTCGGGTTCGGGCAAAACCGAGCTTATCTGCCGGTTGCTGTCCTGGTTCGGATCCCGGGGCCTTAAGGTGGCCGTTCTCAAGCATAGCCATAAATCTGGTCTGGGGGACAAGGGCAAGGATACGGAACGCTTTCGCCGTTCCGGCGCGGCCGCCGTGGCCCTGGCCGCCCCGGGCTTGCTGCAAATTACCCGCACCTTCCCTGAAGACCCGCCCCTGGCCGCAGTCCTGGAGGCCCTGGCTCCCCACTCCGATCTGATTTTGGTGGAAGGCTATAAATCCGGGCCTTTGCCCAAGATCGCCGTAATGGCCTCCTCCCGGGAGCCTCTGCCTGATTATCCCCGCACCATCGCTCTCGTCTGCCGGGAGCCACTGGCAGCGCCTTTGCCGGTATTCTTCCCCCACCAGGCGGCGGAACTGGGGGCTTTTATTCTGGAGTTCCTGGCACGGAAGTCATGATGATGCCACCCCCGCCTTCCGGGGCCGAAAATCACGGCCCTATGCCGGCCCGTCCCCCCATCACCGGGGTTATCCTGGCCGGGGGCCTGAGCCGCCGCCTGGGCCAGGATAAAGCCTCTCTCAAACTGGGAGGAAAAGCCCTGGCTCAATGGGTGGCCCAGGCCCTGGCTCCCCTGGTCTCCCACCTCTGGCTCATCACCAACCATCCTCTGGAGCATCTGTCCCTGGGGCTGCCTCTCATAACCGACCTAAAACCTTACCAGGGGCCCGCCGGGGGCCTGGCCACAGCCCTTTTTTTCGCCCGCACTCCCTGGGTCCTGGCGGCGGCGGCGGACAATCCTTTCCTGGCCCCGCCGCTACTGGCCGCGTTAATCCGCCGGGCCGCGGCGGGTAATCCCGCCGCGGTGGTCTGCCGCTCCCCCGGGGGGATGGAACCTTTCCCGGGACTTTACTCCGTGCGGCTCCTGTCCCACCTGACGGCTTTCTTGAAGATGGACCGGCGGCCCACCCGCTTTCTGGAAGTCTGCCGCCCCCGGGTGATACCCCTGGAAGAAGTGACCCGCCTGGATCCTCCAGGCCGCACCTTCTTCAATCTCAACACCCCGGAAGACCTGGCCCAGGCCGAGGCCTGGCTGGCTGCTGAGACCGGCAACAACGAACGCTAAATTCCCCTTTTTACTCCGAAATCCTCATAACTCATTTGGATAAGACTGCATTGACAATAACTTAGGGTATCGCTAAATTAAGCGGTAACTAAGGAGGGATGGAGGAAAAGGGATGAGATACCTGGGAATTGCCCGCTTAGAAAACCAGGTGGTGTTGCCTGATGGCTTTAGGGAAATCGAGGCGGGCCGGAGTTATGAAGTGATCGAAATCGGAGGGGACATCCTTCTCATGCCTCCGCCATTGGACCGGGAGCGGTTGGCCCGCATTGACCAACTGGCACGGCAATCCATCCAGGAGCACCGCGCCACCCTGGAGGGGCTGGCCCGGTGAATTGGATCACTCTGGGTGAGTTAATTCTCATTCATGAACGGGTAATTGACGAAACCGGCGGAGTCCACGGCATTACCAATCCCGGCGCTCTGGAATCGGCCCTGGCCCGCCCCTTTACCTCCATCGGTGGAAAGGACATGTTCCCCGGGCTAGTGGAAAAGGCGGCGGCTCTCATCCATTCCCTCATCGCCTTTCATCCCTTTAATGCACAAACTTGACTCATTTTAAAGAGTTTTCTCGGGTTAAAGAATTATCAACGGCGCCTGGCTTGTCAGATGGGCTTCCCTCGGTTAATATTTTAATATGCTTATCTTTCCGGCGGTGGACATCAAGGGCGGCAAGTGCGTGCGGCTTAAGCAGGGGCGGGCCGACCAGGAAACGGTCTTCTCCGACGACCCCGCGGCCATGGGGCGCAAGTGGCAGGACCAGGGCGCGGCCTGGCTCCACGTGGTGGACCTGGACGGGGCCTTCAGTTCCCGGCCCCAGAACCTGGAGGTTATCCGGCGCCTGCGCCAAGCTCTGACTATCCCCGTGCAGTTGGGGGGCGGCATCCGCACCCTGGACACCGTCAAGCTCTACCTGGACTTGGGAATAGACCGGGTCATCCTGGGCACCGTGGTGTGGAAGGCCCCGGACCTGGTGGCCCGGGCCTGCGCCGACTATCCCGGGCGCATTGCCGTGGGCCTGGACGCCAAAGACGGCCTGCTGGCGGTGGAAGGCTGGACGGAGACCAGTCCCCTTAAGGTCCTGGACGCGGCTAAAACCCTGGAGCCCCTTAATCCCGCGGCCCTGATCTACACCGACATCGCCCGGGACGGGGTGAAGCGGGGGGTCAACGTGGAGGCCACCCAGGCCCTGGCCCAGGCCGTGGCCACGCCGGTCATCGCTTCCGGCGGGGTCAGCTCCCTGGAGGACGTCCGGGCGCTCTTGCCCCTGGAACCCCTGGGAGTAATCGGGGTGATCATCGGGCGGGCCTTGTATGACGGGAATTTAAGTCTGCCCGAGGCCATCCGGGTGGCCGCGGGCCGCTGAATCATTTGCAGCTATTTCCGCAGGCCCCCCTTTTTCTCCAATAACTCTTCCATTCCCATGATTTCATTTACCGAAAACCGAAAACCGAAAACCGAAAACCTCCTTTGCCGTATCCAGCGCCCCACCCGCTACCTGGGCCGGGAGATCAACGCGGTGTTCAAAGACCCCCGGGGCGTGGCCTTGCGGGCGGCCCTGCTCTTTCCCGACCTCTACGAGGTGGGCATGTCCCACCTGGGTCTGGGGCTGCTTTACGCCCTCCTCAACCGGGAAGAGGACATCTGGGCGGAGCGGGCCTATGCCCCGGCCCCGGACCTGGAGGCGGAGCTGCGAGCCAGGAGGCACCCCCTCACCAGTCTCGAGTCCGGCGCCCCTTTGAGGGAATTTGACCTTCTGGGGGTGAGTCTCCAATACGAGCTGGGTTACACCAATTTTCTCAACATGCTGGACCTGGGAGGGGTGCCGCTGCTGGCCGCGGATCGCACCCCGGAAGACCCGGTGGTCATCGGCGGCGGCCCGGCCTGCTGCAATCCTGAACCCCTGGGTTCTTTCCTGGACGCCGCGGTCCTGGGGGACGGCGAGGAGGCCATTGTGGAGGTGGCCCGGGTGGTTAAGGCCTGGCGGGCCGCCCAGGGCAGCCGGCAGGAGTTATGGCAGGCCCTGGAGGAATTGGAAGGCGTTTACGTGCCGGCCTACTTTAAGATGGCATTCGATGACGCCGGGTTCCTGAAAGAAATCCTGCCCACGGGACGCCGGGGGGTCATCCATAAGCGGGTTCTGGACGACTTGAACCGCGTTTGGCCGTCTCCCCAGACCCTGGTGCCCTTCTGCCAGATCATCCACGACCGCCTCAGCCTGGAGATCTCCCGGGGCTGCAGCCGGGGCTGCCGCTACTGCCAGGCGGGGATGCTTTACCGGCCGGTGCGGGAGCGCGCTCCCCAGGCCGTTCTGGCCCACATAGAAGAAGCCCTGGCCGCCACGGGCTACGAAGAGGTGTCGCTCCTGAGCCTCAGCGTGGGAGATTACAGCTCCCTGGCTCCCCTTCTGGAAGAACTGATGAACCGCCTGTCTCCGCAGCGGGTGGCCGTTTCCCTGCCGTCGCTCAGGGCCGACACCCTGACCCCGGAGATGATGGCCCAGATTCAAAGGGTGCGGCGCACCGGTTTGACGCTGGCCCCGGAAGCCGGCAGTCCGCGTCTTAGAAAGGTAATCAACAAAAATCTCACCGAAGACGAGATCATGGCGGCCGCGGCCCGGGCCTTCGGCGCGGGCTGGAACCTGCTCAAGCTCTATTTCATGATCGGCCTCCCCCGGGAGACGGGGGAAGACCTGGAGGCCATCGGGAGGCTTACCGGCCGGATTCTTCAGGCCGGCCCCCGGGGGCGAGCCCGGCTCAATGTCAGTTTATCCACTTTTATCCCCAAGGCTCACACCCCCTTCCAGTGGGAGCGTCAGGAGGGTCTGGAGGCCAGCCGGGCCCGGCTCCATGAGGTGAAAGACCGGCTGCGGCGGCCCCAAGTGCAGGCCAAGTGGAACTCCGCGGCCCAGAGCTGGCTGGAGGGGGTCTTCTCCCGGGGCGACCGGCGTCTCGCGGAAGTGCTCCTGGCGGCGTTCCGCCGGGGCTGCCGCCTGGATGCGTGGAGCGAGGAACTGCACCTGGACCGCTGGCGCCTAGCCTTTCAGGACGCGGGGGTGGACCCGGATTTTTACCTGCGGGAGCGCCGCCTGGACGAGCCGCTTCCCTGGGACCACCTGGACTGGGGGGTGAGCCGGGAGTTTTTGGCGGCGGAGCGGGACCGGGCTTACCGGGAAATAGAGACGCCGGACTGCCGGGTCGCGGGGTGCCAGGGCTGCGGGGTGTGCGACGGCGACCGAATTGACCTGAGGCTCAACGCCCCGCAGCCGCCTTCGAAAACCTATCCGCAGGCCGCGGCTACGGCCCCTGCCCAGACCATCTGGTATCGCCTCACTTATTCCAAGCTGGATGAGGCCCGCTGGCTCAGCCACCTGGAACTGGTGGCCGCGGTGTACCGGGCCCTGCGCCGCACCGGGCTGCACCTGGCCTTCAGCGCCGGGTTCCACCCCTTGCCCCGGGTCTCTTTCCACGGGGCGCTGCCCGTGGGGGTGGAGAGCCTGGGGGAAACCATGGACGTGGAACTCGCCGCCGCCATGGGAACCGATAACCTGGTGGAGGTGTTCAACCGGGCCATGCCCCCGGGGCTGAAAGTTTTAAGCGTCACCCGCCTGCCCCAACGCCGGCCCCCGCCTAAACTGAAAAGCTCAGTCTACCAGGCCGCAAGCCTGGAGCCGGTGTTCTCTGAAGAAGCCGCGGCCCGATTCCTGCGCCAGGAAGAAGTCTTAATAATCCGCAAGCGCCCCAAGGAAGAGCGCACCGTGGACCTGCGGCGCCAGGTGGCCCGCCTGGAGGTGGTGAGTCCTTGCGAGGTGCAACTGGAGATGCTCCTGGGGGAAAAAGACAACCTCAAACCCGCCGACGCCCTGGCCGCGATTTTTGGGTTGGACGAAGGGCAAACGCGGGATCTGGAGATTCTTAAGATTAAAAGTATATAAATTTGGGGGAGGGGGCCAAGGGCGCCTGCCCTTGCCCCCTCCCCCAATCCACCACCCCCAATCCCTTAATACCAAGTTGCCGTCAAACAGGTAGGGGCGGGGTCACCCCGCCCGAAGGAATGCCGCAGCGCCAATCACCGGCGGGGAAACCCCGCCCCCCTTATACTTTATTCCCTTTCAAATGCAACAAATACAATTTGTAACTTATTAGTATTCCAGGTTTTCCTAACCGAAAACCGAAAACCGAAAACCGAAAACGGTATTATAGGGGGTTGGAAGGGGAGTTTGAGGGGAGGGGGGACCCTTACGAAAAATTGTCCCCCGGGCCTCCCCTCAAATATCACTTCCCTTCCAAATACCTTGCCACCAATTCCTCCGGCGGCGTCTGGGGATCGCCGGGGAGCGCCTGGATGTCTTTGCGTTTCAACAGTTCACTGGCCTTGTCGCTCAGGTCCGCGGCGATGAGATGGGTGACTTCCAGGTCGTCCAGCCATTCGAGGAAGTCCCCGAAGCCGTGCGCCGGGCGGGGCATCATCTGTTGGTCCGCAATGGCCCCGTTTTTAACCGTGAGGATGGCGAAATGCTGGGCGTTGGCTAATTTAGCCGCCATTTTGCCGTCCTCCAGGGGCACGGCGAACTTCATCACCCCGGGCTCCCGCTCTTTCTTGGCCCCGGCAGGCAGGATTGCCGCCATATACTCCACGATGGGGGCCAGGGCCTGGAAGAAGGGGCTGTCCGCCTCTTTCAATTCCATGAGGCGGCCCTGGTCCGCGGCCTCCACCACCTGGGGGTCGAAGGGCAGGCTCCCCAGGAAGGGGACTTTGGCCGCCTGGGCCGTCTTTTCGCCGCCGCCCTTGCGGAATAGAGGCAGTTCCTGGCTACAGTGGGGGCAGAAATAGCCGCTCATGTTCTCCACGATACCCAGGATGCTGAGATTGATCTTCCGGCAGAAATTGATGGATTTGCGCACGTCGGCCAGGGAGATCTCCTGGGGGGTGGTGACAATGACCGCCTGGGCGTCGGGAATGGTCTGGGCCACGCTCATGGGTTCGTCGCCGGTGCCCGGGGGGGCGTCGATGACCAGATAGTCGAGGCTGCCCCACTGCACTTCGGTGAGGAACTGGCGGATCATCTGGTGCTTCAGGGGCCCCCGCCAGATCACGGCCATTTCCCGGTCCCGCATCAGGACTTCGATGGAGATGACCTTCAAATTGTCAAAAAGGTCGGGGGGCAGTTGAAATTGGGCGTGCATCAGGTCGAAGGGCTGTTTCAGACCCAGCATCCGGAGCACGTTGGGGCCGTGCAGGTCCACGTCCATGAGGCCCACGCGGTGGCCCCGGCGGGCCAGGGACAGGGCCAGGGAGACGGCCACGCTGGACTTCCCCACCCCGCCTTTGCCGCTCATCACCAGGATTTTGTGGCTGATCTGTTTCAAGGCCCGGGTGAGGGTGAATTCTTCTTTCTGCTTTTCCTCGGCCATTTGGGCCGGGTCGCAACCGGGGCAGGATTTAGGATCGGTGCCGCAGGTCTGGGGATCGGCGCCGGACGGGCATTTTTCCATAACAAAGACTCCTTGCTGATTAGAAGTTATACTGGCCGCACGAAGATGAGGTGCGGGAATATTTTGAGGTGTTTGTTAAATTTAATACCTAAAAACCGAAGCTGGCAAGGGGGAAATTGGGGTTGAGTTGGAGGAGGGGGCTAAGGGCGCCCTCCCTTCACATTCATCATTGCTCCTTCCATACCTTGCGGCTCAGGGCGATCTTTTTCTTGACCGTGGCCCAGGTTTCCCGGGTGAGAAAGGACTCCCGCCATCGGGTCGTCATGCGGGTGAACAGCTCCCAGGGCACGGAAAAGGAAAGCTCGTCGGGCTTGTGAAATTTGCGGGCTGAGGGGTCCCAGCCCCCCAGCACCGCCTTGAGCTTACCTTGAGCCAGGTAGTTGAGGGGCCAGGTCAACACGTAAGAGCAATCCGCGCCAAAGGGGCTCATCACCGCCTCCACGTCATCGGTGACGAAGGTGGCCAGGAAATGCAGCCCGGAGATGGACTCGGGCCGGGCAAAAAAGCTTACCACTTCCGGCGTCTCCCCTGGCCCAAAATGGCTCAATGGCTTGAACACGCAGAACCGCTTCGGGGCGGGGCGGGGGTCAACGAGGGCTAAGAAGCGGCGCATGGCCTCCGGGGAGGCCAGGTAATGCTCCCCTTCCATGACTCCCGGAATGCCGGTGGAGACGTAGTAAATGATGGTCTCCAGTTGGGGTTTGAGGAATCCCAGGTAAAAGGCGCCGCCCAGGCAGCCCACATGGTCCCGGTCGAAGCAGGCCGGCTTCCCCAGCTTTCGGGCCCGCCAGGCCAGGCCCATGACGCAGGCGAAATTGCCGAACACCTCTTCCCAATCAACCTTCCCCCGGGCCTCTTTCTCCGCGGTGGGCAGGACCGCGGCCTTGGGCGTCAGGCAATCCCCAGGGGCTTCCGAGGTGTAATAGATTCCCAGGGGCTCTTCCTCCAGCCCCAGGGCTTCCAGCAGACC
>Ga0194125_10012089_pt1 | contig 11438 bp, 12 predicted proteins | sample TA2KigC250mmetaG_FD_148626 | JGI IMG/M metagenome (GOLD analysis project Ga0194125, IMG submission 148626) | Freshwater microbial communities from Lake Tanganyika, Tanzania - TA2015034 Kigoma Deep Cast 250m | ecosystem: Environmental > Aquatic > Freshwater > Lake | place: Tanzania: Lake... | reverse complement strand
TAGGTCAACGCGGCGTCGCCACCCAAACACAACGCCGGCAACGACCGGCGCGCCGCCGACTGGTTCAGCAGATAGGTGCGCGTGATCGTCCGCGACGGCAACGCCCCCGGCTGGATCGCCCGGGCGCGCACCACCCGACTTGCCGTCAGGCGCACTGGCCCGGTGTAAAGCACGCCCGGGGCCGGCTCACTCCCGTCCAAGGTGTACTCGACACTGGCCCCGGCGGTGGCGCTCGTCAGCGCCAACGTCACCGGCCCCGTGTGAAAGCCCCCAGGCACGCTGAACTCGGGAGCCGCAGGGGCGGGCCGCAGGGCCGGGCCGACGTTCGGACCGCCCGGGGTGGACTCGGCGAGGAAACCCAACGTCCCGTCGAGGTCGTACCCTTGGGAATGCAGGTAGTCCTGCGGCGGATACGCCGGTGAAAACGCGCTCACGACGATGCCGGCCGCGTCGACCAAACCGAGGTACTCGCCTTGGGCGTCCAACTTGAAGTTGGTGTGCAGGTAGGTCGCCCCTCGATCCGGCCCGGTGTCCAGGCCCGTGGCCAACACCAACAGGTAACCGCCGGCGGGAATGGCTGCGTCCGGCGGAAATCTCCACTTGCGCAGCTTCTCCGCGTCGTCGCTCAGCGACCAACCCGCTAGACTCACCTTGACCGAGCTGCGATTGACCAGCTCGATCCAGTCGTTGCCCGCGTCCGGCGCCTCCTCGAGCGGTCCGATGTCTTCCCCCTCGGCCTCGACCACAGGCTCCTCGACACCGACGAAATAACGGCACAGGTCGTCCGGTTGACAGAGCGCTCGACCACCCGCTCCGGTGGTTTCGAGTGTGACCCGGGCGATCGCGTCCGGATCGGTCAAGCTGGTCCGGTGCAGTTGCACGGCGAGCACGTTCTCGCCGCTCACCAGCAGGTTCTTGGGTGCGCCCAGCGGAATGACCTCGGTCCGCCCGGTGGTCAGGCCGCGGTTGTCGCCGTTGGCATCGTGGTTCGCGGTTGCGACCGCGTCGTGCGGCGTGGGCACACCCACTCGGCCCACGTTGCGCCGGGCCACCTCTTTTCCGTTCAAGTACACCACCACGCCGTCGTCATAGTCGAGAGTCAGGCGCAACGGTTGGTCGGAGAGAGCTTCCGCGGAGGTGAGAGTAAACACCCGCCGCGTGTAAACCGAAGATGTCTTGCCATGGCTCTCGGCGTGCACGTTCACGCCCAAGACGTAGTCGGGTGGGTCGGCTCCCTCGACGCCAACCGGGCCCGGCCCGACCGGCCAGGTGACGTCGTTGAAACTGCGCGCTGCCCAAGCCACCGCCGCGCTATCCTGCAGAAACGCCTTGAATAACCCGTAGTCCAGCACCCCGCCCGAAGGCTCGACCAGGCCGGGCAGGTACTGCCAAAGGTCGCGCTGGTTCACCAGCCGGCCCACCCCGGCAATCTCGAGCTCGGCTAACAGCAGGAACGTGCCCGCCGCAGCGCCCGTCAGCGCTTGGTTGTGGGCCTGGACGCACAGGACGTTCTGTCCCGGTAGTAACCGCGTGTGGGCCGCCCCCAGCGAGATGACCTCGGTCGGGGGGTTGTTCAGGTTGGTGTTGTAAGCCGTCTGGTCGTGGAACGCGAACATGCCGGGGCTGCCCATGTTGCGGCGGGCAACCTCGAGGCCGTTGAGGAACGCGATGAACCCGTCGTTGTAGCGGGTGACCAGTTGCAGGGGTGCACTCGAGGCGGCCTGCGCGGCGGTCGCGGTGAAGGTCCGCCGCAGGTAGAGCGACGCCGCCCGATTGCGCATGTGCGCCCCGAGGTCCGTGCCCAAGGTCACGCCGCTGAAGCTGCCAAAACCGAACGGGCCCGGACCGGACAACCAACGCGAATCATCGTAAGCCGGGGACTGCCACGGTGCGGTGTTGCCGACTTGGGGATAGCGGCCTGGGTGTCGCAGGAGCACGCGGTCCGAGGCAGCGGCTACCAACTCATTGACGATCACCTGTCCCTGGCCCTCCCGAGGACCCAACCCCAGCAGACCGGCGAGGCCCAACGCCCAGATGGATCGGGGCACCCAACCTTGCGTCGCGGGCATCCTGGATGGGGAGGCGCTCATTCGTTCCCAGCATCGCGCTTCCAACCAGACCCGGCAAGCGGTCGTTCGCGAACTGCCGAACCACTGTCGCCACTCCATGCCGTGTCGGACTGTCATTTCAGCTCCGCCGCCGCCGGCTCGATCAACGAAGTGGATCTGCTTGTCGTCTGTCCGCAGGGGGGCGTTTTTCGTCGAAATCAAGAGCCGCCGACGAAGTGGCTCGTACCGGCGGCATCCATGGCCTCTGGCTGCTCGTCCCGGCCAACGATCAGGCGCCGCTGCCGGTCCTGAACCAGAAGGCCATCCCGATCACGAACGCCGCCCAGCACGTGCGGCTCACCGAAACGTGGATTAGCAACCGGCATCGGTCAGCCCAATGGGAGCTTCATACATGAGCGCGGCATCTGGTCTTTCGAGCGCGTTCGGCGTGTCTCCCTCTCCCCTCGATGGGGAGAGGGCCGGGGTGAGGGGTGAACAAGCGCGCCGTCCTCTTCCTTGTTCCCAGGACCGCATTCCCCCCTCGGCGGAGCTCGGATCGGACGCAACGGCACTGGCTTGTCGCTCGGAGGAAGTGGCCAGGTCCGCGAGCGTGCGCTGGGCAACACTGGCGCGTTCTGTGGATGCGGCGCCCGCTCTTGCAGCAGCCGCCACAGGTTCTCCTTCACGACCCTCGGCTCACGTCGGACCTGCCAATTCCAGAAGCGCATGGTCAGGATCCCTCGCGAACTCAAATACTGCTCCTTGACCTCATCGCGCTATCGCTGATCCATCGCTGATCCGCGAAACCATGTTGCGCACCATCCAACTCCAGATTGAGCTTCGCTTCCGCGCAGTAGAAATCCAGGAAGTAAGGGCCGATCGGATGTTCTCGGCGAGACTGGTAGCCGGCAAGCCGTCGGTCGCGCAGAAGTCGCCACAAGTGGCGCTGCGCGCCCGGAATCGTTTGCCGCAGCCTGCGTGCGCGAGAGATGTCCTCGATGGTCGCCACGGTGCCACAGCCGATGAGGGAATGCGAGTGACGAGCGGGTGGCTGAGCAATCAGGCTGCCTCGGACAATCCCTCACAAGGTGTCCGGCTGTCCGTTGGGCGTGGCGTGTCCACTCGGACACGGCATTCGACACGACGGCCCGGATCGGATGTCTGTCAGAAGCCGGAATCCGGCGCCGTATACCGGGGTATGAATGCGAGACACGGCAGCAGCAAGATCCGAGCCTGCGGGCAGGGCGGCGTCTGGGCGCATCTGGAGTCCGTGCCATGCCCGCGGCACGAGGGTGCAGCCTGGACCCCGCTTTTGAGCAGCTTCTGAGCTTGCCGCCAGCGTTTGAGAGCAGTATTTGCCATGCTGTGACCACCGGAACAGACCCGTGCGGCGCGGACTACCTTCATGTGCGAAGGCCGCGCCGGGGCGCAGGCCTGACGCGTTACGCGGGCCGGCACGAATCGCGCGTGGCCTGCATGCTAAACGATCTGTCGACAGCAAGCCTGTATCTGTAGCCGCTTTGTGCCACGCTGTGCTCATGAAGGAAGCAGTTGTTCGAGCACGAATTGAATCGCGGCTTAAACGGGACGCTGAGGCGGTTTTCGCAAAGCTGGGGATCAGCACGACGGAAGCGATCCGCATGTTCTTGAGCCAGGTGCGGCTGCACCGTGGTCTGCCATTCGCCCTTTCTGTACCGGAGAAGGACGATCTGTTGCTTCCCGCCGAGAAGCGGCAGAGAGCACTGGACTCAGTCTATGACGACTAAAATCACGAATTCAGAGGACCTGTTGGCACGATTTGCGTGCCCCCATTGGAGAAGGTCCGTAACGCGTTGCGATATGCCCTGGACCTGTAAATGAAGCGAACAAATCGAGCCAGGCAACCGCCGCCACGCCGCTCGCATTCGATCGGTCTCAGTGATATGAACGTTCAGGTTCCAGAGCGGGAGGTCGCTGTCGGCGGCGGCGCCTGCTCTCTGCGTTCGGCAGGATGCCCTATGGATCGGGAAGCGAGCTTGCCAGTCCCGTGCTGGGCGATAGACTTGCACCGTGCCACGAAAGGTCAGAGAGCTGATTCGAGACCTGATGGATGCAGGATTCTACGAGATTCGCGGCGGCGGGAAAGGCTCGCACCGGAAGTACACGCACGCGGGGTATCCCGGTGCGGTCACGCTCAGCGGCGGACTGGGTGATGACGCGAAGCATTATCAGGAGAGGCAGATCCGCCGGGCCATTGAGCGCGTCCAACCATGAAAAGCGTTGATCAGTACCACAAATGGGTGGAATGGAGTGAGGAGGATCAAGTCTACGTGGGCAAATGCCCAGACCTGATCACGGGCATCCACGGGGATGATCCGGTGCAACTGTACGCCGAGCTTTGCCAAGTGGTGGAGGAGGTCGTCGGACATTTGGAGTCATCGGGTAGGACACTACCGACACCCGTGACCCGGCCGATGCAGGAGGTCGCTTGAGATCTGGCCAAACCACTCGCTCCACCGAACCCCCGCCAGCCGCCTCGGTTCCGTACCGGCTTGGTGGTTCGGTCGCCCGGGAGCCACCTCACCTCCTTCCCGGCGGCGGTCGGTGAGCTCCATCGTTCGGCGTGAAGAGTGTACTGCCCATCGTAATCGCTTTGCTTCTGATGTCATGCGGCCGGAGTCCTGATCCACAGTTTGTGAATCAGTCGGGTGATCTTGATGCATTCCTGAGTGAGTCGATTTCTGGCAGCAGTTTGCAGCGTGAGTCCTCGAATCGCCTCAATACATCTTGGTCTTCCAGGGTTCTGACCGATCGCCACCAGTCAGGCGAGTACTTGGACGGTCGCCACGCTCTACAAGTTGGGACCGCCAAGACCAACTTCGCATTCGTGGAGTCCTTCCTGACGCAGAAATATGGCTCGCCCTCGCTGCCAGTTCGGCAAGAAGACGGCTGGCGTCACGTCGGATGGAACCTTCCGGCTCAGGGAGCGGGAGTATGGTTGATCGAAGACAGCAATCACTGCAAGATTGAGATCGTTACAGAAGCATTGAAACGAAAGCGATGAAGCCGAACCAACCGCTGGGCCGAATGACGAGGAGCGCGGTTACATCCTGCCAGCAAACGAGGCGTGCTTGGCGCGCTCCTCGTCGTCGCTTGGCTTGGTCGTTCGGCGGCAGTGTGCGGCCGCGCAATTGACCCCCTCAAGCAAACGCGCTAGCCTTCCAGCATGAACGCAATCGAGTTCACGACGGAATTGAGTGGCGTGGCCACCCTCCAGATACCGACCGATCTCGCCGCTCAGTTGCCCAAGGCAGGGAAAGCTCGCGTCATTGTCCTCACGGACGAGGGGACAGATGAGGCCGAGTGGCGCGCCGCTGCCTATGAGCAGTTTTTGCGCGACGATTCCGTGGAAGACGCCATCTACGATTCGTTGCGCTGAAATGTTCGGCGAGGTTTTCATTTGCCAGTTTCCGTTTACCTCCGGTGCGACCAGCAAGCTTCGGCCGGCGTTGGTGCTCTTTGACCTGCGGCAAGATGCCATTGTCTGTCGTATCACCTCGGTCCTGCACGCTGGCCCGTTGGACGTTCCGCTGACCGACTGGCAGGCCGCCGGTTTGCTCAAGCCGTCGGTGGCTCGGCTCGACCGCCTGGTCACGGCAGAGCGGACGGTGTTTGCTCGTCGCTTGGGGGCGCTCACGGCTGACGATCTGCAGAGGGTACGAATCGTTTGGAATCAACGGATGAGACTGTGACCAGAACACCGAACCAGTCGCGCCAGCGAACGGGAGCCAGCCGAGCCGCTCGGAGACCAATTACAAGTGTTACGACTCGTGAGGTTCGCGTACGGACTTGCAGCCTCTCCCCGCATTGCACGCCCTTGGAGTGAAAGCTGGAGCCAGCAGTCGGATTCGAACCGACGACCGACGGTTTACAAAACCGTTGCTCTGCCACTGAGCTATGCTGGCCCTGAGTTGGGCGTGCCCGCGCTCAGTTATCAGCAATCGGCGGCCGTTTGGCAAGCGGATGCAGCGGATGCAGCGCTGCCCCCGCTGCGGATGCGGCTACGGGCCAGCGTCGACCACGGCCTGGGTCTCGCAGTACTCCAACAGGCCCTCGAGGCCACCTTCGCGGCCGAAGCCGGACTGTTTCATGCCGCCAAAGGGCACTTCGGGAGTGGGGCCACTGCCCGTGTTGAGGCCCACGTGGCCGAACTCGAGTCGGGCCATCATGCGCTGGGCGCGATCCTGGTCTTGGGTGAAGAGATAGGCAGCCAGGCCGTGGACTGTCCCATTGGCCATGGCGGTCGCTTCCGCCTCATCCTCGAACCGGCCCAGGGCGACTACCGGGCCGAAGATCTCCTCCTGCCAGAGGCGCATTTCGGGAACCACATCGGCCAGCACTGTGGGCGGATAGAACGCGCCCCACCGGGTCGCTGGTCGCGGCGGGTCGTAGCCGACCATTCGCCGCGCCCCGCGCGCTAGCGCATCGGCCACCAGCGCCGCCACTTTGTCGAAGGCAGCGCGGTGAATCAACGGGCCAATGTCCGTTGCCGGATCCAATCCGTTGCCCACGCGGAGCCTCCGGACTCGGTCCGCCACCAATCTAACAAACCGCTCGAACACGGAATGCTCGACGAGCACCCGATTGGCACAGACGCACGTCTGGCCACCGGCGCGGAACTTGTTTGCCAACAGGGCCGTCGCTGCCCCCTCGAGATCGGCATCGGCAAACACAAGGAACGGGGCATTGCCGCCCAACTCGAGCGCGACCCGCTTGATGTGGGGCGCCGCTTGGGCCAACAGCAACCGACCCACGGCCGTCGAGCCGGTGAAACTGAGCCGGCGCACCGCCGGATGCCGGCAGAGGACCGTGCCGGTGGGCTCGGGGGGACCCACGAGCAGGCTGATGCGACCCGGTGGCAAGGGCAACTCCGCGCAGAGGTGGACCAGCGCAACCGCCGCCAGCGGCGTCAGCTCCGAGGGCTTGACCACGAGCGTGCAGCCCGCAGCAAGCGCAGCGGCAACCTTCTTGGCGAGCATCGCCAGCGGGAAATTCCAGGGTGTGATCAGTCCTACGACCCCCGCGGGCCGGCGCCTCACCGTCCAGGCGCAACCTCGGATCGGCTCGGCCAGTCGCTCCGGCTCGAGCTGCAGCACCTGGCGCGCGGAGAATCCAAAAAAACCGGCGGCATACTCGACCTCCCCCACCGCCTCACGCAACGGCTTGCCGTTCTCGAGCGTGATGATGCGCGCGAGTTCGTCCTTCGCGGCCAGGAGTCGCCCTTCGAGCGCGGCCAGCCAATCCCGCCGCTGCTCGAGCGTCGGCGGCATGGCCAAGGCCCGGTCCGCCGCCACCACCGCGGCGGTTGCCTCCGCTTCGCCCAACGCCGGCAGCCGCGCCAGAAGCTCGCCCGTGGCGGGATTCCTGACCTCGACCGCCGCCTCCCCGCCCGCCCCGGCCTCGACCCAGCCACCGTCGAGGTAGCCGCCCAACCGTGTCAGCAGAGGCGAGGCGATCATTGGGTGCCTGGGTTTCCCGGACCGGCAGCAGCCCGCGCCAGGCCTTGCCCGAACGCAAAGCCACCCTCGAGCTGCCCGCTCACATCGTCCAAGGCGCCCGCAGCGGGCGCGCGCGCAGGGCGTTGGCTTCCGCGTCGCCGGGGAACTCTTCGCGGACGGGGTCCCAGCGCAGGGAACGCCCGAGTTTGTAGGCGATCATGGCCAGGTGACCGAGGGAAGCGGTGCGATGACCCAGTTCCTCGTCGCAGCTCGGTTGGGCGCGGGTGCGGGTGCATTCGAGCCAGTTGGCATGATGGTTGTTGCTGCCGATGTTCACCTCGCGAGTGGGCAGGGCCAACTTCTCGAACACCTCCGCCGGACCACCCTCGACAGGGCCGCCGGTGGACATCGAGGTGATCCAGCCGGCCTCACCCACAAACACGCCGCCGAAGTTGCCCGCCAACCGGGCATCTCCCGGTACCGCGCCATAGGCGTCCTTGACCAGGCCCCAGTGATCCACGAAATGAAGCAGCGTGCCGCTGGCGTACCGGCAGGTCAGCGTCGGGTACTTGCCCTCGCGCGGATGGATCAGTTCGACTGGGCCACTGGTCTCGACGCCCAAGGCGTACTGGATCACGTCGGCGCTGTGGGCCAGGTGCCACGTCAGGGCGGCCACCCCGAAGGCATCGGCAAACGACCAGGGCACAACCCCGGGCGACGGGTTCGTGTGGTAGAGGGTATGGTACGGATGCCACGGCGCCGGACCCACCCAGAGCTCCCAATCCAACCCCTCCGGCACCGGCTCCGCCGGCAGCGACAGGTCGATCGGCGCGTACGTCGTCGTGTATTTGCTCGCTTGGACCAAGTCCGCGTAGGGCTGGAAGCGGCCGTGCCGCATGAAGTTCGACAGCGGATCCAACAGGGTGAAGACCGACTTGACCCTGCCCAAACCGCCGCCCCGGACGAACTCGCACACGCGGCGGATGGTCGGGATCGAGCGGTACTGCGTGCCGGTCTGAAACACGCGCCGGTGGCCGCGCACCGCCTCGACCACCCGCCGCCCTTCGGCAATCGTCACCGAAATGGGCTTCTCACAGTAAACGTCTTTGCCAGCCTCAGCCGCATGGACGGACTGCAGCGCATGCCAATGGTCCGGCGTGACGATCACCACCGCGTCGAGGTCGGGGCGCGCGAGCAGCTCGCGATAGTCGTTGTAGGCCTTGCAGCCGTGGTAGGTCCCGCTCGCCGCCTCGGCGGCGTACTTGGCCTCGACGCGGCCTTGGGCCGCCTCGCGCCGCGAACGATCCACGTCGCAGACGCCCAGCACCTGGACCCCCGGATCGCCCATCATCCGGTTCACATGACCTGCCCCCATCAGGCCCGTGCCAATAATGCCCACGGTGATGCGGCGGTTCGGCGGCACCGCCCCGGCGGCGGCCCGCGCCGACTTGACTGGCACCTGGGGCAAAGCGAGGAGCGCAACCGCGGCGGCGCCGCGCCTCAGGAATTGACGTCGGGTCGAGTGATCGAAGCTAAGTGATTTCATGTGAGTTAGACTCTTCTCGCGAAACGCTGCGCGAAATGTCGCTTCGGTTCTAAGTCCGAAATCCTAGGTCTCAGATCTCGGTGCACGCGCCAGGAATGGGCGCGGGATAGCGGCCCTGGGCGTCGGCCCGAACCGGCGCGGGACTGTCGGCCGTCAGACGATCCACCTGCGGGCAGAACATGGAGTTGGAGGCGAGCGCGTCCTCCCAGCGAATGATCTGGCCCGAGTGAACGGCCGCGCGGCCCATGATGGCGGCCAGGTTCGAGTAGGCGGCGCGCCGCGCCTCGTTATGGGGACGATCGTTGCGGATGGCGTCGAGCAACACGTTCCATTCGGCCTGCCACGGATCGACTTTCTCCCGCTCGGGGCGCCAAGCCACGTGCTCGCGGCCAATGCGCTGGTCCTTGTACATCTGCACCGTTGGGGCGTGGATGTCGCCGGAGAACTGCGCGGCACACTTCGTCCCGTGGAGGAACGTGGCGAAATCGTTATGGCACTTGGGAATGTACCGCCCCGTCACGAGCGCCTTGGTGCCGTCGGCGAAGGTGTACTCGATCGAGTAGGTGTCGAGGTTCTGGCTGCAATCGGTGCTGTCCGGGCCCCTCCCACCGACGCCGTGCGCCGTCACGGGCCAGCCGTCCTTGATCCAACAACACTCGTCGATCTGGTGAATCATCAGCTCGATGAAGATGCCCGAGGACGCCCAGAGAAACTGGTACGGACGCCGGATCTGCCAGTAAAGCTCGTGCTCCTGCGGTTGGCGTGGCCCCATCCGGTAGCCCGAGTCCATCCGATAGGCTCGGATGAGCTGAATCTCCCCCATGGCGCCCTCGCGAATCCGCTGAATCAGGGCCTGGCGCGCCGTCGAGTGCCGGCACATCACTCCGGCCCCGATCTTGAGGTTCTTCTTCTCCGCCGCTTCGCCGGCCCGGAGGATGCGCTGGATGCCACCCGGGTCCGGCGCAAAGGTTTTCTCCATGAAGACATGCACCCCTTTCGCAATCGCGTACTCGACATGCGCCGCGCGAAACGCGGCATGCGTGGTGCACAAGGCCACATCCCCCGGCCGCAGGCAATCGATCGCCTCGCGGTAAGCGCTGAACCCCAGAAACCGCCGTTCGGCCGGCACCGCCACCCGCTCCCCGTACTTCTCCGACAAACTGCGGTGCGAGTTGCGGAGCCGGTCCTCGAACAGGTCCGCCATCGCCACCAGTTCGACCGGACCGCCGGGGGCCTCGAGCGCGTTCGCCGCCGCCCCAGTCCCGCGGCCGCCGCATCCGATCAAGGCCAAGCGGATCGTGCTGTCGCCCGCCGCGTGCACCCATGGGAGCGCAACGCCCGCCAGGGCCGAACCCGCGACGGCCTGGCTTCCGCGCGCCAGGAACACACGGCGTGTGGATCGGGAATGGGAGGTCCCGGGCGTTGGACGCGGTTGAGGGTCGGACACGGGTGTCATGGAGCTATCCCTATGGTTCAGCATAATAGATCTCTGATGGTAGATTGTGGTCGCCGGATCTTGCGGTGGGCGGTCCGCCTAAGTCCACCCCAAAACCGCCGGCACCCTCACGGAGGCGGTAGGCGGTTGTTTACAAAGGCGAGCCGGCGTGGTTGGATTCCGGCGCGTGCGCGCGAAGCGCGGGACGAGGCGGGTGGGGTCGGGTTTAGAGCGTTGGGGGGTGGGGAGTTGCGAGGCGTTTTGTGGCGATTTCAGCAAGTCCAGTCTAAAGCTGCCGCATCGAGTGTCCGATAGGTCCGAATGGAAGATATGTTGTGTATGGGTCTGCGAAGCCTCGGCGATCGCTCGGCGGGCCGCGGTGGCGGGCGCCGGGGGCTGGGCTGCCCTGGCGGGCTGAGGGCGAGCTCGCCCTGAAGCCGGGGAGCCGGGTTGGGCGCTTGGACTATGAGATCGACTGCCGCTGAAATCGCCGCGTGGGATACGTCGCCGCGGTTAAGCCTGGCCCCGGGCTGGTTGGAGGGGGGGATGGCGGTGCTGGACGCCGAGGGGCGGGTTGTCGAGGTGAGTGAGGCGCTGGCGCAGTGGCTGGAGGTGACGGCGGCGAGTTTGGCCGGTCAGTCGTTCTGGGCGGCGCTGTGGCGACGCGCGCCGGAGTGGCGATGTGAGTTGGCGGAGCTGCCCGCCCAGAGGTTGGTGCGGTGCCCGCTGCAGCTCGGGCGCGGCTTGGGGGGAGCGCCGGAGCATTACCTACTGGAGGTGGCGGTCAATGCGGCGGGCAGTTTTGTGAGGTTAAACTCGGATTTACCGCCGCTGGCAGAACTCAGCGAGTACGCCTGGGACGAGCAGGCTGGACGGGAGGCGTCGCGGCGGGAGATGCTGTTGCGGGTGCTGCGTGCGGAGGCGCAACTGGA
>Ga0194125_10012087_pt1 | contig 11438 bp, 7 predicted proteins | sample TA2KigC250mmetaG_FD_148626 | JGI IMG/M metagenome (GOLD analysis project Ga0194125, IMG submission 148626) | Freshwater microbial communities from Lake Tanganyika, Tanzania - TA2015034 Kigoma Deep Cast 250m | ecosystem: Environmental > Aquatic > Freshwater > Lake | place: Tanzania: Lake... | reverse complement strand
GGGCTCGTCTTGCGTCGGTGGGGGGAAGCTTGGGGAGTTGGGGTCAGGTCGATCTGTATGCGTCGCTTCCGGGGACCGGCCGCTACCACATCTTGGTGAGCGCTCCGCAGGGGAACGACACGGGGAATTACTGGCTGAGTCTGCAGAGCCGGAACTGGCTCCTTGCCCACGCCGGCACTCTTTCTTGGATCGACCTGGTCATAGGCTCGTTCTCCTATGCGGGTCAGATTCGAGCCTACGCGTTCAACGTCTCGGGTCCCGACACCGCGACCATTGTCTTGACTCGGACATCCGGGGGGTTCGAACCGCTTCTCGAGCTTCTCGATCCGACGGGTCAGGTCCTCGCCTCGAATAACGGGACCTCCCAGGCTTCGCTTCTGAACACCCCGCTCCCCGCGGCCGGGTGGTACACGATCTTCGTGAGCGACCGGGACGGGGACGAGGCGGGCGGTTTCCGTCTGGAACTGAACCCGGCGCCCGTGCTCATCGACAACTCCATCGTACGCGTCCACTTCGATCACACGCGGGGCATGATCGACTCCCTCACCTGGAAGCCCGGATCGAACAGGGAGCTTCTCGACCAGTCGTGGAACAACTCGAATAGCAGGGGGCTCGAAAGGACCGGGGACGAGGAAGGAACCATCTGCCTGTACTGGGAAGTCGGTCCGGACACGGCTCTGTTCCACTACGAGAATCCCCAGTACGGAGGAAAGCGATTCCTTCTTCGTTGGGGAGCGGACATCGGCTTTGAGCTCGCGACAACGTTCTACCTCTCGGCCTTCGACACCCTCGAGTCCGGCGCCCTCTGGGAGCCGGGCGGCGACAACGGCACTCCCTTCGACAGCCTTGTCATCATGACGCCCGAGGGAACGCTGCTCACCATGCCCATCCACTACCCGGGATGGTACCAGGACCTCTATCGGGGTCCCGCCGTCGGAGCAGGCGTGTTCGACTCGCGGTTCGACGAGGTCGCCGGGTATCGCGATGTCCCGGAAAGGGAGATCCGGTGTGGAACCGGCGCCTCGATGGACGGACCCTTCCATGCGCTCGTCGGGCCCGACACCGTCTCCATCGAGTTCGCCGTGAAGGACAGGGGGGCGTTCTGGTCCTGGGCTGGTGGATATACTCACAACGTGGGGGTTGTCGCGATTCTTGCGCCAACCGGGGTGGTTACGCGCGGCGACACGGTGACGCCAGCCGCCGTCATCCGCAATTACGGGAGGGAGGAGGAGGTCCTGTCCATCGTCTTCCGAGTGGGTTCCATCTATCTGGACACTGTCGCCACCATCGTCGAATCGGGGATTCCGGACACAGTCACATTTGCTGATTGGATCCCGGAATCTGCCGGGACATTTGTGGTCAGCTGCAGCACTAGGCTGGCCGCAGACGAGTATCCTGGAAACGATCTGAGGACTGCAACAGTGACCGTTACTTCTGGAGCCGGCCCAGAGATTCACAGCGTCACGCCGGAGCAGGGGGGAAATGCTGGGTCCGTGGTTGTGGAGATCATCGGTGCCCGCTTCCAGCCCGGAGCCACGGTCACGCTCGTGAAGATCGGGCACCCTGAAATAGTAGGTCGTACGCTTGCGAGTATGTCAGTCGACTCATCAGTGATCTCTGTAGCGATGGACCTTCGGGGAGCGGAACCTGGACGCCGGGATGTTGTAGTGATCAACACAGATGGCTCCTCAACGGTGTTCCAGGACGGCTTCCTCATTGAACCCGGGATCCAGAGACTCTGGGTTGACATAATCGGAAGAGACATCATAAGAGTAGGCCGAGCTGAGACGTACTGGATCGCCTATGGAAATGCGGGGAACTCCGACATATACGACGCGATTCTGACGATCAGAGTTCCTACTCACATCAATTGTGACGTGCTACTGCCGCAAGTTCAGATAGCTATCGACACAGTATTCTGGCCGGACCTGCCGGAGCAGACATCGATTGACCAGGTAACATCTGTGGCGCAGATCTGGCTCTGGAGAATCCCCGCCTGGACCTCCTCACGGATCCCGGTCTCCTTGTCGACCACATCACCCCCCAACCTCGCGAATTTCACGCTGGAAGCCGAGATCCTACATCCTCCTTTCTCTAGCTTCTGGCTCGGGGGGGACTTCGAGAGGATCGACTCGACCCTCGTCTTCCGTGCCGGCCTGGCTGCTACGAGGGACTTGATGGACAGTCTTTCCCAAGTTGACAAGGCTGGCCGTGTGGCTAGCGACGAAATCGACTGGGATCGAGTGGAAGAAACCGCTAGGCGCATAATAAACGAGGAAACAAGCAGATGGAAGGAACCGCGGGGTCTCTGGGATTGGATCAAGGTGTTCTGGTCGTCACTGTGGAATTCATTCATTCAGACCCCGTTACCCGCGGGCGGCTTTATAGATGAGAAACTCCCGGCCGCAGGAGCGGGTCTCCTCTTGTACTTCAAACACCTCCGCGACTTGGACAACCTCTGGTGGACCGCACAGGGCCTTGAGCCGCCGTCAGAGAGCGGGTCGAAGGATGTCTCGGTAGGACAACCAATCGACCCGAATGACAAGGTCGGGAATGCTGGATTTGGTACCGGCTCGTTCGTAGGTCCCCATGAGGTCCTCCACTACGTTGTCCAATTCGAAAACCTTGTGAGCGCCACCGCAGCAGCACAGGAAGTCATAATCGTTGACACTCTTGACGCAGAGCTGGAGCTGAGGAGCCTGGAATTCTCCGGTCTCGGACTGGCAGACAGTGTTAGAACGATATCTCCAGGTTCACAGGCGTTCACTACCCTGGTTGGACTGGATGACACAACCTCTATAGACGCCAGTGCGGCTCTTGATGTGGCGTCGGGGGTAGTACGGCTGCGTTGCCGAGGCATAGACAGGAGAACAGGCGAGCCGGCGGACTTCCTCCAGCCGAACCAGGAACCTCCCGAGGGGGAAGGCTGGGTTATGTTTACGATGAAGGCAAAGGAGGGTCTTCCCTCCGGCACTCATATCCGCAATCGCGCATGGATCGTCTTCGACACGAACGATCCGATGAGCACGGGAGAAGTCCTGAACACGATCGACGCTGGCTCCCCGACGAGCCGGATTTCTGCGCTCGCGGACGTACAGCCGTTGTCGCGATTTCGCGTGCGCTGGTCCGGCGAAGACGACGAGAATGGTTCGGGGATCCGGAACTACTCGATCTACGTCTCGGACAACGGCGCGCCATACACGCATTGGCTCACCACCGACTCGACTTCGGCGGTCTTCACGGGCGAGCATGGCCACACATACAGCTTCTACAGCATCGCGAGAGACAACGTGGGGCATACGGAAGCCGCGCCGACGGAAGCCGATGCGACGACGACGGTGAAAATGCCGGAAGCCCTTGCGGTCGCCCCCAGCCCCTTCGTCCCCGCAAGAGGGCACACGAAGATCACGTTCTTCGGGACGGGACTCCCGCGTGGAACGATCCGCATCTTCGACAAGGCGGGCGACCTCGTTCAGACGCTGAGAGAGACCGCCGGCGAATCCACGCTGGAATGGGATGTCCGAAGCCGCGACGGAGCCGCCCTCGCAAGCGGTGTTTACATCTGGGTCCTGGAAACAAGAGATGGGAGTACGCATCGCGGGAAGTTCGCGATCATTCGATAGGGACTCGGAGACCGTATCCACAGACGAGGAGTGAGCGCTATGCACAGCCGTCCGAACGATAGACATTGGCGGTCCCCATCTCTTGCCTTGTTCGGGTTTCTCGTCCTGGTCGGCTCCGCTCACGCCGTCGGCGAGCCGGGCGCGCAGTTCCTGAAGATCCCCGTCGGCCCGAAGGCCTGTGCGATGGGGGAGGCGTTCGTCGCTCTCGCCGACGATCCGAGCGCGGTCTATTGGAACCCGGCCGGCCTCACGCGTCTTCCCTCGTTCCATCTCATGGGGATGCACATGTCGTGGCTCCAAGAGATGAGCTACCAGTACTTGTCGTCGACGCTCGAAACCGCGCATGGCCATTTCGGCATCGCGCTCGCCTACTCTTCTTCCGGAGACATTCCCGGCCGGGACGAGGACTTCGCCGAAACCGGAGAGTATTCGGCGTTCGACGCCGCGGTCACTCTCTCCTACGCGCGGCGGATCGCGGAGCCCCTATCCCTCGGCGCGGGCCTCAAGGTCATTCGCCAGGAGATCGAGGAGGAGAGCGCCACGGGATTCGCCGCGGACGTCGGGCTCCTCTGGGAGGACCTCTTCATCGAGGGGCTCGATGCGGGCGCGGTCGTTCAGAACGTGGGCCCGGAGATCCGGTTCATCTCCGAGGGAGATCCTCTGCCCCTCACGTTCCGTGCGGGAGTCGCCTACTCGATCGGCCCCGTCACGGTGACGGGCGACGGCCACAAGCCCCGCTTCAGCGAGTGGCGGGCTCACGCCGGTGCCGAGTACCTCCTACACGGTCTTCTCTCCCTCCGCGCCGGATACAAGACGCGTCCGGAGACCGAGAACGCCGTGACGGCCGGGATCGGAATCCACTGGGACCCGATTCGAGTCGAGTATGCGTACGTTCCCTATTCGGAAATCAACAGCACTCACGCGATCTCGATCACGTTCGGTCGGTAGAGAAAACAAGAGTTCCTTTCGGTCCGGAGGCTTGTGGCAAGGAGGCGGTTCCATAAGATCGCGCGGAAGAGGAGTTTGGAACACCAAGGCGCTCCTGGTCGCGACGTGCGTTCTGCTCCTCGCGTCCTGCGGGGATGATGGAAGCGGTGTCGACCCGGGGGGAGAGGCGACGGGCCGGTTCCTCGACAGTCCGGTCGAAGGCTTGAGCTACGAGAGTGGCTCTTACAGCGGTGTCACGGAAGCCGACGGGTCGTTCACTTACAAGGACGGCTCGGCCGTTCGCTTCGCGATCGGGGACATCGTGCTCGGCGATGGGAACGGGAAGTCGATCATGACGCCGGTCGATCTCGTCTCCGGCGCGAGAGACGAGACCAACCCGACGGTCACCAATATCTGCCGGCTTGTCCTGACGCTGGACGACGACGGGAATGCGGAGAACGGGGGTCAGATCACGGAGTCCGTACGGGCGGCGGCGACGGGGAAGACCGTCGATTTCGGGCAGAGCGCCTCCGCCTTCGGGGCGGATCAGGGCGTCGCCGCCCTCGACCGCCTCGCTCACCGGGCGCACCAGATCACGATCACCGGAGCCAGCTACCGGGCCCAGGAGAACCCCCGCCGGCTCCAGAAGGCTGCCTTGGAAACCCAAACTGCGGATCGAACCAGGAGGGATCCCGCACACGCACGCAGGGCAACAATGGCGACCGATGCCCCGAAAACGAGTGGCTCACTTACGGCGAAAGTTGACACCAAGTGCCGGCTCGTATGATCGGGCGATGCGCGGGGGCTCGTGGCGCTGGTACTTGAACGGCCTCCTGCGCTGCTCGTACCGGTACTTTGGCGCCGCGTCGAACGCGGGCGGCGACATTGGGTTCCGGGTTGCTCGCAGTCAGTGATGATCCTGGATTCTGGTTTGCTGGGGGTTACTAATCAGAGCATAATATGGTTGACAGATGGGGACCTGGGTTGTATACTTGTAGACATGAAGAGGCCGGATGCGCGATCCCTGCCTGCGAATGCCCAAGAGGATCTGAGGCGGCGAGTCGTGTTGGCGATTCGTCAGGGGATGGGTCCGTCGGAGGCCGCTCGTGTCTTTGGGGTGTCGCGCCAAGCGATTCACAACTGGATGCGCCAGGTGGAGGGGTCGGGGCTTCGGGCTCTGCGTGCTCGCGCGCGGGGTCGGCCGCGGCGGTCGCGTCTGGCTCCGCATGAGGCGGCGCTCGTAGTGCGCACGATCCTCGGTCGTTGTCCGGATCAGCTCCGATTCCCCTTCGCTCTGTGGACGCGCCCGGCGGTGCAGATGCTCTTGAGCGAACGCTTTGGTCTGGAGGTTTCGGTCTGGACGGTGGGGCGGTACCTCCAACGCTGGGGTCTGACTCCCCAGAAGCCGTTGCGGCGGGCCTTCGAACAGAACCCCGAAGCCGTGCGGCGCTGGCTCGAGGAGGAGTATCCGGCCATCCGGGCCGAAGCGAAGCGTCGGGGAGCCGAGATCCACTGGGGGGACGAGATGGGTCTCCGGTCCGACCATCAGGCCGGACGTTCCTATGGTCGGCGCGGGCAGACACCGGTGATCCCCGGAACCGGGCAGCGCTTTCGGTGCAACGTCCTCTCGACCCTCACGAATCGAGGGCAGTTGGCGTTCATGGTCTTCCGGGACAAATTCAACGGAGCGGTCTTCCTCCGTTTCCTGCGTCGGCTTCTCCGACACACAGCCCGCCCGGTGTTCTTGATCGTAGACCGACACCCGGTCCATCGCTCGGCTCTCGTCCAGAAGTGGCTGGAGGATCATCGCCAGGAGATCCGCCTCTTTTTCCTGCCGGGGTATAGCCCTGAGCTGAATCCCGATGAGTACCTCAACCAAGACGTCAAGACCAATGCCGTCGGCCGCCAGCGTCCACACAATCAGGACCTCATGATCCGCTCGGTCCGCTCGTACCTGAGAAGTACCCAGCGCCGCCCCGAGCTTGTGCGTCGCTACTTCGACGCCCCCGAGGTCCAGTATGCCGCCTGGTGAGAATGTCAACTACATCCTGCTCCCCGTAATACCTTGACATGAAGAGAGCGCTCGCGAACGAAGACGATCGGGAGGAAGCTGTTCTTAGCGTCCCCGAGGACCGGCTCGTCAAGACCTTCGGTGGGGAGATCGCGCTCGAGGTGAGAACGGCCGAGCGCGAGTACGAGCAAGACATGTTCCCGGCGAACCGTATCTTCGCAAGTGCGGAATGGCGTCAGGCGTACAACCGGCACTGGCGCTATGACCCGGAGAAGATACAGCTCTTTGACACATTCGAGCGTGAGGTCATCAAACGCTTCGAGCAGTACCAGGTGCCGGTGATCGAGCTGAAGAAGGAGACGCCGAAGGAAGCCGTGTGCCTGGTGTTCGAACGGGTGAACACCAAAGGTATGGCCCTGACCGTGTTCGAGCTTCTGACGGCATCGTTCGCTGCCGACGACTACCAGCTTCGGGATGACTGGAACGCTCGCGAACATCAGCTCAAGAGCCGGCATCCCGTGCTGAAGGGCCTCCAGAGCGACGACTTCCTTCAAGCCGTGTCTCTTCTGGTAACGAAGACGCGCCGGCGCGAAGCGATCGAGACCGCCGCCGCGATCGACAAGGCACCCGGGATCAGCTGCAAGAGGAAAGACATACTGAAGCTGGAGGTCGCGGACTGGAAAGCTTGGGCCGATCGTGTCGAGGACGGTTTCACGAGGGCCGCACGGTTCCTCTACGGCCAGAAGATCTTCAAGGCGCGCGATCTCCCCTACCGCACGCAACTCGTGCCCCTCGCCGCAATCCTCGCGGACTTGGACAGAGAAGGTGAGACCGAGGGCGCGCGCCAGAAGATTGCCCGATGGTACTGGTGCGGGGTGCTTGGAGAGCTCTACGGCGGTGCGATTGAGAGCCGATTCGCGCGCGACCTGCCGGAGGTGACTGCCTTCGTTCGCGGCGACGCGACGGAACCCATCACGATTCAGGAGTCGAGCTTCCAGACCAACCGTCTCCTCACGCTGCGCACACGGAACAGCTCCGCGTACAAGGGACTGTACGCCCTCCTCATGCGCGACGGCGGCCGGGACTTCCGAACCGGCGAACCGATCGAGGCACAAACCTTCTTTGACGAGAAGATCGACATTCATCATATCTTTCCTGAGCAGTGGTGCAAGGCGGCCGGTCTCGATGGAAGCATCTACAACAGCATCATTAACAAGACGGCTCTCTCGGCAACAACCAATCGGCAGATCGGAGGTCGTGCGCCGTCGAAGTACCTTCCTGCTATCGAGAAGGCTGCTGGAATCGACTCCGGGCGGATGGATGCGATCCTGCGATCTCATTGCATCTCGCCGGAAGACCTTCGCACGGACCGTTTTTGGGAGTTCTTCGAGTCGCGCGCGGAGGCGCTGATCCAACGGATCGAAGCCGCCACAGGCAAGAAGATCACCCGGGAGTTGGACCTATTCCGCGCCGGGGTGGTCCCCGAGGCGTACGACGAAGAGCCTGAGGACTGGGACGCAGACGAGGCGCAGGCCGAGACGGCGTCGTAAACGGTCGGCAGCATCAGGATGAAGCTTGGGAACATCCTCCCCCTTGCCGCCGGGCCGAGCACGGACTAGAATGAGTTCGCCATTCGGTCCGGGCGCTCCGAGCGCTGCGGATCGATCCACGATCGAGGGGGGCCCCTTCAACATGCCCAGATCTTTCGGTCAACTTCGAGAGGACGATCCGCGGTCTCTTCCCTCCTACTCCATCCCGGATGCCGCGCGCTACCTTCTCGTCCCTCCGGCGACGGTCCGTTCGTGGGTCGCGGGACGTCCGTACCCGACGCAGTCGGGAGTTCGCCGCTTTTCGCCCGTGATCGCGCCCGCGGATTCGAAGAAGCTCATTCTCTCATTCGTCAACCTTGTCGAGATCCATGTCCTCTCGGCCGTGCGAAAGGAGCACAACGTGCGCCTGCTGCACGTGCGGTCGGCGATCGATTACCTGAAGCGCCATTTCGCGTCGCCTCATCCTCTCGCGGATCAGAGGCTCGCCTCCGACGGCGTCGATCTCTTTGTCGAGAAGTTCGGCCAGCTCATCAACATCTCGCAGAGCGGCCAGCTCGGCATCCGAGAGTTTCTGCTCGCCCACCTGAAGCGCGTGGAATGGGACGCGAGGGGCATCCCGTTCCGACTCTATCCCTTCACACGGGCCGCCGTCCCCGAAGCGCCGAAGACCGTGATGATCGACCCGCTGATTGCTTTCGGCAGGCCTGTCCTGGTTGGAACCGGAATCCCCACCACCGTCATCGCGGAACGCTACAAGGCCGGCGAGTCGATCGAGGACCTGGCCGAGGACTATGGCCGCTCCCACCAAGAAATCCAAGAGGCGATCCGCTGCGAGCTTTTCCTCCACGCGGCGTGATCCCCCCACGTTCTTCGTCGACCGGTCGATGGGACGGAAGGTGGTGCCCGCGAGGCTGAGATCCCTCGGGTACCCCGTCATCGTCCACGACGAGGAGTTCGCCCCGGACGCGCGGGACGAGGAGTGGCTTGCCGCTGCGGGCCGTGCGAGATGGATCGCGCTCACGCAGGATCAGAAGATCCGCTACCGAGAGGGGGCGAAAGCGGTCGTCCGAAAGCACGGCGTCGCTCTCTTCGTGGTCTCTGCGGCCAACAGCACGGGACAGGAGGTCGCGGAGATTGTTGGCCGAGCCGCGAGGCGGATTGTCCGTTTCACGGGAAGGAACGATCCGCCGTTCATCGCAAGGATCTACCAGGATGGCTCGGTCCGCATGGTCGCGGACCTGAAGTGAGCGTCTGAACGGCCATGTTGTTGCGAGGAAACCACCGCGAGACCGACAGGAGGCCCGCCGGAGCGCCGAAATCCCACCCTGAAAAAAGAACATCCGATGTTCGATTTTCGTGGTAACATGGGAGCATGATCGAGCGTACGGAATGGCTGCGGAAGATCAGGACCGCGCTCAGGCGAAGCCGCGTGACGGCTCTCGTCGGCCCTCGACAATCGGGGAAGACCACGCTCGCCCGCCAGATCGTCCCGATTGATTCCCCATCCTACTTCGACCTCGAGGACCCGAGAAGCCTCGTGCGCCTCGCCGAGCCGATGACCGCGCTCTCCCCTCTTCGGGGCATCGTCGTGATCGACGAGATCCAGCGCCGCCCCGATCTCTTTCCTGTCCTCCGGGTCCTCTCCGATCGCCGCCCGCTTCCCGCCCGCTTCCTCATTCTAGGGAGCGCGACCCCCGATTTGCTCCGTCAATCGACGGAGACTCTGGCCGGACGCCTGGAGATCGTGACCCTCTCCGGGTTCGGGCTCGGCGAGATTGGGGCGCAGCACTTGCGACGTCATTGGAGGCGAGGTGGCTTTCCTCCCTCCACGCTCGCCCGGTCGGAGAACGATAGCTACGCCTGGCGCGAGCAGTTCATCCGGACCTTCCTCGAGAGAGACCTACCGCAGCTCGGCATCACGATTCCGTCCACGGCGCTCCTTCGTTTCTGGACCATGATCGCCCACAGCCACGGGCGTGTCTGGAACGCGGCCGATCCGGCTCGCTCGCTCGGTGTGAGCCTGCCGACCGTCCGTCGCTATCTGGACCTGCTCGCGGGTCTCTACATGGTCAGACAGCTCCAGCCCTGGCACGCGAACCTCAAGAAAAGACAAGTCAAAGCCCGAAAGGTTTACGTTCGGGATACCGGGCTCCTCCATGTTCTTCTCGGGATTCGAACCGAGCGGGATCTCCTGTCGCATCCGGCCGTCGGGTCCTCGTGGGAAGGCTATGCGATCGAGGAAGTCCTGAAAGCGGCCGAGGTGGACGGCGCATACTTCTGGGCGACGCACACGGGAGCCGAGCTCGATCTCCTCCTCGTCCGCGGCGGGAAGCGCTTCGGTGTCGAGATCAAGTTCCAGGACGCGCCTCATCTCACAAGCTCCATGAGGATCGCGATGGAGGACCTCCGACTCGAGAAGCTGACCGTGCTCTATCCGGGGGATGTACGCTATGATCTCGGAGCGAATGTGAGCGTGATGCCGGTCGCCGACCTCGCAACGGGCGGCGGAGAGGCCCTGACCAACCGGGCCGGGACAAAGAAGAAGCGAAAGAGCGGGGCTTGACCCTGCGGCTCTTCGAGAGAGCGGCAGGGCGGAATCCAATGCGCGGCTACCTCGCCAACACCGATCACGACTGGTTCCGGTTCTTGCGATCGCGGCCGGATCTGGACGAGGTGAACTTCTGGCAGCCGGGGGGTGGGAGCGGTTTTGGTGCGATCCCGCCGGGGGCGCCGTTTTTGTTTAAGCTGAAAGCACCGTACTATGCGATCGGCGGGTTCGGGTTCTTCGCACATGCGTCGAGGTTTCCGGCCTCGCTCGCGTGGGATGCGTTCGGCGATAAGAACGGCGCGCCGACCTTCGAGGAGATGCTCCGGCAGATCCTCCGGTACCGCGAGCGCGGGAAACGCGCTCTCGAGCCGGGCGAGGATCCCACGATCGGCCGTCTCATGGTGAGCGATCCGGTCTTCTTCGCGGAGGAGCAGTGGATCGAGCAACCGCGCGATTGGAGCTCGCCCATCGTGCAGGGGAAGACGTACGACCTCGCGGTCGGAGAGGGGCAGCGCATCTGGCAGGAGTGCCTCGTTCGCGCCGCGTCGATCCCGACGCCGATGGAGCTTCGCTCGCGGATTCGCGAGATCGCCGAGGGAGAGCGCTACGGGCGTCCGGCGCTCATCCACCCTCGTCTCGGCCAGGGCTCGTTCCGCGCCGCGATCCTCGACGCGTACGACCGCGCGTGCGCCGTGACGACCGAGCACTCCCTCCCGGTTCTCGAGGCCGCGCACATCCGCCCGTACGAGAAGTCCGGCAAGCACGAGTACGGCAACGGC
>Ga0194125_10012079_pt1 | contig 11445 bp, 10 predicted proteins | sample TA2KigC250mmetaG_FD_148626 | JGI IMG/M metagenome (GOLD analysis project Ga0194125, IMG submission 148626) | Freshwater microbial communities from Lake Tanganyika, Tanzania - TA2015034 Kigoma Deep Cast 250m | ecosystem: Environmental > Aquatic > Freshwater > Lake | place: Tanzania: Lake... | reverse complement strand
GCAAGTTCGGCATCGGCCGAGCGACCACCGACACCGAATCGCTCATCAGCGACCCGAACATCGATGCGGTGGTCATCACCACCCGCCACGACAGCCATGCCGCGCTCACGTGCCGAGCCCTGCGCGCGGGCAAGCACGTGTTTGTGGAGAAGCCGCTTGCGCTCACGCTCGACCAGATCGATGAGATCGAGAGCACCCTTGCGGAAGTGCGGGCTGCGGGCAAGTCGCCGATCCTGATGGTCGGCTTCAACCGCCGCTATGCGCCGCATGTGGTGCGCATGAAGGGGCTTCTGGCTGGCGTGGCCGGCCCCAAGGCCATGGTGATGACCGTGAGCGCCGGCGCGATTCCCCAAGCCCACTGGACGCAGGACCCGCAGGTGGGTGGGGGCCGGATCATCGGTGAGGCGTGCCACTTCGTGGACCTACTGCGGCACCTGGCAGACAGCGAGATCGAGCACGCGTCCATCGACCGCATGCAGAGCACCTGCGGCGACACTGCCACAATCAGCCTCCGCTTCAGGGACGGCTCGATCGGCACCGTGCACTACTTCGCCAACGGCAGCAAGGCCATGCCGAAGGAGCGGCTCGAGGTCTTTGCGGGCGGCCGCGTGCTGCAGCTCGACAACTACCGCGTGCTGCGCGGCTTCAGCTGGCCCAAGTTCCGCACCATGCGCCTCTGGCGCCAGGACAAGGGGCAGGCGAACTGTGCCGCCGCGTTCCTCAGCGCGATCTTTGGAGGCGGATCACGCACAGAGTCGCTCATGCCTTCGGCACAACTCATTGAAGTAGCTCGGCTACTAGTGGAGATGCCCCGATGACTGTCGCCTGTACTGCCGATGGCACGGGTACGCTGTGCTGATCCCGGCATTGAAGAGTGCCCTGCAGTCTTGCCCGTACCCCGTAGGTCGCGCCTTGGCGTCAGTGCCCTACCGCTGGCGGCTGCCCATCGGACGTGCATACACGGCCGTCGCAAGGCATATCGACGCGTTCGATCTCATGGGGGTGGATGAGCAACGACACGTCATCGTCAGGCGCGTGCGGCACGTGGTCGAAGGCGCCTTAGAGATTCCGTTCTTCCGCAGCCTTTATGCCAAGCATGGAATCACTTCTGCCACATCGATTCGCACACTTGAAGATGTATCTCACCTGCCAGTCGTGGACAAGGATCTGCTAAGGTCGGTGCCTCTATCCGAGCGGTCGCGCCCGCACTTCAGCAGATACAGGGCGAACACCGGCGGCACATCCGGTTCGCCACTTGACTTCTACATCACCGCATCCCAGGTACCTAACGAGTGGGCACACATGCACCGTATCTGGACACGGCTGGGCTACAGAACCACGGATCTTAAGTTGGTGTTCGCAGGTCGACCGCTAGGCGATCGGCCCATCGTGTACGACGGGCTAAGGCATTCCTATCAAGTCAACGCGTATGCGCCTACTGCCACTGTCTTAGCGGCTTTGAGGGACCTTGTCGCCAAGCGCCAAGTGCGATACCTGCACGGTTACCCAAGCGCCATCGTCGAGTTTGCAAGTGCTGCGAAGGAAGCGGATGAGGATCTGCATCGTGGCCTGCGTGGGAGTTTGCGAGGCATTCTGCTCGGATCGGAGTACCCGGTTCCCCATCAGCGAAGGGAGATAGAGGAGACATTCGGAGTCCCGACCATTTCTTGGTACGGGCACACAGAGCGTGCCGTGCTGGCCGGCGAGCGGGGCGAGCAGGGCGTGTACCACCCGTTCCAGACCTACGGTTACTGTGAAGCGGTGCCTGTCGGGGACACAGGAAATCTTCGCCTCGTTGCGTCCTCGTACCACAACTCGAGTTGCCCCTTCATCCGATACGACACAGGAGACGAGATTGAGTCGGTTGATGTCCGTGGGGGCATACTGCGGTCGTTTCGGGTGGCGGCGGGCAGGATTGGGGACTACGTGATTGATAGGGCAGGCACAAAGATCTCGCTGACGGCGCTCGTGTTCGGCCGGCATCATGCGCTCTTTGATGTCGCGCGCTTCGTACAGATTCGTCAGTTGAACCCAGGAACGATGACAGTTGTGATCACGCCGCGTTCCGAGTTCCCTTCGGCTTTTGAGTTAGCCAAGTGGTTCGATGTGAGCGCGCTAAACATGACGGTAGAGCATGAGGTTGTTTCGGCACCTATCCGTACTACAATCGGAAAGGTAGGTCTGAAGCTAACGCAGTAGTTGTCGGTGAGAAGCTGATGCTTTAATCAGGTGTAGTTCGGTTGGCAGGCAGTGTGCGGTAAGTCGGTGCATGGCTTTCTGGCTCGTCCATTCGGGAACCGAGTCGATGACGTATGGCACTATGAGAGATTTACGGCACAGGGCGCCTTCTGCGGCACGGCGATACGCGCGGTGCCGTCGGCAGGGAGCCAAACCACTGCCACGGGTTCATGCATGAACTTAAGAACAAGGTTTGTAACTAGGGCAGGCAGATCGAGTTGCTCGAGTGCACGACCGAGATCCTCGTGGATGAGAGCCGTCCTCCGCTGAGGAGGCCATCGCTATGAGCAAAGCGATGCCACCGTTCTCCAAGAGGACTGAGGTACGCCACGACCACGGCGGCCAACTCATCGTGCACGCCCTCCTGAACGGCCTAAAGACTGTGGACATCGGGTCGAGCCCGTCCTTCGGTTGTCAGCCTGAAGGAAACGGATGCGTCAAGCGGTTGATCCACACTCTCGCGCAGCAGCTCTGGTTGCACAGGTTCGGGAAGGTTGCTGCGCACCTTCCGTCGCTTCGCGACTTCAAGCACCACTTCAACAACCGCTGGACCAATGGATGGGTCGGCTACCCAGCGTCCGCATCGCACGGACGCATCAACCTTGGGCACAGCGCGTGAGTGCTAGCGTCAAGATGTCTCAGGCACCGCAGGCAATCTACAGGGTCCTGTTAGTAGGCGCTTTCCCTTCGCCTGGGCGCGAAGTCTTCGGTGGGGTGGTGACGGCATGTCGCCTGCTAATCGAGTCCTCCTTTGCATCACGTTTTGAGCTTCACTGCATTGACAGTACCCAGCGGTCGCATCCTGCACCGCCGATCTACGCACGGGTGTTGCCAGCCGTCAAACGCCTGTGGACGTTTCTGCGTGCGATTCAGTCGCTTAGGCCTGATTGTGTTCTGATCTTCACATCGAGTGGATGGGGTCTGATCGAGAAGGGCGGCATGGCACGTCTGGCTCGGCTTCTGGGTTGTCCGGTTCTCCTGTTCCCACGGGGTGGTGGAGTTCTTCAGTCGTTCGATTCATCTCGTGTTACTCGACTGATCGCCCGATTCGCGTACCGATCTCCCGATGTCCTGCTTTGCCAAGGCGAACAGTGGCAGTCCTTCTTGCACACTAGGATCGGGCGGTCGCTCCCGGACCTGCCGATCGTCCCAAACTGGACAGCGACAGACAGCCTGCTAGCTGTCGGAGCGAGACGGCGGTATGTCGACGGTTCTGGCCGAGAACTGCCCCTGAAGCTGCTTTACGTCGGCTGGATAGAGCGAGAGAAGGGTGTCTACGAGCTCATCGAGGCGTGTCGAGGTCTACTGCGTGACCGTCAGGTGACTCTCACCCTTGTCGGGGATGGCGGGGCGCGAACTGAGGTGGAGCGCCTCGCTGCTGAAGCCGAGTTTGTCGCCTGCGTCAGGTGTACGGGATGGCTAAGTGGACCAGAGCTAGAACACGAGTATGCAAACGCGGACTTGTTTGTATTGCCCTCATGGGCTGAGGGAATGCCCAACTGCCTCATTGAGGCTATGGCGTGTGGCTTGCCCTCGATCGCTACAGCTGTCGGGAACATACCGAGCGTCTTGCAAGATGGTGTGACAGGACTCGTCGTTCCGCCCAGACGCCCAGATACTCTTGGGGCGAAGTTGTCCTTACTTGTTTCAGACTCACAGTTGAGGGAACGTGTCGGACGTGCCGCCCATCGTTACGCGGATGCCAACTTTGGGGTAGAGGCGGCGGTTGTGCGGCTTAGCAGGGTTGTCGAGCGAGTCTCACGGAGTCGCGAGCCGCATCCAAGTCGTGTGGTGTAATCGAGGTGTCATATTCGTCTACCGATCAAACTGCTGAAGGTGCCCGTGCCTGGGTTAGGTGTACCGGTCAGCCCCGCTCTCATCTGCCGAACGGATGTTGAAGTTTCGGACTTCGAGCGGGCCGTGTCGATGATCAACGTTGATGGGGTGTGGAAAACGACCCGCAAGTCACGACAGCAACTTACGGATGGCTTGATACTCGAGTACGCCAACACGCTCGGGTCTGCCAGCCTTCTCGAGATTGGTGCCTCGTGTGGTATCGCCTCACTCGAACTACTTGAGCAGGTAGGCACGGCGTGTAGCAGATTCTTTTTGACAGACAGATATCTGGCGATCCCGTACAAGAGAGTTGGTGCTGTGACGTACCTTTATCACCCTGGCGATAAGCGGTGCATCATGGCGATCGGCCCCTTCTGGATCGCCTACGAGGACTGTGCGGGCTGCCTACCCGGCCTCGGGGCACTCGCGGGCGAGCTGCTTGCCAAGTGCCCAGCGCTGAACGATCCAGGGGGCTGTGGGCTCGCCAGCCTGGTCCATCCGACCGTTCGGGAGCGCGCTTGTACGGACAAGAGAGTCTCGTTACTGGAGCACGACATGTGGCGGCCATGGTCCTTCGGCGAGGTTGACGCCGTGAAGATCGCAAACGTGCTCAACAAGGCTTACTTTGGAGCGGAGCGTTTGCGCGCTGCGCTTCGAAATGTGGTTGCCTGCGCCAAGATAGGCGGTAGAGTGTTCCTCGCAGATAACCGAACGGAAGAACGGGTCACAGTGCTTGATCGCATCGGCATAGACTGTGTGCGTATCGCGAAGGTGTTGAACGGTGGAGCAGAGGTGATCGGTGCCGCCACTCAGGCCAGTAATGTGCCCGGTGAGGTGGTGTCTCTCTGAGGGTCTTCCGGCTATCCTGTGGGTGTATGGATCTTTAAGTATGTGCCGCATCCGGTTTCTGAAACACGTTGAAGGTGCCTTTTGCGCGGTCTCCCCTAGTCAATGATGATGAGACACTCCCCATCGCTCCCGACAATCAGGGCGACCTCCGGACCGCGGGCATCGAGTCGAGCCCGTCCTTCGTCCGCCAGCCCGAGGGTAACGGATGCGTCGATCGGTTCATCCGAACCCTGAAGGAGCAGCAGCTCTGGCTGCACCGGTTGCACAGTGTCGCTGCGCTCAACCAGGCGCTCCGCGACTTCGCCCGCCGCTTCAACAGCCACTGGTTCTTCGGGCGCATCGGCGACCGAACGCCCGCAGCGCACCGACTCATCCTTCGTGGGGCGGCTGCGTCAACACCACCTTCAACTTGTCTCAGAAACCGCAGGCTGTCCAGCGCACCCCTGTCAAGCGCACCAACCGTTACGATCCGTTAAACCTCACGACAAGGATGGATTGATGAGCGCGAGACATTCAGGGTGTGTGGACAACAAACTGAGTCATCCGCCTAGCGACACGAATGGATGGGGAGTCGTTGTGGTGCTCTATGAGCGAACCCTGTTACTAGAGTCAAGCCCTGTACTTCAAGCGCAAACGGCCGGGCTGATGCTCGCGCTACGTCAATATGGCATGCCGGTCTCCCTTGTTTGTACTGTCAGCGACGAACCGCTGTTTTGGGCTGCGGCCGGGAATCGCTTACGCGATGCCGGAGTACAGGTAGAGACTGTATCTTCGACAGGTTGGATAAGTGACGCATGGCGGGTTGCCAAGCACATTGCGGTGTGGGCTCGGCGGCAATCTCAAACATCCGTTTATGTCCGTAGTGTGTGGGCGGCGTTGCTCGTAAGGCTCGTGGGGATAGGTGGCTCGGTCAGGTACGTCTACGACGCGCGAGGCGACTTGCTCGACGAGTCCATACAGCGGAACGGCACTAGCCGGATCAGGCATGTGCTGCTTGCGTTAGCGGAAAGGCTTGCTGTACGCCACGCATCCGCGGTGACATGCGTGTCTACCGATCTGGCGCGCAAGATCGCCAGCCGGTGTCGGCTGAGGCAGATGCCTACCGTGGTTCCGAGTTGTGTAAACCCTGCTGAGTTCACATGCTCTCCGCAAGACCGGTTAAGGTTGAGAGCCGAACTTGGCTTTAGTGATGACGATGTAGTCCTGGCCTACTCAGGCGGCCTAAGTGAGTATCAGAGGATTCCTGACATGCTGGCTCTTTGGGGGGAGCTTCTCGATCGCGACCGATCATTGAAGTGCTTACTCATGATTGGGGGCAGCGAGGCGACCGATAGCAGAATCAGTGACTTCGGACGACGTTACGCAGATCGCGTTCGAACACTAAGCCTCTTGAGAAGCGAGGTCGGGAGGGTCCTGTGCTGTGGCGATGTTGGCTTTCTCTTGCGAGAGCAGAGGCCGCTCAACTCGGCCGCTTCGCCAGTGAAGTTCGCGGAGTATCTCGCCGCAGGCCTTGCCGTCGTGACGTCGCCTGGCGTTGGCGACGCAAGTGATGTCGTTATCCGCGAAAACGTCGGAGCACTAGTTGTGGCATCCGATCGGAATCCAGACTACAGAGCTGTGTTGGCGCTATTGACACACTTGCGCAGCAATCGCGAATGCCTCCGAACCCGGTGTCGTGAGGTAGCCCAGTCCAAGTTCTCGTGGAACGCTCACGTGCCTGCGCTCTGTAATGGACTCAAGAGCCAACTCGCCGATTAGGCTATTGTAATGTCCTTTAGCATCAGATATGCGATGCCCGAGAGGAACAGTATCGCTGCACATGAAGACCACACCTTCCAGCGGTGCCCGTAGATTCGGGAGTAACCGATGGATCCCAGAAGCACTGCAAATGGAAACCAGGCGAGAATATGCCGAAAGGAAAAGGTGCCCTGTACATACGAGTAGAATAGCACTATAAACCCAAGCAGCACCAGCAGGTAGCGAGTATCTCGCCTAGCCGCTACTGCTCCGACAAGCACAAAGGGTGCAGCAAAGAATTGGACCACTGTCCCGATCGCTAATGCGTTCCACTCCAGTTGTTGGTAAATCACTGGGAGTGGTGTGACAGTTGCGTAAGCGACTCGCGCGGGAATCTGGACAGGCATGGGGAGGCTAAACAGTCGCGCCGATAGGCCGGTGTTCTCTCCTGCCTCAGCCGCTGCAAAAAAAGCCGATTGATAACGTGTAACCTGCTCTTGGGCGTGCTGTATCGCTTCGGTCTGCCACGCCGCCCATAAGACCGGAACCATGATCAGAACTCCGTAGGCGAGATGGCGAGCCTTAATGGCTCGCACGCGCGCGAGTCGTGCAGTCAGCGCTGTGATGGGCATCGCGCAGATCGGTACGCAGTAACTGGTGCGGAACTCTGCCATGGCTGCACACAGCGTGGCAATAGCGAAAGCGGCCAAGCAGACTGTCCACGTGCCAGAGCGTCGTTGCAACATCAACAGGGCGAGGAACAAGGCTGTTACAAGCATCCAGCTCGTGATCGCATCTCGGAACACGTGCGCCGCCGAGAACCACATGGCGGGAAACAGGGCGACCCAGAGTGCGCACCGCGTTGCTCGATCCCGGTCAAACCCTATCAATAGTCCGCATCGCCGGATCAGTACGCAGGACATCGCCAAGAACCCGCAGTTCGCGATCCGTGGCATGAGTGTGTCATAGCCACCCAGGGCGTCACCCAGCCGAACTATCAGACTCAAGAAGTATATGTACCCTAGCGAATTATGGGCGTACACATAACTGCTTAGCCAATTTACTTCAGCGCGGTCGTACGACGTAACCTGCTGAGCTACCCGCACTGCATCAACATCAAACGTGGCATCGTCGGTGCCACCACTCATGTACGGAACGCCAAAGCGGTCCAGATATAGGTACAAGATCGCAGTGGCGCATGAGCACGCTACGCCAAACGACAGGGCAAAGAGTGAGCCATCAAGTCGACTAAGCCTGCCGGAAAGCAGTATGCCAGCTGCAGCAATCGCGGTGAAGAGCGCGATCGGCGCAACGGTTCCCGCCACTGCGGAGTGGATTGCAACTACGGCAGTGGCGACACTAATCGCCGCCCACCCTGTCCACCGCACCGCCATGCCCGTTCGCCCCTGTACAGCCTGCAGTTTCTGAGACAAGTTAAAGGTGGTATTCACGCAGCCTCCCCGCGGAGGATGCGTCGGTGCGCTGCGGGCGTTCGGTAGCCGATGCGCCCGATGATCCGGTGGTTGTTGAAGCGGTGGGCGAAGTCTCGGAGCACCTGGTTGAGCTCAGCGACATCGTGGAACCGGTGGAGCCAGAGCAGCTGCTCCTTCAGGGTTCGGATGAATCGCTCGACGCATCCGTTGCCCTCGGGCTGGCGGACGAAGGACGGGCTTGACTCGATGCCGGCAGTCTTGAGGTCGTCCCGGAAGGCGTGCGAGATGAACTGGGTTCCGTGGTCGTGGCGCAGCTTCGTGCCCTTGGCGATGTTGGTGTCGTAGCGGCCCTTGACGGCCCTGATCGCCTCTCGGAGGCACTCCATCGCCTCGAATCGCGTGCCGCGCAGGGCTGCACGCACGCCGACCGGCCTGCTGCAGGCGAGGAGATGGTGCTCGCAGGCGGCCATGATCCGCGGCTCAGCGCAGGCCTGCGCCTTGTGGCGCTGGACGGTGGCTCGTGCCAGTCGCCATGCGCGGCAGACGCGCTGGATGCCGTAGGTTTTCTTGGCGGAGGGTGACATCGCCTGGCTCAAAGCGATGGCCTCCGCGGCGGAGGGCGGAGGCCGTCCTCCAGGATCTCGATCTTGCGCTCGAGGAGCTCGATCTGCATGGCCTGGTCGCCGACCTTGACCTTGAGGTCGTGGATGAAGCCGTCGCGGTGGTCTGGCTCCCGGGACTGGAGCCCTTCCTGCATGGCGGCGAGGGCCTCGTCACGCCACTGGGCGAGCCTACCGGCGGTGACGCCGAGCTCCCTGCTGAGGGCATCGAGCGTCTCCCCGCGGAAGAGCCTCAGGACGACCTCCGCCTTGCGCCGGCTTGACCAGCGCCCCTTGTCTCCGCGCTCGCCTTCGGCGGCTGCGCTCGCGCTCCGCGCTCGCTGCGCCGCCGAAGGCGCCTTGTGCCGTGGTTTCCTCATGGTGCCGTGCATTGTGTCCTAGATTCCCAAATCGGTGTCTCAGGAAACTGTGCAGCGCACCAACATTAGAAACTGGATGCGATACATGAGCGTGTGAGCAGTGATTCGATTAGGGTATGCGGATACGGAGTGCTACGATTAGATCCATCAGTATGGACGACATGCGAGTCGCCTTCTTCGGCGACATGAACAACAACTTCTTCTCGTTCATGCGCCACCTACGTGATCTCGGGTTGGATGCGCACCTGTTTCTCTACAAAATGCAAGACACGAACCAGCCACGCTGGGCACCCACATCCGACACATACGAGTGGGATAAGTGGGCGCCCTATGTTCATCACACCCCAATGAGGTGTCACTGGCGCGAGCTACTCGGTGGGCGATTTGGAAGACTGCGAAAGCAGTTACGTGACTTCGACATCCTGTTTGCAAGCGGATTCGCAGCGGCACTGCTTGCGCGCGCGGGGATGCGGCCAGATTTCTTCATGCCCTACTCCATCGGCTTCGAGATCATTAAGAATCGCCCTAGACGAGGACTTCGATACTTCAGCGATACCTTGCTTCGCAGCTTCCAATTGAAAGGGGTCAAGTCTGCACGAAGGATCGTGCTTATGACTGGTGACTACCAGACGGGGCAGGTCGCCCGTGAACTTGGCCTACCTGCTAGGGAGTACACGACGATTCCGATGGTTTACGCCCCACTCACTGAGCTCCCTGATACGGCCATCCCCGATCCGACAGTCGATCATGTATTGTCTCGTTTGACATGCGCGGACTTTGTGGTCTCGTCCCACGTCCGACATGACTGGATCAACTATGACGGTACCTACCCTGGCTCATTCAACATTCGCTACAGTAAGCGCACGGACATCTTGCTGCGGGGGTTTGCGAAGTTTGTTGCCCGATCAGCATCCGCTTGTGCGAGACTGCTGTTGTGTGATTATGGTGCGGACGTCTCCCACTCCAAAGAGTTGATCGATCAACTTGGTATCACGAGCCACGTTGTTTGGAGTCCAGAATTGAAACGTCGCCAGATCATGCGACTGATTCCGAGGGCCGATGTATGCGCTGGAGAGTTCATGGACGCTTGTCTTACTGGTGGTGTTGTACTGGAGAGCATGGCAGCCGGTAAGCCGCTGCTTAATGCGCTCACCATCAGTAGCGATGAATACAGGAGGCGGTCCGGAAGCCCGATACCCCCGGTGATTGCCTGCAACTCGGTCGATGATGTTGTGCGAAATCTTCTGGATCTTGAGGCCAATCCGAGTAAGAGGATGCGCATCGGACAAGCAGGACGCGACTGGTTCGACATGTTCGCTGGACGGGGACTAGCCGAAACATTCGTTCGTGACTTCCATGAGTTGATTCAAACGAAGGCTCGCTGACGGCGTTCAGATGGGCGAGATGACGTCTGCGGCACTAGCCGCTCCAGAGCTCATTAATCGTGATAGGGAATCGACTAATGCCACATTCGCTCGCCCACAGCTACATCACACGACACCACCGGAGAAACCTGCGCGCAACTAGCTCCCGCATTGCTCCGCGCTCCCTCGCCGTGAACAGCAGCTTCCACCCCGCGACGGCAACCACAGGGATGCACGCAGCGATGGTGACCGCCTGCACCCGATCGCCAAAGAGCTGCCCGAGCCAGGCGGCCCCCAGACCGACTGCGATGGTGGCTGTCATCAGCACGACCACTGGTGTGTACGACCACGGCAACGGATAGGCGCGCTGAGCAAGCCATGAGGCCACAATCGCCTTGATCAGATGCCCAAGCAGCACGCCAATGCCCACCCCGAACAGCCCGAGCACGGGCGCCAACAGCCAGATCGCACCGAGTGAGACCGCTAGCGACACGAGGTAGGGGTACAGATTGAGATGGCTTCGCTTCGACAGCCCGATGCCAAGCTCCGTGATCCAACTCGTTGCCTGGACCGCCAAGCCCATCGCGAGCGGGAACACCACCACGGACGCGCCGCCGTAGCGGTCGGAGGCGAGGACCAAGATGATCAGCCCGCCCAGGAGCGACAGCCCCAGCACGAACACGCATATGCCCAGCGCGAACAGCCGCAGCACCTGGTTGTAGGTGTGCGCTGCATCCGATTGCCGGTAGATGGACAGCGAGAAGGGGCCCCATGCAGTCTGGAAGGCCCCAACCACCAGTCCCACGAGCATGGCGACCTTGGTGCCGGCCGCATACAGCCCCAGGTCGGTGGTGCCCAGCAGTCGATCGGTCAGCGTCCGCTGGAGCGTAGGCGCAAACGCACTGGCAACGCAGATCACCCCGATGGGCACCGCAAAGGGCAGCATCTCGCGGAGGTAGCGAATGTTGCGTGGCCACATAAGCCACTGGCGGACAAACAGCAGTCCAAG
>Ga0194125_10012072_pt1 | contig 11448 bp, 9 predicted proteins | sample TA2KigC250mmetaG_FD_148626 | JGI IMG/M metagenome (GOLD analysis project Ga0194125, IMG submission 148626) | Freshwater microbial communities from Lake Tanganyika, Tanzania - TA2015034 Kigoma Deep Cast 250m | ecosystem: Environmental > Aquatic > Freshwater > Lake | place: Tanzania: Lake... | reverse complement strand
AAGTTCCAGGCTCCCGGCGCGCTTGACCACGTCGCCCGTGGAGTCGAGCGGCTCGATGATGACCCGCAGCCGCTGCTCGGCGCGGGGCCGGCCGCCATCCAGGATGCCGCTGTACTTGCCGAACCGGACGGCCGCGGGGCGGAACGGGTCTTCCGGCGGCGCGAGGGGCTGCGGCTGTGCGCCCGCGGCCTCCAGCGCCGCCAACTTCTGCTGCGCAGCCAGGAGTTCGTCCTCGCACCGGCGGCTCCTGGCCATCAGCATGCGGACCTGTTCTTCGCGCGACAGGCCCGCCGGCTCGCAGCCCGCCAGGGGCATCGCGACGGCCGCGGCCGCCAGGCCCATCGCCGCGAGACGCGCCGCGCTGCGCCTCGGCGCGGAACGCCCGGCGCGCAGCGCCCCGCATAGGCCGACGACCTTGCGCATGTTCGCGATCTCCGGGGTTCCGCGGCCGCCGTGCCTTCGCTTGCGAGAGCATAGCCCGCGGCCATGGCGCCACTTTAGTCGGCCCGCGCCCGGCTGTCAACAAAGCGGGCCGCCCGGAACCGGAGTCCCGTGCGGCCCATGCGCTGGGATGGGACATCACCCTTGTTATCGTCCCGGGCCGCCGAAACTTTAGCCCTGCCCCCGCCGCCGGAGCGCCGCTGCTGCGACCGGCGACGAACGTGCCCCGTTCGGCCGAGGGCGCTCGCCGCCGGCTCGCGGCTAGTCGCCGCCCGGCTTCGCCCCGCTGTGGGCGGGCTGCGCCAGGGCGCCGCCCGGCCGCCGCCCTTTGCCGAACTACGATTCCCGCTTCCCGCCGCTACCCTACCTGTGGATAACTTTTTGACCGCGCCGGCGCGCCCCGAAAACGGGCTTTTTGACCCCTTCCGGAGGGGCAAAACGGCCCTGGCGCTAGCGCCAGAGGGGGTGGAGGGCGAAAATGTTAAGATGGGTAAGGCAAAATCGCGCGCTTTTTGAACGTTTTTGATCGTTTTTGACCGGAACAGGGTCCGATTTTGCGTTTTTTGGTCGTTTTTGGCGGCCTGCCATATTGGCAGTTATACATACTTCTTTGTGGAAAACTTCCCGGGATGGTTCAGGCAAGCCCCGCGCACCGGGCGGGGATGAGTTGTGCGCGCCGATTGTCCCGCGGCCGTGCCGGGCGCTTTGAAGCGTGCCGAGCCTTGAACCTTGACCTGTCAACCGCCACTACGACAGCGGCCTGCGGCGGAAGGCGAGGACGCCTGCCCCGATGGCGGCGGCGGCGTACGCGGCTGCATAGAGGGCGGCCCAGCCAACGTAGGCCCACGCGTCGCCCCACGGGCCGGACCAGTCCAGCGGCACAAGGACGGCGTGGCTGAGGTGCTGGTTGATGTTGAAGATCTCCAGGAACGGCACGGCGGCCAGGACGGCCTGGGCAAGCCACTCGGCGGCGCCCCCGGCGGCGCGGGCGGGGACCTCGAGGAACACCGTCAGGTGCCCCGCGACGAAGGCGGCCAGGCTCGCCCCGACGGCCGCCGCCGCCGACAGTCGCGTCGAAAGCGCCGTCGCCACCGCCGCAAGCACGCCCACCTGGAGGACCACCAGGACGAGGCCGGGCAGCACCGTAGCCGCCTGGTGCACCTGGCGTGTGCGCAGGGCCGCCGCCTCGGCCCCGATGCCGCCGCGAGAGAACGCGTGGCCGTGTTCGGAGACGCCGGCGTCGAGTTGGACGCGGTAGTAGACGGCGGCGGCGAAGATGGCGCCCAGGACGGCGGCTGCAAGCCCCGCGGCGGCCATCGCCCCCAGGTACTTGCCCGCGACGAACTGCGTGCGGCCGACGGCCTTGGCGAGGATGGTGTGTGCGGTCTTGTCTTCCACCTCGCGGGCCACGCCCGTGGCCGCCGCCAGGAGGCCCGCCAGCAGCACGAACAGGAGCACGAACGACAGGCCCAGGTCTTTATACATATCCACATCATTATAGAACGTGAACAGGGGCAGGCGCATGGTCGCCAGGAGCGCCGCCGCCCCGGCCGCCAGAAGCAGCCAGTAAAACGGCCGCCGCACGGCCTCGCGGAAGGTGTTCAGAATGATGCCGCAAAGGGCACGCATGGTCAATTGCGCTCCTGGAAGGCCACGCCGAACGCGGCGAACTGGCCGGTGGGCGGCTCGCGCCGGACGTCGGCCCGCGTCACGTACCCGGACATGGCTTCGGCCACGTCGGCCAGGAACCGGTCCACCTCGGCCTCTTCGCCCTCGGCCACCAGTTCAACCCGCCCGTCGCGCAGGTTCCGGACGAAGCCCGTCACCCCCCTGCCCCGCGCCATGCCGCGGGCCGTGTACCGGAAGCCCACGCCCTGGACGGTGCCCGAGTAGAATACGTGTGCCCTGACCTGCATGGTTCGCCCCCGCCGCCGGGCAGGCGCGCAGCCAAGCGCGGGCGTCCCGCGGCGGCGCGCCGGCGTTCTGCGGCGCGCCTGCGCACCGCGCCGCATCGGGGGCCATTATAGGCCGCTTGCGTGGAGCGGCAAGTCTTTCGGCGAGACGCAGGCCGCCCTGCGGGCGGTCGCCGCCGCCTGCTTGGCCGCGTCGGGCACGAAGCGCAAGAGGAACGTCTGCATCGGCCCGGAGAAAGTGCGCGGAATCAGGGCCACGCAAACGTCGCGCCGGGGGTCGTGCACCAAGGCGCACTCGTGCGTGTAGAGGCCGTCGGGCATGGCGGCGGGGACCTCGGCCATGCGGTTCGTCGCGCAATCAAGGGCAAACAGCCGCTTATCCGCCAGCCACAGCACGGTGTCGTGGCGGGGGATATAGACGGCCTCGCGGCCGATGGCGGCCGAGCCGCGGGTCTCCAGTTGCCGCCACCCGGCGTCGGCCGTCAGCGGCCGGGCGAACACATCGACCCGGGAGCCATCGCCCCTGAGTTGCAGCAGGCGGTCGCGCCTGCTGTCGTAGCGGAGCGGCTGGAACTCGTAGTGATACTTGATGTCGCCGCGCGGCTTCGGAAAGTCTGCATCCACAAGCGTCCAGCGCACGCGGCCGTCGGCGCGGTCCGCCTGGCCGTGGAAAAGCCCCTCGCCGCAAATCGCAAACACCCCTCTTGGCGTTCCCGTCAGCGAGAGGTTCCACGGGTTGCCGAACGGCCGCCCGAAGCACGGCCGGTGCATCTTCCTGGCCGCCGGGTCGTAAACCCAACTCGGATGGCCGTGCTTCTTCGCCTCGTACAGGAACACCTCGGCCGGGTCGTCGCCCAGTTGGACCTCCGCCCCGTCGGCAAGCGGCTGGCGGGCCAGGTACACCACCGTCTTCGACACTTCATCATAGCAATACCAGAGATAGGTGTGCTGGCTGAAGGGGACCATTCCGTAACTCCAGCCGAAGATGCCGGCGTTTGCGCTCTCCAGAAAGGGCGGGAACCGCGGCGGAGAATCCAGGCTCCAGCGGTTGGCCGCGATGCCGTACCGGGCGAAATCGTTGCCGGAGTAGCCCGAGTGGCCGCCGCCGGTGTAGATGATCTCGCCGCGGTCCGTGTCGATGACCGCCGTGGACCACGTCTTGCTGATGAGCATGCCAGGCGGCCGCGCATCGACGAACGTGTTCGCCGGCAACGATGCCAGGAACCTGGCATGGGCCTGGGCGTCCGGCGGCGGCGCATCTTCCAGCGACTGCTTCTGCTCCGGGTACTTCCAGGCCACCGTGCCGGGCGGGGCGCCCGCGAGGTCGGCCGGGGGCGCGGCAGGGTCGTAGCGGAATGCGTACGTCCGCCGCTCGCGGCCGAAGGCCGCCATCAGCACCGCCCCGTGCCGGCCGCACGGCGCCGCCGTCAGTCAGTCGTTTCCCTCCAGCCGCAGGTCTCCGTGAACCGGGGTCCACGTATTCCCGGCCACGTCGTAGACCCAGGTCTGCTTGATTGCCGAACTGGTGCTCTGGTGATGGAGTTTAACCTGCCGCGCGTCGGGCCCGCAGACCAGAATCCTGCCGCCGCCCGGCACGGCTGCCGCCGCGGGGGCATACATCGGCGGCGGGGCCGTTTTCGGCCGGCGCTCCTCCCAGCGGCCCTCGCGGCAGTCATAGACCCACGTGTCGTTCAGGGCCGAGGCCTGGTCATACCCGCCGAAAAGGACCATCCGCTTCGTGGCGGGGTCATAGATGATCGGGGCGTTGCACCGCAGGGGCGGCTCGACCTCAAGCGCCGGCCGGCGCCACGTATCGGCCGCGCAGTCATAGAGCCACGTGGGCGCCCCGCCGCGCGGGTTCGTGGCCAGGCCGCCCCCGAAGAGCAGCACCCGGTCCTTCTCCGGGTCGTAAGCCATGCTCGCCCAGGCGAGCGTGCGGCAGGTGGTCGGATGGTTCTTCGCCTTCAGGTCGGTCCATGTGTTCGTGGCCGGGTCCAGGGCGAAGGTGCATCCGTCGCTGTAATAAACCGCCCGCTGCCGCCTGGAGTCCCAGCAAGCCATGTTGAAAGTATGAATCGGACTCGGGCGCAGGACGCCGTCGAAGTCCCACCAGCGGACAAGGTTCGTGGCGTTGTATCCGCCGACGCACTGGAGCCGCGGCCCCTCGTCGTACTTCAGGCCGTCCGGGCCGGACTGCCCGAGTATGCGGAACGGCGGATAATCGTCGGCCGTCCATTTGCCGCGCATCGGCGCCGGGAATGCGGGAAGCCACGCCGGCGCGGCCGGGTCAAGGCTCTCCAGTTCGTAGCGCACATAGACGTTCCGGGCCGGCTGCCGGCCGCCGGTTCCCCACAAGTACAGCCGGTCCACGTTCTCGGCATACACGGCGCGCGCGAACTTCTTGCCGCCGGAATCGTCCTCGCGGTGAATCAGGACCCACAGGTTGGCAGGCAGGCCCGCCAGGTTCTTGATGGCCGCCGGCGCCTCCTGTGGCGCCGCCCCCGCCGCAACAGCACTCGCCGCGGCCAAACAACACGCCGCCCACAAGACCGCCCTCGAGGTGCGCATAGGCTGGCCGCTCCTGCGATTCTCGGCATGGTTCAAAGCCCCCGGCACCGCCGGGGGATGGTCGGCCCGCACCATCCATCCCCACGCGGTGCGTGGGGCTTGTTTGAACCATGCCCGATTTTCTTGCTGCCCGCGCGGCCTATCGTATCGTGCAACAAGGCGCGCGGCGATAACATTCCCCGGCAGGCGGGCCTCCGGCTCGCATTACCGCCGGTCCCCGCGCCCCGCCCCGGCAACACGCCCCCTGCCCCGCGCTTCGCCAGCCCGCCGTTTGCCGCGATCCTGCCGCCCGCACGACTTTTCAGTTGCCGCGCGGCTGGCTTCGCCTAAAATGCGCGGGGAGCGACCGGCGATGTCTGCGATCCTGTGCGTGGCCAATCAGAAGGGCGGCGTCGGCAAGACCACCACGGCCACCTGCCTGGCGCACGCCCTGGCACTCTCCGGCCGCGAGGTCCTCGTCGTGGACATCGACCCGCAGGCGAACGCCACGAGCGGCATGGGCCTGGCGCCCGTGGCGGCAAGCCCGGCCCTCGCGCCGGGCGGGCGAGACGGCATCGTGCCCACCGCCTGGCCGGGCGTGAGCGCCGTGCCGGCGGGCCTCGACCTGGAGCGCCTGGCGGTCCGCGGCCTGCCCTCTGTGCTTGCGCTCAAGGGCAACCTGGCCCGCCTGGGGGCGGGGCGGTTTGCGGCGGTGCTCATCGACTGCCCCCCTTCCCTGGGCCCGCTGACGCAGAATGCGCTCGCCGCGGCCAGCGCCGCTATCATCCCCATCCAGTGCGAATACTACCCGCTGGAGGGGCTGGTCCAGTTGCTGGCCGCCGTGGAGCGTGCGCGGCAGACGAACGCGGGCCTCCGTGTAGGCGGCGTGCTGCTGACCATGTACGACCCCGCTTCGGACCTGGCCCGCGAGGTGGAGACCGAGGTGCGGACGAAACTCGCGGAACCCGTTTTTCGGACCGTCATTCCGCGGGACCCGGCCGTTGCGGAGGCGCCGAGCCACTGCCTTTCTGTGCTGGATTACGCGCCGCGCTCGCCCGGGGCACGTGGATATGCCGAGTTGGCCGTGGAGGTGATCGCCGCAGGGCTTGCCGGATGATTTAATCAGGAGTGTAACCATGGCGGATAAGAAACTTGGCCGCGGCCTTGACGGCATCGTCAGGACGGTCGCCAGGCCGCCCGTTGACGAGATAGGCACCGCCTCCCCCGCTGGCACGACCCTGCCCCTTGCCATTCTCGACGCCAACCCGTTTCAACCGCGCCAGGGGATGGAGCCGGCCGACCTGGAGCACCTGAAGGCATCAATCCTGGAGCATGGCGTGCTCCAGCCGATCATCGTGCGGCGAAACGAGGACCGCTACCAGGTCATTGCGGGGGAGCGGCGCCTCCGGGCGGCCCAGGCGGCCGGCCTGCTGGAGGTTCCTGTGGTCGTCCGGGAGGCCACGGATGAGGAGATGCTGGAACTGGCCCTGGTCGAGAACCTCCAGCGCGAGGATCTCGACCCCATAGAGAAAGCCACGAGTTTCAGGGCGTATCTGGAACGGTCGAACCGGACGCAGGATGCCGCTGCCGCGCGGCTGGGGCTGGATAGAAGCACGATCGCCAACATGATCCGTCTGCTGGACCTGCCCCTTGAGGTCCAGGCGATGGTCAGGACCGACCTGGTTACGATGGGGCACGCCCGGGCGATCCTGTCGGTTGACAATCCGAAGCGGCAAGTTGAGATTGCACAACGGGTTGCGCGCGAAGGTCTGTCTGTGCGGCAGGTGGAGCGCCTTGCGGCAACGCTTGCGCCTGCGAGGCGCAGGGCGCGCCGCTTGGTCAAGGATGCGCACATCGCCGATCTTGAGGCCAGGCTGCGCGAGGCGCTCGGGACCAAGGTCTGCATCGAGCAAGGGGCCAAGGCGGGAACGGGCAGGATCGTCGTCGAGTTTTACAGCAACGATGATTTCGAGCGTATCCTTGCCCGCCTGTCGTGACGGAGCGGTGTTCCACGTGGAACAGGCGTGATGGCTCAGCACGGCCGTGGCCGGGCCTCGCGCGGCGATGGGCGGCCCCAGGATGGCCCCGCTGGTGCAGGCCGGTCAAGATGGTTTTCCACAAAGCCGGCGCTTTGCCTGGCGGTGCGTGAGCCATGTGCTGCGAGGGGCCGCCCCGGCGCGCCTACCTTCAGGGCGGCGGAAACCCCCATCTGGCCGTCATTCCGCGGGGGTGTTCCACGTGGAACAAAACGACGGCTGATAAGCAATCACGGGGGCCATCCGGCCGGGCCAGGCTTTCCACAGGTTTTCCACAGGACCGAGACTAAGAGATCCGGCGATTAGCCTTACGCAGGCAGGCCGGTCCCTAGCCGGTGGCAGGTTCCGGTTTCATGGTTCTCGTGCTCGTCCAGCAGCGCGGCCTTCACGGGGCGCTCATGGCCAGGGCCTCATCGGTTGATGTACGCTTCCTTCGACGGACCGGAGCAGCGCCGACTGTGTCGCGCGGCACCAGGTCTGAGCATGGGTGCCAAGTCATCCGATGGACCCCGTGCGCGCGGTAGCCGCTCCGGCCGCATGCACGCCCATGTGGACGCGGCGCGGGCATGCCACCGCGCAGCGGTTCGGCAGGCATGGTGGCTATGCAGAGGCGGCGTGGGTATGCCAGCCCGCAGCCGTTCCGGTGGCGTGTGTCTCCGCGCAAAGCGAGCGTGAGCATGCCGGGCGGCGACCACATGCTTTCACATGCGAGGGCACGGGGTAGATGCCGAGAGCAGGGAATACGTCAGGCGAGGTGCGACGGGGCGTCAGGTGTGGCTGTTGCGCTCCGCAGGCCATCTGTTGCTGGGGCATGAGGCGGGCCCCTCAGGTTGGATCTTCCCGGCGGCCTGGCTGGCGGTGGGTTTGCCCGAGCCGGGGGGCCGAAGGCCGCCGGTGCGCCGACGTTTAAACTGTGGGTTCGGGTGTGATGCTTCTGCGCGCCCAGGCGGACTTCCCGCGGTGCTGGGACGATGGTCTGGCAGAGGTGCGAAAGCGTGGCGCCCACCGGATTAACGTTGATGGGCCGTTGCGTTGGGGGCGTGGTTCGCGAGGCTGTGGCCATAGAGCGCCAATGATGCAATTAAGCGCCGATGCGGCTGGCGTGAGTTTACGTTCGCCGCCACTGCCACGACCGTGGATCGTCAACTGGCGGGAGGCCGTTCTGGCGCGTGAGGGAGGGCGAGAAAGCGGGCCGCGCGGGGCGGCGGCGCACACGCTTCAGGCCGCAGAGGTTGTCGTGCACGACGGCGGGCGGGAAGCCCGGCCACGTCAGCGGACGGGGTGCGTCGGGCCGGGACGGCCGAGTTGCCGGGCGGTGCGCAGCGCTGCCGACTCCATCGCGGCCGGCGCAAGAGCGTCTTTGGCCCGGCCGCCGCACGCCCGGCTGCCTCGCGCGGCCGTGGCACCCGTCGGGGCGAGTGCCTGGATGCCCAAGACAACACGCTTTATTACATCGAGGACGCCAAGCGGAGCGGCGACGCCCCGGGCCAGGCCGGCGGCCCGAACGTGGACGCCTGCTGCGGGGGCGAGCGGGTCGGCGGGATGCTTGTCGGCGCGGCGCTTGTATCTTGCTCCGTGGCAGGGTAGAGTGGGCCAAGTTGCGCGGCGCCGATGGGCGCCGGTGGTCGGTTGACCTGGTGATTGCCCGGGAGGGAACCACGATGGGACGCCTTAGCCGTCGGCTGTTCCTGGAAGAGACGCTGCTGGCCGCAGCCGCCGCGACCGTCGGGTCATCCCGCACGCTGCTTGGCGAGGAGACCGCGAGGCAGAGCAAGAGTCCCAGCGAGCGGCTGAGCGTGGGCGTCATCGGCGTGCGGGGCCGCGGCGGCGACCATGCCAAGGCCTTCGACGCGCGCGAGGATTGCGTCGTCAGTTACATCTGCGACGCCGACACGGCGGTGGGCGAGAGGGTGGCGGCGCGGTTCAAGGGCAATCCGAAGTTCGTCCAGGACATGCGGCGGATATTCGACGACCGGTCGGTGGACATCGTGTCCATCGCGACGCCGAATCACTGGCACTGCCTTGCGGCCATCTGGGCGATGCAGGCGGGCAAGGACGTGTACGTCGAGAAGCCGGTCAGCCACAATATCAGCGAGGGCCGGCGCATGGTCCAGGCGGCCCGGAAGTACAACCGCATCTGCCAGGGCGGGACGCAGTACCGTTCCTCGGGCGCGAACCGCGCTGCGGCGCAGTATGTTCGGGAGGGCAAACTGGGCCGGATCAGGCTGGCCCACGTGTGCACCTACCGGCCGCGGACCTCTATCGGCCCGGCGGGGGAGTACGCCCCGCCGCCGACGGTGGACTACAACCTGTGGGCGGGGCCGGCGCCGATGGAACTGCCCATCCGCCGCAAATCGTTCCACTACGACTGGCACTGGTTCTGGGACTGGGGCAACGGCGAGTTGGGCAACAACAGCGTGCACCCCGTGGACACGATGCGCCTGATCGTGGACCTGAAGGGGCTGGGCCGCGGCGTCATGAGTTACGGCGGGCGCGTGGGCCTGGACGACTGCGGCGAGACGCCCAGCGTGCAGGTGACCATCCACGATTTCGGGCCGATCACCGTCGTGCAGGAGGTGCGCAACCTGAAGACGGCCGCTCCGAAGCGCGGCTCGGTGCTTATCGAGGGCACGGAGGGCTACCTGGCCGGGACAACGGTGTACGACCCCAAGGGCAACCTGGTCCAGAAGTTGACCGGGCCGAGCACCGACCATTTCGACAACTTCGTCCGGGCCGTCAGGAGCCGGAGGCGCGAGGAGCAGAACGCCGAGATCGAGGAGGGGCACACCTCGACGGCCGTGGTGCACGCGGCCAACATCTCGCAGCGTCTGGGCAAGCCGGCGTCGCCCGGGGAAATCCGGCGGGCGCTTGAGGGCCTGAAGGCGAACGAGAACGTCGTGGAGACGTTCCAGGAAATCAGCAAGCACCTGGCGGACAACGGCGTGGACATCGAGAAGGGACCGCTCGCGCTCGGGCCGTGGCTGGCCATCGATTCGGACAAGGAGAAGTTCATCGGCAATCCGGCGGCCGATGCACTGCTGGCGCGCGACTGTCGCAAGCCGTTCGTCGTGCCGGCGGAGAACGAGGTTTAGCGGCTGTCCGTGCCACGGCCGGACAAGGGCCTATCCGAAAAACCGCGGGTTAGGCATACTTATTGAGGCAAACGCGCCGTTGCGTTTGCCTCAAGAAAGTCCGTTGAGTGCGTGGTTCGGCGGCCGGACTGACATGCCAACCAAAGCCCAACAGCGGGCTTTGGTTGCATATATGCCTAACCCGCGGTTTTTCGGATAGGCTCTACGCCGGCCGTGCCGCACGGCGCACGATTCAGAGGCGGGCCGGGCGGCCGCATCGCCGCGGCGGCCGCGCCGAAAGGAGAAAACTATGAGGATATGTGTACTCGTTGCAGCCCTGGCCGCGGCGTCGGCGGCGCTTGCGGCGGAGCCGCCCGCGTGGGCGACCAGGGACCTGCGGGCGGGCATCATCGGCACAGACACGTCGCACGTGCCGGCGTTCACGGCCGCGCTCAGGTCGCACCCGGAATGGAGAGTAAAGGTGGTCGCGGCGTTCAAAGGGGGCAGCCCCGACGTGCCGGCGAGCGCCGACCGCGTCGAGAAGTTCGCGGCCACGATCCAGGAGAAGTACGGCGTCGAGATCGTCGGCAGCATCGAGGAACTGCTGCCGAAGGTGGACGCCGTCCTCCTTGAAAGCGTGGACGGCCGGCCGCACCTGGCCCAGGCCGCGCCGGTCCTGAAGGCCGGCAAACGCCTGTTCATCGACAAGCCGCTGGCGGCCAGCCTGGACGACGCCCGCCGCATCGTGCAACTCTCGAAGGAGACGGGCACGCCGTTTTTCAGTTCGTCCTCGTCGCGGTTTCACCCTGATATCCCCCGCCTGCGGGACAACCCCGGGGTGGGGAAGGTCTCCAGGGTCCAGGGCAGTTCTCCGCTGAGCAAACTGGCGTTTCACCCCGACCTGTTCTTCTACGGCATCCACGGCGTGGAGGCCCTGTACGCGGTGATGGGGCGGGGGTGCGTCAGCGTGTCGCGGAAGGCTGGGGCCGACGCCGACGTAACCACCGGCAAGTGGAAAGACGGGCGCGTGGGCGTGTACTACGGACCGCTCAAGGGCGAGAAACCGCCGATGATCCGCATCTGGGGCGAGCAGGGCACGGCGGAGCCTGCCGGCCAGGGCGGTTACGACGGCCTGGTGCGGGCGATCGCCGAGTTCTTCCACACCGGCCGCCCGCCGGTTGACCCGGCGGAGACCATCGAAATATTCGAGTTCATGACGGCCGCCCAACTGAGCAACGAGCGTGGCGGCGCGGAAGTGCCGCTGGAGGAACTTCGGAAATGACGCCGACGCCGCTGTGCCGCCGGCGGTTCCTGAAGGCCGCGGCCGCGGGCGCCGCCGCCATGGCGCTTGGCGGGTGCGCCGCGGGCGCGGGGCGCAGCCCGCCCGGCTCGCCAGGGCGACGCCGTGGCCCGCCCGGCCGGCCGCCCAACATCCTGCTG
>Ga0194125_10012071_pt1 | contig 11449 bp, 10 predicted proteins | sample TA2KigC250mmetaG_FD_148626 | JGI IMG/M metagenome (GOLD analysis project Ga0194125, IMG submission 148626) | Freshwater microbial communities from Lake Tanganyika, Tanzania - TA2015034 Kigoma Deep Cast 250m | ecosystem: Environmental > Aquatic > Freshwater > Lake | place: Tanzania: Lake... | reverse complement strand
CCGTGACCAACTGATCGTGATTGCCTGTCTGGACAATCTTATCAAGGGAGCTTCCGGGGTTGCCGTGCAGAATTTCAATCTCGTCTGTGGCTTCGATGAAACGACCGCGTTGCTGCCGGCGTAGGGCGGGATGAGCGCAGCGCCGGCCCACCAACGTTCTTGATCAAAGCGATGGGCCGGTGCTGTGTTGGTCTCATCCTGCCAATTTGAAAACCTCGGAAGACCGGCATCCATCTGCTACAGTCCAGCCTCTCTGGATGTGGCTTAAGTCGTAGAAAGGGAGTCGATGATCGATCTGGCTTTGGTGCCTGTGGCTGGTTGGGGCACGCGGATGTTGCCGGCGACGAAATCGCAGCCGAAGGAAATGCTGCCGGTCGGCCGCAAGCCGGTCGTGCAGTACGTCGTCGAGGAGTTGGTGAAATCCGGCATCCGACAGGTGTTGTTCATCACCGGCCAGGGGAAGACCTCGATCGAGAATCATTTCGACATCGACGCGCCGCTGATCACATACCTTCGTGAGACCGGCCGCGAAGAACAGCTTCAAGAATTGCAGTTCGAGCGGGAAGACGTCGAGTATTTTTACACTCGACAACGACGGCAATTGGGGCTCGGCCACGCGGTGCTCTGCGGCAAAGCGATGATCGGAGCACATCCGTTCGTCGTCGCGCTAGGCGACTCGATCATCGGCCTGAACGCCGAATCGGACATCGTCTCGCGCATGACCACCATCTTCGAGCATGAAAATGCGGACATCGTCGTCTGCTTTGAAGAAGTCCCTGCCGCGGAAGTCATTCATTACGGAATCGCTCGGCCGAAAGACACCGTTGGCGAGGTCTTCGAGTTGGCAGACCTCATCGAAAAACCGAGCGTTGCCGATGCTCCCAGCCGATTAGCCGTCGCAGCTCGATACGTCTTCAGCCCGATCATCTTCGATGCTCTGGCCGAAACGAAACCGGGCAAAGAAGGCGAAATTCAACTCACGGACGCGATCCGCATCCTGCTCAAGCGAGGCCACAAGGGAATTGGTGTGAAACTTAAGGATGATGAACGGCGATTCGACATCGGCAATTTTGAAAGCTACTTCCAGGCGTTCGTCGAGTTCGCGCTCGCCGATCCTCAGTACGGACCTGCTCTGCGCAAGCATGTGCGGCAATTGTTGTAGGTGACTCATGGAACTGCTGCGACAACGCGCGTACGCACGAGCCGGATTGGTCGGCAATCCGTCGGACGGCTATTTCGGCAAGACTATTTCATTCACCCTGAAGAACTTCTGGGCCGAAGTCGTCTTGTACGAATGGGAAGACGTTGAAATCGTCCTCAGCCAGGAAGATCGCAGCCGGTTTCGGTCCGTGAAAGATCTCGCCCAAGACGTTCGCTTGCACGGCTACTACGGTGGCATTCGGCTCATCAAAGCTACGATCAAGCGGTTCGTTGAATTCTGTGAACGCAATCACTTCAAATTGCACGATCGCAATTTTTCGGTGCGCTATCAAAGCAACATTCCTCGGCAGGTCGGTCTTGCCGGATCGAGTGCGATCATCGTGGCGACGTTTCGAGCGCTGATGGATTTCTACGGCATCGAAATCCCCAAGCAGGTTCAGCCGTCGCTGGTGCTAAGCGTCGAAACCGGTGAACTCGGTATCGCGGCCGGTCTGCAAGACCGAGTCATTCAGGTCTACGGCGGACTCGTCTACATGGATTTCGCGAAAGAGCACATGACCGAGCAGATGGGCCTGCAATGCGGCGTCTACGAACCGCTCGAACCGATGCTGCTGCCGCCGTTGTACGTCGCCTACAGCACAGGCGGCAGCGAACCGACCGAGGTGTTTCACAATCCGCTGCGAGAGAAATTTCGCGCCGGCGATCAGGCGGTCATCGCCGCGATGCTCAAGTTCGCTGCGCTGGCCGCACTAGCACGCGAAGCAATTGTGAAGCGCGACACCGCCCGTCTCTCGACTCTGGTGGATGAGAACTTCAACACGCGCTGCAGCATCTGCCAGTTGGCGCCGAAGCACGTCGAGATGATCGAAGTGGCACGTCGTACGGGAGCGAGCGCCAAATTCGCCGGTTCCGGCGGAGCAATCGTCGGCATCTATTCCGACGAGGCGATGTTTGAGCGACTCAAGAACGACCTCGGTGCGATTGGCTGCCAAGTCATCAAGCCGATTCTGGACGTTCCGTAGTTCAGCCTCTCCAGGCTGATCCAACGCGGACTTGGACGTTCGGTCCAGACGAGAAACCCCGACCTACTCAATCCCCAGGTTGCGTTCGATGCTCAGGGCTTTTGGCGAAGCGATCCGTTTGTGAAGTGGATCGTTGTCCTTCTCGCTTTTACGCATCGTGCTGGCCGTTCTTCCGACGCTTGTCCATTCGTCTTCCGATTCATTAGTCGTATCTCGATAATCGTTGGGCCGCGGTTTCAGGTACTTTAGCGACTCGCGCGTGACGCTTTTGGCGGACTGCATCAGTCCGCATCCCGGCAGGCAAAAACCACCGATGATCAGCACGCAAATCCAACGGGTACGAGATCTCATGACCTGCTCCACTGCCCCGATTCAGGCGGGGTTGTGTCAGCTTTCGAGAATTGCGTCCAGAGCAATTCCCCCGGCTATTTCCCAGCCAATTTCGCGGCGCGCTGCTGCACTTCGACCGGAATTCTTTCCAACAGCATGTCGACCACACGATCCGAAGAAATGCCTTCACTGTGAGCTTGAAAGGTCGTGACGATCCGGTGACGGAGGACCGGGTGTGCGACCGCTTTGATGTCTTCAGGACTGACGTGAAAACGTCCTTCGAGAATCGCGCGGGCCTTCGCGCCGAGAATCAGATACTGGCCCGCGCGCGGACCGGCTCCCCAACCGATGTATTTTTTGACGAAGTCGGCCGCATCTGGTTCGTTGGGGCGGGTGGCTCGAACCAAATCGCGAGCGTAGATGAAGACGTGCTCAGCCACTGGCACCTTGCGAACAACTTCTTGCAGCGCGAGGATTTGCCGGCCGTTGAGAGCCGGCGTGAGCGCAGGAGTCTCGCCACCGGTCGTTTGCTTGAGGATGCGCAGTTCCTCGGCCGCATTTGGATATGCGACGACGATGTTGAACATGAACCGGTCGAGCTGCGCTTCAGGGAGCGGATACGTCCCCTCCTGCTCAATCGGATTCTGCGTGGCAAGCACAAAGAATGGAGCTGGCAACAAGTAGCTGCTCGTACCGACGGTGACGTGCCGCTCTTGCATCGCCTCCAGGAGCGCGGCCTGTGTCTTGGGAGGTGTGCGGTTGATTTCGTCAGCCAGCAGGATGTTCGTGAAGATCGGCCCCTGCATGAACTGGAAGCTGCGCTGACCGGTCTCCGGATCATCGCGAAGGATGTCAGTGCCGGTGATGTCCGACGGCATCAAATCGGGAGTGAACTGAATGCGGCGGAACGACAGCGACAAAATGCGGGATAGCGTGTTGACCAGCAGCGTTTTGGCGAGTCCGGGGACTCCGATCAGCAGGCTGTGACCGCCGCTGAACATCGAGATCAACAGTTGATCGACGACATCGCGCTGGCCAACGATGACTTTGCCAATTTCTTCACGCATCCGAGAATACGCCATCGCCAGTCCGCGAATGGCTTGAGCTTCACGCTCGCGAGCAGCGGCTTCCGATTCCTCGACCGGGACGTTTTGCGGATCGGCGACTTCAGACATGAGGATTCCTGTACGGCAAGGACATCGCAGATCGTAATCTGGATCGTCTCAAAACCGTACCGCAGCGGAGGGTTCAATTCGTCCCGCGGATCCCCGTGGTTTGGTCGGAACGGAGATAATTCTGCGACGGAATGAAACGCATGCTTTTTGCCGAGGCTTCGCTCGGCTCGCCATCGGGTGTCGTTTGACGCCAAATGGTGACTTGCCGATTTCCAGTAGCACGGAGCGTGTAGAGTTCTTTGGATTCATCGAAGGTGATCTCGTCGGCACGAGCGTTGAACGTGCGGCCCTCGAGTTTAGCGTTCCCTTTGGCTTCCAGTTCGATGTACGGCTTCTGGGTACCCGTCGGTTTGATTTGGAGAATCTGCAACAGATCGCATTCCATGTCGCCACCGTCCCTGGGAAGTTGATCAGGGTCGATGGTGTCGAGCGGATGTGCGACTGGGCCGTAGACAATATGCACTCGATCCTGAAACTTCGTCTGCCGATCGCGGAGATTGCCGACGGTTTTGCCTTGGAACGTGACGCGAGTGAACTCCCAATTCGAAACATCGGAATCCAGTGGCCGGTTCGCCTTGGCGACAGCGCGCGGCGCGAGTGCCGCGCGTTTGCCCCGGCCGGGACGCCACATGTCGATGCGACCGGGACCGACGGCCTCCATCTGACCACTCACTTGGTTGATTGTCAGTCTCGCGAATTCGCCATGTCGAATTTCGGACGGGTCTTCGTTGACGAATAACCGTTGATCGACTTGAACTCCGTCTTTGCAAATCACGTGTTGTACTTCAGCCGTCTGCGCGGGGCCGGCGTCATCGCGGAATGAGAGCCGCTCGGTCATCACAACTTCCATTTCCTCACACTGCAGGCGGCTGTCTTTGAGTACGGCGTTGACGTCATCCAAGAACGTCGCTGTTTGGCCATCGAAGAGCATTTGTTCCTTCCACTGCACCGTCATCAACGTTGGTTTGCGAAATGGCGCGCCATCAAACGGGTCATTTTTCACCGGCATCCGCAACACACCCGCGCCTTCGATCCAAACGCGATTGTTGCGACGATCCAGGAAGACCTCTTGTCCCTCGAGATCGAAGCCGCGTGCTCGAATCATCGCCGGCTGACCGAAGACATGCAGCACCTGCTGACCCTCGCGGCTGGCGTTTCGCAAGTGCAATCGGTCACCCAGCAATCGCAACGGTTCGTCGTTGCCTTCACGCGGCTGTTGGAAATCGACTTGGCCTTCGGTCCAGACCTCGGTCAATTCGGGCTGATCGGCGACTTGTCGCGACCCGCTGGCCAGTTGCACATTTGCGCGAATCAAATCCGAGCGGAATTGCAGCGGTTGCGGAGAATCTTTCAGGCTATCGAGCTTGTCAGGAGTTTTGGTCTTCGTGTTGATGGTGGTCTTTGCGTCGCTCATCCCAACCTGACTCACGCGAGATCGTGACATCGATCCGTCGGCCGATTCACCGGTCGCGGACGATTTGTCGTCAAAGTTGACAATGAATCGCTTCGTCTCGGCGTTCAATTGCGGGCTCAGTACGACGACATTGTCCTGCGCCTGAAGTTGCCTTGGCCGAAACTCACGAGTCGCAGGATCAGGAACCGAATGAGCGGCCGCGTCGTTGACCGTGACGATGGCTGCTTTGCGAGTGCTGCCAGCACCTGCACGGAGTTCGGCTCTGTTTGACACGTGGGTCGGCCGGTCGTACCAAAGCTGAATCTGTTCCGCTTCGAGGCTGGTCTCTCGATTCGGTTGCGCGATGAACGCGTCGCCGACAAGTGTGACCAGATCCATTTCCGTATCGAGCACTTGCTGCAGATCAAAATGTGATTGCCAATTCGCCGAGAACTCCACGGCATTTGAGCCAGGCACTCGGCGACGCATTCGGCCCGGTCCGTCGCCGTGGACAGAAACCACTTGACCGCTTTCGTCGTGTGTCAGTTGCAGTTTGGGACAATTCAGGTCAGTGGCCGAGGATTTATGCTGCACAAAAACCGATTTCAAATCTGGCCCCGCCGATTTTCCCGCCGCCGGAACCACAACCAGACTCAAAGTGCGAGCGACAACGTCATAAATCAAACTGTTTGCCAAGACAGTCAAGCCTCTGCTGGGAGACTCGGCGACGACACGTCTTCCGGTCATGCGTGCCTCCCGCAATTCAAACGAACCTCGGTTGGTGTCCGAAGTTGTGCGTGCGTTCTGCAGATCGAGGCCATCTAAGATTGGTCCAGTCGCCGACAGGGCTTTGGGGCCATCGCCTCCAAGGATCGGAACGAACGTCGGTGCGTCGCCTCGCGATCGCGGCGTCTGATCATTGTCTCGATGGGGGTTATTCATGAAGTCCAGTCGAAAGTCTTCGCCCTTCAATAAATCAGGTTCAGCGTTGGGGATGAACCGCTGGACAATGACGTTGCCATGAAACGAAGCGACTTCTTGTTCGGGATTGAATTGAAAGACTTCATCACAGGTCACATGCAGCGGGTTATCCGGATCGGCGAGGTCCATTTCGACATGTCCTCGCAGTTGCACTCGACGGAATCCGGCAACGGCTAACAGTTGGTTTGGCCGATGCGACTCAGCCGAGGGCCGCAGATCCGCTTTGAAACCAAGATCGGCCGTACCGTGATGCTGTTGAAAACTGAACACCACGGGCGAATCGCTGTGCAACACGGGCGAATCGTTTTGAAGCTCCAGCGACTTTTCGTAAAAGAAGAAATCGCGTCCACGAATCGAAAGTCCATCCGGTCCGGCGGCAACGACTTGGCCCTCGAGTTTGCCGCCGATTACGCGACCGTACTTGCGATTGTTGATCGGATCAAACTCCGACGAGAATTGCACGAGCCCGGAATCCGACACAAGCGTCATTGGTGGCTTATTGTCATGCGTATCGGAGTCATCCGCACTCTCGTCGGGCGTGTTGAACCAGATCATCGCAAACGGACGAAACTCGTAGAGATTCTTCGCCTTGTCATTCAATTGCCAACTGTTTGTATAGATCACGCCATTCGCCATCGCAATCTGACGCTTCGCGCTGGCCGCCCACGCAGCATCGGGTAGAAACTGTTCCGCGTATTGAATGTTGCTAGGAGGCGGTTCGAATTTCAGATCGTCGTGATTGCTGTTCGGGCGTTGCAGAGCAGTCAGCATCTTGGGTGCCAATCGCGGCGTCACGACCAGCGAGTACAGCCAGTACAGCCCGGATAGGCTGGTAATGACGGTCAGCGTAAATGACAACCGCTTGAGCACGGGGGACTCCAGGAGGATCAACTACGTCGTCGACGGAGGCATCAGTCCGATCACATCGGTGATGTCGATCAACCCGATCGGTTGTCGTTCGTCGTCGACGACAGGCAGTTCGCTGATCTTGCGATTCGACAACACCTCGACTGCCTCATGCAGCAACGAGTCCGCATCAATCGTCAAGGGGGACATCGTCATCGACTCGGCAATCGGTCGATCCAATTGCCCTTCGCGATGCTGTTCGAGCAACCGGGCCAAATCGCTGTCGGTGAACAGCCCGCTCAGTCGGCCGTCGCTGTCGATCAACATGACGGCTCCTGTGCGCCGACCGTGACTGGTTTGCAACGAAAACACCTCGCGGATCGTCGCTGACTGCGGCGCGATCCGCAGTTGTGTTCCGCGCCGCATCACTTCGCGAACAGTACGTAGCCGACGCCCCAGACTACCTCCGGGATGCAATACTGCAAACTGCTGCGGGGTGAATCCTCGCGAGCGACTGAGCACCAGCGCCAGCGCATCGCCGACCGCCAACATCGCGGCGGTGCTGCAGGTTGGAGCAAGGCTCATCAGCCCCGCCTCGCGAATCGAACCAAGCCGCAGCACGACCGCGGCCTGTGAACCAAGCGTGCTAAACTCACTCGCCGTCAGCGCGATGCATGACAGTCCGAGACTGCGTGCAGCGACGACGACGTCACAGACCTCCTGAGTTTCGCCGCTGTTGGACAGCGCCAGCAGCACGTCGTCACTGCCGAGACAACCAAGATCGCCGTGCAAGGCCTCGGTCGGATGCAAGAATTGCGAACGCGTTCCGGTCGAAGCCAACGTCGCCGAGATCTTTTGTCCAATCAGACCTGCCTTGCCGATCCCGGTGACGACGACCCGGCCATTTGCCTGCAAGATCAGTTCGACCGCGCGGCAGAAGTCCATGTCCAGCCGGCCAGCCAGTTCGAGCAGCGTTTCTGCCTCTTGCTTGATGACCGCACGACCCTCCCGCAGTTGCTCGAACTGCGAGAATGTCGCGGCCGTGCGACTCGCCATTGCTGCCATGCTCATGATCGTCATCCTTGACGAATTGTGCCGAAAGTAAAACGGGCATTCTTGACCATCGCAGGTCGGTCAAGAGTCCCCAACCTACGAGCGGCGGGTTATAGACCCGTTCAAAAAAACGAGTCAATTGGCACTCGCGTCGCCCACGTTCCTCAGAACCCCAAGCCTTCGCCGTTGAGCACGCTGGTTCCGACGGTTCCGTCTTTGATCTCGAACATTGTCGGGAAGCGTCGGGCGAACGGTCGATTGCTGGCCGGGCAGTACTGGCGGCTGTTGCCTTCGATGGCCGCGACTCCGGGAATACGGGCCGACAAGCTGGCCGAGTGCAGGAACGAATAGCCAGGACACGACAAATCTTGAACACACAAAAACATGCCCAGCTTCTGAGCTGCCGCCGCGAGGATCAGTGAATCCGTCTGGCCTTTGCACGCCTTGAGGGCCACGCCGGTGTAGCCCATCTCGCGCGCTAGCAGTAGTGATTCGTAATCGACCAACCCTTCGTCCAGCACGACCGGCTTTTGCTTCGCGACCTCGTGAAGTTTCAATTCGGGATGTGCTTTCAGATGCCGGCTGGTCGGCTGCTCGATGTACTGAATCCGGTCGTAGGCGGCGGGCGAACCGGCTTTGACCCGCGCGAGGAATTCCAAAACGTACGCGGCGTCCTGGCACTTCTCGTTGAAGTCGGTCGAGTAAACCCACTCTTTGCAGCCCCGCTTGGCCTGTGCTTCGGCGGAAACCTTCTCGACTTCCAACACGCGGTTCACGTCCCAGTTCAGATCATCACCATTGAGCTTGATTTTCAGATGGGTCAGCCCGTTGTAGTTGATCCACTCCGGCAGTGTTTCCGGTAATTTGTCGTTGATCCGCTTCGTGATTTCGGCGGCAGTCAGCGGGTCGAGCGCTCCGACCAGGTGATACAGCGGCATTCGAGCTTTCGGCTCGCGCAGCGTATATTGATCGAGGTACTCCCCTTTGAATTGCTCGTCGAGGTACGACGACAAGTCCTCGTGGATGTACTGCTTCGAGAGTGCGTTGTAGCTGTTGATCTGATTGACTCGGCCGAAGCCGTCGTGAATTGCGGCGTCGAGCGGACTGGCGGCGACCAATTCAGCCAACTCCGGCATCGGCTCAGCGAGTTTCAGCTCCTGCGGGAGGATTTTGGTCCCCAAGTGCGCGTACTCGCCGGAGATGTGGTAGACGATGTCGATGGGGTCGGAGTAATCCGGGAACAGCATCGCGAGATCGCAGACTCGCTCGCCGAAGTCCATCATCGCCTTCTCGGCGTCGTCAGGACTGACTTTGTCCGATGGCCAAGCCCAGACGTTTCCGACCGGCATGCTTCCCAGCCCCGTTGCATGTTTGCCCGATTTCGTCTCGACGACGACCTCAACGTTGATGAGGACAGACTTACTGACAACTCGACCACCAAACTTCACGGGGGCGCGAAAGGTGATCGGTTCGAAGGAGCAAACCGCCTCCTTGATGCGGATGTCAGAATTCTTGGGCATGCCGGTGGGGTAGGACTTTGGGACGACAATAAAGAAACGCCGGATTGGACTCCATGAGGTCTCCTCCCTCCGGCGACGTCGGTTGGAGCTTAGCTGGAGAGGGCAAACGCATCAAGAACTTCACCGTCAGTCCGTCTTGTGGCAATTCAGGGATTTTGGGACAACCCCGCTCCGGATTTCGGTCGCCAGCGAAGAGAGGGAACTCATGCGACGACTGTTTGCTATGGCCTTTGGCGCGCTGCTTGGAGCGGCCGCCATGTTCATCGCCTTCAAGTTTCATGTCGTGCGGACCAAGGACGATTGGGTCTTCGTGCCCAAACCGAGCGCTATGCTCGTCGACGTCTACGTTGATGTCCGCGAGTGGGACACCGCTGAATGGACCAAGCACCCCCAGTTGGTCAAAGCCCTGGTGTTGACCGGTCGATCCGATCTGATCCGCAAAGCGGTCACGACACGCTTCATGGACAAAACCTTTGGCGAAGCTCCGCCGCGCGACGATGACACGTCATTGAGCTTGCCAAAGTTTGACCGCGAATAATTACTGAAGACTGGGTCACCGGGTGACTCAATTGGAGAACAAGGAATGACCAGCACCGGGTGCCACCGCTGTCATTTCTCATTCTCCGTTGTCGGTTCTCCGTTACTCGGTTTGTTATTTTTCGCCATCGCGGTTCTCACCAGCGGCTGCCGCACCGCGCGGCAGGAAATCGGTCAGCTCCCCGCAGGACACTCGGTGCGATCCGAGCAGTTGCAGGTCATCAGCGACCTGAAGCTGAAGCTCGACCAGCCGTTGATCCAAGACCTGATTCAACTGCGGAGGGATGTCGCCCACGAATTACAACTGCCGCTCGAAGGGCGCGACGTCGTCGTTTACGTCTTCGGAGACAAGACGAAGTACCAGCAATATCTCGACAAGACATACCCTGGCCTGCCACCTCGCCGCGCTTACTTCGTCGGCACACCGCGCGAGCTGGCTGTCTACACTTTCTGGGGCGAGAGTATCCAAGAAGATCTTCGCCACGAGTTCACTCACGGTCTGCTGCACGCGCAGCTCAAGCACGTCCCGTTGTGGCTCGACGAGGGCTTGGCCGAATATTTCGAGCTGCCGCGTTCAACTCTCAACAAAGTTAATCGCGAGTACGTCCGAAAGCTCGGCATCGCCATCGCCAACAATTGGGAACCGGACCTCGATCGCCTGGAGTCCCTGCAAGACGTCATTCAAATGCAGCGAGCCGACTACCAAGAGTCCTGGGCCTGGGTCCACTTCCTGCTGCACAGCTCCGACGGCTCGCGCGAGGTGCTGCTGAATCACCTGCAAGAACTGCGAGAAAACCCGCACCCCGCCCCGCTAAGCACGGCCTTGCGCGACACTTTGCCCGAGGTCAATTCGCGATACATCGCCCATCTCTCGTCGCTCAACACGATTCAGCCCGCGAGCCACCAAAAGTAAACCGGATGCCCACGTCTGGTCAGCCCCCACCGACGAGCGTCACAATCTCAACGCAATCTCCCCGCTGCAGAACGCACGCCGCATGGGTCGCCCGCGGCACGAGTTCCTGATTTCGCTCGACGGCCAGATATCGCGGCTGCAATCTCAATTCCTCCAGCAGCTTGGCCACTGTGCAGCCCGCCTCGACTTGCCGAGGCTCTCCGTTGACCGAAATCTCCACGTCAAATCGCTCCGTTGGGACGATAAACTCGTCTTGCAAATTCGTCGCGCGAGTTTAGACCTGTCTTCCAAGGCCGGCAAGCAGCCGAAGTTTCCGGGAACTTTGGCTGGTCACGACCTGTCGAACCGCCCGATTTGCCCTCGGCTCACCGACCCGGACAAGGAGTCATTGCCATGCAGCGAGGATTTTGGACTTTCGTCGTCGGTGCCTTAGCGGCCCTGTTTGCCAACCTCGCTCAAGCTCAAGTGGTCATCATCGACCACGGAGCACCCATCATTCGGCCCCCAGTTGTGAGCCG
>Ga0194125_10012062_pt1 | contig 11459 bp, 7 predicted proteins | sample TA2KigC250mmetaG_FD_148626 | JGI IMG/M metagenome (GOLD analysis project Ga0194125, IMG submission 148626) | Freshwater microbial communities from Lake Tanganyika, Tanzania - TA2015034 Kigoma Deep Cast 250m | ecosystem: Environmental > Aquatic > Freshwater > Lake | place: Tanzania: Lake... | reverse complement strand
GGCCGCCCTCCCAATGCGTGCCGGTGCCCTCGATCTCGATGGGGCCGCTGCGTTCGGTGTCGTTGGCCCACTGGGCGGTGTCGAAGAGGTGCGTGCCCCAGTCGCAGATGATCCCGCCCGAGTAATCCCAGATCCAACGGAAGTTGAAGTGGACCCGGTCCTTCGTGTAGGGCGCGTAAGGGGCAGGGCCGAGCCACATCTCCCAGTCGAGGTCGGGCGGCACGGGTTGCGGGGTGGGGTCGCCGGGGCCGGTGGGCTGCTTGGGTAGGATGACCTCGATGCGTTCGAGTTTGCCGATCCGGCCGTTCCGCACCAGTTCTGCCATTCGGTGGTAAACGGGTATCGAGCGATCCTCGGTGCTCGTTTGAAAAACGCGCCGGTGCTTGCGCACAGTGGCCATCAGCAGTTTGCCTTCGTCAATGGTGAGCGTGGGCTTTTCGCACTGGACATCTTTGCCGGCGCGCAACGCCAGCACGCTGATGAGCGTGTGCCAGTGGTCGGGCGTCGAGATCATGACCGCATCGATGTCCGGGCGCGCCAGCACTTCGCGGAAGTCTTTGGTCAGGGCGCAGTCCTGGTTCAGGTACTGTTCGTCCACGATCTGCTTGGCGCGGCGCGCGCGGGCGCGGTCCACGTCGCAGACCATCACGACGCGGGCGTCGCGGTGGTCGAGGTACCGCCGGAGGTTCCAACCGGTGCCGTGGTCGCCGGTGCCGATGAAGCCGACGGCGATCTGGTGGCTAGGCGAGTTGGCCCCGAGCAGCCGGGCCGGGACAATCTGGGGCGCCAGACAGAGGCCGGCGCTGGCTTGCAGGAACGAACGTCTCGATAGGGTTTTCATCTGGCGTCAGTCAAAGCGAACGAACGTGGGCTACTTGAGTCGGCTCAGTGGGGAGCAGCCTACGCCGGCCTGGGGATTTTGTCACGGGCGACTTGGCAATGCGTCTTGCCGGGGCGGCCCAGTTCTCTAGAGTGGCAGCGTGGACCGAGACACCTGGGCAGGGGAACCGCAGCGGTTGTTTAGCGCCGGCACCGAGAGGGTGCGGCCGCAGAGCCAGCGGCGCTGGCCGCCGCAGGCCAGCAGCGTGGATTTGCTGGATGTGCCTTACGCGCACCTGAGCACCAGCGACGGTGGGGACCTGTATGTGACCGAATTCGGGTTGGCATTTTGGGAACATCTGTTGCCGGAGAACTGGTTTGCGCCGGAGTGGTTCGAGGCCAAGCGGGAACGGTTGTTGGGAACCAGCATCGTCTACAAGGTGCCCACCCGCCGCGTGCGGGATCGGATTGTGCAGTTGGTGGTGAAGTGGTCGCGCGTGGGCGAGGACGTGCCTCTGGACACACTCACCATCAACAAGTTCATCAACGCCGAGTTCAACAGTCCCTTCGAGGAGTTCGCCTTGGTGATGGAGCTGCGGGCCGGAGTCAGCGGCCCGGCCGCCGTGCGCATCCTGACCCAGCGGCCGCTGGGGATTTATGTGCCGTCCGAGCGCCTACAACTTTGGCAGACCGGGCGGTCCGAGAGCAAGATCGCCGCGAAGATCGCCCGCGCTCCCGGCGTCGAGTTGGACATCCTCCGCCAGTACGTCCTGCTCTACGGCTGGATCAAAGGGCGCGACCTGGTCGAGGTGGCGGACGATTGGGGGCTCCGGGACGCCGAACGCGCGGAATTCCTCGACCGCGCCAACAGCCTGGTCATCCACGAACTCGAGCAGAAGGGGTACCGCGTGGTGGACATGAAGCCGGCCCACGTGATCGTGCGACCTCAGCCCGACCGCACCCTGCGCCGGGACCCCCAGGGGCATTTGGTCTACGCCCTGATCGACTACGAATTGCTCGAACGCACTCCCGACCACGAGCAGGCCGTGCGCACCCAGCATCGGCAGTACTACCTCCGGCACATGGCCCGGCGGTTCGAGAGCCCAGCCGACCAGGCTCTGCCGGCGCACCTCAAGCCGGCGCAGGTGTTGGGAGTGGACTACATTTTCGGGCATGCAGAGAGCACGGGGGGATCGCTCTGGGTCGTGGGCAACGATCCCGCCCTGTTCAATTTCTTCTTGCCGGAACGCTGGCGGCGCACGCCCAAGCGCGCCCTCTCAGCCAGTCAGCAGGCCTTTCACACGCGCACCAAGGACAGCATCAACTTGGTCTGGAAAGTGTCGCGGGTGGGCGACGTGCCCGCTCTGGACGGGCCCGAGGAACTCGTGCGGGCGCAGGTCGAGCACGGGTACAACTCTCCTTTCGAGGAGTTCGCGTATGCGCTCGAATTGAGTCGGGCGGGTCTGCCCACCGTGTACCCGCGCGCCATCTACATGACCGGGCGTAAGACCGACACTCTCCGCACCGTGGCCGATCCTCGTCGCTACGCCGCCCTCGAGCAAGTGCGGACTCCCGAGGGCCGGCCCACGCTGCGGAGGAACCACGATTACATCGCCATCTGGGGCTTCTGGAACGGGCCGGACGAACTGTTGGCGGCGAAGGACGGCCAGTATTACCGGGCCGTGAACGCCGAGCAGGCTACCCGGGACCGGCTCATCACGAGGGTGATGTTGGAGGAGTTGCTCGAGTCCGTGCGCGATCGGTTAGCGCCGTTGGGCTTTGCAGATCTGAACCTGCAAGCCGATCATCTGCTGTTGTCCTTTGGGCCTGACGACGCGCTGGTCACCGACAGCGCCGGCCGTCCCGAGGTCCGGTTGTGCAACCTCGAGTTACTGCGGCGGTTGCCTCCGCCTGCGCCAGCGCCCAGCTAGCGTTGCGCTGAGTCGAAAGGAAGGCTCCGGGAGTTGACCGAATGGGGTTCATGGACTCAAGGGATCTGTGCCGAACCGTCTTCCGTGTCGCCCCCAGCCCCAGCCTTGGCTTTGATCGGTCCAAGCAATGTGACAGTGTTTTTATACTTGACATCTGACATTCTCTGGGTAACCTCGGCGGCATCTGTATGAGAACGACACGCGTCAAAGTGAAAGGCCGCATCGCCGTCTACCACTGCGTTTCCCGCATCGTTGGCGCCCAACGCCTCCTCGATGACCTCGGCAAAGAAACCTTGGTCCGGCTCCTCCGGCGCCTGGCCACCTTCTGCGGCCTGGAAGTCATCACCTACTGCATCATGTCCAATCACTTCCATGTCCTGGTCCGCGTCCCGGCCGAGCAGAACCCCACGGACGAGGAGTTGATCGAGCGCATGGAGGCGCTCTACGGCAAGGGCAACCGGGCTGGGCTGGTGGCCCTGGCCCGAGAGGGGCTGAAGGAGCGGGGTCGGGTGGACCCGGATCTGCGGGAGCAAATGGTAGCGCGGATGGGGGATGTGTCGGAGTTCATGAAGGAGTTCAAACAACGGTTCAGCAAGTGGTACAACATACGGCATCAGCGGTTTGGGACGTTATGGGCGGAACGGTTCCGGAGTGTGTTGGTCGAGGATCGGTCGCGGGTGCTGGAGACGGTGTCGGCGTACATCGACTTGAACGCGGTGCGTGCGGGCTTGGTGGAGGATCCGAAGGATTACCGGCACTGCGGGTATGCGGCGGCGGTGGCTGGGGATGCGAAGGCACGGGCAGGGTTGTTAAGTGTGTACGCGGGCGGGAGTGCTGCGGCAGGTGCGGCCGAGGCGGTGGGGGTGAGGGTAGCAGGGGAAGATGAAGGGGCGGAGATAGGGACCCGCGGGCAAGATGCCCGCGCTCCGTCCTTGACCGGCGCACGGTCTGCCGAGGTTTCCGAGGAGTCGAGGACGGTGGAAGTGCGGGTGCGTGAGTGGAAGGAGGTCGGGGCGGCGTATCGGCAGCGGTTGTTTGTGCGAGGGGGAGCGTCTGGGAGCAGCGGGAAGGCGGGGTTGAGCCGGGAGCAGATTAGGCGGGTGTTGCAGAAGGGTGGGGAGTTGAGCATAGGCGAGGTGTTGCGGTTGCGGATACGGCACATGACGGACGGGGTGGTGTTGGGGTCGAAGGGATTTGTGGACGAGGTGTGGTTGGCACATCGGGAGCGGTTTGGGTCGAGGCGGCGGAGCGGGGCGCGGCGGATTCGGGGTGGGGGAGCAGCGCTGGTGGAGCTGAGTGCGCTACGGGACTTACGGGTGGCGGGCATCTCGTGAGCGCCAGAAGCGCCTGAGTGTGGTCGGGATCGAGGGCTGAAGCGTCGCGGTCTTAGCGGGGTTAGCGAAAGCAAGACGGGTGACGGCGTGTTGATCCTTTACGGTGAGTTCCTCGTGAAGGGCCTTGTTGGACCGGCAGCACTGGAGGTCGGGATGGGGGCGGGGTGGAGGCGGCGGCGTGTAGCGCACGATGCGGGCGTACGGGCGTATGCGAGGAACAGTGGCGGCCCCGCTTTCGAGGCTGCCTGGGCGGCCAGGCGGTCGGGGGTGCTGACCTGAGCGTAAACGCCACTTGTCAACGGTTCGGGTCTCATTAGACTCCGCGGCGAACGTTGGATGCATCATGAATAAGACGCGCACCGCCACTGAGTTCTTTGCCGGGATAGGGCCCATTCGCTACGAAGGCCCGCAATCGAAGAACCCGCTCGCATTTAAGCACTACAACCCGGACGAATCGGTCGAGGGACGACCGATGCGGGAGCATCTCCGCTTTTCGGTTGTGTATTGGCACACGATTCGGGGGACGGGCAGCGATATGTTCGGTGTGGGCACGTGGCAGCGGCCGTGGGAAGTTGGGAACAACTCGATCGAGCTGGCGCTGAACCGGGCGCGGGCGATGTTCGAGTTTTGCGAGAAGTTGGGCGCGCCATTTTACGCGTTCCACGACCGCGACGTGGCACCGGAGGGGAAGAACTTGGCCGAGACCAATCGCAACCTGGACAAGGTGATCAAGGAACTGAAGAAGCTGCAGCGGGACACCGGCATCGGCTTGCTGTGGGGCACGGCCTGCCTGTTCGCCCATCCACGGTTCATGCATGGTGCGGCGACGAGCTGCAACGCCGACGTGTTTGCATATGCGGCGGCGCAGGTGAAGAAGGCCCTGGAAGTGACGCACGAGCTGGACGGGGCCGGGTACGTGTTTTGGGGCGGGCGCGAAGGCTACAGCACGCTGCTGAACACGGACATGAAACGCGAGTTGGATCACCTGGGCGCGTTTCTGCAGATGGCGGTTGCGCACAAGCGGGCGATTGGGTTCAAAGGGCAGTTCTACATCGAGCCCAAGCCCAAAGAACCCACCAAGCACCAGTACGACTCGGACGCGGCGGCGTGCTTGAATTTCTTGCGGCAGTATAACCTGCTGGACCATCTCAAGCTGAACCTCGAGACCAACCACGCCACCTTGGCGGGGCACACCATGCAGCACGATCTCGAGGTGGCGGGGGCGGCGGGGGCCCTGGGGAGCATCGATGCGAACACGGGCGACCTACTGTTGGGTTGGGACACCGACCAGTTCCCGACGGACATCTACCTGACCACGCAGATCATGCTCACCGTGCTCAAGTACGGCGGTTTCACCACCGGCGGCACTAACTTCGACGCGAAGTGCCGGCGGGAGAGCTTCGAGCCGGTGGACTTGTTCCATGCGCACGTGGGTGGCATGGACGCCTTTGCGCGCGGATTGAAGATTGCGGCGGCGATTCGGCAGGACGGCCGTTTGGCGGCGTTCGTCAAGGACCGCTACGGCTCTTGGGATAGCGGCCTGGGCCAGCAGATCGAGCGGGGCAAGGTGGGCTTTGCGGAACTCGAGCAGTACGCCTTGAAGATGGGCGAGGTGAAGACCAACCAGAGCGGCCGGCAGGAGTGGCTCGAGAACTTGATCAACGAGTTCATCTAGCGCGGGGGCGCCCGCCGGCTGCGAAACCCTTGCCGGTCGGTTCCACGCGCCTATAATCTCGCGGTGCTCGATATCAAATTGATGCGTGACCAGGCGGACCTGGTGCGGCAACGCCTGGCCAGCCGGGGGGGCGGGGACGAGGCGCGAGTCGACGAGGTCCTGGCCCGGGACGAAGAGCGCCGCAAACTGCTCGCGGAGGCGGAGGTCCTCAAAGCGCAGCGGAACCGAGCCTCGAAGGAGATTGGCGCGCTGTTGGGGCAAAAGCGGTCGGCCGAGGCCGACGCGAAGAAGGCCGAGGTCCGGCAGACGGGGGACCGGATTGCGGCGTTGGACCGGGCCGTTGGGGAGGTGGAGCGCTGCCGCGACGGGCTCCTATTGCGGCTGCCCAACCTGCCGCATCCGGATGTGCCCGTGGGGCACAGCGCGGCTGAGAATCCTGTGGTGCGCACCTGGGGCGAGCCGCCCGTGTATGCGTTTAAGCCTAAAGCGCACGATCAATTGTGCGAGCAGCTTCAGTTGGTCGACTTTGTCCGGGGCGCGAAATTGGCGGGCAGCGGTTTTTTGCTGTACACGGGTTGGGGGGCACGTTTGGAGCGGGCGCTGATTCAGTTTCTGCTCGGGCAGCACTTGGAGCGTGGGTACACGGAGGTGTCGCCGCCGTACTTGGTCAGTCGGGATTGCATGGTTGGGGTGGGGCAGTTTCCCAAGTTCGAGGATCAAGCCTACGCGGTGCAGGAGGGTTTAGACGGCGCGAGTTTGGGCAAGCTATACCTCTTACCGACGGCGGAAGCGCCGGTGGCGAACATTCACCGCGAAGAGATATTGCAGGCGGCTCAATTGCCCCTTCGCTACGTGGCGTACAGCCCGTGTTTTCGGGCCGAGGCTGGGGCAGCGGGGGTGGGAACGCGCGGGATGATCCGGGTGCACCAGTTTGACAAGGTCGAGTTGATCAAGATTGTGACGCCTGAGCAGGGTTACACCGAGCATGAGTCGATGTTGGCAGACGCGGAGCGTGTGCTGCAGGTGTTGGGGTTGCATTATCGGGTGGTGTTGCTTTGCACCGGCGATTTGGGGTTTGCCAGCGCCAAGACCTACGACCTCGAGGTTTGGGCGCCGGGTCAGGGCCAATACCTCGAGGTGTCCAGTGTCTCGAACTGTGAGGAGTTCCAGGCCCGCCGCATGAACCTGCGCTATAAGGCGGAGACGGGCGAGAACCGGTTTCCCCACGTTCTCAACGGCAGCGGCACGGCCTTGGCGCGGTTGTTCGTGGCGCTGATCGAGACCTACCAACAGGCCGAGGGTCGAGTGACGATACCCGAGCCGCTCCAACCCTTCTTGCAGGCGCAGGTGCTCCCGGCATGAAGGCGAGCCTCAGTCCGCCGCGCCCGTTGCGTCTCCTGGTGGCCAGCGCCGAAGTGCATCCGTACTCGAAGACGGGTGGGTTGGCGGACATGGTGGCGGCGCTAGCGAAGTTCCTGGCGAAAGCGGGGCATCGGGTGGGCTTGGTCACACCGCTCTATCGCGGCCTGCGCGACCGTTTCGCCGAGATCAAGCCCTTTGACTGGGAGTTGCGCGTGCCGCTGGGGGGGCGGACGATGACGGCGACGGTTGGGGTGGCTCGGCCGCGGCCGCGGCTGACGATGTACTTCATCGATCAGCCGGAGTTCTTTGATCGTGCGGGGCTGTATACTGACCACCGGATGGAGTACAGCGACAATCCGGAACGCTACATCTTCTTCTCGAGGTGTGTGGCGCAACTGGCGCGCCACTTGCCTTGGCGACCGGAGGTCGTTCACCTGCACGACTGGCACACGGGGGTAGCGCCGTTGCTGATTCGGCATCAGGAATGGCACGACGCCTGGTTCGAAGCTCCCAAGACCTGCTTCACCATCCATAACCTGGCTTACCAGGGCCAGGCGCCGGCCTGGAAATACGAGCTGACGAATCTGCCGTGGTATTACTTCCACGCGGACGGCGCGGAGTTCTACGGCGGGTTGAATCTCATGAAGTCGGGGATTGCGTTTGCCGATGTGGTCACGACGGTCAGCCCGCGGTACGCCCGCGAGATCACGACGCCGGAGTTTGGGTGCGGCCTGGACGGTTTGTTGCGCGCCCGAGAGAATGTGCTGACGGGCATCCTGAACGGTGTGGATTACGAGGAATGGCGCACCACGCGCAATCCTCACCTGACGCACCCCTTCACGCCCCGTTACCTGGCCGGCAAGACGGCCGGCAAGCTCGCTCTGCAGGCCGAACTGGGACTGCCGCCGCGCGCCGACACACCGCTCTTTGGCACCATTAGCCGGTTGGAGGATCAGAAAGGGGTGGATCTGATCCTCGGCGCCTTAGGCGAGATGCTTGGGCACGACCTGCAGTACGTGCTCTTGGGCAGCGGGCAACTTCACTACGAGCAGGGGTTCCGCGCGTTGGCTGAGCGGCATCCGGCCAAGGTGGCGGTGCGCCTCGGGTACAACGGGGGACTGGCGCACCGGATCGAGGCGGGCTGCGATTTTTACCTGATGCCCTCGCGCTTCGAGCCGTGCGGCCTCAACCAGATGTACAGCCTGCGTTACGGCACGATTCCGATCGTGCGCGCGACCGGCGGTCTGGCGGACGTGGTGCGGGATGTGCGCGAGGACGCGGAACTGGCCAACGGCATCCAGTTCACCGAGCCGACCTCGGCAGCGCTGGCCAAGGCCATCCGCAAGGCGCTGGCCCTTTACGCCGAGCCGGACGCGCTCGAGCACTATCGGCGCAACGGGATGGCGGCAGACTTCTCCTGGGAAGCGACGGCGGAGCGGTACGAGGCGGTGTACCGGCGGATGCTGGGCGAAGGCGCAGACTAGCGGGGGTGCGGCGGGGCGCGAAGTTGGCAGTTGGCAAGGCGGTGGGGGCGGCCTAATTTGAGCGGGTTATGACGAGTAATCGTCGTCGTTTTCTTCAACGGAGTGGTTGGTTGGCCACGGCCGCGGCGGGTTTTCCCGGGTTGGCCCGAGCGGCGGAGGACCCGGCGGTGGCTTCGGCGGCGCGGCCGCGTCATGTCATTCACCTGGTGGTGGACGGGATGAGTTCGGGCACACTCACCGCAGCGGACTATTTTTCGCGTCTGGCGCGGCAGCAGGGTCTGCGGTGGTTCGATCTGGCTCGAAGTCCTGACACGGTGTCGGCCTTCGTCAACATGCGCTCGCTCAACTCGGTGGTCACCGATTCTTCGGCGGCGTCATCGAGTTGGGGGAGCGGTTCGCGCGTGGTCAACGGTGTGCTGAACCAACTACCCGACGGCCGCGATTTGCGCCCGTTGTTCAGTCTGCTGGACGAGGCGCGTTGGGAGCGTGGTTTGGTGACGACCACCGAGATCACGCACGCCACGCCGGCGGGGTTTGTGGCCAATTGCTCCTCGCGCGGCGATGCCGAGGACATCGCGGCTCAATACCTCGCGCGGCACGTCGAGGTGTTGCTGGGGGGCGGCCGCAAGTTTTTCGATCCGAAGCAGCGCAAGGACAAGCGCGATCTGCCTGGGGCTTTCCGCGCCGCGGGCTATGCGGTCATGAACCAGGCCGCTGAGCTGGCGGCGGCGCCGCTCGGCCCGCGGTGGCTGGGCACGTTCGCCAACGGCCACCTGCCGTTCTCCGTGGATCGCCAGGCCAGCAGCACTCTGTCGCGCTCCGTGCCGGTTCTGGCGGAAATGACCCGGCGCGCCTTGGCCAAGTTGGCGCGGGCAGACCGGTTCATCCTCCAAGTCGAGGGGGGGCGGGTCGATCATGCCGCCCACAATTGCGACATCGTTGCCGCCGCGCGCGACTTGGTGGCGTTCGACGAGGCGCTGGAAGTCTGCCTGGAGTTCCAGCGGCGCGAGCGTGACACGTTGGTTGTGGTGACGACCGACCACGGCACCGCCAACCCTGGGCTCAACGGGACGGGCACAGCCTACAAAGAGACACCGGCCCTCTTCGCCCACACTCTGCGAGTCACCCGCTCTTTCGAGCACCTCGAGGCCGACCTCAAGAAAGCGAGCACGGTGGCCGAGTTGAGCCGGCTCTTGCGCGAGGCGACTGGCTACAAGGTGCCCGAGGCCAAGGCGGCCCAGTTTTTGGCCTGGGCGGACAAGCGGACGGCGCCGCTCTACGACGGCATGGACTCGTTGTCGGCGCAGCTCGGCCAGTTGCTGGCCAATTATTTGGGCGTGGGCTGGACCGGCAGCGCGCACACGGCGGACTTCGTGCCGCTGCTGGCGCGCGGCCCGGGCGCGACACGGTTCCACGGTTACCTGCAGAATACGGACGTGTTTCGGCACTACCTTGCGTTGGCGGACATCGACTTCCGCAACCCGGAAGTGCCGTTGCTTGCGGAGAGCCGACCCGGTGCGGCGGAAGTGGAGGCGCTCGCCTAAAAGGCGCGGCGCCGGCGCGCTCGACAGGGCGCGCTAAGCCGAGCCGGATATGGGCGAGAGTCGGCGTGTGGCTGGCCGCGCGACGCGTGAGGATGGTTGCGATTGGACTATATGACTTACTGACGACCGGCAGCCCGATCTGGCTGTTGTTGGGTGCGTTTGCCTTGTGGATGCTCATCGACGCCATCCGCCGGGAGGAATGGTTGTGGGCGGTGCTGATCTTCATTTTTCCCTTTCTCAACGCCATTCTGTACTACTTCTTGGTGTATCGGGCGGCGGCGCCCGTCATCCGCGGCTTCGAGTTGCCGGGGGCGCATCATCGGCGGCGGATCAAGGCGCTCCAAGACCAGATCCACCACCTCGATAAGGCCCATCACCACTCTGAGTTGGGCGACATTTACTTCCAACAAGGCAAGCTGCACCAAGCCGAGGCCAGTTACCGCGCGGCCCTCGAGCGTGAGCCGGACGACCCCGACACGCTGGCCCATTACGGCCAGTGTTTGCTTCGGCTCCAACGGGCCGCGGAGGCCCTGCCGCTGCTCGAGCGGGTCTGTACCCAGGAGCCGGACCACGATCATGGCTACTCCCTGATGGCGCTGGCGGAGACCTACGCTGCGCTGGGCCGCTTGGAGGAAGCGGGCACAGCCTATCAACGCGTCCTGGACCAGCACAGCTACGCCCGCGCGCGGGTGCAACTGGCCGAACTCCACTTGACGCAGCAGAAACCTGAATTGGCCCGCGCCGAGCTCAAAGAGGTCCTGGCGGACGAGGCGCACGCGCCCGAGTTCCAGCGGAGGCGGGATAGGGTTTGGGTGCGCCGGGCCAAGGCGCTGCTCCAGCAGGCGGGTCAGCGCTAGTGAGCTGTGACGGCTCGGCGGGAGCCTCGCCCTACCGGCCGGGTCTACCCTAGCTTGGGCGTCCATCGCAGGCCCCGCGCGGGCGAGATGCCCGCGCTTCGAAGTCCCAAGCCCCAAGGGAATCCAGGCGTCGCAGCGCTCCGCCCTCCACAAGGACGCGCTCGGGTTGGAGGGGCGAGTTCCACGAGCCCTCGATCTCTAATCCGCGCTCCGAAGTCCGAAGCCCCAAGGGAATCCAGGCGTCGCAGCGCTCCGCCCTCCACAAGGACGCGCTCGGGTTGGAGGGGCGAGTTCCACGAGCCCTCGATCTCAAATCCGCGCTCCGAAGTCCCAAGCCCCAAGGGAATCCAGGCGTCGCAGCGCTCCGCCCTCCACAAGGACGCGCTCGGGTTGGAGGGGCGAGTTCCACGAGCCCTCGATCTCAGATCCGCGCTTCGAAGTCCTAAGCCCCAA
>Ga0194125_10012057_pt1 | contig 11463 bp, 10 predicted proteins | sample TA2KigC250mmetaG_FD_148626 | JGI IMG/M metagenome (GOLD analysis project Ga0194125, IMG submission 148626) | Freshwater microbial communities from Lake Tanganyika, Tanzania - TA2015034 Kigoma Deep Cast 250m | ecosystem: Environmental > Aquatic > Freshwater > Lake | place: Tanzania: Lake... | reverse complement strand
CGGCACAACCGCGACTTTTTTCTTTTTCAATAACTCCATAGCAAAACTTAGAGACTTATAACCTGTATTTTTTATCGAAGGAAATACATAAAATGCGCCTTCGGGTTTATGGCAACTTAAACCCAGGCGGTTTAATCCGTCGACAACCAGCTCTCTTCTGCGGCAATACTCCTTCTTCATTTCTTGGACTGATCTTGCTCCGTTTTTTAAAGCCTCAAATGCCGCCATCTGGCTGGTTATGGGCACGCACATCATGGTATATTGATGGATCTTGGTCATTGCCGAAATTATTTCTTTGGGCCCGCAAGCATAACCGATTCTAAATCCGGTCATAGCAAAAGCCTTGGAAAATCCATTTAGATAAACCGTTTTTGATTTCATCTCCGGTAAAGTTGCAAAAGCAGTATGGTTAAAATCGTAAGTCAGCTCGTCGTAAACTTCGTCGCTTACAACTGTTAAATTACGTTTTTTTACGATTTTGCAAAACTCCAGGAGTTCTTTTTTGGAATAAGAAGCGCCCGTGGGATTTGAAGGATAATTAATCACTAAAACTTTTGTGTTTTTATCGCAGGATTTATCCAGCTGCTTCGGCGTTAATTTAAAACCGTTATCAAGACTCGTCTTTAAATAGATTGGCCTTGCGCCAGCAAGATAAAACACCGGATAATACGACACATAAGAAGGCTCGGGCACCAAGATTTTATCTCCAGGATTAGTAATTGTCCTGGCAACTAAATCAAAAGCCTCGCTTACCCCCACGGTAATCAGAATTTCATCCTCGGGGTCATAATCTAATCCGTGTCTGTGTTTAAGAAAAACAGAGATTTCCTTTCGCAATTCTGCTATACCTTTATTAGAAGTATAGGATGTATAACCCTGTTCCAGGGAATAAATCGCCTTTTCCCGGATATTCCAGGGCGTGACAAAATCCGGCTCTCCCACTCCCAGAGAAATGACATCTTTCATCCCTAGGACTAAGTCAAAAAACATCCGGATACCCGAAGGAGCAATCTCTTGGACGCGTTTTGAAATCTTCATCAATTGAACCTCAACATAATATAATTCTTAAAAAGAAATCGCCGGCCTTTTAGTCCGTTCGCTTCTTTTTAAGATCTGATTGTCTTCTTTGTATTTCTTTAGCAAAAAATGTGTTACTGTGCCGCGGACATTTTCCATAGGCGCTAGTTTTTCTGCGATAAAGTTTGAGACAGTTTGGATGTCTTTACCTTCAACAATCAAAAGAAGATCATATGTGCCCGAAAGCAAATAACAACTGGTAACCTCAGGAAAACGATAAATCCTCTCGGCTAAATAATCAAAACCTACATTTTTTTGCGGCACGACGTTTACTTCAATTAGCGCCCGCACGCCGATATTGTCGTCTTTGAGCAATTCCTTGTTGATGACGGTTTTATATTTCAAGATTACTCCGTCTTTTTCGTATTGTTTTATCAAAGATTTAATTTTTGCAAGAGGCTTTTTTGTCATTTTCGCAATTTCTTCGGCAGTTAATCGCGCATCATTTTCCAAAATCTCTAGGATTTCATCCATAACTATCCTCCTTTTTAAGTGAGCACATCCCGACGTTACGTCGGGATAAGTGCGAATTTGACCCCCGCTGTTTCGTTTTGTTCGGCTTTGCGAAGCAAAACGAAACAAAACGTCGGGGGTTAGTTCGAATGTACAGCTTACGTTCGCTCTCGCTCCGTAAGTTGTATTCTCACTAATTTTACCATCTGAAAGTTTAAAGTCAATCAAAATACCCGCCTGGAGCCGAGCCTGAAATAAATCCCGCAGGTCCCTTCGCTGGAAACCATGCAAGGCCCCAGCGGATTCTGGGGATTGCAAATCTTGGCAAAACTGGGGCACTCAGGCGGCCGAATCTTACCTTTTAAAACTTCGCCGCATAGGCAGATATTTTTTTCTGGGTTTTTTGCAACTTTAATCTTCAACGGTATTTTTACTTCGGCATCAAAATTAGAAAATTCTTTTTTAACTTTCAGTCCGCTTTTTTTGATAATTCCCAATCCGCGCCAATCAGCGTCGCAAATATCAAAAACTCTAGAAATAACTCTTTGGGCCGCAATATTGCCGGTTTTTTTCACTACCCGACGATATTGGATAATTACATCAGATTTTTTCTTATTTGCCTGCTCCAGCAAAAACAGTAAAGATTCCAGCAAGTCCAAAGGTTCAAAACCCGCCACCACGCAGGGAATCTTAAAATCTTTGGCAATTTTATCGTATGGCCTTGAACCGGTAATCACGCTTACATGCCCCGGACAGATAAAACCCTGGAAATTTAATTTTTTATCAGATGCGATGATTCTCATCGCCGGAGGAATCAGTTTATGCGAACAAAGCACAAAAAAATTATTTAGTTTCAGTTTTTTTGCTTCCAAGATCATCAGCGCCGTGGTGGGAATTGTCGTCTCAAAACCCACCGCCAGAAAAATTACCTTTTTTTGGGGATTCTTCTTAGCCAATTCTAAAGCGTCCAAACTCGAATACACCACGCGGATGTCCGCGCCTTTCGCTTTTTGTTTTTCTAAAGAAGAATTTGTTCCCGGAACGCGCATCATATCGCCAAAAGTTGCAATGATGACATCTTTTAATTGAGAATATTCTATTGCCTCATCGATATATTTTTGCGATGAAACACACACCGGGCAACCCGGTCCGGATAAAATCTCGATATTCTCGGGAATAAGACTTCCTATTCCATAGCGGAAAAAACTCTGCGTATGCGTGCCGCAGACTTCCATAAAAATAATTTTTCTGTCTTTCGGCGTAATTTTATGAATCTTCCGGGAAAGATTTTTGATTAAGGCTTTATTGCGGAATTCATCGATATATTTCATTTGAATAATTTCAGGGTTTTTCTGGCTTCTTTCTCGTCGAGCTTCTGTATGCCGAAACCGGCATGCACAATAATATAATCGCCTATTTTTAAATTCGGGATAAGCTGAACATTCACTCTGCGTTTCACCGAAGCTATCGACACCAGCGCCATATCTTGTCTGATTTCTTCAACCTTCATAGGAACCGCTAAACACATATTTTATTTACCTTCTTTGGGAAAACCGCACATTGGCGACTATTGCCTGGCCAATGCTTATACCCGCATCATTAATCGGAATTTTATTATGAGTAAAAACTTTAAATTTCTCCAGCTGCAATTTTTCTTGCGCCAGCTCAGATACAATTCGATTCTGGAATACTCCGCCGCTAAGAACGGCTTTATTTATCCGGGTTTTTCTTCGTAAAACGAGGCATACCTCTGTTATTATTTTAGCGATCGTACAATGAAATTTAAATGCGATTTTATCACAAGAAACTTTTTTGTTTAAATCCCTGGTGATTTGCCTAAACATTAAGCTGGGATCAATAATCAGACAAGCATTTTCTTTTATTTTGAAGCCGTATGAACTAAACCCTGAATCTATGGCAGAAAATGCCATTTCTTCCAATTCTATTGCCGCTTGGGCTTCGAATTCAACTTTTTGCCTTTTTGTGATTAGGCTGGCGACGGCATCAAACAATCTTCCCGTGCTGGAAGTTAAAGGAGAATTGATATTGTTATCTAACATCTGTTTGATAATTCTTAATTTCGTCTTATTTATTTTTTTGCTAAAACCAAAATTAGATTTCAAAACTTTATCTTTAAAAATACTATTTAGCCAGCTAAGGCTCATGCGCCAAGGCTCTAATATTGCTTGTTTTCCTCCGGGCATTGGGATATATCTTAAATGCGCCGCGCGACGAAAATTATTAAAATCCGCGATAAGAAATTCGCCTCCCCAGATATTCCCGTCTAAGCCAAAACCCGTTCCGTCAAAAGCAACGCCGATGACTTTATCCTTTATGTTATTATATAACATACAAGATGCGATATGGGCGTGGTGGTGTTGCACGGCAATAGTTCTCTCAATTCTGTTTTTCTTGGCAAAATCTAGGGCAAACTTAGTGGATAAATATTCCGGATGCAAATCATAAGCGATGATTTTTGGCTTTATTTTTAAAGTTTTTAGTAAACAATTAAGCTTTTTTTCGAATTTTATAAAATTAGCGAATTCCTCCAGATTACCGTTGTCTTTACTCACATAAATTCGGCCTTGTATTGCTAAACAAAAAGTATTTTTTAGCTCTGCGCCGAATGCTAAAATTGTATCTTTAAAATTAAGCGGGGATTTGATGATTGTTACGATATCTTTCAGGCTTTTAGACACGGTTTAATTCCTGGTTATTAAATAAGACGGCTCTAACCTGGCCGGCCGATAGGAAATTTTGACTTTTTTTAAGTTGTCTAATCCGGAGTCATCCATAATGTTTACCCAATGCAAACCATTAAGCTCCTTAGCAAATTCCCTGAAGATAAATTGCGACAGACCCTTAATTTTTAAATCCGTGATTTCAAACAGAACGCAAAAGGTATTGTTATTGAGTTTAAAACCCAGGCTATAAGCCTTGATTTTATCATCGATTTTTATGATTTTACCGACGAGCCCTAAATTCTTATAATGTGTCAAGGCTAATAAATTTGTAGAATAATTATCTTGCAGCATTTTTTGATATACGGAATCTTTATATTTGAGCTTACGCTGCCTTAACCAATTTTTATATAATTGGAGGCATTCTTTTTTATATTTTGAATTGTAATTTAGATACCTAAAATCATAATTTTTGAGAAAATAATTATAGGCAGAACGTTTGCTTTTATATTTATTTCCCGAAAGCGAAATTAAGTCTTTTTTTAAGTAAAGATATTCATCGGATTTAAATTTACAATTTAATCTTAATGGTTTATAAAATTCTAGATCCTCTTTTTCCACGTTTTCTATCCGAGAAACGTCTTTATTGTAATTCAATCTATCCATTACGGAGAAACAATCATTTATAACATTGCCGTCGAGCTTATTGCCAAGCGGGGGAAGATACATAAAGCAACCGATTGAATCCTGCATAAATATACAAAGAGCGCCGTCAATCACTTGCCAAAATATCTTAAAAATATCTTTCCAGATAAAAATATTGGCAAAAGAAAAAGTGGATAAATTATGCTTTTTAAGATTTAGGTATTTTTCAAATATGGGTTTATCTTTAAGCTCTAAGATTTTCATAAAAAATCCAATTCTTCCAAGAAAACGACGTCAGTTTTATAATCCGCTATTAATTGCGGATTGTTTTTGATCATGTCTTTGATATCTTTTTGTTTGAAAAAACTCAACAAATAACTGATGAATTCCTTAAATTCGGGTGAATTGTGTTTATCTTTTAAAAATGGGCATTTTAGATCAAAGCCCAGAAATATCTTGCCGTCTTTTTTCGCCAATAAAAAAGGATAAAGCTGACAGTCAAACGGCCGGGCGTGATAAATCTTGCAGTTATTCTTCCTGGATTCAAAATTAGGGCAAATAAATACGCCTTTGTAAGATTGCAGCCTAAATTTATTTTCTTTTACAGAAGAAGGCTGGGTTTTTGATAATTCTAAAATATCTTTATCCGTAAGCGCCGGAGACCAGATAGAGTTTTCTTCGGAAAATCTACAGCAGCCATCGCATGAAAGACAGATTCTAGAAGAGACAAACTGTTTTAAATTAAATTCCATGATATTTAATTACGTTCCGATAAATTGCAAAAGGACTTTTCTTTTGCGCGGCCGATTATCAAAATCGATAAAAATTATCTGCTGCCAAGTCCCTAAATAAAGTTGCCCTTCTACGAAAGAAAGCGTTAAGTTCGGGCCGACAATTGATGAGCGCAGATGAGAATGGGCATTACCGTCTTGCCAGGTGCCGTCGTGGCTATATCCTTTATGCTTGGGGATAAGATTTTCGAAAGTATTTTTTAAATCCTGGATTAATCCCGGTTCGTATTCGCAGGTGGTAACCGCACAGGTCGAGCCCAAAACAGAAATATTTACTATACCGTCTTTAAACTTAGCCTGAGTTAATTTGGCTGTTACTTCGCCGGTGATATCCAAAATATCGGTATTTCCTTTTGTAGAAAAAGTCAAATAATCGCTAATAATTTTCATGATAAATTTTATTGATTGTGAAATTAGGATTTAAGGATATTGGGATTCTTCTCCAGGGCATTAAGAAGCGCCTCTGCTACAGTAGGATCAAATTGTGTTCCGCTACATCTATGCAATTCCTCAATTGCCTTTTCTAAGCCCAGCGCTTTTCGGTATGGCCTATCAGAAACCATAGTGTCAAAGGCATCCGAAACGGCCAAAATTTTTGCTCCCAATTCAATATTATATCCGGGAAGCCTGTCGGGATAACCTGTGCCATCGATTTTTTCATGATGATGCCTGATAAGTTTCGCCGGTTCCTTTAAAAACGGCAGGGCTTTTAAAATTTCCTCGCCTTTAGCCGGATGGGTTTTAATCTGGGCATATTCGTCGTCGGTAAGCTTTTCCGGCTTAGTTAAAATCTCATCCCTGATACCAATTTTACCGATATCGTGCAATAATCCGCCTATTCTTATGTTTTCTACCTCGGCGTCTGAGAGTTTCATTTCTTTTGCGATAGCCACGGAGAATTTTGTGACATTAGAAGAATGCCTGTAGGTGTAAGGGTCTTTGGCGTCTAATGCCTCTGCCAGGGCCGTAACTGTCTGCAAATATCCTTCTTGGATTTCCTGATAAAAATAGGCGTTTTGGATGGCGATTGCGGTCTGGATCGCCATGCTCTGAAGCACTCTTGTATCATCTTCATTAAAAAAATCTCCGGTTTTTTTGTTGTTGATATTGATAACGCCTTCGACTTTTCCTTTAATAGTTATAGGCATGCTCAAGATAGCGCCGTGATAATATTTTTCTTTATTATGTACCTTAAACCAACCGTCGGTATCGATATCGCGGATAAGCAGGAATTCATTGGTTTCCATAACTTTGCCCGAAAGGCTTTCTCCTTTTTTTATTCGCGTTGATTCTGCGAGGTCCTGCGGGATGCCTATGGCGTATTTAACTGTCAGTTCTTTATTATCTTCATCAGAAAGAAGCAGCGCGCACTTATCTACAGAAAAAATATTGATGAGATTTTCCACCACGCATTTAGCGATATCATCAATTTTGAATAAAACCGAGATTTCCTGGTCGAATTTTAACAATAGATTCAATTCGTTTTCGTAAAGAATCTTTTTCTCAAGCACCGACGGCGGCAATTTATATTGCGGCTCTTTTATCGCAGGGATTTTATCCAAAATCGGCGTGATAATCTTGGGGCTTTTTAGATCCCGTTGTCTCTCTTTTATTTTTCTTACCACAACAAATCTGGCGAGATTAAGCCCTAATAAAATCCCAAAAAATAATATTATAAGATAGACATTTACCATCATTTGATTAAACTTCCGATTTTAACTTCTTTGTCCGGAATCAAAATTGATATGCCTTTGTCGTCGGAGGCGGCCAAAAGCATGGCCTGGCTCTGGACGCCGCGGATAGTTACCGGCTCCAAATTATCCACCACAACAATCTGACGATTGATTAACTGCTCGGGCTGGTAATTATTCTTTATCCCGGCGACGATAGTTTTTTCGCTTCCTCCAGCGTCAATTTTCATGACATAAAGCTTGTCGGCATTAGGGTGGTTATTAACTTCTTTAATTTTGGCGATTTTTATTTCTAATTTTTTAAACTCATTGAACGTGACCATATTTTCCTCCATTTTGGATAATTATAGCATAATATCTTTTATTGCTCAATAAAAGACAAATGGGCCGCTAACTGTCGTTAGCGGCCCATTTTAAAGAAATTATTCAGAATTAATTTACGCTAGGCTTTCTTATCGGCGATATCTCCCGCGATAGGCAACTTGAATTTTTCGCCCTGATAGGCCTTCACCATCAAAACAATCCAAAACACCAGACTGAAAAGCCACAACAATATGCCGATGAGGCGAAAAAGCGGGAAAAAGAAATACAGCCGAGTAAATAAAAATATCGCGGAAAGAACCGAAAGTATTATCCAGACAGCCGTGAGCGCACCAAACAAAACAATCGACTGCAATGCGTGAAAACGCACAAACTTATTGTCTTTTTCGATAAGTAAAAAGATTAAACCTGTAATCCATCCGGCCACGTAACTTAACAGCGCCGCGACATTTGCCTCAATGCCAGTCGAGGTCTTACCTAAATCCTTGGCCATATCTACCTCCTTTTTAATTTTTCTTAGGTTTTTCTCCCACCCTGAACGTCTTAGTTGATTTATCCTTCAGGGCTAATTCCTCGTTCTCTATCTCAACCGATAACGTATAACTTCCGTCCTCGGGCTCTCCTGTTAAATCCCATTTAAATGAGTTTAAGCCTTTTTTTAATTGTTCTATGCCCTCGCTAAATTCCTGGCTCTCTTGTCCTTTCTTTAACCCTAGGTTGACAGAAAATGCGTCCTCAAAATCTTGGGAAGCATCGACCTCAACTAAAACCATTAAAGGAAGACCCGAAGGTACAATTCCTTTTTCTTCTGCCTCCAGGGTTATCTTTTTAATATCAATTTTGGGTTTCGGCTGCTTTGGCGAAGATTGCCCTGCTGTTGTTTGAGACGTACTGGCGGTTTGAGTCGCACTAGTGGTTTGTGCTGCCTGCGCAGTTTGTGTTTGTTGTGATTGTGTTTGCCCAGCTGCGGAAGTCTGTCCGCTTTGTTGTGTCTGCGTTGTGCTGCCAGTCTGCGTGGATTGCTGCGACTGCCCGGTGAGCGACATCGGCGGCAATGAAATAATTGCCGCAAGCGCGAGATCCCCCGTACCCAAAGAAGGAAGCGCAGTAAGCTTAACCTGTTTTTCTGTCGAGGAAGTATAATTGGTAAGAGTATAAGTAGTTGTATTGATATCGGTAATCAAAACCGGTGGTTTTGTACCAATGGTAATTTTATATTTCCCGAAATTCTCGGGATAAGGATACTTATTCCAGCTAAACGTAACCCCAGATGAAGTCTGCGAAGCAATTTTAAAATCCCAGAGGCTTTCACCAAAAAGCTGAAATTCTTGGATTTCGCCTTCGCCTTCATTATTCCATTTATCTTTAGTCTTGACCTTTATTCGGTAATTCCCCGGCTTTAAAGAACCCTGGATGAGCGCTGAATGATCGGAAATTCCGCTGCCCGCCGAAGACATGCCCGCCTTGTAAGTCGTTTTCTTAATCTGGCCCATCGGGTCCTGATATTCAACACAGCCCTTGCCTTTTTCATCGTCGAGCTTAAAATCGACTTTGATCTTGGTCTTTCCGACCTGGGTTATCTTTATCTGTGAGGCTACCGGCGCTTTCCTATCCGCCGGACAAATAATGGTAATATTACTAGTGGAAGCGCTGGTAAGAATCGCGGAATCCTGAATTGGTAAAATATTAGAGGTTGTAGTCGCGGGGGGCGTAACATCAATCGTAAATGTATGTTCATTATCGTCATTAAAAGTTCCCGATGTGGTTGCCTGCCCTTTTAAATCGCTGGTAAGTTGAGCGATAGTTGCATTGCCTTCTTTGACTAAAAGCGCGGCATTCTTAAGCGCTTTATTAGTCGGGTCTTTGACCGTGATATTTAAAGTATATTTACGCGGAAGCATTGTTACTACAACCGGGGTTGCGATAAATCGTCCGCAGGAATTAACCGTTGCGGCAGCCGTTGTTGTCTTGTATCCATCCTTAGTTACGGTAAAAGTGTAAGAACCAGGATTAAATCCCGAGGTGAACGCCCAATAACCGTATGACGTGGTTGTCGTGCTAACATTGGCTCCGGCGGAGTTTTTACCTGAGACCGTTGCCCCGGAAATCCATTGATTCGGACCGGATACAATTACGCCGCTTCTGGGATTAAATTTGTTTACATCAATCACTACTTCCCCTAAGGAACCTTGGGCAGTAGCCGGAACCGCCAATTCTTTAGAAGCAACTTCATAACAGGAATTCATTTGCGTGCTAAAGTAATAAGTTGTTCCCGGATCAAGAATAATTTCATTACTGACGCCGGTTGTGCCGGTGCTTACCGATAAGCCAAAATCCAAATCAGTATTTTTCGTCAAAACCACCTGCATGTCAGGGATAGAAATGTTACCCTCGGAAGGCGAACGCACCCGCACCTTTACCGACGGAGGAGGCGGTGTCGGCAAGGTAGTGATACTACCCATAAATCCAACCTTATCCTCGGCATTATTAGTCTCATCATTGTTAACAAAAGTCCATGAACGCATATTATAATAATATTTGGTGTTGCCCTCTAAACCCGCCAGCCTTATTGAATGGCTAGTTTCAAATTGACGCGGGCCTTCTCTGGTTACCCAGCCTTGAGTTACGACATCGCCGACTTTTTTCACTGCCATAACATAATTGAGCGACAGATCCGGCGAAGGAGAAAACATCACCTCTGTAGAAGCCAACTGATTAGTATTCCAGAAGAAATCGATATAGCCCGGGCCCGCTACCGCATTGGGATTACTCATAGTGAGCGTGTTACAAGTCAGGTCCTCTACGCGCACGGGACAAGCATTCGCTGCTTTGGTAGTAGCAGTAGTTTCTCCGCCGGGAATAACCTGGCCGGCCTGGTCAACGCAATCTACTGTAAAACGATAAGTTTTGCCTGCTTGAAGGTTAGGTACAATAACATTATGCGCAGTCTTAAATGCGCCTTCAATGACTGTGGCTATCTGCGCGTTACCGTCAAAGGCTTTGACTGTTCCTTTTAGCGGCACTGAAGGACTTGCCCAATTTACGGAAACTGAAGTGCATCCCGGGTTACTACGCAGGCTCTGCACCACCGCATCAGAAGGCAGAATAGGTATTTCAATTTTAAAAGGGTCATTAGCAACATTTTTTTCCGCCGTAGTATAAGTGACGACCTTTTCCACATTGTCTAAATCCACCGGCACGACCGAAACCTGCACGCGCGCCGTCAAACCTTGTATAAGCCTAAATTCATAGGCAATGTCTTCGACCTTAATAGTCAAGTTATCTCCGGGATTAATAAACGGCGTAATATCGCGGAAGGTAATTGTCTGTTGCTGGCCCGGCTGGGTAAAATACAAAGTATAAAGTCCGCTTCCTTTTCCTCCGGGGATAAACACTCTGACATTAACGCGCAGGCTGACTCCTTCCAATTTAAAATAGGGATCGCCTTTTAATGTTAACGACGGCGCATCATAAATAACGCTTAAAGCCTTTTCAATATAATCCTGCAATATCTCAATTGCTCTGGAATCCGAACAGACATTTATAACTTTAATCGCCCGCACTGCATTGGTCCTGACGCTTTCGGGAATTTTCCCGAAGACTTTCGGAGCCAGGTCTTCTATTTTGGCCTCTGATAATTCAAAACTGATAATATCTCTTTCGTTATGATAGGCTTCGGTCTTACCTAAGGGAAGCCCGTCGGTGGTTGAGGTATTTACGCCGATATTGCTGACTGCGCTGGCAATTGTGTCGCCGACCTTTGGCACTTTCGCCACTATTTCCCAGAAATCCAAAGGTAAATCA
>Ga0194125_10012052_pt1 | contig 11466 bp, 9 predicted proteins | sample TA2KigC250mmetaG_FD_148626 | JGI IMG/M metagenome (GOLD analysis project Ga0194125, IMG submission 148626) | Freshwater microbial communities from Lake Tanganyika, Tanzania - TA2015034 Kigoma Deep Cast 250m | ecosystem: Environmental > Aquatic > Freshwater > Lake | place: Tanzania: Lake... | reverse complement strand
CCGGGGGGGCGCCCCGGCGGCGCGGCAGGTTTTGCCGCCGGCGCGGCGGGCTTCGCCGCGGGCGCGGGCTTCAGGTCGGGCATGAACGGGACGGTCGTCCCCGGGGGAACCTTGCCCGGCTCGGTGCGCTCGGCCGTCAGGATAATCGTCTCGGACCACGTGTCGGGCCCGCGCCGGTCGTGGAAAAATGCGCCGCCGAGGCCGAGTGCTGTGGGTGCCATGCTTTCGCGCCCGTGCGAAAGCATGGCCGGCGCGCGGCCGCCGATGACTAGCAGCCGCCCGGGCGCCAGGCGCACCTCGGCCGCCAGGTCGGCGAGCGGAAGCGTCGCCCGCACCATCTTCTGCGTCAGGCTGGGGCCGACCTGCACCCAGCGCATCTCCTCCGGCCCGTATGCCACTTCCGGCACGAGAGCCAGGCGCACAGCCGCCGGGTCGTCCGGGTCGCTGCGGCAGACGCAGCGGAACTGGGCGAGGGCCTTGTCGAAGCGTCGCCCTATGAGCCGGCCGGAGGCGTCGGTCCAGAGGATGTCGAGCGCATCGCGCTCCCCCCCCGCCGGGATGGCGAAGTCGAAGTTCTCCCGCGCGTAGAGGAACTTCACCTGCGCTGAGCGGTCCGGCGTCTGCGTCGCCAGTTCGTTCATGCGGTCGGCCGCCAGGCGGGCCCCGTCCCCCAGGCGCAGGTCGTTGACTTCCCACAGCGCCCGTTTCTCGTGCGGCATGTTGGTGGTGCCCAGGAGGCGCCAGATGTCTTCGACGGGCGCGTCGGGCCTCATGCGGTGCGACAGGACCACCAGGCGGATGTGGAACATCGGCGCCGCGGCCGCCGCATCGCCGCTCGCCAGGGGACGCAGCCGCACGGGCTGCGGCGTTTGCGGTTGCTGACACCCTCCGGCCGGCGCCAACGCGGCGGCCAAGGCAAGAACAAGGGCGATGACCCGTGCGCGACGCATCGGCCGCAGTATAGCGCCGCCATGCGGCGAAGTCAACCGGGGGCGGCCTCGGCTAGACGTATGCGGCGGCCCAGGCTACAGCAGCACTCTTGCCAGCGTGACGACGCCCAGAACAAGGGTGAGGACGCCGATGCCCACCCTCAGCCGCCGCGCAGGGACGGCCTTGACGGAGAACACCGCCAGCGGCACGGAGCACATGGCCCCGGCCACCAGAGGCAGGGCCAGGCGCGCGTCGATACCCGTCGTCACGGCGTACGTGATGACGCCCACGATGCAGGTGACGCCCTCGGCCAGGGAGGTGATGCCGACGGCACTCGGCGCCTCCAGGCCGGAGACCAACTGCCCGCCGACCACCACGGGGCCGTATCCGCCGCCGCTGGTGGCCTTGTTGAACGCGGCGATGATGCCCAGGCCCGCGATCTTGCCCCACGAGAAACCGAAAGTGCGGTTCAGCGTCGCCAGCGTGACCACGCCGACCACCACGACGATGACGCCGATAAAGCCTTTCAGTGCCGCCGCCGATACCTGCGTGGCCACCATGGCGGCCGGCCAAGCCCCGACCACGCTGCATGCGATGAGCAGCAGGGCGACGTGCAGGTGGCGGCTGCCGCGGCGGAAACTCACGTTCCCCGCCCCGTGGTGCAGCAGGCCCGAAGTGATGCCCGTCAGGAGTTCCGAAAGGAGCACGGCCGGGACCACCTGGAGCGGCTCGTAGCCGAACAGCAGCAGGAGGGGCGTGAGCGTCGTGCCGTAACCCATGCCAAGGCTGGAGTCGATGAACTCGCACGCCAGCGCCGCGGCGGCGGTGGCCAGGACCGCCCACGTAAGGAAGGACGAGAGTGTGGCGGAGAGTTCCGCGACGACGGCCGGGCCTGCGGCCTGGACCAGCAGCACGCCCAGGGCGGCGACCAAGACGACCGCCCAGACGAAATACATCTGGCGCAGGCGGCCGTTGCCGTTGCGCGTGCCTTCCGTGCGGGCCGGCGCCTCTGGCGCTGCTTGGACTTCTGTGCCGGTCAGGGATGCCATGGCTGCCTCCTTCCGGTCGCGGCCGCGCAGGCTGCACGGCCGCCTGCGGCAACACTCCAATTGGAGTGTTAAGGGGAATATAGCCGCGCCCTGGGGGGCTGTCAAGAGGAAATTCCGGAAAAAAAACGCCCTTGCCTGCGGGTTCCCGCGGGGCGGCCACCCGGCCCCGGTCCGGTCCGCGGACCGGGACGAGGCTCTTTTGGGAGTGTAAGGCGTGCAGCAGCACGAGGCCGGTACGAGGTGAGAAGTGCGAAATGAGAAGTCAAGAAGGCCGGCGGCAAGGGGCGCCTCGGAGTCGTGCCGTTCTTCACTTCTCACCTCATGGGATTACTTCACCTTCGGCCGCATCGGCAGGTCCGCGACCTTGTGGGTGAAGAAAAGGCGGGCGACCTTCTCGGCGTAGCCCTCGGTCAGAATCGACTCCTGCTGGCCCGGCTCCTCGGCCGTAACGTCGGGTTGCGTCTCGCCCGTCATCAGGCGCGCGGCCGACAGGACGGGCCAGACCTGCTGGCCCGTGTTGGGCGAAACCAGGCGCACTGCCGCCTCGGTGTAACCTTGATAAACGTTCGAGCCGGGGGCGTCTCGCAGGCGGAACTCCAGGACCTCCACGTGGAGCACCAGGTCAACGTTGAAGAACTTGCCGACCTGCGCAACAGACCACTGGTTGAACTTCGGTTCCGCCTGCCGCGCGGCATCGACGCTGTGGGCCGGGACGATCGGGCCGCACGCCTTGTGCTCCGCCAGGACCTTGCTGATGGCGTCGGCCAGGGCGGACTCAAGACGCGGAAACTCCGAGGCCGCGGCCGGGTCCTTGGTGTCCACCAGCACCAGGAGACTCTTGCCGTTCAGGTCGTACTCGGCATGGACGGTGTCCTCCGGCACCCACGGGCCGACCGTCTTGACAAGCAGCCAAGCGAAAGCCTGGCATCCTGCCGCGGCGGCTGCGGCGGCAAGGAGCATCGCGGCCCACAGGGCGAGGTTTCTTAGATAAAAAAGGCGGCGCGGGATCACGGGCGGCCTCCTTTGACCTCCACCTGGTACTCGTGGAACTTGTTGATCACCGCAACGGCGAAGGCCGCGTTCGTGTAATGGCGGATGACCCGCTCGGTCGTGCCGAGGACGCCTACCGGCCCTTCCGGCGGGTAAACGGTCTCCACGCTACTCTCGTACACGGGGTTGCGCTCGGCCTGCGTCTCCGCCACCTGGATGCGTGCCCGGACGCGCCCGCGGTAAAGGTTGGCCGAGCGGTCCTCCATCATCGTGTACCGCTCCAGTTCCACGTACAGGATGGTGTCGGCCTGGAAGGCCTTGGCGATGTCCACCAGCGACATGTTGGGCCACTCCAGGTTCGACTCCTGCCAGCGGACAACCTGGACGGGGTGCACGATGGTCTTGACGCGCGGCCGCAGGGACCGCAGGATTTCGTTCACCAGGTCGCTGCTGACCTCCAGCGGGGCGGTGGGGTCGTTGAACAGTATCTCTGTGCCGGCGTAGGTGACGATTACCAGCCGCTCGGCCTTGAGCGGATACTCGGCCTTGATGGTCTGCTTGGGGTGGCGCGGAGCGATGAACCAAGACAAGAGGTTCGCGGGCGGACACCCGCACGCCGCCAGGCCAAGCGCGGCGATGAGGCCCGCCAGCGCCTGTCGGCGCAGCGGGCTGAGATGGTTGCCAGGCTTCATAGGTCGTCGCTCCGCGCTCGGCGAGCCAAAAGACAAGGAGAATGTTGAATGCGAAATATTGAATATTCAATATTGAGTATTCAATATTTAATATTCTCCTCGTCTTTGCAGGGCCGGCGCGGCCCCGATGCGCCGCCGGGGTTCCACCTGCCGTTTCACGGACGCCGCGTCCGTGCTCGGCAAGCCGGGCGGCTAGACAATCGTCGCCCACTTGTACGCCCACGACGCAAGGCCCGCAAGGGCCAGGAATATGATTGCGGCCACGATGCGGTTGGCCGTCACGAGCGGCAGCCAACTGCGGCCTGCCGCCAGCGTCGCCGCCGTCAGGGCAAGCCCGCCTGCCGTGAGCACGAACACCAGCAGGCCGAAGGGCTGGTTTGCGAGCGCCTCGCCCAGCCGCCCGTGCGCCGCCAGGACAAACGAGGTTGTCACTCCGCACGTGGGGCAGGGGCGGCCGGTCACTACCAGCATGCCGCACGGCGGCAGGCCGAGAACGGTATGCGTGCCGGTTCCGGCGGGTGAGGGCGTAAGGAGCAGGCCGGCCGCGAGGGCTGCCGTCAGCGCGAGGGCCACGACGGCCTGAGCGACCTTCTCGGTGGGAGAGGCCCGTGGCCAGGGCCACCCGCGCAAGCGAGCGGCGGCCCGGCGAGAGCCTCCGGGTCGAACGACCAGCGGCCCCTGGCCGGTCGCGCCCCCCAGATTCGCCTGTTCAAGCGTGTCGGCCACGGCGAACACACTCCTGTTATGTCCACGGCAGCGGACAATCGTGCATCGCGGGGGACAATCCTACCGGGCGCCGGCCGTGGGGTCAACGGCGAAGCCGGGCCGACGATGGGTCGTGCCGTGGGGCCTGCACACCTCCCAAGGGTTGCCTTCACCGATTGCGCCGGAGTGTGAGCGTGTTGGGCCTGGCGGTCACCTTCATGCCGTCAGAAAAACTGAGCACGAGCGGAGCCGACTGGTAGTTGTAAACCGCGTAGGTCTTCACGCCGCTCTTGTTGAAGACGCTGTAGACGGGGTAATCGGCCGTCACGCCAGCGTCGTTGAGGCCCAGGTTGTTAAGCGTGTAAATCCAGTGATACATAAACGCGTGGGTGTTGCCGCTCTCGAGTTTGCAGTTCGGGCTGGCGTCGATGTACGCTACGGCGGCGGCGGGGTCGTGCAGGGCGTAGAACATCACGACGAGGTCGCCCCAGCCGGTGCCGCAGTCGCTGCCGCCCTTGCGTCTCTGGACGTGCAGAGAGTGGTTCTTCCTTACGTAGTCGGGAAATCGGCCCAAGTAGATGGATGCCGGCGTGAAAGGCAGCCAGTTGATTCCGTGGATGCAGTCAATGTCGCCGGAGAACCATGTGCCGAAGGCCCCCTTGCCGCCCCAGACCATGCCTAGCGCCGCGTGGGGGAAGTCCTTGGGGAAGTTCGTCCCCGACACGTCGAACCAGTACTCCTCTACGGCCGTCCGCTCGGTGTTGAAGAGGAACAGCCCCGCGTCGCGGATCGCGGCGTCGCCCGCGGCCTCGCCCCAGAGGATCATGCCGTACCAGGCGTTCATTGACTCGCTTGAGGACTCCTGGTTGTTGCCGTCAGCGAAGTTGGCGTCGCCCGAGGCCCAGGAGTGGCCGGCATACTTGTCGAAGCATCGCAGGTAGGGGAAAAGTCTGTCGTTCCGGTCGGGGGAGGCGATGTCGCGGATGAGCATCCTGACCATCGGTCCCCACTTGGCGGCCCAGGCCAGGTCGAGTCGCGCCACCTCGGCTGCGGCGCGGATGAAGTAGCCGTAGTGGAAATGGTGGTCGTTGAGCGGCATGTCGCTGCCGTAGGCCGGCCGGCTGCCGATCAGCGAACCCCACCGCTCATCGTAGTAAAAGACCGGCTGCTCTTTGCCGGGAGCCGCCGTGAACCAGTTCTCCAGCCGCCGCTTCAGTTCGTCGGCGAACACTTTCTGAAGTTCCGGCGCTGCGGCCGCCTCGGCCACCCCGCTCAATGTGGCCAGGCGCCCCACGTGCTTGCCCTCCCAGTAGGTATCGCCGAATCCCGCCGGCTTCTTTTCGGCCTCGGCCTTCAGGTAGCCGAGCATGCGCTGGCGGTCCTGGACGCCCCTGTCGGGCAGCAGCGGCAGGACGCCCTGGATGGGGACCTCGGTCGTGAACTGGTCGCCCAGGCCGGCCTTCATCATGCCGCGAACCGACCCGTAGATCATGTCGGTCAGGCGGGTCGTGGCGTACTTCCACTGGTGCGGATACAGCGCGAAGAGGGTCGCCGGCTCCCGTCCCTCATGCGGCTTGACCGTGAAGCGGTACGTGCATTGGAGCCTGCCGCCGTCGGTCTTGTAGGCCAATTGCGTGTCCACGACGTGGTTGTAGGCGTACTTCCTGAACAGGGCCAGCGTAGCGGGCTTGTCGTCGGGCAACAGGGCGACGGAGAAATACGGCCTGCCGTTGGCGTTGTTGGTGAACGTCGTGCCGTCCAGCCCGCTCCAGGCCGAGCCGGTCGCGCCGAAGAGGCCGTAATGATGCCCGCCCGACGTGATGCCCAGGACGGCATCCCTGCCGGACCCCGAGAACACGCGGGGGGCCTTGGCGAAAGTCACCGTGGGGTTGCCGCCGCCGTAGAGGCAGTAAACGAACGGCGATCCGTGGCCGATGCTCACGCGCATCGACGCCTGTCCGGACGTGAACGCCGCCGTCACGAACCAATCCGAGCAGCCGTCACAGTCAGCCTGGGGAAACCTCGGCGCCGCAGAGTGCCCCAGCCGCAGATCGCCGTCCTTGCTTATCCCGCCGCCGAAGATTCCGCTCGCGCTGCCGCGGACGTCGGCACCAGGGTAGCCGACCGTGAAGCCGCTCTCGACGCATCGGCCCACCAGCGGATGCGCAAACAGCGGCTGCGAGTACGGTTGCCAGACCAGCGAACTCCACCACTGTCCGGTAAGGACCGGACCGGCGTAGTTTCTCGTCCGGTAGATCATGTCTGGCAGCGGCTTGCACGGCTTGGGCGCTGCCGTCAGGTATCCGCCCGCTCCGATGCGGACAACGCCGCCGGCGTCCGCACCCTCTGCCGCGCGGGCGGCGATTATAAGAGCGGCTGCGGTGCAGCAGAGCCGCAGCCGCATCGGGACGCCTCGAAGTGGCAAGGGTTTCATGCCTGTGATCCTAACAGTTCATCGTGCGGCAACAAGCGCCTTGTGTCGGCGAGAGGCCCGCTGCCCGATTTTCTTGACAGTCTGGGGGGCGGCCAGTAGAGTGCGCCGCGTTGGGCGGAAGGCCGCCCTCGGCATTACCCTCTTGAAGGAGCAGGTCATGGAGGCGTTCGAGAGGCTGAAGGCCCTTGTGGCCCAGGCGGAAGCAGACGTCGCAAAGGTCGATGCCGGCAACAGGGCCGCGGGCACCCGCGTCCGCAAGGCCATGCAGGACATCAAGGCCGCCGCCCAGGAAGTCCGCGTAAAGGTGCTGGAGCAACGTTCGGCCATGCCGTGAGGCCGCGGCTCTTTCGCGCGGCGTCGAGCCGCCGCTGCAAAGCGGCGGTCATCGTCGAGAGGTGAGGATGCCCGCCCGCCCCGGCGGGCGGCTCGATGTGCCCGCGGCCGTGCCGCATCGAGCCGGCCGTGCCACACCGTGCGGCAAGGAACCCGAAGCATGGCGCCCCCGCTGCTGGTGGACCTCTCGAAACTCGACCTGGGGCGGGTCGTCATGACCATCGACGAGATCCGGCGGTACAACCCGCACCGCTACGAGATGGAGCAACTGACCGGGGTCATCCACCTCGACGCGGCCGCAGGGCAGATCGTGGCGTACAAGGACGTGCGGCCCGACGAGTTCTGGGTCCGCGGGCACATCCCCGGGCGGCCGCTGCTGCCGGGCGTGCTGATGATAGAGGCGGCGGCCCAGATGTCGAGCCTCTACTACAAGAAGGTGCAAGAGGACCCGCGGTTCCTGGGGTTCGGCGGCGTGGACGGGGTGAAGTTCCGCGGCCAGGTAGCGCCGGGCGACCGGCTCATCCTGCTGGGGCGGGCGGTTGAAATCCGCAGCCGCCGGGCGGTCTTCGATACCCAGGGCGTCGTGGCCGACCGCCTGGTCTTCGAGGCCCGCATCACGGGCATGCCTATTTAAGGCAGTGTGGAGTGCGGAGTGCGGAATGCGGAATGAAAACGGCGCTTCAAGCGGCAAGCGGCAGGGGGGAAGCCGCGAGCCGAAGGCGAGCGCGGGCGTTTGCTGAAAGGGCCGTGCGATGGGGATTCCGGGCCGAAAAATATTCAGCCACAAGCATAAGAAGCGCTGCGGGTTCCGCAAGCGGATGAAGACTCGCGGCGGTCGGGCGGTGCTCGCGCGCCGCCGCAGAATCGGCCGCCGACTGCCCAGCGCGAAGCGGTAGAGAAGAAGTCCCGTGCCGCGGCCCGCGATTTGAGTTGCTCGCCGTAAGGCGAGCGGGTGCGTTCGCGCGGCGTCGAGCCGCCGCTGTAAAGCGGCGGTCATCGTCGAGAGGCGAGGATGCTCGCCCGCCCCGGCGGGCGGCTCGATGCGCCAGCGGCGCGAAGGCCCACTACGCCCCGCCGCCAGCCAGGTATATCGTCTCGCCCGTGATGAACCCGTCCGTCTCCCCTGCCAGCCAGAGCACCGCGCTGGCGATGTCTTCGGGCGTCCCGAACTTGCCGACGGGGATTTCCCTGGCAAACTGCCGCATACGCGCCGGCTCCGTGTACTTCTCGTGGAAAGGCGTCAGCGTGACGCCCGGTGCGACGGCGTTGACGCGGATGCCGTCGGCGGCCACTTCCTTCGAGAGACCCTTGACGAACGTCACAAGGGCCCCCTTGGCTGTGGCGTAGGGCACGGCGCCGCCTCCGCCGCCGGAGCGTGCGGCAACACTTGAGTTGATGATTATATTCCCGCGCCTGGCCTTCATCATGTGGGGCAGGGCCGCCCGCACCGTGTAGAAGACGCTGTCCAGGTTCAGGGCGATGACCTGGTGCCACAGCCGATCGGGCACTTTGGCGATGGGGCACCGCTTTACCAGGCCGCCCGCGTTGGCGAAGAGGATGTCCAGGCGTCCGAACTGGCGGACGAACGCGCGGACCATGGCCGCCGCCTGGTCGGGGTCGCACACGTCGCACTCAAGCAAGGCCGCGCGGCGGCCGAGGCGGCGGACTTGGCGGGCGACCTTTTCGGCCGCGGCCTTCGACCGGCAGTAGTTGATGCCCACGTCGGCCCCGGCCTGGGCCATCAGCACGGCCGTGGCCGCGCCGATGCCGGTAGAGGCGCCCGTAATCAGAACGGTCCGGCCCTTAAGGTCGGTCATGCTTGGTCTCCGACATGCACCCCTGCGGCGGCTTTCCATGCTACCCTTGCGCGGCCGGGGGAGCAAATACGTATCGAGCGGGGGCGCCCCCCCGGCGTTCGAGCACGCGGGCCGAGATTCCATCCTTGCCTGCATTGCTGGACGACATGTGGCACGGCCGGCTTGCCCGGCCGTGTGAAGCACGTGCGGGCATCCCACGGCCGGCCGAGCCGGCCGTGCCACACGTGCCTGCGTCAGCGGCTCGATGCGCCTGCGGCCCGAAGGGCGCGAGGCATGCTCAGCGCGTGAGTTCTTCGGCCACCAGGCTGACGGTTTTTTCCACGGCGGCGGCCGCCTCGGCCGTAAGGTCGAGGCCCGCGTCGATGGTCTTGGGGACGATGCCGAAGATGACGACCTGCTGCGGCGGGTGGCCCAGGGCCTCGCCCATGGCGAGCGTCTCAAGAAGGCCCAGTTCGTGGAGCGACAGGTCGGCGGCCGGGCGGCCCGCCAGGTCGTCGGGGGTGAGCCGCAGGACGCTGCCCGGCGCCGCGTCAGCCTCCACGGCGTCGATGACGACGACCTTGCGTCGGCCGGCCAGGACGTCCAGAAGGTCGATGCCGGCCGTGCCGCCGTCCAGAAGTTCCACGTCTTCGGGCAGCGCCAGGCGGCCGTCTGCGGCCCGGGCGATCATCTCGCGGACGACGTGGACGCCTACGCCCTCATCCGCGAGCAGGATGTTGCCGATGCCGAGGACGAGGATGGATTTCATGGCGGTCTGCGGCCCGTCGCCCGTACGCATCGAGCCGCGGGTGTTCGAGCCGCGGCTGTAAAGCCGCGGGCATCTTCGTCAATCGGCGATACCCGCCGCTTTACAGCGGCGGCTCGCGCCCGCGCGAAGTTGCCGCGGCCACGGCGCCGCCGATGCCGGCGCCGTTGCCCATCTTCTTCAGGCGCGACTCGAAGCGTTCGCGGCACTGGTGCATGAATGCCTGGATGCGGATCATCTCGGTCGCCTGCCGGAGGCCGTCGTACGCCACCTTCAGCACCGGCATGTCGAAGTCTTTCTGGAACTTCGCGAGCAGGGCATTCACGATGGTGCCGGGCATGCAGTTGAACGGGTGCAAGTTCACCACGCCGTCGCAGCCTGCCTCGACGTACTCCACGCAGCGGCCCATCGAGAGGATGGGTTCGCCGCGGACGGACGGGTCCAGGTACGGCCGCGCACGGTCGATCACATGGTCGCTTGGCGGCTCATCGAAGAACTGCCGCACCGCGCCGCGGAACTCGTCAAGGATGCGGTACTTCTCGCGCCGCTGCACGAAGTCGGTGATCCACTCCACCACGAGGCGCCGGTACTGGCGGTCCATCTTGGAGTCGGTGATGCGGCTCCAGGCGATGTAGTTGACCCACTCCTCGAAGGGGGGCAGGATGGCCTCGCCGTCGAGGGCCTCTATCTTGCGGACCATGAAGTGGTTGGTGAACTGGTTGCAGCGGACGAAGACCTCGCCCACCAGGCCGATCTTCGGCCGCGGGCGGGAGCGGTCGGTCCGCACGGCGGCGAACTCCCGCCGTGCCTCCCGCGCAAGGGCGACCAGGCCGCCGCGAGCCTCAATTACTTCCTCGCACCGCCGCAGGTACTTTTCGTAAATCTGGTCGCACTCGCCCTTGTGCACTTCATACGGCCGCGTCTCGCGCAGGATCTTCTGGAGGCAATCGACAAACACGATGCCGGACCAGGCGAGTTTGCGGAAGTCCGCCCCCAGGTTGGCCACGTCGCCTTGAAAATCCTTGTCCTGGTCCAGGAGGACCATCGGCACGTCTTCCAGGCCCAGTTCGTCGAGCATGATGCGCTGGAACTTGTTGTACTGGCCGAAGCGGCATGGGCCGAACGCCGTCGGCATGAAGAACGCCGAGCGGTTCGGGTCGAACCCCGGCGAATGAATCTGCCGCAGGATGTCGCCCGTCGTGATGATGCACGGGTAACACTCCTTGCCGGAGGTGTACTTGCGGCCCCAGGCGATTGTTTCTTCGTCGCTCATGGGCATCTGGCGGGCATCCACGCCGCCCGCGCGCATCGCCGCGGCCATGGCGTACCCGTGGTCGTCCATGTACGGGATATAGACGGTGCGCTTGCCGAGGGTCTTGCGGCTGTAGTCCATCTTGGCCACGCGGAGGCGCTTTTCCACGCGCAGGTCGCGCCCGCGGACGGCCTTGAGGCTGTCGAGGTACGCCTCGCAGCGGGTGATGGCGCCCACGTCGGCCGAGTGCTCGTCCACCTCAAGCACCAGGCAGGGCTTGCCCTGGAGTTCCGCCCCCACGTACTTCATGATGAACGAGTCCGGCCCGCAGCCGAAGTTCGTTATATAGACCGGGTACAGCCGCCGGTCGTGGGCGATAATCCGTGCCGCGGCAAGGATTTTCTGGCCGTACTTCCAGTACATGTGCGGATGCTCTCTTGAGATGTCCACCTCGTCCAGCGGTAGCATGTCCATCGGGATGGCCAGGCACCCCAGGTCGCGCAGTTTTTCGGGGATGTT
>Ga0194125_10012051_pt1 | contig 11466 bp, 10 predicted proteins | sample TA2KigC250mmetaG_FD_148626 | JGI IMG/M metagenome (GOLD analysis project Ga0194125, IMG submission 148626) | Freshwater microbial communities from Lake Tanganyika, Tanzania - TA2015034 Kigoma Deep Cast 250m | ecosystem: Environmental > Aquatic > Freshwater > Lake | place: Tanzania: Lake... | reverse complement strand
GACTCAGCGTATAAGGCCGGATGGCTGAAAGCGTCGAGAGCCGGGAGGGAGTCCGAGGGGTCCATAGTACCGGTGAAGGCGTGCAAGACAACACGCTGGAGGGAAGGGGCCCTGCTTTGATCGAGCGGGCGGGGAGGTAAGCGCGAGGGCATGCCGGAAACGGACAACCACCCCATCGTAAAAGCGCGACAACTCGCTTGTCCGGCTATCGATGTGTGCCAAGTGCGCCTTGCACTGGCGGGAGTCGGCGAAGGAAGTGACAACCGGAGTGACGCCCCGGTGAAAGGCCGGTTCACTCCAGGCGCGGGGCGACATGCACGCCACATCAAGAAGATCATCGTTAAGCCGTATGCGGGAAAACCGCACGTACGGTTTGAAAGGGGGTTCATGGAGACGGGCCGGCGGTAACGCTGGTACCGCGCCATAGTCTACCAATGCCTGTCAGACAATCGCTCACGGAAGCCGGGCAGCGGCGGCCGCTGAGCCGGATTGGGCAGCGGCGCCAGGTCGTAATCCCCAAACCGGTTTTTGAGTCCCTGGGGCTTCAGGAGGGCGACTTTGTGGAGGTCAGCACCGACCGCCGGTTGATCATCCTCAAGCCCAAGAAGCTGGTAGACGCCGAGGATGTGCTGACGCCCGCCGAAGCCGCTAAGGTCAGAAAAGGCGAAGCCGAGCTCCGGCAGGGCCGCTCCAGGCCGTGGCGCGCTGTGAGAGATGCCCTGGCTCGTTGAGCTGTCCGATTCCGCGGAGCGCTCCCTGCGCCGTCTACCCCGCAACCTGAGGGAGCGCCTGATGGGCGCTCCGGACGAGATGGAGCACGACCCATTTCGGGGCGACGTGAGGCCGTTGCACGGCCCGGAGTGGAGAGGCCGCTACCGGAAGCGCGTCGGGCGGTACCGCATCATCTTCACGGCGGATCACCAGCGGCGCACCGTTGGCGTGTCGGCCATCCTCCCGCGCTCCGAGCAAACCTACCGATAGTGAGGCCCCTTCACAGCCCAAACAGCCGCTGGAAGAACTCGCGGGTGCGGTCGCGGATCTGGACCAGCTCGATGTCCAGGGGCTGATCGTGCAGGTGGTCCGGGGTCCAGCGGCGGACCAGCCCGGTGAGGGTTTCCATCTGCGCCTCGGACGCGGGCAGGCTGCCCTCGGCATGGCCTGTGGAGACCCGCAGGCCGTGATCGATGGCGCGATAGAGAGTGGCGGCGTCGCGCAGGAAGTCGGCGTCGGAGCGGTCCAGATGCCCCATCTGCTCGATCACGTTGATGCGCTCGGGGGTGTTGAGCACGGGGAAGAACATGCCGGCGCCCTTGAGCCGCAGGTACATCACCGCGAAGTCGATGTCATAGTAGCCGCCGTGCCCGGCCTTGAGCGGATCGGCGGCGCCCTGCTCCTTCTCCAGGCGCAGGCGCATCTGCGCCAGTTGCCCGCGGGAGCGGCCGCTCTGCCCGTAGCGGCGCCAGTCCACCTCCTGCAACTGGTTGAGGAACCTGGTGGCGCCCTTCAGGTCGCCGGCCACGGCGCGGCTCTTCATGTAGGTGATGCCTTCCCAGGCCTGGGCGGAGCGGCCGAAGTAGTCCCGCACGGCGCCCTCGGACTGCACCAGCGCGCCCTCGCGTCCGTTGGGCCGCAGGCGCGTGTCCACGGCGAACATCATGCCGTCGCCCGTATAGGCGCTCACCAGGGCGGTGATCCGCTCGGCCACGCGCGTCCAGAAGGCCTGCTCGCCGATGTCTTCGTCCGGAACCACGAACACCAGGTCGGCGTCGGAGGCCAGATCGAACTCGCGCACACCCAGCCGCCCCAGGGCGATCACCATCATCTGGGTCTTGGGCTGGTAATCGCGCCCCAGCAGCGGCTGGCTGGCGCGCACCTGCTCGACGGCCATGCCGTAGGCGGCAGCGATGACCATGTCGGCCAGGTCAGAGGTCCGCTCCAGCGTGCGGAACACGGAGCCTTCCTGGCAGATGCTCTCCGCCTGGATGCGGAACATCTCGCGGCGGAAGAACCGGCGCAACTCACCGGCCTCTTCGAAGGAGTCGGCCAGATCCCGGTAGTTGACGCCGGATCCCGGTGACTCGCGCGCGCGCCGCATCTCCGCCAGCAGGTCCGGCGCGCGGATCAACTGCTCGGAGAAGTAGGGGCTGTGCTCCAGCAAATCGAAAAGCTGGCCGGCCAGTACGGCGTCCTCGTCCAGCCACGCCATCCACTCGGACTGAGGCAGAATGCGCTCCAGCAAGTGCTCGAAATGCGCGCGGCCCCGCCGCAGATGGCTGCGCGCCAGCGCCGCCGCCAGCCGCGGGGCGCGCTGGTCCAGGAACCGGACCAGGTTGCTGACGCCCGGCTCGAGGAACGACGCCGGTTCGGGTTCGGTCGGCCCCTGCCCAGGCCGGTAGTAGATGGGTTGCTGAGCGTGGATCACACGCTGGTATATCTCCTCGACCGCCGCCAGGTGTGCCTGCAACCGGCTCTGGAGGGCCTCCCCCGAGGGCGTCTCGCCGATCTCCGTCTCCGGCAGCCTGCGCGCCAGGATGTCCAGCTCGTGGGGGTCGCTGGGCAGCGTGTGGCTCTGGCGGTCCTCCAGGATCTGGAGGCGGTGTTCGAGGTGCCGCAGGAACCGGTAGGCCGCCGTCAGACGCGCCAGCTCGGCGGCGGACAGCAGGTCCTTGTCGCGCAGGCGGGAGAGCGCCAGCAGCGTGCCCCCATGCCGCAGCCAAGGCTCGCGGCCCCCGTGCAGCCGCTGGAGACACTGCACCAGGAATTCGATGTCGCGAATGCCCCCGCGCGCCAGCTTCACGTTGAAACCCGTGGCGCGCCTGGCGGCCAGCTTCTCGGAGATGCGCTCGCGCGTGGCGGAGGCCGTTTCCACGACGGAGAAATCCGTGGTGGTCGAGTAGGTCAGCGGCTCGACGAACTCGAGCAGTTGCGCTCCCAGGGCGCGGTCTCCCGCCGAGACGCGCGCGCGGATGAGCATCTGTAGCTCCCAATCGCGCGCCCGTATGCGGTAGTAATCCCGGGCCGCTTCCAGTGAGATGCACACCTCCCCGAAGCGGCCCTCCGGGCGAAGCCGCAGGTCCACGCGGTAACACATCCCCTCGGCGGTGTAAGTGGAGAGCAACTCGGTCAGTTGGTTCGACAGCTTGCGAAAGAACTCCTTGTTGGTGATGCGTTCGGGGCCGTCCGTCTCCCCGCTGGCCGAGTAGAGGAACATGAGGTCGATGTCGGAGCTGTAGTTGAGGCCCATGCCGCCCAGCTTGCCCAGCGCGATCACGACGAAGCCGCAGGGGGCTTCCTCGGGGCCGGCCTCGGGACGCGGCTCCCCGTAACGCTCCACGAGCCGCTCCCGGGTGCGGCGGCAGGCCGCTTCCAGGATGGCGTCGGCCAGGTTCGACAACTCCTCGGTGATCTCAGCCAACTCCGCCAGGCCCAGCGCATCGCGGACCAAAACGCGCAAGAGGTTCTGCCGGCGGAAGAGCGCCAGCGACAGGTTCAGGGGCTGCTGGGGTTGCCCCGCCAGGAAGGTCTCCAGTTGCTCGGAGTACTCCTCGACGGAGCGGACGCTGGCGAGTTCGCCGGGCGCCAGGAGCCGGTCCACCCAGCCAGGATGGGCTACTACCGCCTCGGCCAGGAAGCGGCTCTGCGAGAAGACCACCACGAGAATCCGCAGCGCCTCCGGCGAGACGCTCAGGCGGGCGAAACCGTCGGGCTGGTCCTGGCGCAGCCGTTCCAGGAAGTGCAGCGCGATGTCGGGGTCGGCCGAGGCCGCCAGCAGCGCCCGCAGCCGCGACTGCGCCTCGTTGCTCAGCGCCTGGCTCAGCCGGGCGATGTTCTCCGCCGCGCGCGCGGGATCGCGGAACTCGGCGTTTTCCAGGAGCCGCTTCACCACCCCGATTATAGCCGGGCAAGCTAAAGCGTGCCCCACGGGGCAAAGTGAAGCTCGCCCTACGGCTGCGGCAGCGGCAGCGCGGGGTCGGGGCCAGCGCCCTTGGGCGTCTGGATGTACCTGAGGAGCTTGCGCTCCGGCACCGACACCACCGCGATGCGGTCCTGGTCCTGTATGCCGCCGTAAGCGAGTTTGCCATCCGGCGACATAGTGAGCGACAGGGACCGGCCGCCGATGGGCACGACCGCGGCCTGACGGCGCGCGGCCACGTCGGCGAAGCCCACCGCATGGTCTCCCTGAAGGTTGTAGACCAGCGTCCGGCCGTCCGGAGTGAGGGCCATTCGCCCGGGCTGCTTGCCCACGGGGATGACGCCGATGCGCTCCTGCCGCCCGGCGTCAATGATGGAGATGCTGTTGCCGTCCGAATTGGTGACGTAGATGAGACGGCCGTCAGCGGAGCGCACCCCGCCCTGCGGACGGGCGTCGCTGGGGATCAGCTTCACCTTCCCGCGATCGAGGTGTACCACGGCGACGGTGGAGCTGCCGGAGTTGCTGACATAGGCCCACTGAGCATCCGCCGACAGGACCACCATGTGCGGCATCTGGCCCTGGACGTCATAGCTGCGCAGCACTCGGCGCGCGGCGGGGTCCACCAGGAGCAGACCAGGCGGGTTCTCCACCGTCACCACCAGCCGGCCGGTCTCGGGGTCCACGTCCATCCCGTGCGGACGGCGGAAGCGCCCCAGCGAAATCTCGCCGGTCTTCACGCGCCGGGCCACGTCGAGAATCGAAATGGTGTTGCCGCCCTCGCCCGGATCGGTCATCCACAGGATGCCGTTGTCGGAGACGTAAAGCGAGCGCCGGTCGCGCGATAGCACGATTTCGTGCGGGTGGACGCTGACCGGCACGCCCGCCAGGCGCTGCCCGCCGGCGCTGTAGAAGCCCACCTGGCCGGCCATCTTCTCCACCACGGCGAGCGCCGCGGGACCGCTCCCTGACGGTCGCGGCTCGGAAGCCGATTCCGAGCCACGCGCGTCAGCAAGTGGTCCGGCCCCCGCCGCCAGCAGCAGCCCGCCGGCAAGGGTCAAGGTCAAGCTCATGCTCAGATATCGTAGTACAGCTCGAATTCGTACGGGTGCGGGCGCAGGCGCACGGCCTCGGCTTCGTTCTTGCGCTTATAAGCAACGAAGGCGTCCAGCAGCTCCTCGGTGAACACGTCGCCCTTGAGCAGGAAGGAGTGGTCCTCCTCCAGGCAGCTCAGGGCCTCATCCAGCGTGCCCGGCATGGAAGGAACGTTGCGCAGCTCCTCCGGCGAGAGGTCGTAGATGTCCTTGTCCAGCGGCTCGCCCGGGTCCACCTTGTTGAGCACCCCGTCCAGGCCCGCCATGAGCATGGCGGCGAAGGCCAGGTAAGGATTGGCGGAGGGGTCCGGGGGGCGGTACTCGACACGCTTGGCTTTGGGCGAGGCCGAGTACATGGGGATGCGGACCGCCGCGGAGCGGTTGCGCCGCGAGTACGCCAGATTGACCGGCGCTTCGTAGCCCGGCACCAGGCGCTTGTAGCTGTTGGTGGTCGGCGCGATGAGGGCCGACAGCGCCCGGGAGTGCTTCAGCAGCCCGCCGATGTACCACAGCGCCATCTGGCTGAGGCCGGCGTAACCGTCCCCGGCGAACAGCGCCTGGCCGCCCTTCCACAGGCTCTGGTGGCAGTGCATGCCGCTGCCGTTGTCGCCGAAGATGGGCTTGGGCATGAAGGTGACGGTCTTGCCGTACTGGTTGGCCACGTTGCGCACCACGTACTTGTACAGCATCATGCTGTCGGCCGACTTCAGCAGCGTGTTGTAGCGCAGGTCAATCTCGGCCTGGCCGCCGCTGGCCACCTCGTGGTGCTGGCACTCGACCTGCAAGCCGCAGCGCTGCATGGTGAGGGTCATGCGGCTGCGCAGGTCCTGGTAATGGTCGGTGGGCGGCACCGGGAAGTAGCCTTCCTTGTAGCGCGGCCGGTAGCCCAGGTTGTCCCGTTCGCGGCCGGTGTTCCAGCGGCCTTCCTCGGCGTCGATGTAGTAGAAGCCGGAGTGCTGGTTCTGGTCGAAGCGGATGTTGTCGAAGATGAAGAACTCGGCTTCGGCGCCGAAGTAGGCGGTGTCGGCGATGCCGGAGTTGTTCAGGTGCATCTCGGCCTTGCGGGCGATCCAGCGGGGGTCGCGCTCGTAGTGCTGGCGGGTGATGGGGTCGATGATGTCGCACACCATGACCAGCGTGGGGGTCTCGCCGAAGGGATCCATGAACGCGGTGGCCGGGTCCGGGATCAGCAGCATGTCGCTTTCCGAGATGGCCGCCCAGGCGCGGATGCTGGAACCGTCGAAACCGTAACCCTCCTCCAGCGCCTCTTCGCTGAGCTGGCCGATGGGGTAGGAGACGTGATGCCACAGTCCCGGGATGTCGCTGAAGCGCAGGTCGATCTGCTTGGCGTCGTTATTCTTGGCAAAGTCCAATAGCTCTTTGGGTCTCATCCATCCTCCCTTGATGAATACACTTCAGGCGGGAAAGCCGCAACGGAATTGTTACTAGAATAGCGAAAGGAGCGCGGGGCGTCAAGCGCCCCCGTCGAAGATGGAGCAGATCAGCCTGGCGCTGGAGCCGGAACGGCGCGTGTTCACGGTGCGCGAGTTGAACGCGGCGGTGCGCGCGCTGCTGGAGGCGGGGTTCCAGGACATCTGGGTGGCGGGGGAGATCTCCGGCACGCGCCTGGCCGCCAGCGGGCACTACTACTTCACGCTCAAGGAGCAGGACTCGGTGCTGCGCTGCGCCTGCTTCCGCAACAACGCCCGCTATCTCAAGTTCAAGCCGCAGGACGGCGTGGCGGTGCTGGCGCGCGGCCGCCTGGACGTGTACGAGGCCCGCGGCGAGTACCAGTTGCTGGTCGAGCACCTGGAGCCGCAGGGCTACGGCGCGCTCCAGTTGGCCTTCGAGCAGCTCAAGAAGAAGCTGGCCGCCGAGGGGTTGTTCGCCGCCGCGCGCAAGCGCCCGCTGCCGCGGCTGCCGCGCCGCATCGGGATCGTGACCTCGCCCACCGGCGCGGTGATCCGCGACTTACTGAACATCCTGGAGCGGCGCTTCCCCGGCCTGCACATCCGGCTCTACCCCGCGCTGGTGCAGGGCGAAGGCTCGATCGAGGAAGTCTGCGCCGGGCTGGACTACTTCAGCCGCTCGGGCTGGGCCGAAGTGGTCATCCTGGCGCGCGGCGGCGGCTCGCTCGAAGACCTGTGGACCTTCAACGAGGAAGCCGTGGCGCGCGCCATCGCCGCCTGCGGGGCGCCGGTGATCTCGGCGGTGGGCCACGAAACCGACTTCACTATCGCGGACTTCGTGGCCGACCTGCGCGCGCCCACTCCCTCGGCCGCGGCGGAGTTGGTGGTCCCCACGCGCGAGCAACTCCTGGAGCAGATCGCGGCTTGGCGCGACCGGCTGGAACAGCTCGTGCGGTACCGGCTGCTGCGCGCGGCGCGCGATCTGGACGAGCTGGGGATGGAGCGGGCGGCCTCCCTGGCGGCGCGCCGCGTGGGCCGAGCCTTTCAGCGGGTGGACGAGCTGGATGTGCGCCTGGCCAAGCTGGACCCGCGCTTGCGGCTGGCGGGAATGCGCGCGCGGCTGGACCAGGCGGCGACGGCGCTGGCGGCCTTTTTGACCCTCCGCCTGGGAATGGCCCGCACGGGCGTGGAGTCACTGACCGCGCAACTGGCGCAGTTGAGCCCGCTCGCCGTGCTCGAGCGCGGCTACGCCATCGTTGAGAACGAGCAGGGCCGCATCGTCAAGGACCCCGCCGCGGCCCCGGTGGACTCCGCCATCCGCGTCCGCCTGGCCCGCGGGCGGCTCAAGGCGCGGGTGACGGAAGCCACGCCCGGCGGATTGCCCGGCTCTCCGTTTGTGGCACACTGACTAGCAGCGCCCTATGCAGAGGATCACGATCGCGAAGCTGACCGAGGTGCTGGTGCAGGCCGCACACCCTAAGCGCATAATCCTCTTCGGGTCCGAGGCGCGCGGCGAGGCCTCCGGGGACAGCGACCTGGACGTGTTGGTGGTGGAAGAGAAGGTCTCCGACCGCATGGCAGAGATGGTGCGGCTGAACCGTCTGCTGCGGCCGCTGAAGATCGCGGTTGACCTGCTGGTGGTCAGCGAGGATAAGTTCCAGTACTGGCGCGACACGCCGGGCAACGTCTACTACGAAGCGGCCACCGAGGGGCAGGTGCTCTATGAAGCGCCGTGAGCCGGCGGTGCGCTTTTTGCGGAAGGCCGGGCAGGGAGATCGGGGCGCTCACTGATCTGCTGAAGGAGGCCGGTTATCCTCTGCCCGAAGAGCTCTAATCGTTGGACGCCCTGACCCCCTTCGGCGTGTTCTACCGCTACGAGGACTACGAAGCGGAGGGACCGCTCGACCGGACCCGGGCGCGCGAGATGCTGCGTTCGCTACGGGCCTGGATAGAGTCACGTCTGCGGGAGAGGACGCCAGACACGTAGGAGAGCGGCATGCCTGATCTACACTCCGGGCCGGCTGCGGCCGAACCCTACTCCAGCCGGTAGTTGGGGGCTTCCTTGGTGATGGAGGCATCGCCGGTACGGGGCTTCGTGCCGCGTCACCCGATGGACTGCTCCAGTTCGGTGGGCGAGGGCGGCCGTCGCGCGCCGTGGCGGACGTGGAAGACCCGAACTGCGCCTCGGTTGCGGCCGGTGAACCGGACCGAGAGGAACACCCTGTAAACGTGCTGGCGTCTCCCGAAATGGAGCACCCTCACCTCTTCACCGAGGTCCTCGGACTCCGGCGCCAGGGGGCAGCGAGCCGGCATCTCCTCCAGGGAGTTGACGGCGTCGATGATTCCCAGCAACCACTGGGCGGCTCGCTCCGGGCTGTCCTTGCGGATGAACTGGAACGCCGCCTCCAGGTCAGCCAAGGCCCGCGGAGCGATCTCAACGTGAAACGCCATGCCGCCGTCGGAGCTCCTCGAGAGCCGGGCGCGCGGGGCGCCCTTCCCCGCGGTTGAACTGAGCCATGGCCTGCTTGATCGCGGCCACGATGTCGGCTCGCTCGACTCGATCGAGCAATTGCTGGTAGCTCGCGGCGTCCTGGACTACCAGCTCGGCCCGCCCGTTAACGGTGAGCACGAGCGGGGCCCGGCGGCGCTTGAGCCGGCTCACATAGTGCTTCACGTTTCGCTGGAACTCGGTCACGGATCGGACTTCTCGGAGGTCAATCATGGTGAAAGCCTCTCGCCATTCTTAAAGCAGAGAATTACATGATAGCACCCGACCGCTCGCTCACGCTCGCGGCTCGGTTACGGGCTGGGCCGCGCCTGACTGAGCCGCGACCGTCAGGGAGCGGTCTTGGCGGTTTCTCGCTGTCGTTACCAGCCGCGGCCGCCCCTATTCCAGCCGGTAGTTGGGGGCTTCCTTGGTGATGATGACGTCGTGGACGTGGCTTTCGCGCAGGCCGGCCGAGGTGACGCGCAGGAAGCGGGCGCGCTGCTGCAACTCGGCGATGGTGGCGCAGCCGCAGTAGCCCATGCCGGCCCGCAGGCCGCCCACCAGTTGGTAGACCAGCTCGGCCAGCGGACCCTTCGAGGGCACCCGTCCCTCGATACCTTCCGGCACCAGCTTGGCGCCGTACTCCTGCCCGTAGCGGTCCGCGCTGCCGCCCATGGCCCCCAGCGATCCCATGCCGCGGTAGCTCTTGAAAGTGCGGCCCTGGTACAGGATGGTCTCGCCGGGGCTCTCGTCGGTGCCGGCCAGCAGGCTGCCGATCATGACGCAGTCGGCGCCCGCGGCGATGGCCTTGGTGACGTCGCCGGAGAACTTGACCCCGCCGTCGGCGATCAAGGGCACCCCGGCCTCGCGGGTGGCCCGGGCGCATTCCAGGATGGCCGAAATCTGAGGCACGCCCGCCCCGGACACCACCCGCGTGGTGCAGATCGAGCCCGGCCCCATGCCTACCTTGACTCCGTCCACGCCCGCCTCGATCAAGTCGCGCGCGCCCTCGTAAGTGGCCACATTGCCGGCGATCAGTTGCACCTCCGGGAGCGCCTTCTTCACCGCGCGGGCGGCCTCGATCACCCGCTCGGAGTGCCCGTGCGCGGTGTCGATGGCCAGCACGTCCACCTTGCGGGCCACCAGCTCGCGCGCGCGCTCGAGGAAATCGCCGCTGACGCCCACCGCCGCGCCCACGCGCAGGCGTCCCTGGGAGTCCTTGGCCGCGTTCGGGTACTTCAGTTTCTTCTGTATGTCCTTGACCGTGATGAGGCCCTTGAGCACGTACTGCTCATCCACCACCAGCAGCTTCTCGACGCGGTGCTGATGCAGGATCCTCTCGGCCTCCTCCAGGGTGGTGCCCACCGGAACGGTGATCAGGTTCTCCTTGGTCATCACGTTGGCGATGGGCTGGTCCAGGTTGGTCTCGAAGCGCAGATCGCGGTTGGTGAGGATGCCCACCAGCTTGCCGTGGCGCGTCACCGGCACGCCGGAGATGCGGTAGCGCTTCATCACCTCCAGGGCCTCGTGGATCCTCTGTTCCGGCTCCATGGTGACCGGGTCCACGATCATACCGGCCTCGGAGCGCTTGACCCGGTCCACCTCCTCGGCCTGCCGCTCCAGGGGCATGTTGCGGTGGACGATGCCGACGCCGCCTTCGCGCGCCAGGGCGATGGCCAGGTGTGATTCGGTCACCGTGTCCATGGCCGCGCTGACGATGGGGATGTGCAACGGGATTTCGCGCGTCAGCCGCGTGCGGGTATCGGTCTGCGACGGCACCACGCCGCTGCGCGCCGGGATCAGCAAGACGTCATCGAAGGTGAGCCCTTCCGGTAGGTTGTGGCCGACCATGATCTATCATACGTAGCAGCTCGAGCAGGGTGCAAGGCGGTGTGGATGGCAGCCCCAGCCCCCGCCGGGCAGCGTCCGGCTCGTAGTACCATAGTGTTTTAGTCCCAGAACGGGGTTCACTCACATGAGAAAGCTTTCCACGTGTGCGGTTGTACTGTGGGTTCTGACGGCGTGCGCCTGGGGCCAGGCCGACGCCAACAAGGGGCAAATCGTGGGCACGGTCTTCGACGCCAGGCAGGCCGTGATTCCCAACGCCGCGGTGAAGATCCGGAACCAGGACACCGGGTTCACGCGCGACCTGACCACCAACGAAGCGGGCCAGTACCGCGCGGTGCTGCTGGATCCGGGGCGCTACGAGATCGTGGCGCAGGCCGGCGGGTTCGCCGCTTCCACGGTGTCGGGCCTGGTGCTGAACGTGGGCTCCACGGTGAGCGCCGACATCACCCTCCAGGTGCAGGCCACTACCACGACGGTGGAAGTGGGCGAGACCCTGGTGAGCGTGGCGCCGGCGGCTTCACGGGTCATCGACAGCACCGCCATCCGGGACCTGCCCATCAACGGGCGCCGTTTCCAGGACTTCGCACTGGCCCTGCCCACGGTGCAGGTCGAGAGCAAGCGCAACCAGCTCTCCTTCGCCGGGCAGAAGGGCATTAACTCGAACGTGATGGTGGACGGCGCCGACTACAACCAACCCTTCTTCGGCGGCATCCGCGG
>Ga0194125_10012050_pt1 | contig 11467 bp, 10 predicted proteins | sample TA2KigC250mmetaG_FD_148626 | JGI IMG/M metagenome (GOLD analysis project Ga0194125, IMG submission 148626) | Freshwater microbial communities from Lake Tanganyika, Tanzania - TA2015034 Kigoma Deep Cast 250m | ecosystem: Environmental > Aquatic > Freshwater > Lake | place: Tanzania: Lake... | reverse complement strand
TAAATGGTTAGGCCTACTGGTCTTTTTGGGTTTATTTGCTTGGGGCTTAACCATGGTGAAAAGCGGTCTTTTGTCTTCTTACGGCATGGGTTTTTGGGGGCCTCATGGTCATGATGGCGTTTGGCATCTGGCGTTGATCAATGAATTGGTTCGTCATTTCGAGTTTTCGAGAAACATTTTTTTCCCACCGCAAAATATGGTTTTTGCCGATTTTGGTTTAACCAACTACCATTTTGGTTTTGATTGGCTATTGGCTTTAACTCATCGGATAACTTCAATCCCAGTGATCAACCTTTATTTTCAGATTTTTCCTTTATTAATGACTGGCCTTTTAGGGATATTGGTTTTTATTTTGCTAAAAAAATGGACCAAAAATAATTTATCAGCTTTGTTGGCCGTCTTTTTTACCTTTTTTGGTGCTAGTTTTGGTTGGCTGGTGACCTTATTTAAAGGGGAAGGCCTTGGTGGGGAATCTTTGTTTTGGGCCAACCAGTCGATTTCAACTTTGATTAATCCGCCCTTTGCCTTTTCTTTAATCCTTTTAATAACCGGCTTTCTTTTGTTTTTAAACTACCAACAAAAACCATCATTTAAAAGATTAATCCTTCTCAGTTTGATTTTTGGCTTAGTGGTCGGTTTTAAGGCTTATGGTGGGGTGATTATTCTGGCGGGTTTGGCTTTTTCTTCTTTATATGAATGGTTGTTTGAGAAAAAGTCTTTGAGTTTGAAAGTTTTTCTAGGGACGCTATTAGTGAGTTTGGTGATTTTTTTGCCTCAAAACCGAGGGTCCGTTTCGCTTTTTGTCTGGGCTCCTTTGTGGTTTCCCCACACGATGTTGGCTTTTCCTGATCGGTTGGGTTGGATTCGTTTGGATCAGGCCCGCCAGGCTTATTTGGCCACCGGTAAATGGTTAAGGTGGTTTTTGGCTGAAGGGTTGGCTTTGTTGATCTTTTTGGTCGGTAATTTAGGGACCAGAGTTTTGGCCAGCTTTAAAATTTTTTCCTGGTTGAAAAACTTTAAAAAACTAGCTAGTTTTCAAGTTTTATGGTTAGGTTGTCTTTTAGTTAGTGGTATTTTACCTTTGTTTTTTATCCAAAAAGGGAACCCCTGGAATAGTCTTCAGTTTTTCTATTATTTTCTTTTCTTTTGTGGTCTTTTAACCGCTTTAGCCTTAGGGGAGTTTTTAGCCAAAAAGAAATTCTTAATAAAACTGGTTGTTCTCCTTATTCTTATCGGTTTAACTTTACCAACAACTTGGGGAGCCTTAAAACATTATTGGCCCTCAAGGCCTCCAGCCAGAATTGGTTTCGAAGAATTAGAGGCTTTGGTATTTTTAAGGAAGCAACCGTCAGGTATTATTTTGACCTATCCCCATGATTATTCTTTACGAGAAAAAACAGAGGCCCCCAAGCCTCTTTATGCTTATGAAACCACGGCTTATATTTCGGCTTTTTCAGAAAAAACAAGCTTTTTGGAAGATGAGATGAATTTGGAGATTATGCAAGTTAACTGGCGTGGAAGAAGAGAGCAAGTTGAACAATTTTTCCAAACCAATGAGACAGGCCAAGCAAAACAATTCTTAAAAGATAATCAAATAAAGTATCTTTATCTGGTTGAAGGGCAAAATTTGAAGACTAACCCTGCTGATCTAGAGCTGGTTAAGATCTTTGAAAATGGTTTGACGAGGATTTATGAGTTTCGTGGTAAAATCTAGCTATGGCTAAAATCTCGGTCATTATCAATACCATCAATGAGGAAGAAAACCTCAAAGGGTGTCTGAAGTCAATTGGTTGGGTTCAGGAGATTGTCGTGGTTGATATGTATTCAGAGGATAAGACTGTTGCCCTGGCTAAAAAGGCCGGAGCGAAAGTTTTTTTCCGTAAATTCAGTCCTTATGTTGAACCAGCCAGAAATTTTGCCATCAGTAAAGCCACTGGCGATTGGATTTTGATTCTTGATCCTGACGAGGAGGTTTCACCTTCTTTGGCGAAAACCCTTCAAGAATTAAGCCAGAATTCTCAGGATTTAACTTACTTTCGTTTGCCGCGGAAAAACATTATTTTTAACAAGTGGATTAAACATTCACGTTGGTGGCCGGATTACAATATCCGTTTTTTCAAAAAAGGCCATATTCGCTGGTCAGAGAAAATTCATAGCGTGCCTTTGACGCGGGGTGAGGGGAAAGATTTAGAAGCCAAAGAGGCCAACGCCATTGTCCATTACCATTATCAAGGTATTGCCCAATACCTAGAGAGAATGAATCGCTATACCCAAGTTCAAGCCCAGGAGCTGGTTGAGTCCGGTTATAAATTTAAATGGAGCGATATTATAAGGAAGCCGATGGGTGAATTTTTAAGTCGTTTTTTTGCCGGCGAGGGCTACAAAGACGGACTTCACGGTTTGACTTTAGCTTTACTTCAAACATTTTCAGAATTAATTAAGTACTTAAAGGTTTGGGAAAAGGAAAGTTTTGTTGATCAGGACATTACGGCCTACCGTCAATATTTCGAGGAAAACATTAACGATTATCTCCATTGGGAGGAAAAATCTTCAAGCTTAATCAAAAAAATCCGCCTGAAAATCAAGAAAAAAATTTAAATGAAGAGATTGAGAATCCCGCTTTTCTTAAAAAGGAATGGCTTTATTATTTTTATTTTAACCCTGGCTGGTTTTTTGAGATTTTATCAAATTGAGGAGAAAGCTTCTTTTTTAGGTGAACAGGGAAGAGATTTACTTGTGGCCAAAGATATTTTATCTTTTGAAAAATTGACTTTATTGGGTCCGCCGACAAGTCTTTCTCCCAATATTCACTTTGGGCCCTTTTATCATTATTTTAATGCCTTTTGGTTAGTTATTTTTAATTTCAATCCTCTAGGCCCAGCCGTTGGTTTTGGAATTTTGAGCTTGTTGGCTTGCTTTCTTTTGTATTTAACTGCCAAAAATTTCGGCTTTAAAAAAGCCGGTTTTTTTTCCAGTTTACTTTTTGCTTCATCCCCGCTGATGGTAAGATATGGCCAATCAATGTTTAACTCTTATTTTTTAGTTTCCTTTAGTGTTTTTTGTCTGTGGGCACTCTCAAAGTTTTGGGGAAAAAACCAAAATTTTTGGTTATTTTTAGCTGGTCTTTTTGCCGGAATAGCTATTCAAGCTAATTTTTTGGCTTATGGCTTGCTTTTTTCAACTTTAATTTTGTTTATTTTTTTAAAAAAAGATTGGTTTAAAAGAATGCTTTGGTTTATGGGTGGAATCCTTTTAGGCCTTTTGCCTTATCTTGTTTTTGAACTGAGGCACATCTTTTTTAATACGAAGGGTTTTATTGTTTGGTTGACTCAATCAGGGACCAGCCATACCCAGGTAAATTTTTTCCAAGGCCTGTTCGAAGCCTTTTTTAAGACTTTTTACTACTCACTGGGGAGCCAGAATAACTTTTTAACAGCAGTATTGCTACTTTTATCTTTGTGGTTCTTTGTTATTTTCGTTCGGCAAAAGAAAAAGGATGCCCTTTTTAAAATTATTTGGATTTTTTGGCTGGTTAATCTTTTTTTAATTCGAATTTATCCGGGTGAACTGTTAGATCATTATTTGGGTGTTATTTATCCTTTTGTTTTTCTTTGGTTTGGTTATCTTTTTGCCAAGCTGGCTTCTTTTAAAGGAGGCTTTGTTTTTTTACTGGCTTTTGTTTTCTTGGTTATTAGCCAACTTAGTCAATTTAAATTTACAACCCAAAGCGGTTTAGGAATGCCATGGGGTTGGAATATGAAACTAACCAAAGAATCTGCTAAAATTATAGCCGAAGATGCCTCGGGGCGCTTTAATGTGGCCAATTTGCTTGATGGTGACATTCGAGCTTATGCCTATCGTTATTTAATAAGTTTGTCAGGTAAGGAGCCTTTAGGGGTTGAACAATACCCACAAGCAGAGATTTTATACGTCATTACCCAAGGGGACGAGCAAGGCGTTTTGCAATATCCTGTTTGGGAAATTTATAGTCTTGGCCCAATAAAAGTGGAAAAAAGTTGGATAATTAAAGATGATTTTAAAATTTTTAAAATGGTAAAAAAATGATTTCCGTTATCGTTCCAGTTTTTAATGAAGAGAAAAGCTTAACGGAGCTTTATCAAAGAATTAAAAAAGTTTTGCCGAAAGACGGGGAAATTGTTTTTGTTGATGACGGCTCAACGGATAACTCCAGTTTAAAGATGGCCAGAATAGCCAAAAAAGACAAACAGGTGAGTTTTTTAAGGCTAAAGCATTCAGGTAAAGCTAACGCCTTAATGGATGGTTTTAAAAAAACAAAGGGAGAAATTGTCATTACTTTGGATGCTGATTTGCAAGATGCGCCCGAAGAAATCCCCAAATTTTTAAAGAAAATCAATGAGGGTTATGATTTAGTTTCAGGCTGGAAAAGACAAAGAAAAGATAATTTTGCGGTTGTTTTCTTCTCTCGGATTCTTAACTTTTTTGTTTCCCGAATGACACCTTTAAAGATTCATGATGTCAACTGTGGTTTTAAAGCTTACAAAAAAGATGTCTTAAAAAACTTAAATCTTTACGGTGATCTTTATCGCTTTATTCCTATTCTGGCTGTTAATGATGGTTTTCGTGTCGGTGAGGTCGAAGTCAGACATGCTCCCAGGAAGTATGGTCGTTCTAAGTATGGGCTGCTTAAAGGGTTTCGTGGTCTTTTTGATCTTTTAACTATTTTATTTTTGACGAAATTTAAAACCAGGCCTTTTCATTTTTTTGGACCTTTAGGTTGTTTTCTTTTTCTAGCTGGTTTTTTAATCTCCCTATATTTGACCATTTTATGGTTCCAGGGAGAAAGCATTGGTCGCCGACCATTGTTAATCCTGGGGATTTTGTTAATCATCATTGGTATTCAGATTTTTTCCACTGGTTTAGTAGCAGAGTTAATTGTTAGTATTTTTCATGAAAAAAGAAAGCCAAACAAGTAATTTTTTAAAATATCAGGGCAAAAGCCTTATTAAGAATAATCCGCTAAAAAAATTTTTAATTAGCTTATTTTTCAGAAAAATTTATCAAGAAATTAAAAAAACCAATCCTAAAAAGATGATAGATTTAGGTTGTGGTGAAGGATTTCTAGAAAAATACTTAAAAAGTAAAAATTTGAATATCGAAATAACCGCGGTTGATATTAATCAAGAGGCTTTAAAATATGCCAAGAAAAATAATCCTGGAGTGAAATTTTTGGCTGGTGATATTTTGAATTTTAAAAGTCAGGAAAGTTTTGATTTGGCCGTCATGTTGGAGGTTTTAGAACATTTGCCTACACATCAAAAAGCCCTAAAAACCGCTAAGGGTTTATCCAAAAAAATATTAGTTTCTGTTCCTTGGGAGCCTTACTTTAGTTGGCTTTATTTATTAGCGGGGTTAAATCTTAAACGTCGAGGTAAACACCCTGAGCATCGTCAGTTTTTCCACCCCCAAACTTTAAAAACTTTATTAAAAAAATATTTTAGAAAAGTCGAGACTAAATCTAACTGGCCGTGGTTAATAGCCATTAGCCAAAATTAAAATGACAAAAGTAGCTGTCATCATTCTTCATTTTCATAATCAGCAATTAACTGATGATTGTTTAAGCTCAGTTAAAAACTTACAGACGGATAAATTTAGGGTGGAAACGATTGTCGTTAACAATAATCCTTCGGAAAAAATTGATGCTTTGAAGAAAAAGTACCTCAAGGTCATTTTCCTTAAGACTCAAAAGAATCTCGGCTTTGCCGGTGGTAATAATTTGGGTTTAAACAAAGCCTTAAACAACAAGCCTGAATTTTTATTGATTCTTAACAATGATACACTTTTAGACAAAAACTTACTCAAGGAATTATTAAAAGCAACTGGTAAGGATGAGGAGATAGGTATTTTGGGGCCTAAAATTTATTTTGCTCCAGGTTATGAATTTCACCACGAGCAGTATCATCCTCAAGAGAAGGGTAAGGTCATCTGGTATGCTGGTGGGTTAATTGACTGGCGAAATTTAGTCTGTTCTCATCGAGGGGTTGATGAAATTGATCACGGTCAATATCAAATTCCTGGAGAAACTGATTTTGTTTCCGGCTGTGCCATGCTGATCAAAAAAGAGGTTCTTAAAAAGATTGGCTTTTTTGATGAGAAATATTTTCTTTACTTAGAAGACGTTGATTTTTGCCAAAGAGCTAAAAAAGCTGGTTTTAAGGTGGCTTTTGTTCCTCAAGCCAAACTTTGGCATTTAAACGCTCAATCAAGTGAAGTCGGGGGTGAACTTCAAGATTATTATCTGACCCGCAATCGTTTGCTTTTTGGTTTAAGATACGCTTCTTTAAGAACAAAGATAGCTTTATTAAAAGAAAGTTTTTATTTCCTTTTAAAAGGAAGGCCTTGGCAGAAAATCGGGGTGAGAGATTTTTATCTTGGCCGTTTTGGCCAGGGTAGCTTTAGTCCAAAAGTGTTAAAATAATAATGATGGCAGAAAAAAAAGGAAAACAAAATTTTAAAAATGGCAGTTGGGGAGATGTTTTTAAGAATGCCCTTTCTGGTTGCCTTTACGCCTTTACGACTCAGAAAAACTTTATCGTTCACTTTATTTTATCTTTATTGGTTATTGTTTTAGCCTTATGGTTGAAGATTTCTTACGAGAGATTTTTGTTTTTAATTTTGGCTATCTTTTTAGGTTTAACGGTGGAGATGATCAACACCACGGTGGAAAAGCTGGTTGACTTGATTACGGAGAAATATCATCCGGTGGCCAAGGTGATCAAAGATTTATCAGCAGGGATTATGTTGATTGTTTCCTTGGGCGTGGCAATGATTGGCTTTTTGGTTCTTTTTCCTCCCTTATGGCAAAAGCTTTTTTAAGGCATAATGAGAGATTTTAAACTCTGGCTTAAACAGGAAAAAAACGGTTTAAAAAACGACTTTTATTCTTATCCCAAAAGAAATTTTTTATTCTTAATTCTGGGAGTAGCCGTTCTTCTACTGGCTCTTTTTCGACTTTGGACAGTCATTTCTGTTGAGTCAGTTTTTTATGGGGATAATTTGATTGTCAAGCAGATTGAAATTTTAAGGACCTCTTTTGGGGATAATTTTTTTCTTTTAGTTACCAATTTAGGCTCAGCTTACTTTATTCTGGGAGCCTTTTTGATTTTGGCTATTTTTCTGGTCAAGAAAAAAAGGAAGAAAGCGGCGGTGGCGGTTTTCTTGACTTTGGCGGGGAGTGCTTTTTTAATTTACCTTTTTAAAAATTTATTTAGCCGTCCCCGTCCTTTTGGTTGCTTGAATTTAAATGATTGCTTTTCTTTTCCCTCGGGGCATACGACCATCGCCGTTTACTTTTACGGCCTTTTATTTCATTTGACCACTCGATTTTTAAAACTAAAAAAAAGGACGGTTTACGTGCTGGGTTTGCTGATTGGTTTGATTATCATTTTAGTTGCTTTGAGCCGAATTTACCTTGGTTTTCATTTCTTAACTGATGTTGTTGGCGGTTTTTTACTAGGCAGTGTTTTACTATTAGTCGCCGCCATTTTGATTGATTTCCTTTATCAATGAAAAACAAAATCTCAATGATCACCATTGCTAAAGATGAGGAAAAAATGATTGCCGATTGTTTGAAGTCTGCCTTGTGGGCTCAGGAGATGATTTTACTGGACACTGGCTCAAGGGATAAGACGATGAAGATGGCCCAAAATTTAGGAGCAAAGGTTGTTTTAGCTGAAAGCCGAGAAAGGGATTTTGCTGCTTGGCATAACCAAGGCCAAAAGGCAGCCAAGAATGACTGGATTTTTTATCTTGATGCCGATGAACGGCTAACGCCTGAACTGCAAAAAGAAATTTTAGCCAAAATTAAAAAAAGTGATGATTATTCTGCTTTTGCTGTGCCGCGGCGAAATTTTTTGCTAAGGAGGCCAATGAAATTCGGGGGCTGGTATCCTGATTATCAAATTAGACTTTTTAAGAAAGACAAACTGATTAGATGGGAAGGCAAGCTTCATGAAAGGCCAATTTTCCAAGGAGAGTTAGGTTATCTTAAAAACCCTATGCTTCATTTAACTCATCGTGATTTAAGTTCCATGGTTTCAAAAACCAACCAATGGTCGGTCATTGAGGCTGATCTTCTTTTTAAGGCTCACCATCCGCCGGTAACTTGGTGGCGGATTTTAAAGATCATGATGTTGGAGTTTTGGCAAAGAGGTGTTAAGAAACAAGGCTGGCGGGATGGCACCGTTGGTTGGATAGAAATTATTTACCAAATGTTTTCCCGGTTTATTACCTACGCTCGCTTATTTGAAAAACAAGGTCCTGCCAAAGGCAGGTTCTTATGGGAGAAGCAAAACCAAAAAAAGAGAGGATTTTCTAATGAAAAAAGCGGCCATTTATGATCCTTATTTAGATACTCTGGGTGGAGGTGAGAGGTACACTTTGACCGTGGCTGATTGTTTGAATAAAAATGATTTCCGGGTTGACATTTTTTGGGATGATAAGTCGATCAAAAGTAAAATTGAACCAAGATTGGGTATAAAAGTTGAACGAATAAATTTCCTACCCAATATTTTTAATAAATCAGGAAATGAAAAGAAAAGAATACTGAGGAATTATGACTTGATTTTCTTCCTTTCTGATGGAAGTATTCCTTTTTTAACAGCTAAACAAAACCTGCTTCATTTTCAGGTCCCCTTCCACGGCGTTGGTGGGAAAAATTTACTCAATCGCCTTAAGTTGAGGAAAATTAAAGCCATTATTTGTAATTCACTCTTTACCAAGAAGTTTATTGACCAAGAATATGGGGTTCAGGGAAAAGTTATCTACCCACCAGTTAATGTTGAGGCCTTTAAGGTATTGAAAAAGGAAAATCTAATCCTTAATGTTGGCCGTTTTACTGATTTGCTTCACCAAAAAAGGCAAGATGTTTTAATTAAAGCCTTTAAAGATCTTAAAGCCAGATATCCTCAAGAGACTGAAGATTGGCGATTGATTTTAGCCGGAGGGGATAAAGAGGGGGGGAATTTTGTTAAAAAATTAAAGACCATGGCCATTGGTTTGCCGATTCAAATTATGACTAATCCCCAGTTTAATTATTTAAAGCGATTATATGGCCAAGCCAAAATTTTCTGGACAGCCGCTGGTTTTGGGATTGATGAGGAAAAAGAGCCAGAAAAAGTTGAACATTTTGGTATCACCACCGTTGAAGCCATGGCGGCTGGTTGCGTGCCAGTGGTTATTCGTAAAGGTGGCCAGCCGGAGATTGTCAAAGAAGGGGAGAATGGTTTATTATGGGAGGAAGAAAAGGAGCTGGTTGAAAAGACTTTATCTTTGATTAAAAAACCAAAAGAAATTTTAAGAATTTCTCAAAAAGCCCAAAAAAGCGCTTTGGCTTTTTCTGAAAAGAACTTTTGTCAAAAATTAATGAACTTAATTAAATAACAAAGATAAGACAGATGAAAAAATTTTTTATCAAATGGGTTTTAATCGGTCTTTTTTTAAGATTGGTTTTAATGCCGTTTACAGCCCATTCTGACATGACCGCTTTGGATTTAGGGGCTTGGGTCATTTCGCAAAAAGGGGAATTTTTAACTTTTTATGACTATCTTACCAAATTAGAAGGCAACAATCTTTTGGTTAGTCTTTATGGGGTTGGTCTTTTTAATTACCCACCCTTGGCCTATTTAACCCCAGCCTTTTTTATGTTCATTTTAAGTCCTTTTTATGATTTTAGCGTTAACTTTGTTTTTGTGACCGGGATGGATAAAATCTTCCAAACCTTTGAGCTTTTTAAAACAATTTTCCTTTTAAAGTTGCCTTATTTATTATTTGATTTTCTTTTGGCCTTTCTTCTTTTTAAAATTTTTAAGGAAAAAGGGAAAACTGCCTTTAAGATTTGGATGCTTAATCCCTTGACCTTATATGCGACTTTTGCCATGGGCCAATTTGATATCATCCCAACTTTATTGGTCGTGGCTGCCCTTTTCTTTGCTTTCCAAAAGAGATCTTTTTGGGCGGTGGCCATGTTGGGTTTGGGCGGGGCTTTTAAAATGTTTCCCTTGCTTTTTTTACCTTTCTTTGCCCTGGTTTTGGGCAAAGGTTTTTGGCGAAAGTGGTGGCTTTTTATGGTTGGGCTTTTGCCTTATTTAATAATCATCGCTCCTTTTTTTATTTTTTCTCCCATGTACCGGCAGGCTGCCTTTTTAACCAGCCAAACAGAAAAGATGCTCTATTTAAAACTGCCCTTATCAGGGGCCGAGTATCTCTCGCCATTTTTGATCGGTTATTTTATCCTTTTGTTTTTGGCGGCTAGCTCCCGTGGTCAAAAAGATATTCTCTGGCGGTTGAGCTTTGTTTTGATGATTCTGTTTTTTAGCGTTACTCATTTTCACCCCCAATGGTTTTTGTGGATAACGCCATTTTTGATTTGGGATTGGTTGGTCTATGGCCCATCTCATCGACCTTTTTTAATCGCCTTTTTGGGCTGTTGGCTGATTTTAACCTTCTTTTTCGAGCCATCCTTACACATTGGTTTGTTTGCCCCGGTGGCCCCGAATTTATTAAAACTCGGTGGTTTAACCGAGTTAGTTGGCCGTTTTTATGATCCCTTTTTCCTCAAGAGCGTTGTCCGCAGCTTCTTTGCCGGAGTGGGATTATTCTTGAGTTTTCAACTGCTTTCAAGAAAAGCTAAAGGTGTTTAAAAAAATCTTTGCTAAAAATAGCTGGCCGCTTTTGTTTATCTTTGTCTTGGTTTTGGTTTTCTTCTGGAAGTTTTTTTTAAAGGGTTTAATTCCTTTTCCGGCGGATATCACCGTCGGTCTTTATTTTCCTTGGTTAGATTTTAAATGGGGATTTCCGACCGGCGTGCCAGTTAAAAATCCCTTACCTTCAGACATTCCTTCTTTGTTATATCCTTGGCGGGAATTAGTCATTGAAAGTTTAAAAAGTGGCCGTTGGCCGTTGTGGAACCCTTACTATTTTGGCGGGATGCCTTTGTTGGCCAATTTTCAATCAGCGACTTTCTCCTGGGTTAATCTTTTTTATGCTTTTTTACCCCATCCCTTGGCTTGGAGTTGGGGGATTGTAATCCAGCCTTTGTTAACGGTCTTTTTTACCTTTCTTTTCTTGCGTCATTTAAAGCTGCATAAAATGGCGGCTTTGTTGGGCGGGATTGTTTTTGCCTTTGGTGGTTTTTCCTTAATGTGGCTGGAATACAACGTTCATGGTCATACCGCCATGTGGTTGCCGCTTTTATTGTTAGTTGTTGATCAGATAGTAAATCTTAAAAAATTAAAATGGGTTTTGTTGGGGGCCTTGATTTTAGCCCTGCAGGTTTTTGCCGGTTATCCCCAGATTGTTTTGTATTCCTTAACCGCGGTTGGTTTTTATGCCCTTTTCCGTCTTTTTGAAGATTGGCAAAGACAAAAAAGCTTTAAATCTATCTTTAAATCAGTCTTCTTATTGATTTTCTTGGTGGTATGGGGATTTT
>Ga0194125_10012040_pt1 | contig 11473 bp, 9 predicted proteins | sample TA2KigC250mmetaG_FD_148626 | JGI IMG/M metagenome (GOLD analysis project Ga0194125, IMG submission 148626) | Freshwater microbial communities from Lake Tanganyika, Tanzania - TA2015034 Kigoma Deep Cast 250m | ecosystem: Environmental > Aquatic > Freshwater > Lake | place: Tanzania: Lake... | reverse complement strand
CGAGGTCAACGATCTCAACCCGGCCGGCCCCTGGAAGGGCGAAGTCTGGAGCTTCCTGGTCCGCCCGCTGACCGCCTGGAAACCGATTCCCGCCGACACGACAAAGTTCGTCGATCTGAATCAGGAGCTCTTCTGGGAAGCCGGGACCGGCGCGATCATGCACACGGTCTACTTCGGCACGGATTTCGACACGATCCGCGACGCGGCGAACGGCCCGATGATCACCGCGGACCCGAAGCACGATCCGGGTCCCCTGACGCCGGGCACCACTTACTACTGGCGCATCGATGAGTACCAGTTCCCCGCCAGCGTCACGCACAAAGGGCCGGTCTGGGGCTTTACGACACTCGCTCCCGGCGGGGGCGTCAAGGCCCAGTACTTCAGGGGCATCGACCTGTCCGGCCCGCCTGTGCTGACGCGGATCGAGGAGGCGATTGACTACAACTGGACCGCCGAGATCGTCGGGGGGCTGAGCGACCAAGTGTCGGCCCGGTGGACGGCGGATCTGGAAGCCCCGCTCACCGACACCTACACCCTGATCGCCCGCAGCGACGACGGCGTGCGCCTGTGGCTCGACGGCCGGCTCCTGATCGACAACTGGACCAAGCATGCCGTCGCCGAGAACCAGGCGAGAGTGAGCCTGAAAGCCGGCGAGATCTACTCGCTCCGGATGGAATGGTACGAGGACACCGGCAGTGCCGTGGCGCAGTTGTTCTGGCAGGGCCCATCGCTGCCCCGCCAGATTATCCCGCGCGGCGCCTTGCAGCCGCCGGTGCGGGCCGGCATGCCCACCCCGGCCAACGGCGCCGCCGATGCGCCCCAAGCCCCCATCCTGAGCTGGAGTGCCGGCGACGGGGCCACGCAGCATCTGCTCTACTTCGGCGACAACGCCGAGACCGCGGGCCGGGCCGCTGCGCCGACCGCTCAACAAACGCCCGACAAGACAACCTACGACGCCGGCCCGCTGGAATGGGGCAAGACCTATTACTGGCGGGTGGACCAGAAGCAGGCCGACGGCACGGTCCTGGCGGGCAAGGTCTGGAGCTTCACGACCTCCAACTACGCCGTGGTGGAGGACTTCGAGAGTTACACCGACGACGAGGGCAACCGGATCTACGAAACCTGGATCGACGGCTGGACCAACAGCACCGGCTCCACCGTGGGCTACATCGAGGCCCCCTTCGCGGAGCGAAAGATCGTTCATGGCGGCGCGCAGTCCATGCCCTTCGACTACAACAACCGCAACGCGCCCTTCTACAGCGAGGCCGAGCGAACGTTCGCCCCGGTGCAGGACTGGACCGCCCACGGCGTGGATGCGCTCTCGCTGTTCTGGCGCGGAGTCGCCGCCAACGGCGCCGGCAAGCTGTACGTCGCGATTGAAGACAGCGCGGGCAAGGTCGCGGTGGTTACCAACGACGCGCCCCTGACGGCGACCGCCTGGACCGAGTGGACGGTGCCGCTCAGCCGGTTCACCGGCGTGAACCTCAGCCGGGTCAAAGTGTTGTATCTCGGCGTCGGCGACCGCAACGCCCCCGCCCAGGGCGGCGCCGGGCGGCTCTACGTCGACGACATCCGGCTCAAGAAGTTACAGTAGGAGAAGTGTTGACCCTATGGGCCCGCCCGGGCCGGAGACTCTTCCGTTCGGAGTTCCGCCTTCAGGCGGGTTTGAGAGTCTTCCGGCGCAGCCGGCTCCACATTTTGTCGGCACGGAAGGGAAAGAGGAGGGTCGGACTGTTTTGACCCGCCTACTGAACTTTGACAGACAACTTCGGTAATGGCTAAACCAGAGGCCCCCAAGGGCCCTCTTCGTAGGTCGTGCGTCCTCGCACGACGTCTTAGGCGAGCGGGGACGCTCGCCCTACGAAGGCCGGCCGTCGGCCGGTCTGGATTGCCGAACTTGTTCTTCAAAACTCATAAGGCGGAACTCCAAACGTGGTGCGATCCGGAGGAGGCCCGGGCGCTCTTGCACGGCGGGCGGCGGTTGGCTATAGTGTTGCGCCGATGTAAGTTGTTTCGGAGCCCAAGTGGAATGAACGCGATCGATCGCGGCGCCCGGTTGCCGCTGTACCAGCAATTATACGAGATTCTGCACCGCAAGATGCTGCTCAAGCAGTGGAAGCCCGGGGACCGGCTGCCCACCGAGAGCGAGCTGGTGGAGGACTACAGCGTCAGCCGCATCACGGTGCGCACGGTGCTGGACATGCTGGTCAAGGAAGGCTTGATCTACCGCCAGGCCGGCCGCGGCACCTTCGTCGCGCACGCGACCCTGGAGCAGGGCCTCTCGCAGATCATCAGCTTCACGGAGGACATGCAGCGCCGCGGGTTCGCCGTGAGCACGCGCGTGCTGTTCTCGGGCCTGGTGCCCGCCGCGCCGCACATCGCCGAGCGGCTCCGGATCGAGCCCGGCGAAGAGCTGGCCCACCTCCAGCGGCTCCGCCTCGCGGACGGCGAGCCCATGTGCATCGAACATTCTTACTTCGTGCACCGGCACTGCCCGGGGATCCTCGAACACGACTTCGCCACGCGCTCCCTGCGGGAGGTCAAGATCCGCAAGTACGGCATCCGCTGGACGCACGCCAAGCAGACCATCCAGGCGATCAACGCCGCGCAGCAGGTCGCGGAGTTGCTCGGCATCCGCCGGGGCGGCGCGCTGCTGTTCTTCGAGCGCGTCTCGTTCTCCCAGGACAACATCCCGATGGAGTTCCTGCAAGCCTACTACCGCGCGGACCGGTACATCCTCTACAGCGAGCTGCTGGGAGGGACAGGGTGAACCGCGGCCGGAAATTCCAAATTCCAAGCACCAAATTCCAAACACACCGTGCCAGCGGGGAGATCAATCCAAAATCCAAAGCACCAAGGTTCAAAACGCTGGCGCCGCCTCGCGGAGCCGTTTGGAATTTTGGGTTTTCTTCCGTTTTGAATTGATCTCCCCGCCGAGCGGTGTGTTTGAGATTTGGTGCTTGGAATTTGGTGCTTCCGCCCCTGGCGGTGCTTGGTGCTTCCGCCCCTGGGGCGGCGCTTGGGATTTGAAATCTCCGCGCTTCGCGGTTTTGCGCGTGACAGGGGAGACGTCTTTATTATAATGTTATGACATGTACGCACCCAGCTTCTTAGAACGGTTGTATCGAACCCTGTACACGATCCGGGTGTTCGAGACGCAGTGCATCAAGCTCTACCGCCAGGGCCTGATCGTCGGCTATTTCCATCCCTACCTCGGCGAGGAGGCCATCGCGACCGGCGTGTGCGCGGCCCTGCGGGACGATGACTACATCGTCAGCACGCATCGGGGCCACGGGCACTGCATCGCCCGGGGCGGCGAGCTCCCGAAAATGGTCGCCGAGGTCCTGGGCCGCGCGGACGGCTACTGCTGCGGGCGGGGCGGCTCCATGCACATCGCCGACGTGACCCGCGGCAACATCGGCGCCAACGGCATCGTCGGCGGCGGCATCCCCATCGGCACCGGCGCCGCGCTCGGCATTCGCATCCGCGGCGGCAACCAGGTCGTCGCGGTCTTCTTCTCCGACGGGGCGGCCAACAATGGCGTCTTCCCGGAATCGCTCAACATGGCCGCGATCTGGGACCTGCCGGTGGTTTTCGTGCTGGAGAACAACCAGTACGCGGTCGCCAGCGCCGTCGAGGAGATGACCCGTGAGACCGATCTGTACAAGCGGGGCCTCGCCTACGGCGTACCCTCCAGCACGGTCGACGGCAACGATGTCCTGGCCGTCTATGAGAAGATGCAGGAGGCCGTGACTACATGCCGCCAGGGCAAAGGCCCGGTCCTGATCGAGGCCAAGACCTATCGCCATGGCGGTCATCACGTCAACGACCCCGGCCTCTACATGCCCAAGGAACGGCTGGAGTACTACAAGGCCAGAGACCCGGTCGGCATCGGCCGCCGGTACCTGCTCGAACAGGGCAAGCTGAGCGAACAGGCCATCGAAGCCATCGAGCGCGAGATCGACGGGCAGATGGACGAGGCGATCCAGTTCGGAACGAACAGCCCGCACCCATCTGTCGAGGCGTTCCTGGCAGAGGTCCAACGATGAAGTGTGAAGATCAAACATCAACCCTCAACCATCGAACTTCCGGAGTAACGGGACGGGAGATCATGTATCGCGAGGCCCTCAACGAGGCCCTGCGCGAGGAGATGGTCCGGGACGCGAGCGTGTTCCTGATCGGCGGCGGCATCGCCCAACGCGGGGGCTCCTACAAGGTCACGGTCGGACTGCTCGACCAGTTCGGTCCCCAGCGCGTGCTCGACGCCCCCATCTCAGAATCGTCCTTCACGGGCATGGGCGTCGGGGCGGCCATTACCGGGATGCGCCCGGTCGTCGAGATCCTCTTCGTCGACTTCACGTCCCTGATCATCGACCAGATCGTCAACCAGGCGGCCAAGTACCGCTTCATGAGCGGCGGCAAGGGCCGGGTCCCCTTGGTCCTGCGCACCCAGGGCGGCAGCGGCGGCAGTCTGGCCGCCCAGCACTCGCAGAGCCTCGAAGCGTGGTTCTACCACGTGCCGGGCCTCAAGCTCGTGATGCCCGCGACGCCCTACGACGCCAAGGGCCTGCTCAAGACCGCCATCCGCGACGACGACCCAGTGATCTTCCTCGAGCACAAGCTGCTGTACATGGAGAAAGGCCCGGTGCCCGAACAGGAGTACACGATCGACTTCGGCGTGGGCACCATCCGCCGGCCGGGCAAGGACGTGACCCTGGTGGCATGGTCAGGCATGGTAGGCCGCACCCTGGCCGCGGCGGCGAAGCTCGCCGAGCAGGGGATCGACGCCGAGGTCATCGACCCGCGGACCCTGGTCCCGCTGGACAAGGAGATGATCCTCGCCTCCGTCCGCAAGACGGAGCGACTGGTGATTGTGCAGGAAGCCGTGCGCCGGGGCGGCGTGGCCTCGGACATCGCTTCTGTGGTGCAGCAGGAGGCGTTTGACTACCTCGACGCCCCCATCGAGATCGTCGCCGGCAAGAACACGCCGATCCCGTTCAACGGCCACTTGGAGCGGGTCGCCGTGCCCCAGGAAGCCGATATCATCGCGGCAGCCAAGCGGTGTCTCTATCTGACATGAAGACAAAGAGTTCGCAGTTATCAGTTCCCGGTTCTCAGTTTCCAGCCAACTGCCAACCGGCAAATGGGAACTGACAACTGGTGACAGGTGGCTAACTCGGGGTCAAACCCCGAATTAAGCGATAGGAGAACGCGTGATGGCGGAGCCGGTACTGATGCCGCAGGTCGGGCAGGATATCAAGACCGCCCGGATTGTCGATTGGGTCAAGAAGGAGAACCAGCCGGTCAAGAAGGGCGAGGTGATCGCCGTCGTCGAGTCCGACAAGGCCGCCTTCGAAGTGGAAGCCTACACCGCCGGTGTCCTGCTGAAGATCCTCCACGCCGAGGGCCAGGAGGTGGAGGTCCTGACCCCCATCGCCTACATCGGCCAGCCGGGTGAGAAGATCGAGGACGGAGGACAGAAGACAGAGGACGGACGGCAGACGACGGAAGGCGGCCAGCAGAGGACGCAAGACGGAGGACAGAAGACGGAAGCCGCCGGCGCGGGACCTGCGATCCAAGACCGCCTGGCCGTCTCCCCTTCCGCCCGTCGCCTGGCCCAGGAGAAAGGGGTCGATCCGGCAACGGTCGCCGGCACGGGACCCGGGGGCCGGATCACGAAAGAGGACATCCTCGCCGCCGCTCGTAGTGTGCCCGCCAGGGCCTGTGAAGAAGCCGCAACTGTCAAATCGGAAGTGCCGGGCGGGCACTCTGAACTTCAAACTTCCTCAGACGACACCGTCGTCGCCTTCACCCCCATGCGGGCCTGCATTGCCCAGCGCCTGACCCGCAGCAAGCAGACGATCCCCCATTTCTATCTCTCGATGGACGTGGACATGTCCGAGATGGTGACCTGGCGGCGGCAGTTCAACGAAAGGTCGCAGACAAAGGTCACGGTCACGGATATGATAGTCCAGGCCGTGGTGAAGGCCCTGTCACAGTTCGGCCGGATGAACGCTCACGTGGAGCCCGACCGGATCGTCCTGAAGCGGGCGGTCAATATCGGCGTGGCCGTCGCGGTGGACGACGGTTTGATCGTCCCCGTGGTCGCCGACGCGGACAAAAAGAGCCTGGCCCAGATCAGCGCCGCCGTGCGGGAGAACGCCGAAGCCGCCCGGGCCGGCCGGCTCAAGCCCCAGGCGCTCGGGGGCTTCACGGTGACGAATCTCGGCATGTTCGCGGTCGATACCTTCGTGCCGGTGATCAATCCGCCGGAGGCGGCGATTCTCGCGGTCGGCGCCGTGCAGAAGAAGCCGGTGGTGGTCGGCGACCGGATCGTCGCCCGCGACCTGATGACGATGGTGCTCGCGTGCGACCACCGGGCGGTAGACGGCACCTACGCCGCGCAGTTCTTGGGCAAGATCAAAGAACACCTGGAGAACCCGGACTCTTTGGAAGAATGAATGTGACCATAGTGTTGCGTCCAATCCAAGATGGTGAGCAAGACTCCAGCGACGGGTGGCAGCGGCAAGGCCGTAGGCTTTGCGCAGGCCTTGCCGATGGCGGATGGACGAAACCATCGGCAAGCTCCGAAGACTCCGCTTGCCGCTGCCACCCATTACTGAACTGGGTTCTCATACACGTTCTTAGACCGGACGCAGTACCAAACGGTGCGTAGTACGCACCCTGCATTCTTTGGGGAGAAGACGAGTGAAGATCTTTATGGATACGGGCGACGTGGAGGCGGTCCGCAAGGTGGCCGCCACGGGCCTGCTCGATGGCGTGACCACCAATCCCAGCCACATTGCCCGCACGGGCCGCAAGTTCCGGGACGTGGTCAAGGAGATCTGCGGGATCGTCGCGGGGCCGGTCAGCGTGGAGGCCCTCTCGGAGACCGCCGAGGGCATGGTCCGTGAGGCCCAGGACCTGGCGGCGATCGCGCCCCACGTGGTCATCAAGATCCCGATGACCGTCGAAGGGATGAAAGCCGTACCGATCCTGGAGCGGGACAACGGGATCAAGACCAACGTCACGATGCTCTTCTCCGCCACGCAGGCCTTCCTGGCGATGAAGGCCGGGGCCAGCTTCGTGAGCATCGTCCTGAGCCGGCTCGATGCGGTCGGCAACGAGAGCGAGATCCTGGTGCGGGATGCGGCCGTGATCCGCAACAACTTCGCGTTCGATTCCGAGATCATCGCCGGCAGCATGAAGACCCAGAACCATGTCCTCGCCTGCCTGCGGGCCGGGATCGACATCGTCACGATCCCGCCGGAGCTGTTCTGGCAGATGTTCCAGCACCCGCTGACCGACGCGGGCCTGGCCCAATTTGCCAAGGACTGGAAGAAAGTACCGCAATAATGCATGAAGAGTTGTCATGTCATTGCGAGCGAGGCTGGCCGAGCGCGGCAATCTCCCATTCCGTGGGATTGAGATTGCTTCGTCGCTGCGCTCCTCGCAATGACATGAAAAGGCTGGTAGAGTGTGCGCTGCCGAATGTGACATTGCACGCTCGATGAAGATGGTGTGCGGTGCACACCCTGCCAGAGCGGAGGCCGAAGTAGAGTATGAAAAAGACGATCGTAGCCTTCGGTGAGATCCTGTGGGACATCCTGCCCACGTGCGTGGCGCTGGGCGGGGCGCCGTTCAACTTCGCCTACCGGGTAAGCGCGCTGGGCGACACCGGCCTGATGGCCAGCCGGCTCGGCCGCGACGATTTGGGCAAGCAGGCCTTTGACAAGATCGAGTCCCTCGGCCTCCAGACACGGCTCGTGCAATGGGATGAGGAGGCGCCGACCGGCACTGTGCAGGTCAGCTTCGACGCGCAGAACAATCCCGACTACGTGATCGTCCCGGGCGTGGCCTACGACCGGATCGCCCTCACGGAGTTTCTGGCCGATGCGGTGGATCGCGCGGATTGCCTGTGCTTCGGCACCCTGGTCCAACGTGCTGCGACCTCTGCGGAGACGCTCGCAGCACTCCTCGACCGCACCGAACGTCCCTTGAAGCTGCTGGACATCAATCTGCGGAAGGATTGTTACGACGAAAGCAGCGTTGTCTTTTCCCTCGGCAACGCCGACGTGCTCAAGCTCAACGAGGACGAGGCCCACACGCTCGGCCGGATGCTGAAGCTGCGTCATGATACGCTGCGCGGATTCTGCGAAGACATCGTGGCGGAATGGGGCGTCGAGTACTGCCTGGTGACACTGGGCGAAAACGGCGCTTACGGTTATGCGGGTGACGGGCGCCAGACCTACGCGCCCGGGTACAAGGTCCAGCTTGCGGATTCGCTCGGCGCCGGCGACGCCTTCTCCGCCGGCTTCGTGCACCAGATCCTGCGCGGCAACTCGCTGCAAGAGGCGGTCGCCTTCGGCAACATCCTCGGCGCCCTCGTCGCCACTCAGGTGGGCGCGACGACCCCCATCACGCAAGACGATATCGATCGGTTCCAGGACCGGAAGATGGAGCGCAACGTCCATCCGGAGTTCCAAAAATCGTAAATCATAAATCGTAAATCATAAATTCAGAGGGGTTTTGCCATGAAGAACAAGATCTGTATGGGCATCTGGGGCATGACGAACCTGCGGGACCGGTTCAACATCAACGGGTTCGGCGAGGAAATGTCGGTGATCGACCGGATCAAGGCGATCGGCGAGACGGAGGACGTGGACGGCATCGAGCTGCACGTCCCCACGGAGATCGACGAGAAGAACGCGGGCGAGATCGAGAAGGTCCTCAAGGACTACAACTTGCAGATCGTCCAGCTCTGCGGCCACACCTGGACCGAGAAGAAGTACAAGTTCGGCGCCCTGGGCGACACGGACCCCAAGGTCCGCGCCGCGGCGATCGACCGCGTCAAGTGGGCCCTGGACATGGGTTCGCGGTTCCACGTGCCGATCAGCGTCCTCTGGCCCGCCACGGACGGCAACGACTTTCCGCTGCAGACCGACTACGTCGGGCTGTACGACCGCTACGTGGACTCCGTCCGCCAGATCCTCGCGTACCTGCACCAGCACAAGTACACGACCAAGGTCTGCATCGAGCCGAAACCGTTCGAGCCGCGCTCCTGGATCATGATGGGCACGACCGCCGCGGCCCTGGCCATCGTCCAGGAGGTCAACGACCCGAACTTCGGGATGAATATCGACCTCGGCCACAGCCTGATCGCCAAGGAGAACATCGAGGACATGTTCTCAATGGTCCTGCGGGCCAGGAAGCTCTTCCACACGCACTTCGACGACAACGACCAGCAGGCGGATTGCGACATCCCGCCGGGCTGTGCCAATTTCATCCGGCTGGTCAGCATCCTGTACGTGCTGGATCAGCAGGGTTACGACGGCTGGTTCGGCCTCGACCTGTTCCCGTACCGCGACGACCCCATTGACTACATGAAGCTGTCGGTCGAGAATCTGCGTTACGGCCAGGCCGTGGTGGACCTGATGAACAAAAAGGGCGCCCGCGCGCTGCGGGCCAAGGGCACGGACGGGCCCGCCATGTCGCGCCTGATCCGCGATTGCATCCGCCAAGCCAAGTAGCATGGGCATCTTGCCCATGAGTAGCACGGGCGTCTCGCCCGTGACCGTAGCATGGGCGTCCCGCCCATGAATTCAGGATCACGGGCAAGATGCCCGAGACACTTTGTGGCGTCGGCATCCCCCGCCTGCGCGGGGGCGGGCTCGTGCCGATGCTGCATGGGCTGGAAGCCCATGCCACGCGGTTGTGTGACTAAGGAGATTTGTGCCATGAAGACGATGAAAGGCCCCGGAATTTTCCTCGCCCAGTTCCTGCGGGACGAGCCGCCGTACGACAACCTTCAGAACATCGGCCAGTGGGTCGCCGACTTGGGCTACAAGGGCGTCCAGATCCCCACGTGGGACCCGCGCGTGATCGATCTCGACCAGGCGGCCCGATCCAAGACCTACTGCGACGACTTCAAGGGCAGGTTGCACAGTATCGGCCTGGAGATCACGGAGCTGGCCGCACACTTGCAGGGTCAGGTCCTCGCCATGCATCCGGCCTACGAAGTCGCCTTTCAGGCCTTCTATCCGAAAGGACTGAGCGACAAGCAGCGGGCCAAGTGGGCCACCGACCGGCTGAAGAAGGCCATCGCGGCCTCCGCCAACCTCGGCCTGGGCAGTGTCCCGGTCCTGTCGGGCGGGTTTGCCTGGCACATGGTCTACCCCTGGCCGCAGCGGCCGCCGGGACTGGTGGAGCAGGCCTTCGAGGAGCTCGCCCGGCGCTGGACGCCGGTCCTCGACTACGGCCGGGACAAGGGCGTCGTGGTCTCCTACGAGCTGCATCCCGGCTCCGATCTCTTCGACGGCGCCACCTTCGAGCGGTTCCTGGCGGTCCTGAACGGCCACCCCGCCGCCTGCATCAACTACGACCCCAGCCACTTCCTCCTCCAGCAGCTCGACTACTGCGAGTTCATCCGGCTCTACGGCGACCGCATCAAGTCCTTCCACGTGAAGGACGCGGAGTTCCAGCCCTCGGGCCGCGTCGGCGTCTACGGCGGCTACGAGTCCTGGGCCCGGCGGGCCGGACGCTTCCGCTCGCTCGGCGACGGCCAAGTCGACTTCAAGCGGGTCTTCACCCTGCTGACCGAAGCCGGCTACGCCGGCTGGGCCGTCCTGGAGTGGGAATGCTGCATCAAGAGTCCCGAGCAGGGCGCCCTCGAAGGTGCCATCTTCATCGCCCAGCAGATCATCGAGGCCACCGAGGTCGCCTTCGACGATTTCGCCGGCGGCAAAGCGGATACCAAGACGAACAAGAGGATCCTCGGCCTGGCCTGACGCGACAGGCCGACCGCGAATCGTTCTCCCGGAAGGAGGTAACGACCGATGCGACGAAGCACTATTGCTGGTACTGCGTTTCACCAGCTCCGAGACGATCGAGAGAGATTGCCGCGCTCGGCGAGCCTCGCTCGCAATGACATACGACCTTCAGTTATGTCATTGCGAGGCCCGACGTGCAGCGGCGCTTCGCCCCGAGGGCGACGAAGCAATCTCAACCCACCGCACGGGAGACTGCTGCGCGTCGCTCGCAATGACATGCAGGGGGTCTCTGTGCTGTTGGAGGCTCTTACGGGCGTTGTGCTTGCCGCCGCAGTGCTGATGGAATTGCCGGCGGTCGCGCGGGCGACGGCGTCGAGTGCGCCGGCCGCGGTGAGCATCACCCCGGCCGACCACGAGGGCCGGCCGCAACTCAAGATCGCCACCCCGCGCGCCACCTGGTTCTACGACGAGGCCGGCGGCGGGTTTTCGCGCCTGATCGACGCCGACGGCCGCGATTGGATCTCCTTCAGCAAGGACCCGCTGACCAAGTTCCCGGACGGGGCTGCCGCGGGATTTCGCGGCTTGGGCAATCTCGTCTACGGCCGCGACAACCCGGACGCCGGCGCGGGACATCCCGGCTTCGACCGCTGCGAGTCCGCCGTGGTCGCCCCGAACGCGATTCGCACGGTGAGCCGCTCGGGCCA
>Ga0194125_10012039_pt1 | contig 11474 bp, 9 predicted proteins | sample TA2KigC250mmetaG_FD_148626 | JGI IMG/M metagenome (GOLD analysis project Ga0194125, IMG submission 148626) | Freshwater microbial communities from Lake Tanganyika, Tanzania - TA2015034 Kigoma Deep Cast 250m | ecosystem: Environmental > Aquatic > Freshwater > Lake | place: Tanzania: Lake... | reverse complement strand
GATTGGTAATGCTCTTTCAGTTGGTCTTCCATAGGTTACCCTCCGTAACTCGATCGTCTATCCTACAAGTATAAGCCATAACCCATGGAAGTCTTAAGTTTACGGATATGGGAGTCACCCTGTTCGGCACCGTGAACCCTGACCCCCATAACGTCGTTGAGACCCAATACAACAATAACGTCAGCATGAAGGTAATCAACTTCGAGCCGGTGCCCCCGGTCAATCTGCGCATCTTCCGCGTTGGGTACTGGTACTTGGGCACGAAATACGTTCCGCCGGTCGAGGATGTCTTCCAGATGGCAAGCTATCTCCGCCGGGTGTTTCCCTTGCACAAGCTCAACCTCTGGCATGGCACGTTTGACACCGGCATCTTCATGGTCGACGACAAATACTGCATGACTGTCAACATGGCCCTGGACAGTCTGAGGTTCCTTGGCTACAACTCCTACCCGGCTGGTACTCGCTACTACGGCATGGTAGACGACGCCGGTGTCTTTATGCGAGGCTGCGCACCTGGCCTGCTTGGCGTCGGCTTCCCCTACTTCGTCGCTTCCGGGCCAACCGGCCTATCCAGCGGTAAGGATTTTGCCCTTTGGTATACCGAGCCCAGGTACGGCGACTGGTACGGGGCCCACGAGCTGGGCCATGACTACGGTCGCCGACATGTTGAGCCTTGCCGCGATATAGAGGAGACGGATCCCGCCTATCCAAACCCGAATGGGCGTATCAGCCCCACCCTCTCCGGCAACAACGCCATCTACGGCTTCGACAGCAAGACCAAGGCCATCTACGGCCCCGATTGGACCGACATGATGACCTACTGCGACTACGAGTGGATCAGCGATTACACGTACAAAGGCCTCATGAACCACTTCAAGCTCTATCCGGTCAGCGTCGCCGCCGACCGCAGTGCTCTCGACCGAGCTGACCGCCTGCTGGTGATCGGCTCGATCATCTCCACCACGGGGCAGATTTCGGTCAGCCTGCAGCCGCTCCTGGTCATGCCCGACGTCGGCGACCTTGACCCGCGCACCCCCGGCCCCTACGCCATCGTGCTGCGCGACAGCGCCGGGACGGAACTGGCTCGCTATCCCTTCACCCCCGACCCAGTGGCCGGCGGCCCGAGCAGCAACGACGAGGATCGCAACGTTGATGCCCTCGCGATCAGCGAGCTGGTGCCCTACGTGGCCGGCAGCAACCGCGTGGACATCGAAGGGCCGGGAGGCACATTGCTCAAGAGCGTCACGGCTGGGGCGAACCCGCCCACCGTGACCCTGCTGGCGCCGAATGGCGGCGAGCTGCTGACCGGCGACCTGATCACTGTTACCTGGACAGCCAGCGACGCCGACAACGACCCGCTCACTTTCCTCATCCAATACAGCCCTGACAACGGCGCCACCTGGCGGTTGGTGGACCAGAACATCACCGCCACCAGCGCCGCCCTGCCGGCAGAGAAGCTCCCCGGCGGCGCCCAGGCGCGCTTCCGGGTCTGGGTCAGCGATGGCATCCACACCGCCAGCGACACCTCCGACGCCCCTTTCACTGTGCCTAATCACATCCCAACCGCCGAGATCACCGCTCCCGGCGGCCCGATCACCATCGTCCTCAGCCAAACCCTGAGCCTGGAAGGCCAGGCCTACGACATTGACACCGGCGCCATGGACGACAGCCAGCTTTCCTGGACATCAGATCGGGACGGGCTGTTGGGTAACGGGGCAGAGGTAGCCGTCTCCACCCTGAGCACCGGCACCCACACGCTTACCTTCCGGGCCGATGACGGCCAGGGCGGGGTCGTTACGGACAGCGTCCAAGTCACAGTCGTGGCCGATCCTGCGGAGATCATCGTACCGGACGGGCTGTTGGCGACCCCGGCGACGATTCTGTTCGACCCTGCGAAAGGGATGACCAGCGTCCGGTTGGCGATTGATAACCAGAATCTCCTCAACACCATTGACTGGCAGGCGCCAGCGATGCCGGCCTGGGTAGAGATGAGCACAACCACCGGCCAGACGCCGGACGAGATCATCGTACGCTTCAAAGACACCGGCCTGGCCCCCGGCGTGTATACCGGCCTCATCAGCTTCACCAGCGCTGCCACACCCGGCGAGCGGGTGACGGTGCGGGTGCAGGCCAAAGTGTCGCTGCGCCACCTTTACCTGCCGCTGACCTTGCGCCGCCTGTTCGGACGCTAATTATCACGCCATTACCTTTGGCTTCGACCGAGAGCAGTCTCACGAAATCTCTGACAAGCCCGATTCCATCGGGTTTGCACTTGAAGTAGGCAGTGGATTCTACCTGCTGCCGATCAGCCTACCAGTGTACCTGGAGGAGGTCACCTATGCTGCGCAACCGTTTGTTGATCCAGGCTGTTCTGTTGTTGGCCGTCATTATGCTGCTGGCGGCTGCGCCGGCCAGCGCCCAGGTGGGCTACAACGCCACGATCACCAAGACGTCGCAATACACGGTACCGCTCTGCCCCGGCAGCGAAATCACCTACCGGGTCGAACTGACCAACACGTCGGCTTCCACGACGCCGCCCCTCGCCGCCGAAATCAGCGACCCCATACCGGCCAATGTCGCCTACATTGCTGGCTCGACGACGGGCGGCGCGACCTACAACGCCGGCCTCAATCGCATCGAGTGGGCGGGCACTCTGGGGCCAAATGCGCCGAGCAACCGGGCTTCCATCTCCTTCCGGGTGCGGGTGAACGGCAACGTGGCGACCGGCACGGCCATCAACAACACCGCGACCGGCACATTGATCAGGGTCCCGCCCGTACAGGTGCAGGCATCCACCAGTGACACGGTGCTCTGCGGCACGGCCACCTACACGCCCACGGCCACGCCGACGCGAACCGCCACGCGCACCGTCACGCCCACGCCGACATCGACAACGACTCGGACGGCCACGCCGACCCGCACCGCCACCCCCACGCGGACGGCCACGCCCAAGCCGCTTCCCGACATCCGCGTGGATGCGTTGGAGGTGACGCAAGGTATCCAGAACCTCAACAACCAGATGCCGTTAGTCAAAGACCGGGGGACGGTCGTCCGCGCATACGTGAGCAGCACGCTGCAAGACATCCCGAATGTGCAAGCCTGGCTGCGCGGCTTCCGTGACGGCTCGGAGCTTCCTGGATCGCCGATATTCAACGTGAAGCTCGGCGCTCAGACGATTGTGCGCACGAACGGCGGCGATCGGCTCAATCTCGGCGAGAGCTTCCAGTTCTACTTGCCGTCGTCCTGGCGGTCAGGCACCTTGAAGCTCCGCGTAGAGGTGGATCCGCTCAATTTGATCGCTGAGAGTAACGAAACAAACAACACGCTGGAGAGGACGGTGACCTTCCGCGTGGCCAAGCAGCTCAACATCCAGTTCATCCCGATCCATCTCCACGAAACCGGCAACGACGAGGCTCCCTCATTCGTCTACTACGCCAACAATCCGTCCTTCAAGACGATAGTGGCGAACATCCAACGCTTTCACCCGGCTGGGGGAGTCGCCTGGAGCCACAACAACGACGCGCAATATCCGTTCTGGCATGGCTGGCCAGCCTATGAGGAATGGGATATGAGGACGACGGAGGACCGGCAAGAAGTCCTGGAGACCGTGGAAGATGCGAACTTTTGGACGTCCGACTGGGCGGAGGAGCTGCACTGGTTGGGCATGGTGCACCCCACCGTGAACACCGACGGCAAACTGGGCCTGGCCAACACGCCTGGCTGGAACTCGTGGGTCAAGATGATCAACAGCAGCATGGGCTGGCCAGCCTGGTATCTCACTGGCGGCAACTCCATGGCGCACGAGCTTGGTCACAACCGGGGGTTGCAGCACATGCTTTGCAATGGCACCGAGAACCAGGGCGGCAGCGTTGACCCGAACTATCCCTGGCCGTTCCCGAACTGTAGTCTCGCCGCGGTCGACGCGACGGGCTACTATGGGTTCGACGTCCTGTACAAAACGTGGGGCCTGTCGGCGCCGACCGTGCTGAGCAACGATCCGACCGCCGCGGCGCCCAACCAGGCGTTCCCGCTGCTGGGGTATCAGCGGCCGCGGTGGATCTCGCCGTACGAGTACTGCCTGTTGCTGAAGCAATACGGGATCTCGTGCGGCCTGTGGGCGGCCGCCCAGACGACGCAGGAACAACTGGCAGAAGCCGTCGCGGCCGATCCGATTGCGTTCGCCGATCCGGCGGAGGTGACTGCTCTGTACACAGCCACGACCTACATCCGCGCCAGCGGATTGATCAGCCCGACGCTCGGCACGGCACGACTGACCCAGGTCTTTCGCCTGACCGATGTCGCGGCGGACTCCATTCGGCATCAGGCCGAGAAGTACGGCTACCGCCGCGCTTTTGCATCGGCGGCGGCCGTGCCCTTCACGCTGGTGCAGACCAACGACGCCGGACAAGTGCTGGCGTCACAAGAGATCTACCTGAGCAACCAGGACGATACCGGGGAGGTGCTCTACTTCCTGGAGGTGGCGCCGATGGCCCCGGACACGACGCGCGTGCAGATTCGCCAGGGCGGCGCGGTATTGGCTGAACGTAGCGCCAGCGCCAACGCGCCGGCCGTGCTTCTCCTCGCGCCAAACGGCGGTGAGACGCTCGCACCCGGCGCCGAGGTGCGCTGGAGAGCCGTGGACTCCGACAGCGATCCGCTCAACTTCACCGTGCAGTACAGCCCCGACAACGGCCAGACCTGGCGGTTGATCGCCACGCGCGTCCTCAGCAACAGCCTCATGCTGCCTTCGCTGGCCGACCTGCCGGGCAGCACGCAGGGCCGTATGCGGGTGATCGCCAACGATGGCTTCTTGACCGGCCAGGATGACTCCGATGGCACCTTCACCGTCCCCGACTCGCCTCCGCAGGCGATGATCCTCGAACCGGTGGATGGCGCAGTCGCACCTGTCGGCGATCTGGTCGTGCTCTCCGGCCTGGGCTTTGACGTCACCGATGGCCCGCTCGGCGAGAGCAGCTTGAGCTGGCGTTCCGATCGCGACGGGCCGTTGGGCACGGGCAAGGAGGTGTTCACCACGACGTTGTCTCCCGGACATCACAGGATCACGCTCACAGCTACCGATAGCGGTGGCCACACCGGCGCCGAGACCATCAACCTGTACATCGGTAATCGCCTGTACCTGCCGACAGTCTTGCGGTAGCGCCCTTCACGCAGGGGGCGACATCCAGCCGCTCCCTGCTCAATCTATCGCCGGTGGTGCTGAAGAACTGAACAATCCAAGACAGTTGACGCGCAAAATGCTCGAGTCTGCGATTGATTTGTAGTAGGCTAAGTTCGTGGTGGTTGTAGGGCGCCAACCAAGGATGGCCCTACTTTCTGTCTATCTACCCAGCGATCCCTCGACGGATACCGTGACCAAACAAAACCAGCTATAAGGAGGAAACCCACATGCTGACCGATCTCCAGAAGCGCAAATTGACAGCACAGTTCCGGCTGAATGATCTCGCGCAGAGCGGGTACATGGAACGGGCCGACTTCGAGCAGTTCGCAGCCCGGATTTGCGAATCGCTGGGGTTCGTCCCCGGCTCCCCTGAGTACAACCAGGTACACGCGCAGACCCTGGCATCCTGGGATACTGAGCAGCTCAAAGCCTTTGACGCCGATGGCGATGGCCGCGTGTCCCTGGCTGAGCACCTGGCGGCGTATGACGTTACCCTGCAAGACGCAGCGTTGTTTCAACGCCTCACGGTTCAATACTCGCAGTTCGTTTTCGGACTCTGGGATCAAGATCGCGACGGCAGACTCAGCACCGACGAGTACGCGAAGGTTCTATGGTGCTATGGCGGCACGCGAGATCAGGCGGCCGAGGCCTTCCGCCGTCTGGATCGGAATCGCGATGGGTATCTCGATGACGTTGAGCTTGCGCAAGCGATTAAGGAGTTCTACCTCAGCGATGACCCTGAAGCCCCCGGCAATTGGCTGCTAGGTTCATACTGAGCGACCAGGAACACATCAGGCGGTTTCTATAGATGGAGGAAAGCCATGAACAAGCTACTGCTGTTGTCGTTACTCGTATGGTTGTTGCTGGTTCCCGCATCCTCTGCTGGCGGGGGATCAGATGGTGAGGGTCTCTACCCGATCACGGCCCCCATCGCCGACATGCACTACGGCCAGATCGTCACGCTTCGAGTGCTCGAAGGCACGGATGAGCGCGGCCGCCAGGTGCGCCAGGTCGTCTGCGGCTTCACCGGCAAGGGGGGCGATGTCCTCCTGGGGATCGTGGCCGGACGGGAGAGCTGGGATCAAGCCCTGGTCGAGCGGTTCTTGCAGTCCATCCGGTAATTTTCCTGCTGGATGCCGGACACGAGGCGCTCGACGCAAGAACGCCCCCGGTCTGGCGCCGGTTCCACAGGCCCGGTAGGTTCTACAGACAGTCGCTTGCCCGTTGCCGGCAAGAGCGGGCACGGCACAGACATTGGCCAACCCGGCCTGGTGGCAAACGCAATCTACCAACTGGTTGAAGACATTGGCTCGGCCGCGCGGTGAAATTCCACTGAGCTTCCTACCGGTCAATCACCGCCAACGAACCAGAGCCGGCGACCCGTTCAGATGAACGCCACGTTCGCCGGGTCCACCCCCGGTTGTGCGACCAATTCCGGGGTCTGTTGCTCGTTGCTGCCGTCGAGCATGATCTGCGCCCGGCCCAGTTTGAGCGCCGCGACGACGTTCTTCCGCTCCCCCAGACCGCGATAGAAGCCCGCGGCGAAGCTGATCGCAGCCTCATCGCTGACCGACCGGGTCATTCCCACGACGCAATCTACCGATTCGGCGATCTGAGCTGCATGGGCGGCCGACCAGCAGGCGTTCAGCACCACGCAGCGCACCCCCTCCAACGCCGCGAACAGCGCGCCCAGCGCGGCCGCGCTGACCGGCCTGGCCGCGCCCGCGGCGTCCTCGAAGATCAGAGCGCCGTCCGCGCTGCCGTGACCCGAGAAGTGGACGATGTGGGGCTGATAGCGCAGCATCGCATCGAGGATGTCGCCCGTGCGCACCGCCCACTGTTGCTCCAGGTTGAACCGATCGCGATATTGCGCCAGCCGCAGCCGTTCGTCAATGGTGCGCACCTCCTCGTCCAGCCGCAGTTGATTGGTATCCTTGGGGTTGGCCGCGAGGAAGAGGATGGTGATCTTCTTCTCAGGCTGAGGCGGAGACGGAGGCTGAACGGCCTGCGGCTGGATGCCGATGTAGGTGGTGGTAGTCGCCGTGCCGCCCCCCTGGGCGTGAGCCGAGTAGCTGTACTGGTTCCCGCCCGACGCCGGCGCGACCGGCGCGGCCCCCGGCCAGGCGACCTGCGGCCGCAGCGTCTGCACTGCGGCGCCCAGTTCGTCATCGCGGCCGCGGCGCTGTCAGAAGGTGATCAATTCCCGGATCTTGGCGCCTTTGCCCTCGCCGCCCAGGCCCTCGAAATCAATGCCCATGCCGAAGCAGAGCGACTCGATTTCTTCCAGGCTGAAGTATTGGTTCATCTTGCTGTTCAATTCGACCAGTTGTCCTTGTGAGAGGGTCATGCTCGTGGCTCCTTTCTCTGTCTTCCTCGTAGAAGGCTGACGATGCGAGCGATAGGAGAGTTCTGTCGTCGCACCGCTGCCCGAATCTGTCGAAACACGTCCAGCCGTGGCTGCAACACCTCCACGGTATCGGTCTCCCCGGCCTCCTTCGCCTGGGCGATGACGCCCTCCACCGCCTGCATCAACGGCTCTTCAAGCTCGGCCGGCACGCCGCGCCAAAACTCGACCATCTGCTCATCGCTTTGCACGGCGACGAAGGCGTCGAACAGCGCCTGCAACTGGCTCGTATCATCCTCCTGAGCCAGCCAGTCCGGCAGTGCGGGCAGCCCGGCCGCGCCCCACATTTCGCCAAACGCGTCGCCGCATTCTGTGCGTAGATCCCGCAGCACGCGCTCAGCAACCTCCTGATATGGCGCGTGCTCCAGGGCCACAAAAATACCATGCGCCTCCCACGCGCATCGCAGCGCCGCCAGCAAGCGCGGCCGCCGGTCTTCCCCCGGCAACCCCGCGATCGCGCTCAGCAGGGTCGCCCGGTTGTTCTGCGTCATGGCATAAGCCAGCGGCGCCGTGTCGGGGCGATAATGCTGCAGCGCTTCGTCATACGCCGCCAGCGCCGCCAGCAAGCGCGCCCGCCGGTCTTCCCCCGGCAACCCCGCGATCTCGCTCAGCAGGGTCGCCCGGTTGTTCTGCGTAGCCGCATAAGCCAGCGGCGCCGTGTCGGGGCGATAATGCTGCAGCGCTTCGTCAGACGCCGCCAGCGCCGCCAGCAAGCGCGGCCGCCGGTCTTCCCCCGGCAACCCCGCGATCGCGCTCAGCAGGGTCGCCCGGTGTCCCCAGGCGCGCGCCAATGTCTCCGGCGCGGCCCGCGCCTGGGCGGCCCCCAGCGCCCGCTCCGACCAGTCGCCGCCTTCGCGGGCCAGGCCGAACTGCTTCTGCAGGTTGGCGCTGTTGGCGGCAATATCGAGCGCCAGTTCGAGGTCGTTTGCCGCCGCCCATTCGAACGCCTGGCGCAGTTGCGGCAAGGCCGGCAGCATCTCGTAGAAGCGCTGCGCGTCGTCCGCGCGGCGCATCGCCTCGGCGTAGGCGCGAGCGTGAGCCGCGGCGCCGCATCCACCTCCCCGGCGTCGGCCAGCAGCGCCAGGCTCAGGCTGCGCAGCAGGGCATGTTGCCGCCAGACGCCGCTGCCCCGACGCTCCAGCAGCGCAGCCACGGCGAAATCGGTCAGCGTCTCGAACGCCTCGTCCGGATCGCAGCCCCAGGCGGCCGCGGCCGCGGCAGTCGTCAAGTCGGCCTCGGCCGCGAACGCGCCCAGCCGCCGGAAGCGGCCCTGCGCCGCCTCCGCCAACGCCTGGTAGCTGAACATCATCACCGCCTTGACGTTGAGGCCGGGGTCGTCCCCCAGACGCAGCCGGTCCAGGCGGCCGGCGCGCAGCTCGCGCACCAGCCGTTCGGCGGCCGGCCGCCAATCGGCCGGCGCAGTGCCGTAGCGGCGCAACACGCCCAACGCCACGTCCAGTCCCAGCGCGTGCATCCCCACGCCGACCGCCAGGTCGAGCGCCCAACGGTCAGCAACCGCGCCGGGCTGCGGCCGCCAGCGCAGGCGCAGGCCGAACAAGTCGAGCGCCTCGGCCTCGTTCAACAGGCCCACCTCCACGCAGCCCGCGCCCAACCCCTGGGCGATCTCGCTCGATCGGGTGGTGATGATGAGCCGGCTGCCCGGCGGGAGCGCATCCTGCAGCGGCCGGATGGCGGCCAGCGACCAGACGTTGTCCAGCACCACCAGCAGCCGCGGGTGCTCCGCCAGCAGGCTCCGCACCGCGGCCGGCTCGAAGGTGAAGAGCTTGTTCAAGTTCTCGCCCAGCTCGAAGAAGTTGGTGGCGTATCCCGCCCAGCGCCGCAACACCGCCTGGGCCTGCTCTGGCGCCAGGAAGTCCGGCCCCAGCCCATCCTCCCAGATCACGCCGTCGGGGTAGTCCGGCGCCAGCTCCAGCGCCAGCAGCCGCGCCAGGGTGGTCTTGCCCACGCCGGGCGCGCCTTGCACGGCCAGGCTCGCCGCTCTGCCGGTGATCGCCACGCCGCCCCGGCGGGCCAGCTCGGCCTTGACCGCCTCCATCGCGGCGGGCCGCGGGGTTGCGTCGCGGTCGAGCTTAGGCGGGATCGGCCGCGTCCAGCGCCGCTCCAGGGTTTGGATGAAGACGTTGTTGACCACGGTGGCCGTGCCGCCGGTCTCGGCGTGCGCGGAGAAGGCGTACTGGTCGCCACGCGAAGAGACCCTTGAGGTCTCCGAGACCTCAAGGGTCTGCGTGCTCGCCGGCGCGGCCCCGCGCAAACGCCGCAGCAGGTCGCGGCGCTCGGCGAGGCGTTGCTGGGCCTCAGGATTGTCGCTGCGGAACTGCTCATCGAGCATTTGCTGCGCCTCATACGGCTGTAGCAGGCTGCGCTGCCGCTCGAAGAGCGCGGTCGCGGCTGCCTCGTCGTCTGCCTGGATGAACTCCAGAACGGCGCGCTGAATCAGAGGAGGATCCGCCGGCTTCGGGGAGATGGACATCGCCGCACACTCCTGTTCCGGGTGCATGACGGGCCTAACCGATGGTCAGGCCAATACTATCACGGATACGCGGATTTGGCAAACACGCAGGAGAGTTGCGACGCCTCACTGCTAAAGTGAGACGCAAAAAGCAGGCGCCTACGATTTGACAACGCGCCGATACGATCCCGTTATATGAACAATCATTCATTATTGAACCTGCTGTAGCGCAAAGATCACGATGGTGAACGCCAGCCAGTGGAACGGTTCCGCAGGCTGGCGTTTTTGTATTGCGAATAAACCATCGGATACGCCATTCGTGGCATGACATCCGCCCTGGTTTACTGCTAGACTGTGCGCAGAAAGCAGGGAAGAAGGTCTCCGTTGAGCCAGATTCGGGGGAGCCACCATGCAACTCACGATTGACCACGTCGGCAAGCAGTATCGTCGCGATTTCTGGGGGCTGCGCGACTTCAGCCTGGAGCTTGGCCCTGGGGTGCTGGGGCTGCTCGGCCCCAACGGCGCAGGCAAGTCCACGCTGATGCGCATCCTGACGACCATCACCCGCGCCTCGGAAGGCAAGGTCGCCTGGAACGGTGCGGACATCGCGCGGCGGCCGGACGATCTGCGCCAGGTGTTGGGCTATCTGCCGCAAGATTTCGGCGTATACCCCAACCTGAGCGCGGTCGAGTTCCTGGAGTACCTGGCGGCCATCAAGGGGCTGGACGGTCGCCAGGCGCGGCGGCGGATCGAGGAGCTGTTGCAGCTCGTCAATCTGGTGGACGCGGCCAAACGGCCCCTCGGCGGCTACTCCGGCGGCATGAAGCAGCGCGTGGGGATCGCCCAGGCGCTGCTCAACGATCCGCAGCTCCTCATCGTGGACGAGCCGACCGCGGGCCTCGACCCCGAGGAGCGGGTGCGCTTTCGGGGCCTGATCGCCGAGCTGGCAGGCGAGCGGATCGTCATCCTCTCGACACACATCGTCTCGGATGTGGAAGCCACAGCCACCTCGATTGCCATCATCGTGAAGGGACGGCTCGTCACGCACGTCCTGCCGGAGGTGATCCTGCAAGCCGTCGAGGGCAAGGTCTGGACGTGGCTCATCGCCAGCTCGGAGCTGCCCGCCGTCAAGCAGCGTCACCTGATCAGCAGCACCGCGCGGCGCAGCGACGGCGTCCACGTGCGCGTGGTGGCGGCGCAGCGGCCGAACGGCGGCGCGGAAGCCGTCCCCGCGACGTTGGAGGACGCGTACCTGTACTACGTCCAGTCGCACAGGCCACAGTGAAACCGGAATCGAGGCTTTAGCCGGTTGCCTACGGGTACGCACCAGACCGCCTGAAGGCTCGAATCCATGAACATTACTTCGTCGCATACACCGCTCTTCGCAATGACATCCGCGACAGATCGTCGCAGGAGTTCAG
>Ga0194125_10012037_pt1 | contig 11475 bp, 9 predicted proteins | sample TA2KigC250mmetaG_FD_148626 | JGI IMG/M metagenome (GOLD analysis project Ga0194125, IMG submission 148626) | Freshwater microbial communities from Lake Tanganyika, Tanzania - TA2015034 Kigoma Deep Cast 250m | ecosystem: Environmental > Aquatic > Freshwater > Lake | place: Tanzania: Lake... | reverse complement strand
ACGTTGAATAGTAGTTTTTCCGAACGATACCTACGTTTTGCCCAAAACAAAAAGGGACTATTAAAAGCAAGCAACAACAGGGTAAAATAGTTCGCATGTTAACCTTTGACCTTTGAAACATCAAAATAAACGAAATTGTTTTTTAACTGGGGCTTTTCTTTCAACAGGGGGCAAGGAAAAACAGACAACCCAATGACTGAAACTTTTTTGCAAATAACATTGGGACTTGGCAGACGGCCTTCCCTTTTTCAGCCTTGCCTTCGGGCAGGCGTTTTAGCACTTCAACAGAACTGCCCATTCTAGGCCGTGTATTGATCGGCCACAACCACACCCATTTCTGCATTCCTGGCTAAAACCCCCTACACCAAAAGCCCAACCCCATATTTTCCTACTTGCGTTGCTTCAGCCTTTAAGGATTATTGATTAAAGGTGGCAGCGGGTTTGGACTTCTCTGCGTACCTTTGCAGAACAGCATTTTAAAAAACAAATGGAATCCCAATGGTTGAGGAATTGAAAGACAAACATGCCTTGGTTTGCGGCGGATCCGAAGGAATTGGAAAAGCCACAGCCATAGCATTGGCCCTTATGGGCTGTTCCGTTACGCTGCTGGCACGGAACAAAGAGCGCCTCATGGAGGTTCGAGATACACTTCCTGTCATGTCGGGTCAAAAACACCGCAGCATCGCCGCCGACATGAGCGATTTAAGCGGACTTCATGAGTCCGTTGCCGAGGTCTTAGCCAAATCGGGCGGTATTCATATTTTGGTCAACAACTCCGGAGGCCCCGCCGCAGGTCCGCTCATTCATGAACCCATTGAAAAGTTTGAATCGGTTTTTCGCCAACACGTGCTTTCTGCGCAAACCCTCAGCCAATTGCTGCTCGACGGCATGATTGCCTCAGGCTATGGCCGCATCATCAACGTAATTTCAACCAGCGTCAAGGCCCCTTTGCCCAATTTGGGCGTATCAAATACGGTGCGCGGAGCCATGAGCAGCTGGTCAAAAACCCTTGCCAGCGAGGTCGCCCCCTGGGGCATAACGGTAAACAATGTATTGCCCGGCGCCACCGACACCGGCAGGCTGCGCACCCTTATCTCCTCAAAAGCCCTTAAAACAGGCCGAACCGAAGAAGAGGTGGCCCAAGAAATGCAAGATGAAATTCCCTTGGGTCGCTTTGCTCAGCCCGAAGAGGTGGCCCACGCCATTGCCTTTTTGGCCTCGCCTCGGGCGGCATACATTTCGGGCATCAATTTGCCCGTTGACGGCGGACGGCTAAGAAACCTCTAGTTTAATTTTCATTCCTTTAACGGAATCATAGCGCCCATTCGCTTTAACTTTAAGGAAAACACCCTTACTTTGTACCCTTAAATCAACCTCATGAACCGCATTTTCTCCATTTTATCGTTTTTGCTTTCCCTAAACCTCGTAGGGCAATTGGCTCCCGTGCCTTTCAGCTGGGATGCCAGTCCGCCGCTACCTTCAGGGTTTACCACCAATATGGCCTCGGGTTCAGAGTATTACATAAGTTCTACCTGCACGTCGGTAAATCAAAACCCTTCGTCCTTCAAACTAGACGCAACCGGCAGGTTTCTTCAAATGCAATTCACCTCACAACCCGGAAAGGTACGGTACGAAATCGGAGGACAAACAGGCAGCGCACCGTATTGGAATGGAACATTAAAAGTTCAAGCTTCTGCAGATGGCTTGGTTTGGACGGACCTTAAAAGCTATACGGGCGCCCAAGCACTTCCTTCCCAAAACGATCCCGCCAACTGCCTGTTGGATTCGGTAACGCCAGCCGACCCTCAAACCCGGTACGTTCGTTTCTTTTTTGAAACAAAACTGAGCGGCAACAATTCTGGCGGAGGTGGCAACGTTAAGGTTGACAACATTTCCGTTTCTGTTCCGCCATACCCAACTCAAAAACTCAAGGTTTTTCAAGGCACAACCGAATTGTTTAACCCCGGGCTTACACAACCTGTGCAGGCCACCGTTAACAACACCAGCGCCCTTTCTTTAGATCTTCGCCACGTTGGATTGTCGGGCAATTTAACCATTCAATCCATGACCATCACAGGGCCGGCATCGGGTAGTTACAACTTAACTTCTCCCAATTTGCCCTTAACCCTATCAACAGGCAACACCCAGATCGCCAACATCAACTTTACACCCAACCAGCCCGGAACACACCAGGCTTTGCTCACCATTAGGAGCAATGACCCAACGGTTGACAGCGTTTTTCAAATTCAATTGTATGGAATTGGAGGCAGTTTGGCCAGCGCCCCAACATTTGCACCAAGCAACTTGAATGTTTCCAACGTCAAAACCTACCGCTATGCCATCGGGATGAATATTCCAACCACTGGCCCCGACGCCTATGGCGGCCTTTTGGTGTTGCGCAGCGAGGGAGCTCCTATAAATGCTGTTCCGCAAAACGGAATCAATTACCAGCGGGGCATGAGCCTAGGAAACGCAAAAGTGGTGTATGTCGGAAATCCCGCTCCCGGAGCCTTTGCCTTTATTCCGAACTGGATTCTTGCCAATAGAACCGACGAAATTGCGGTGTATGGTTTTAATGGAACAGGCACCTACACCCACTATGCGGCGACCTCGGTGAACACCACCACCACCACTCCCGCCACCATGGAATCTCCAACCGAATATGCCGGCATAGATCACAACCAACCAACCTTCCCAGCCGATTTGCAGGCCTTAATCAATCCACATACCTCGGTCTTTTATAGCAATTACATCCCCACCATGGTTCAAGGTTTCCAAATGCGCGACACCTTCATTGTGAGCGGAACCATCATTAAAGACCGGGTGTTGGATTGCCCTTATTCCGGCACCCCCATTTTATACCAAGAACCGTATCAGTTTGGGGCAACAGCAACCAGCCGTGAACATACTTGGCCCCATACCTGGATGCCAACCCACCCTGCCGATTCTCCTGAAAAACCAGAATACAACGACCAACACAACCTATTCCCAGCCTTACAAAATGCGAACAGCAATCGCTGCAATTATCCCTTCGGCGAGGTGGTAACTCCTTTGGTTTCGACCGGTGTCGGGGTTTTGGGATTGGATGCCTCCGGCACCCGTGTGTACGAACCCGCTGATTACCACAAAGGCCGAGCAGCAAGAGCCATCATGTACATGGCCGCCTGCTACAACAGCGTAAGCGGGAACGGTTGGAACTTAAATGCCCCTATGGGCGAGAATTGCAACGGAACCCCATTGAACGCAGTTCAAAACCAAGATGTACTTAAAAACTGGCACTTCAATTATCCGCCAACGGCCTTTGATATTGCCCGAAACGATTTCTTAGATAGCTTGCAAGGAAACCGAAATCCCTTTGTGGACCGACCCGATTATGCTTGTTACATCGATTTTATGACCATGACCTACATTCCCAATCCCAACATTCCTTGCTTTGTTACTGGGGTGGACGCTACGGCGGCTCTGCCATCGAATCTATGGCCAAATCCTGCAAAGGAATCCGTTCGCCTTAAGGTTGCCGGCACCGACGGTTTTTCGTACCGCATTTGCGACCTAACAGGCCGCGTTCTGCGTTCTGGTTTTAGCCCCGATGTTGAAGCCCAAATACATGTGCACGATTTGCCGGCCGGTTCGTATTTGGTAATCTTAGAACAAAACAGCAACCGGGCTACGCACCGATTGTTGGTTCCCTAATTTAGTTTTTACCCTTAAACCCCAATCTGGGCTTGCTGAACGTCGATGCCGTTTTTGTTGTTCATGTCAAACATGACCTGGAACGCGAGCTATGGATGCACAAGCAATTGGAGAACCTACGCATTCCATTCCGTTGGATGCTCGAAGCCGATTTAGAGGAGCTAAGTCCCGAAGACCTTCAACAATATTTCTCGGGAACCGAAATGGCCGGCCCCGCCCGACCGGCCCACTCCTGTGCTTTAAAGCACCTGTTTGTGTACCGAACCATGATTTCCGAAGGCCTACAAAGGGTGCTGGTATTGGAAGACGACGCCATTCTTTCGCCCCAATTTATCCCCTTGTTTAACCACATGGTGGCAGAATGGGAATCCCTGCCCCAAGCCGAACGAAATATGGCTCTAATCAACTTGGAAAACAGCCTTCAGGTTTGGGTGCCCCGCCACCTACGAAAAAAAAACAAAATCATTTATTCTATGCAGCAAGGCCGGGCCACGGGAGCATATTTCATTCCCCTACACCTTGCGAAAGCCATCTGGGAACACGCCTTAGAACACGGTTGCCATCGCCCTATCGACTGGTATCACAACGACTTAACCACAGAAATCGGACTCAAACACTATTGGACACACCCAACTTTTGTTGAACAAGGCAGCCACAATGGAACCTGGAAGTCAAGGATAGATAAAAAGCCGGCAAGCTGGTTTCGGAAAATTACCTGGCAGGTACAGCTAAGATTAAAATCCCTTTTTGCTCCGTAACTTAGGCCGGTGAATCAGCTGCTGCGCATATTTCGCTTAACCCTAGGCTACCGAAAAAACCTGGGGTTCAATTTAATTTTGGGCTGGATTAGTACGTTTTTTGGATTGTTTTCATTGGTTTTGGTGGCCCCTTTGTTGGAGATTATTTTTTATCCACCCACCAAGGTGCTGGACCTGGCTCCAACCTGGGAATGGAGTCGACAGGGAATTTCAGCGGTTTTGGGGTATCGGCTGCAGCTTTTAAGCCAGAACCACGGGCCTCATGGGGCCTTGCTTGCTCTGTGCCTGGTTGTTGTTGTGGCCATTTTATTAAAAAACGGATTTCACTATTGGGCCACCCAGCATTCTTCGGTGGTGGTGAACCGCAGCACCCAAGACCTCAGAAATAAACTGTTTAAGCGGGTCCTTACCATGCCTCTCGGATTTTTGACCGACAACCGAAAAGGCGAACTGCTTGCACGCTTAAGCAACGATGTTCAAGACATAGAATTCTCCATGCTTTCCGTGGTTACAGCCTTTTTTCGGCATCCATTGCATATTGCGACCTACGTGCTAACCTTGCTTTGGCTAAGCCCCCCCTTAACTTTGTTTTTAATTTTGTTTTTGCCCATCACCGGGGGCGTAATTGGTTTGGTTAGCCGAGCCCTACGCAAAAACACCCGCATGGCACAACAGCATTTTGGTCGGTTGGTGGCGCATTTGGAAGAAAGCCTAACCGCTATGAAAATGATTCGCTCCTTCAAAGCCGAACCCTTTTTCTCTGAACGGTTTGAAGCCGAAAACCGCTTGTACACCCAACGCCGCATTCGCATGTTTCGCCAAGCCGACCTCGCCGTTCCTTTAGGCGAGGTTATGGGGGTGGCGGCCGTGGCCACCGTACTTTGGTGGGGCGGAGCTATGGTGTTTTCAGAACAGCTCTCGGCCGCCCTTTTTATTACCTACATCGTTGTGTTTGCTCAGCTTATTGAGCCCTTTAAAGGTCTGTCCCGGTCCATTTACGACGCCCAAAAAGGCGTTGCCGCCCTGCAAGGAATTGAGGATATGCTGCAGCAAGCCGAAGCCCAGGACCTGCCTCAGGGCCATTCCCATTTTGCAGGTTTGAAATCCGAAATTCATCTGAAAAACGTGGGCTTTCACTTTGGGGGCGATTGGATTTTACGCGAACTGAACTTCTCGATTCCCAAAGGGAAAACCCTAGCCATTGTTGGCCCCTCAGGCTCTGGAAAAACGACCTTAATGAACCTGCTGGCCCGTTTTTACGATCCAAACGAAGGCCAAATTTGGATCGACAACCTTCCCCTTACCCAATTGAAACTGCAAGACTGGAGGCAAAAAACAGCCCTGGTTAGCCAAGAGTCTTTGCTGTTCAACGACAGCATTGAAGCCAATATTGCACTAAGCCATTCCTCGCTAAACCAAGACCGTTTAATCCATGCCGCTAAACAGGCCCATGCCTTCGATTTTATTCAGCAGCAGCCCCAGGGATTTCAAACCCTGGTGGGCGATGCCGGGAATCGACTCTCGGGCGGGCAAAAGCAACGCATCGGACTGGCCCGAGCATTATACCACGGAGCCGAAATTTTATTCTTAGACGAGGCCACCTCGGCCTTGGATTCCGCATCAGAAAAGGCGGTGCAAGACGCCTTGGCAAATTTGGCCGGAAGCCACACCCTGGTGGCGGTAGCCCACCGCCTAAGCACGGTTCGCTCGGCCGACCAAATTTTGGTCTTGAATGCGGGCCGAATCCAAGAACAGGGCACCCACGCCGAATTGATGGAAAAGGGCGGAATGTACCGCAGTATGGTCGATTTGCAGGCTTTAAAATAAACGGTTCCCGCCCCTAAAAACTCCTACGCTGCCCACGTTTTGGCTCGGTTTTGAAAAGAATTGATGTTGGGCGGCAGCCGGGCTTTCCGAGCTACTCCGCGCTTGCCGAAAGGCTGGCCCAGCTGGTTTGCGGGGGCTCCTAAAGTCGCCTCCGCACCTAGCGGGCCAGGCTTTGGCAACCTTGCGGGGTAGCTTCGTCAATCCCTGCCGCAGCCTCACATTAACCTTTTGAGCCCCTTTGTTTTGAATGCCCCAACCCAACCGCCCCTACGTTTTCGATTTTCTCGCGCGCGTCATTTTAGTTACTGCCACAATTCTCTGGGCGGACAGCCCCCCACCCCCAAGACAAATTTAAACCGAAACAGAAAATTATCCGTTTGGTAAACGTTTAACAAACGTTTAAAAACGGATAAATCTTGAAACCCTTGTTGGGAAAGGCCTTTCCGAGCATGCCTCTGTTTGCTTTTTTTGAACCCAAAATTTCATTGGGCCGCCCGCGGCAGGGATTGAACCGGGTTGCCCGCAAGGGTGGCGGGGAATGGCCCGCGCGGCGCGGAGGCGACCTTGGGAGCCACCGCAAGCCCGCTGGGCCAACCCCCGGCAACCGCGGACAACCGGTGAAAGCCCGCAGCCGCCCAAAAAATTCCTGTACTATGAAACTAAGGCTTTTTGCTTGGAACGCTGGGCAAGGCAAGGGCCGGAAGGCGGAGCTGCTCCAGTTCGCGCAGCAAAACAGGCAACAATCGGGTGCTGCGCATGCCCGCGGCAGACCAGTCGTGCAGGGCGATGATGGCTCCGGGTTTTAAGGCCGAAAGGGCGATGCGCTCTACCCTGCGCTGCGGCAAGCTGCTGCGGTAATCGCCGGGCAATGAGGTCCAGAAAACGACTTGCTGCTGCCGAGCAATTTCGCGGTACTGCCCAGGCCACAGCCTGCCGTAAGGCGGGCGAAACAGCCCACTGCCAATGCTTGGCGGCGGCAGCGCGTTCTGCACCGTTCTTGCTTTGGAGCTGCGCCATCCATCCAGATGCTGATGCCCATGGTAACCCAACTGATGCCCCAGTTCAAGCAGCGTTTTTGCCACTTCTGGCTGCTGCTGCAAGCGTTCGCCCAGGCAAAAAAAGCTGAGCCCCGCCTGCCGTTCGGCCGCAATTCGAGCCAGCCGAAGGCTGTGTTCGGGGTCGGGACCGTCGTCAAAGCTCAGGTACACCGCCGCCCCGGGCCCTTGAAACCAGGCTCCCGGAAACAGAAGTTCGCCTATCCGCTGAAGGCTCATTATCGGTTGCGTTCGGTGGTGTATTCTACCAGATCGGCAAGGGCCTGCCGGGCCTCGCTGTTCGGCAGGTTCTGCAAACAATCCAATGCCTGCTGCCGGTACTCCCCCATTTTTTGCCGGGCATATTCTACTCCGCCGCTGTTCCGTACAAAGTCCAGCACCTGAGCCACCTTGCGGGGGTTGTCGTGCTGGTATTTTATAAGCCGAATAATTCGGCGTTTTTCAAGAACGGGTGCGGCCGACAAGGCATAAATCAGGGGCAAGGTCATTTTCTGCTCTTTGATGTCGATGCCGGTGGGTTTGCCGATGCTGCCCGCTTCTTCCACGTCGAACAGGTCGTCTTTAATTTGAAAGGCCATGCCGACCAGCAGGCCGAATTTGCGCAGGGTTTCAACGGTTTCGGGGCTTGCGCCTACGCTGGCCGCTCCGGCGGCACAGCAGGCGGCCAGCAGAGAGGCGGTTTTGCCTTCAATGATTTCGTAGTACACCTCTTCGCGGATATCGAGCCGGCGGGCCTTTTCGATTTGCAGCAGTTCGCCTTCGCTCATGTGCCGCACAGCCCGGCTAATGATGCCCAGGGTTTCAAAATCTCCGTTTTCGGTGGCCAGCAACAGGGAGCGCGACAGCAGGTAATCGCCCACCAGCACGGCAATTTTGTTTTTCCAAAGGGCGTTCAGGGAGAAGAAACCCCGGCGTTCGTTGGAATCGTCCACCACGTCGTCGTGCACCAGGGTGGCGGTGTGCATCAGTTCAACGATGCTGGCGGCGCGGTAGGTGGATTCGTCGATCTGACCGCAGGCTTTGGCCGACAAGAACACAAACAGGGGGCGCATTTGCTTGCCTTTGCGCTTCACAATGTAGTGGGTAATGGCGTCGAGCAGGGCCACATTGCTTTTCATAGACAGGCGGAAGCGCTGCTCAAATTCCTGCATTTCGGGCCGCACCACATTTTGTATTCGGTCAATCCTAGACATGGTGGTCAAAGGTACTGATTATTGATTATGGGCGGCCGCCGGGCTTTCCGCACTACTCCGCAGGTGCCGAAAGGCTGGCCCAGCTGGTTTGCGGGGGCTCCTCACGTCGCCTCCGCACCTAGCGGGCCAGGCTTCGGCACCTTTGCGGGGTAGTTGCCTCAATCCCTGCCGCCACTCCTGGCCGTTTGTGGCGTAGAGACAAGCCATGGGGTTGTCTCTACAGGGGCCTTGTGGGCAAATCGCCCATGTAGCGTTGTTTCATTTTTTGAATGCGGTCGGCCAGGGTTTCGGTGCTGAATTTTTCGCGGATGCGTTCCACCAAAATGGGGAAGGCAAAGGGCGAGGGGCGCGGGGTAGAGCAGATTTGCCAGCGTTGTTCTGATAGGCGGCTTAGGGCGGAGTGCAAACGCTGGTGCTGCAACTGAAAGTCGAGTACCTCTTGCCGTGCCTGCCGAAGCAAAATGTGGTTGGGTTCGGTTTCGTGAAAGACCTCGAAAAAAAGGCGGGAACTGGCCTGCAGGTGCCTGTCTTTTTTTGCCTTACCGGGGTATCCTTGAAACACCAGTCCAGCAATGCGTGCTATGTCGCGGAACCGGCGGCTGGCCAACTCGGTGGTGTTGAGTCCTGCTTCGATGTCGGCCAACAAGCCTTGGGGCGTTAAGAGCTGCTGCTCTTGAATCCAGGCGGCCGAAATATAGGTGTCGCTCAGCATCTCAAAGCCGTAATCGTTCATAGAAATGGAGAAGGAAACGGGGAAGAAGCGGGAAATGCGGTGTGCCAAGACCTGGGCCATGCCTTCGTGCACAAAGCGGCCTTCGAAGGGGAAGAAGAACAGGTGGTGTCCCTCGCGCGACCGAAACTCTTCCACCAAAAAACAGTCCTGTCCCGGCAGGGCACTCAGTCCTTGCTGAATTTCCAACAAGGGCTGCAATGCCAGGCGTTCGGTGGATTGTTCCCTGGGCTGTTCCGCCGAAATTTGACGGCGCAGGCGGCTTCCCAATTCCGATGACAAAGGCATGCGGCCACCCTGCCAAGAAGGCACCTGCCCTTTGTTGCCAGAGCCGCTGCGCACCTGAACCGTCATATCGCGGATTCGAATAAGCTCGAGCAAGCGACCGGCCAAATAAAAGGTGTCGCCCGGATTAAGTCGGGCGGCAAACCATTCTTCAACGTGGCCAAGCAGCCCGCCGCCCTGAAAGGCCACGGGCAGCAGGGCCTCGCTGCTAATGGTTCCGATGTTCATGCGGTGCCGCTGAGCAATGCCCCGGCGAAGAATGCGGATTCGGCCCTCGCAGAATTCGGCTTTTTGGAATTCTTCGTACTGCTGCAGGCTGCTGCCTCCGGTAAGAATAAACTGCAGGCATTCCTGGTACGCTTCTTCATCGATGTGCTCAAAACAGGCAGTAGTTCGGATTTCGTTCCAGGTGGCCGCCGGTTCAAAACCCTGGGAAATGGCGAGGGTGCACAGGTATTGAATCAGCACATCGTAGCAAAGGCGGTAGGGTTCAAGGTTTTCCATGGCACCTTGCTGCATGGCCTCGCGCAGGGCTGCGCCCTCAAGAATTTCCAGGGCATGGGTGGGAACAAAGTAAATTGCCGAGGCCTTACCGGGTTGGTGTCCGGAACGCCCGGCGCGTTGAATAAAGCGGGCAATTCCTTTTGGTCCGCCCACTTGAATTACCACATCGACGGGGCTAAAATCCACGCCCAGGTCAAGGCTGCTGGTGCAGACCACCACTTTTAATTTTCCTTCGTGCAAGGCGTCTTCCACCCAAAATCGGATTTCTTTCGAAATAGAACCGTGGTGCATGGCCATTTGTCCGGCCAGATCGGGCTGCCTGAGCAGCAATTCGCGGTACCAGATTTCGGCCTGAGCACGGGTATTGGTAAAGAGCAGACAGCTGCCGGCCCCCATAATCACCGGCAAAACCTGATCCAACAAATGAATGCCTAAGTGTCCGGCCCAGGGAAAGCTGTCGAGCTGATCGGGCAAAATGGTATTTACCAGCCAGGATTTATGGACTTGGGCTTGGATTTGCAGGGCCGAGGGAAAAAGGTCGGGGCCCAGCAAGAAATAGGTGGCATCGTCGGGGTCATTTAGGGTGGCCGAAATTCCCCAGACCTGAAGTTTGGAGTCAAGGGCACGCAGGCGGCTGTGTGCGAGTTCCCAAAGCACGGCGCGTTTGCTGCCCAGTAGAGCATGCCATTCGTCCACCACAATGGTTTGCAAAGCGGCGAAAAAATCTGGATATCCGGGAGTGGCCAGCAACAGGTGTAGGCTCTCGGGGGTTGTGATTAGAACGTCGGGGGGGGATTTTAGGAATTTGCGTCGTTCGGCGGGAGAAGTATCGCCGGTTCGCATACCAACCCTGAAATGGGGGGCCAATTCAGGAAGCAGGGCCAATGCCGCCGATTCCATTTCTCGGGCAAGGGCTCGAACCGGACTAATCCAAATGATTTTAAGTCCTTGTTGTTGGCATTGCCTTGCGCGGAACAGGGCGGGAATAAAAAGGGCGTAGGTTTTGCCGGTGCCGGTGGGTGCGCAGAGCAGTCCGTTTTGTCCCGATTCCACAGCCTGCCAGGTTTGTTCTTGAAAGGCTTGGGGTGTCCAGCCTCGGTTTGACATCCAGGCCTGTCCGAACTCAAGGGCAGTGGTGGGGTTTTTTGGGGGCATTGTGGGGTAAAATTATTGAATATAGGGCGTATTCTTGCCGAGGCGTTGAGGCAGGCCATGGGCGGCCTTTGCCCAAAAACCGCGCTACCGATTCGGGCCCCCTGGGGGAAAACGGCCCCCCAATACAAAGGTACGAATGCCATTCACGATTATCCGTTTGTTAAACGTTTACCAAACGTTTAAAAACGGATAAATCTTGAAACCCTTGTTGGAAAAGGCCTTTCCGAGCATGCCTCTGCTTGCTTTTTTTTACCCAAAATTTCATTGGGCCGCCC
>Ga0194125_10012035_pt1 | contig 11477 bp, 8 predicted proteins | sample TA2KigC250mmetaG_FD_148626 | JGI IMG/M metagenome (GOLD analysis project Ga0194125, IMG submission 148626) | Freshwater microbial communities from Lake Tanganyika, Tanzania - TA2015034 Kigoma Deep Cast 250m | ecosystem: Environmental > Aquatic > Freshwater > Lake | place: Tanzania: Lake... | reverse complement strand
CCCCCCCCTGCGTCAAGCCCCCGGGCGGCTTTCGGCGCCGCCTCCGGGCGTCGATCCTGCTGGCTGCCGAGGCCGCGAGCGCCGCAATCAGCAGTGACGGCAAGCCACCACGACGCGTTGAGGGGAATGCAGGGCTTCTACCCTGACGATGAGTTGGCGGTTGATGCGCGCCAGCCCGGCGAAGTTCTCCTCTGCGGTCAGCATCTCGGTCTCGAAGGACTGCAACCGAGAGGTCAGCGCCGCTCCACGGTCCCAGATCTTCTCGGAGCCGATCAGTCGGAAGGTGGGATCTTGGCTCAGCCGCTCGGCGTCGTTCACGTCTTCGTAGCCGGCCAGTCGGCTGTAGACGGACTGCCGAAACAGATCGGCCAGCCGGAACTGTGTGTTCTTCCCACGGCGAGCGTCGGTCAAGTGCTGTTCGATGAGTTCTCCGAACCCGATGCGCTCATCCAACTCCCGAACCACAATCAGGCCGCCGTCGGAGGTGACCCGCGATCCCCGGAAATCCACCTTCAGGCAGGGGTTGAAGGAGAGCTGAAACGGCTGGTTTTGTTTCTCACCCATTGGGTGCCGGCCCCCAGAGCCTCTTCATGACGTTCAAACCCGCATAAATAAAGGCGTCGGAAGCCCTCACGAAGTTACGAGTAAGTGCTCAAAAATGGAAATGCGGGCTCATACTGCCATGCCTTGTTCTTCCTGGTCAGGGCCGCGCGGACTGCTGCATCCACCCCGGCTTCGACGTAGTCGGACAGGAAGACAAAGCCGTCACTGTAGGTCACCGGGGTTGCATCGGTGGAAGGGACCGACACCTCGATGGCTACGCCCCGACTTCCCTCGGCGTAGTGCGCCCAAAGAAGATCGTGATCGAAGGTCTTGCAGAGCGAGCACACCCGCCAGTCTGAGATCGCCTTGGACACCTTCAGGCCGAACTCGAAAAGACGGACCTCTTGGCCGCGGTCATTTCCAACCCGGATGTCGGCCTCGCGGATGTCGTTGAGACTTCGGACGTCGGCGCACCAGAGCCGTCGGTTGGTCAGGATGTCCGTTACCCTGTTCAGGTTTTCGACGGCTCTGAATTTGTAGGCTTTCATCGCAGTCGCCATCGGTCCATGGTTCGCAGCCTAACGACCCTCGCGCTCACCGGCGCGCCCGCCTTTGGCGCGTCCGGTGCAGCGCCTCGTTAGGCGAAACTCACTCCCGCTGCCCTGGTCCGGGTCGTCGGCGTCGTTCCAAATTACAGGACGACATGGGGCGACCGAGCTGTGGGAGCGGGGCCGCAAGTTGGACAAGTCACCTACCCTGCTCTGGATTCGTTCCACGAGATCCAGGACACGCCAATACATCCTCGTAAAGAACTAACCAATGGCAGGATGGTTTTGGGTGGCGCCTCCCACGTTCTCGTTCACCGGCCGACGCGGGCTCCTCCGCCGCCAGGTCACTCGTGAACGCTGGGAGCGCGATCCCCAAAATTCATTTCACCCTTCGATGAAGATGTTTCGCCTGTGCCACGACAGTGCCGCGCGACTTATCCGATCGCCCTCCCCTATATGAGCCACCTGCCCGTGAAACTTGGTTATCCAAGCGCCTTCCTCCCCAGAGGATAGCGCTGCACCTGCAGCCCTAATCACGAGTTCATCGTCAATGGTGAACAATCCGTTATCGAAGGCCCAATGATGCATCGGGCAGAGACAAAGCGCGTTCTGGAGCAAATCGCTTCCGCGGTTACTCCGTGGAACGATATGGGCAGCCTCCATGGCACTTCGCCCTTGGACGGTGTATCGCACACCACACACGCAGCACCGATGATCGTATGCTTCAAGCACATTCCAGCGGAAGCTGGCATCACGCACGAATCCTCCGGTTGCCCCCGCTCGGCGAACGGCACCGAGATCCACGAGTGCCCCCTCGTCGGTCGTTCGATCCGCGAACTGCTCCTTCAACCGTCGCAAAAAATCGACACGACAACAGGCACCTCGCGCCACATCCACATTCATGTGCTCGAAGATTCTGACTTCGACGATGTCCCCTGGGTCAAGATACGTATCGAGGCGTTCCCGCACCTCGCCGAGGACCGAGGACTTGCGAAAATAGCCGACCACGCGGTTATCGAGGAGGCAATGGGCGCGCCTTTCCGAAATCCATATGACCGGAGCCCTCCGGATCTCGCCGACGGCGGGGACATTTAGGGCTGAAAACTGGGTTAGTTCCCAGGCAATGTCGGCCGCGAACATGCCGCTATATGCATCAATCGCATTGATTCTGAGTGGCACACTGGAGCCCGCCGGGAAACCCTCCTCAACTTTCAGGAGCTCGTGTGCCTCAATACGGATAATGTCAGAGCCATCTATTGTTGCGTAGATGATGTTCTGAAGCCTTTGCTTGTTCTTCTTGACATACCTAGCGCGAAGCAAGATGACCTTCGCCTGCTGCACTTCACCCGACAGTTGACGTACATCGGGCTGTGGCAACTGGACGCGCAGAGCCTCACAGCTTGCGTCCCAACGATCGACTTCCACGTTAATGGTGCTTCCGGGGCTCAAGGCCCCTGACTCGAATAGAACGCGGTAGCTCGACCAGGGGTGAGGTCGTGCCGACAGTTGAGCCTGCACCCCCTCTACCCGCAAACTGCATCGCAGCTCTGTCGCGTGAAGCACCTCGCCGACCAGCTTTTGGCCTGGCTGCAACCCAGTCGTCTGCAGCTTCTGGAAGTTCTTGTATGCCCGATGACTGACCCCCCAACAGTTGCGAGTCCCATCGAAGCACACGACGACAACAGGCAAGGTGTCACCGACACGAAGCAGATCCGTCAGGGGCGGGCTCGTGAATTCCTCTCGAACTTGAGAAATGTGAAGGTATCCTGGTGCCTTGCTCCTGCTGAGCTCTACATCTGCGCCGTAGTCGAGAACACGTCGAACAACGCCTTCCTCAATCGTACCGATGAGGCTTTCGGTGTCTTGGCCAGTCGTCATTATGTCTTGCTCACATCCCGTCGGCACAGGCGCGGCCTGTTTTGGCCGTCACCTCCAGCGCCCAGTTAGCCGGTCCCGGCAACGCTACGGTCCTCAACACCAGACTGGATGCGCTTGCCGTCAGCGTACTCGATTGCCCAAGCTATCCTAAGAGGACCGGGTCGGCGCTCAATCGTTTCTCGCTTTGAAAGAACTGTAGCGCATAGATCAGATTGGTCGCAAACTCCGGGGACAGCACGGCGGAGTACTTGTTGTTGTGGTACAGGTCATCGTGAAACTCCTGCAGTCCCTCGGCTGAGGTCCTGAATTTCGTTTTGAACTGTCGCTCGTCGATCTCATCGATTTCAATCACGAAGAAGAACTGCGGCTTTCCCCCACGCATCAACTCGCGTGCGAATGATAAAAGCACCATGTTCCTGATCGGCAACCTGTCACGATCCTCATCAAACCCTGTTTCCCTGTAGAACTCACGGCGCATTTCGGTGTAAACGTAATCGACGAGCGAGCGCACAGGTTGGCCCTTGGGGAGCGTGACAACACCGCTAGTCGTACCAAACATGTGTCCAAAAACCCCTTCGGTACCCCTGCGGTACTTCATAAAGAAATAGATATCCCCACTCTTTCTGAAGAACACGACGGCCGACACGCCGATAGAGTTCACGAGGATCGAATCCTCGAGCGAACGCAGACTGTTGCTAGGGCCAAGATCGAGAGTTCGCAACGTCTTTGCGGCCTCGCCCTCTAAAGGGCAGTCGATCGTCAGGTTTGTTCGGGCTTGGTAATAGTACGTGGAGCGCTCGAGGCTGCACTCATAATGAGTACTGTCTTGCCTGACAAAGGAACTGACACGAAGGATAGGATTATCCCAGCTTTGCGGCTGCACTCGAAGATACGCACGTAGGTTATTCTCGGTGAGCTCTCTCAGCGCCTGCGGCATGTTGTAGTCCGTGATACTGCCAACGACGTTGATTTGGGCGCTCGGGCTTTCGATGAAGTTGATTTCTTCTCTGTAAGGCAACTTCAACGTTTTGTCGGTTGAGCCCATTCTGAGCGTGACCGGCTTGATGTCAGACGCATAGTAGTCCAGGTAGCACCGGTAGTCAATAAACTCCGTCTTGGGTAGGTCAGAAAAGTCTCTCTCGAAAAGAAACGCCTTCACGAGCGTATCTCTATAGAAGTATTGGGAGAGGTAGAATTGGAACCTCTTCTGGACCTTTGGCCAGGCGCCTCTCAACATCTCCAGCAGCTTTGCGCCGTAGTACGCCTCCGTCGGTCCGACCGGATAGTTCATAGTGCCTCCTTTTTCGCATCCTGGGCACGATCCATTATATATCGAGCGGCCTCCGTTGGAGCCTTTCTCTTCATCGTGTTCCTCCCGAGCGAGTTCGCTGGCATGGGAAGGGGCCAGTTCTACCTTCTCCGGGTACGGAAAAGCCCGGAAGTGCCTCATTCCAAACGAGTTCTCGCACACCCCTCCCGCGCTTTCCTTCCTTCGTCCTGTTCATGTGCCCTCCGCCGCCCCTATCCGGACGGCATCGCCCGGGCGCGAACCTGGGCCAGCCCCGGCGCCCACGATGCCGCCCCGTCCGCGCACGCTTGGCCCAGGTTGCGCTGGGTAGCGCCGGTCCGATGGAGGGCCGCCAGTTCCTTCTTGGTGCCGCTCGACTCGATGCCAGCGTCCTGCGCCGCCTTGTGCAACCAGCACACCGGCCAGCCCCGGCCGAACCACCTGGCCGTCATCCTGCTCTCGGGCTTCACGAAGTGGACTTTATCGGCGGGATGCTGAGCGCCCTGCCGGTGCAGTCAGTGCTGCCCAGAGACTCATCACGCCCGCTCGGGCGCAAGTCGGCCTGCCCCGCGTTTAGCGGTGACGGAAAGGGGGATTCGAACCCGCTTGCCGCCGTCGCGCTTGGTGTTAGCCCGTGCTAAGCAGTTGAGTCTAAACCCGAAAAAGGGTTTTGCACACCTTCATCGAACCGCCGCAAGTCCAGCCGTTTCAACACAAGGGCTCAGCGAGAGCACGACTGGTGCCACTTCCGTGCCAGCGCTCTCCGACCCGGCCCAAAGTCTCAACGGATGCTCACACACCGCCGTAGGCCTGCGGGACAAGATCCCCGCCCCAACGCAGGCAACCGGGCGTGTACTTGGCGCGAACTTAGCGCGAGAATGGGAATCCGGGCTGGAATGCGCAGCTCAGCGGAGGGCGGATCGTATTATGATGTACTCATCGAAGACCGGGGGTTCGAGCAGGTATGAGTCAGGTCATCATTGAAAACCCCGTATTGAACTCGCCGTTCGGCGAGCCGGGAAGGCACTTCTATTTCTCGGAAGAGGGCATCACCGACAAGATCGTCGAGAGCCGCCGGCCCAGCTCGTATTTCGTTCCGATTCCAAGGCCGAAGAAGCGCGGCAAGCAGCTCGTGCTGGACACCGAATGGACCGAGGACCGCATCAAGGAGAACGACACCATCAACGGCATCCGGGCGCGAGTGAACCTGTGGCGGCAGTCGGGTTATCCGGGGGTGACCAAGACGACCCGCCAGCTTCTGGACTACTGGCGGCGGCCCGAGCGCGATCCGAAGCTGTTCTTCTGCCAGATCGAAGCTGTCGAGACGGCGATCTACATTACCGAGGTGGCAGGCAGGTCGGGGGATGCCTGGATCGAAAACGACTTGCGGAAGGGGAACGAGGACGCCAACCCGGGACTGCTACGCATGGCGTTCAAGATGGCGACCGGAAGCGGCAAGACGGTGGCGATGGCCATGCTGATCGCGTGGCACGCCTTGAACAAGCTGGCGGACACGCGCGACAGGCGTTTCTCGGACACTTTCCTGATCGTGACGCCGGGCATCACGATTCGCGACCGGCTGCGGGTCCTGTTACCCAATGATCCTGGCAACTACTACCGCGCGATGGATGTGGTTCCAGACGACTGGCGGGCGCGGCTGGAGCAGGCGAAGATCCTGATAACGAACTTTCATGCGCTACAGTTGCGGGAGCGCATGGAGGCCGGCAGACTCACGAAGGAGATCCTGGCCGAGGGGGAGACGAGCGCCTTCAGGGAAGCGCCGGACCAAATGGTGCGGCGGGTCTGCCGGGGCTTCGGCAGCAAGCAGAACATCGTCGTCATCAACGACGAGGCGCATCACTGCTATCGCCGGAAGCCGGATGGGGAAGAGGAGAAACTGACCGGGGACGAGCGCGAAGAGGCCGAGCGGAGGAATCGGGACGCCCGCGTGTGGATCTCGGGCCTTGAGGCGGTAAGGAAGAAGATCGGACTCAAGATGATCTACGATCTTTCGGCCACGCCGTTCTTCCTGCGGGGTTCCGGCTATCGGGAGGGAACGCTGTTTCCGTGGGTGGTGTCCGACTTCTCGCTGATCGACGCCATCGAATCGGGGATCGTGAAGGTGCCGCGGGTGCCGGTGGCCGACGACTCGATGACGGGGCTCCTGCCCACCTACCGGGACCTCTGGCTGAGAATTCGCGAGGACCTGCCGAGGAAGGGCCGACGAACTGAAGCGGTGAGCGGGGAGCCGAAGCTGCCGGTGGAGCTCGAAGGGTCGCTGCAAAGCCTGTACGGCAACTACAGGAAGTACTACGCGCAGTGGGAGAGCAGTGGCGCGGGCCAGCACGGAACCACGCCGCCGGTGTTCATCGTAGTCTGCAATAACACGAACGTGTCGAAGCTGGTATACGACTACATCGCGGGGCACGACAAGCCCGGTCCGGACGGGCAGACGGTCATCGTCCCGGGAAAACTGAGTCTGTTCAGCAACGTGGCGGATGGGCGGTGGCTGGCCCGGCCCAACACCATCCTGATCGACAGCGAGCAACTCGAATCCGGCGAGGCCATGAGCGAGCAGTTCAAGAAGATGGCCACCAGGGAGACCGTGATCCCTCGATAGTTTTTCCTGGGACACAGCGGCAGTGCTTCTGAGTCGTATGGGGAAGTCCGTTCAGGGCGGTCGGTGGGTACACCTGGTGGGTGCAAAATTGCTAGCAGGTTTGTCATGGGCCTGAAACCGAAGCGTTCTCCCGCCGAAGGGGACTTCCTGTTCCAGATCGATCCCGAACCCCTGGAGGAGCAGGTGACCGCCTTGGGTGGGGTGCCGTTGTTGGTGCGCACCCTGCGCTCGCTCGATGTTCCGGGCAGCGTGAAGCGGAACCTTTCGATTAAGCAGCGGGATCGTGGCTACGATGAAGCGACCTACATTGAAAGCTTTGTTGTTTTAAACGCAGTGGGAGGAGATTGTTTGGATGATTTCGACCGGTTGCGGGAAGATCCGGGGCTGGCCGGGATGCTGGGACACGCGGTGCCGAGTTCCAAAGCGGCGGGCCAGTTTCTGTACCAATTCCACGACGGGCGGAAGATCGAGCAGGCGCAGCGGGAATTGCCGGTGGGAGGGGTGAGTTATATTCCTGAGGAAAGCGACCCGCTGCGCGGCTTGGCGCAGGTGAACGAGGACTTGGTGCACGAACTGGGGCGACGGTGTCCGGATCAGAAGATTGCCACGGTGGACTTGGACGGAACCATCATCGAGAGCTGGAAACGCGAAGCCAAGGTGGCCTACGACGGCAGGAGCGGGTATCAGCCGCTATTAGCGGTATGGGCGGAGACGAACGTGGTGCTGGGCGATGAGTTTCGCGACGGCAACGTACCGGGGAACCAGAACCCGCTGGCGGTAACGAAGCGAGCGTTTCGGGCCTTGCCGGAGACGATCCAGGAGCGTTTTTTTCGGGGAGACGCGGCCTGCTATGAGGAAGGGGTGCTAACCTGGCTGCGCAACGAGAAGCGCGCGGACGGGCCAGGGGGATTGATTGGCTTCGCCGTAAGCGCACGAATGAACCCGAGTTTGCGCGAAGCGATCGTGGCCACCGCGCCGGAGTGCTGGGAGGTGGAGAGCGAGGACAGCGGGGCGATCAAGGAATGTGCGCAGGTGAATTACTTTCCCGAGGAAGCAGCCGAGAACCGCTACCGCGAGCCGCTACGCTACGTGGCGATCCGCATTCGCAAGAAGCAGCAGCAACTGTTTGCCGATGGCAGCGAGGTGAAGTATTTCGCGGTGGCGACGAATCTGTGGGACTGGAAGCCGAAGCGGCTGCTGGAATGGCATCGCGGCAAGGCCGGGACCATCGAAGCGGTGCACGATGTGATCAAGAACGAACTGGGCGGTGGGGTGATGCCCTCGAAGTACTTCGGAGCGAACGCCGCCTGGTTGCGGATGGCGGTGATCAGCTTCAACGTGCTGACGGCCATGAAGCGGTTGGCCCTTCCCGCGGAACTGCTGGCGGCGCGGCCGAAGCGGTTGCGATTTCTCATCTTTCACACGCCGGGACGGTTGATTCATCATGCCCGCCAGACGGTATTGCGTCTGGTGAGGACCTACCAGCGGTTCTCCAACTGGGCACACGCCCTGGCGCTGTTGCCGCTGCCAGCGATGGCATGAGGGGCCGGGGGACTCCTTATCGAGGGATTCTGCGGGGCCACTGCGTCCAACGTGGCATCCTGACGCCGAGGAACGACCCGGATGGAATGAAGAACGACGCCAATCGACGCCTGTGACGCTGATTGACCCTCGCCGCTGAGGCCAACCACGGTGGGTCAGGCCGCGCCAAGGCCTCCACTGCTCGTTCAGACCTTGCCAACCCCTTTGCGTCAGGTCGCATCCACCGTTACCGAGCGATTACGGGGAGATAGAGGAGTTCAAGGAGGAGTACCGGCGCCGCTTTCCCGGCCGGGATTCCGAGAAGCTCACCGATGAGGACCTGCTGCGCGAGGTGCTGAACACGGTCGGGAAACCCGGAAAGCTGGGCGAGCAGGTGAAGTGTGTGGTTTCGGTCTCGATGCTGACCGAGGGGTGGGACGCCAACACAGTGACCCACATCCTGGGCGTGCGTGCCTTTGGCACACAACTCCTCTGCGAGCAGGTGGTGGGGCGAGGGTTGCGGCGGAGGAGCTACGCCACCAAGCCGGACGGGAAGTTCGCTCCGGAGTACGCGGAGGTCTACGGGGTGCCGTTTTCGTTCATCCCGTGTGCAGGGAGTACCGGCGGGCCCAAGCCCGGACCGCAGCCCAGGCACGTGCATGCCCTTCCCGAGCGGGCGGCGCTGGAAATCACCTTCCCCCGGCTGCTGGGTTACAGGTACGACCTGGCGCAAGAGCGGTTTGACGCGGAGTTCACGGAGGGCTCGCGGATGGAGCTTCCGCCTGGCCATGTGCCGACGCGGACGGAAAACGCGCCGATCGTGGGGACCTCCAGCGTGCACACGCTGGAGGAGATCGAGCACCGGCGGTTGCAGGAGGTGGATTTCGAGTTGGCCCGGCTGGTGCTGGAGACCTACTTCCGGGATGACGAGGGAAACCTGAAGTTCTGGCTGTTCCCGCAGCTTTTGAGGATCGCCAGGCGCTGGCGGACTGAATGCGTGCGATGCAAAGACAACGGTTTCCCTCAGATGCTCCTGTTGAAGGAGACCGCCCATGACGCGGCTGGCTGCATTCACCGGGCAATCGTTCGTGGGGCAAGAGGAGGTAAGAGGCTCAAGCCGATCCTGCGCCCGTACGATACGGTCGGTTCTACGCGCTACGTGGATTTCAACACCACCCGGGATGTCTACGTCACGCGGCCGGACAAGTGCCACGTGAACTACGTGGTGGCGGATACGGCGTCCTGGGAACAGAAGGCGGCGTCTGCGCTGGAGGAGATGGACGAGGTGATCGCCTATGTGAAGAACGATCACCTGGGATTTGCGATCCCTTACACGTTGGCGGGGGAGGAGCGCGACTACGTACCCGACTTCATCGTGCAACTGGACGATGGCCGCGGGCGGCAGGACCCGCTGAAGCTGATCCTGGAGATCTCCGGGGAACGGCGCCAGGACAAGGCGGTGAAGACGGAGACGGCCCGCTCGCTGTGGGTTCCGGCGGTCATGAACCACGGGGGCTTTGGGCGGTGGGGCTTCGTCGAGATCACAGATCCTTGGGATATGAAGAATCGAATCCGCGGCGCGTTGAGCAGAGTGATCGCGCAATAGGAGGGTGAAGCATGGCTCGGGCAAGGACTGAGAACGGGGCCAAGGTTGAAGGCTTGAAGCACAAGGACAAGCGGATGAACATCCCGACGGAGGAACTCAGGGACTTCGTGGAGCGCGAGGAGGCCGCGCCGCAGACTATGCTGTACCCGCGCGACCCGTCGCTCGATCCGCAGCTTGTGTGGAAGGGCAAGGACGAACAGGACGGCGGGGACCTGAGCGTGCCGATCGTGCCGATTTACATCCAGGAGAAGATCCACCCGCAGGCCATCGTCGAGGACATCGGGGCGCGGGCGCGGGGCGAGAGGGCACAGGCGCAGGCGTCGCTGTTTGCCGATTTCAATGGCCTGGAGTTCGAGCAGTTGATCGAGTTCTACCAGCACGAGCAGAACTGGGCCAATCGGCTGATTCTGGGCGACTCGCTGCACGTGATGACGTCGCTGGCGGAGAAGGAGGGGCTGAAGGGCAAGGTACAGATGATCTACATCGACCCGCCCTACGGGATCAAGTTCGGCTCGAACTGGCAGGTCTCGACGCGGAAGCGCGACGTGAAGGACGGAAAAGCCGAAGACCTGACGCGGCAGCCCGAGCAGATCCGGGCGTTTCGCGACACGTGGAAGCTGGGTATTCATTCCTACCTGGCCTACTTGCGGGACCGATTGGTGGTAGCGCGGGAACTGTTGACAGAGACGGGCAGCATCTTTGTCCAGATCGGCGACGAGAACGTCCACCTGGTGCGCTGCCTGCTGGATGAGGTCTTCGGGACGGAGAATTTCGTTGTCTCGATGATTGTCAAGAAGAAAAGCAGCACCACGCCGACCGACCCCGTCAACGACTACATCCTCTGGTTTGCACGGAACCGAGACACCTTGAAAGCCCGCGGCCTCGCGCGCCAGCGACGGGATCCGGAAGGAGATCCCAAGTTCAACACACTCATTTCACGTGAGGGAGGGCACCGCCGGATCAAGAATCTCACGGAAAAGGAAATTGAAGCGCGGCTGAGCCGCGGATGGCGCTGGGCGCGGGTCAACTACCCCCTGGTCAGCCAGGATCCTAGTGAGCTTCGGAGCGCGGATTACGTTTACCACGAGAGGGCTTTCAAGTGCGGCGAGAATCGCCACTGGACTTACGACCCTGGTGTTCAGATGAAGAGGCTTGAGATTGCAGAACGCATTTTCGACGGTGGCGGCGAATCCCTAGGGGGCGTGGTCTTTTGGGATGACTGGCCATTTGCTGCGGTGTCGAACGTGTGGGATGATGTGCACGGCGAGTCGGAGCCGATCTACGTGGTCCAGACGAGTTGGAGGGTAGTTGAGCGCTGTCTGCTGATGACCACTGACCCTGGCGATCTAGCCTGGATTCCCACGCGAAGTTCCTGACCTAACAAGAGGCCTGTCATCCGAAAACCAGCCGCAGGCGCTTGCCGTGGAGCCATGGGATCGGTAGATTCGTTTTGTCGAAGCCGGCAGCCAGAAG
>Ga0194125_10012033_pt1 | contig 11478 bp, 10 predicted proteins | sample TA2KigC250mmetaG_FD_148626 | JGI IMG/M metagenome (GOLD analysis project Ga0194125, IMG submission 148626) | Freshwater microbial communities from Lake Tanganyika, Tanzania - TA2015034 Kigoma Deep Cast 250m | ecosystem: Environmental > Aquatic > Freshwater > Lake | place: Tanzania: Lake... | reverse complement strand
TTTCCAGATAGAACATGGTCAGATTGTGCCTCCGCTTCGAGTAGGTTTCTTACGTGAGGCAACGGGGTGGCTTCGAGTAGATTTCTGGTGAGGCAACGCGCATGCTTGACGCCCCTCTATCAGGCTGCTACACTGGCTCCGGCAATGAGGAAACTCCTTCCCTACTTCGTTATCGTGGCGCTGGCGTCCGCCCTGATCCTGTTGCTGTGGACCAAGCGGGTCGAGCATCACCGCCAGCCAATGCTCGGCACGGTCATACCGGCATCAATCAGCGATGACATATCGGCCTCGCGAACCAACGCGATCGTACTCGCGGCCCGACGGGTCAGCCCGGCGGTCGTCTCGGTGGTCGTGACCCAGACCCGCGTGGTCACCTATGATCCCTTCGGCGGGCTGGGGTTCGACGATTTCTTCCGCGACTTCTTTCCCCGCCGCTCCTTCCGCCAGGAGGTGAAGTCGATGGGTTCCGGCGTCATCATTTCTGCGGACGGCGACGTCGTGACCAATGCCCACGTGGTGCGCAACGCCACCCGCATCAAAGTCACCCTGCCCGACAACCGCGAGTTCGCGGCCGAACTCGAGGGAATAGACGAGGCCCGGGACCTCGCCCTGCTCAAGGTCAGCGCCCAGGGCCTGCCGGCTGCGACCCTCGGTAACTCCGACGGCTTGATGATCGGCGAGTGGTCGATTGCTATCGGCAACCCGTTCGGGTTCATGCTCGAGGACGCGCAGCCGACGGTGACCGTCGGTGTCATCTCGGCGCTGCACCGCGACATCAAGTCGAGCGGGGGCACCCAGGTCTACGCCGACATGGTCCAGACCGATGCCGCCATCAACCCCGGCAACTCGGGCGGGGCACTCGTCAATGCGGCGGGAGAGGTAGTCGGCATCAACACGTTCATCTTCAGCCATTCCGGCGGCTCCGAGGGCATCGGTTTCGCCCGTCCCATCAACGACGTGCGCCAATTCGTGAAGGAAACCCGGGGCACGATTGGCGCCACCAGCTTTGAAAGGGTCGAAACCGGTCTCGACGTAGCCGTTGCCGACATCAACCCGGTACTTCGGGGCAACTTCAACCTCGGCTATCGGCGGGGCGTGGTCGCAGTCGACGTGAAGGCCGGCGGCGTCGGCGAGACTATCGGGATGGCACCCGGTGACGTTATCCTAATGGCCCAGGGCAAGGCGGTCAACTCGGCCGCGGCACTTGCCCGGCTGTATGATCGACTTGCCGGGACAATCGACATCGTAATTGACCGTGGAGGAGAGCAGATCAGACTGCTCTACAGGCTAAGATGACAACACGCTACGACACTCCGGAAATGGCCGCGCTCTGGAACGAAGACGCGAAGTTCCGTTCCTGGCTGCTGGTCGAGAAGACCGTGGCCGCAGTGCAGGCCGAGATTGGCATCATACCGAAGACGGCGGCCCGCGCCATCCAGCGCGCTTCTTTCAAGATAAAGGAGATTGACGAATTCGAGAGAATCACCAACCACGACGTCATCGCCTTCACCCGCAGTGTGGCGAAATCGGCCGCTGCTGCCGGCAAGTACGTCCACTACGGACTGACTTCCTACGACGTTGTCGACACCGCGCTCTCACTCCGCTGTGCCTCCGCCCTGGAGATACTGCAGACCGCGCTCGGGGGCCTGCGCATCGAAACCGCCCGCCTCGCACTCGAGCACAAGCACACGCCGATGATGGGCCGCACCCACGGCGTCCACGCCGAGCCGATCACGTTCGGGCTCAAGTGCCTCTCCTGGTTCGAAGAAACCGAGCGGAACATCGGGCGCCTGGCCGCCGCCGCCTCCGAGATGCGGCACGGCAAGATATCGGGCGTGGTAGGAGCCTACACCCAGCTGGGTCCCGACGTCGAAGCCCGGGTGCTGTCCAGGCTGAACCTCAAGCCCGAGCCGGTATCAACGCAGGTGATTCCGCGTGACCGTCACGCCGCGATGCTCAACACACTAGCTCTTGTCGCCACCGGCATGGAACGCATCGCCACGGAGATCCGCAACCTCCAGCGCACAGAGGTTGGTGAACTGGGGGAGCCCTTCGCCAAAGGGCAGCGCGGTTCGTCGGCCATGCCCCACAAGAAGAACCCGATAATCTGCGAGCGCATCACCAGCCTCGCCCGACTGATCCGCGCCTACGCGCAGGTCGGATTGGAGAACATCTGCCTCTGGCACGAGCGCGACCTCTCCAACTCAGCCAACGAGCGCGTGATCATTCCCGAGTCTTTCACGCTCACCCACTACATGATCCGCAAGCTGACCGGTGTGCTGTCGGGATTGGTGGTGCGACCTGACCGCATGCTCGCGAACCTCGAGTCCTCGGGGCAGACGTTCTTGTCGCAGGGGGTGATGCTCGAACTCGTCCGGGCCGGGATGGACAAGGACCGGGCGTACAAGCTTGTGCAGGAACTTGCTTTCACCTGCCAGACCCAAGGCGGCTCGCTGCCGGAGTTGTGTGCGGCGAATCCCGAGATATCGAAACTCCTAGATCGCCGCGCCAGGAGCCGGGCGTTCGACCTGAAACGACTGCTGCGCAACGTCGATGCGGTCTACCGCCGGGTCGGCCTGACGCGACGGAGCAAGACCAGGTAGACGCCGGTCAGCAGCCAATGGCCTCTCACGCCCAACCCCGCGACGCCAGCGACCAGAAGCTCTGCCTGGTTGACGGCTCTCGTCTGGTAATCGAGTCGCTGGCACGGGCCGGGGCCGACACGTTTGTCGGCTACCCGATAACACCGGCCAACCTGCTGTATGCCTACGGCTTCCGGCGCTTCCCGGCCGCCCTCGCGGCTCCGGATGAGATAACGGCACTCCAGTGGATGTCCGGCTTCTCGGCTTGCGGCCGGCTGCCGGTGACCGCGACGTCCTTTCCCGGGTTCGCTCTGATGGTCGAATCCCTTAACATGGCCCACATGATGGAACTGCCGATGCTCATAGTGCTCGCGCAGCGCCTCGGACCCTCGACCGGGAGCGCGACCGCCGGCGCTCAGGGCGACCTGCAGCTCGTACAGGGCGCCATCTCCGGCGGTCACGCCTACCCCGTGCTCTGCCCGTCGAACCTCATCGACTGCTGGGATCTCGCGCAGTTGGCGGTCGAAACCGCTACCCGGCTTCGCAGCCCCGTCGTGCTCCTCACTTCGAAAGAGATGCTGATGACCCAGCGTGACTTCGACCTGGCATCGCTCCCGGCGATCACCCCGCCGGCCCGAGCGTTTTACGCCGGCGACGAGCCTTTTGCCGCCTATTCACCTGCGGACAACCTCGTTCCTGAATTCCTGCCCGTGGGCAGCAGCCGGCACCAGGTCCGGCTGACCGCCTCGACCCACGACCGCCGCGGCATCCACGCCCACCTCGCGCCGGAGGCGATGGCAAACACGGCGCGGCTTCACTACAAGGCAGTCCGCAACCTCGCCTACTACACGCGCTTCGACATTGACGAACAGGCCGGTGCGGACACGCTCGTCTGCGCCTGGGACACAACCGCGCTGGCTGCCCGCGAAGCGGTAGCGACCCTGCGAGAGAGCGGACGTGCGGTTTCGCTGCTCGTCCCGAAGACGCTGCTGCCCGTCCCCCCGGTCTACGTCGAGACGGTCAGCCGCTACCCCAGGGTCGTAGTGGCCGAGGAGAACCTGAACGGGCAGCTGCGCCAGGTGCTGTTCGGTGCGGCCGGGCGCTCCGGTGTCACCGGAGTGAACGCCATCGGCCGCATGGTCTCTCCCGCGGAGATCGCAGCGGCAGTGGAGTCAAGGTGACCGGCAGGTTCATCGCCAACCCGGTTCTGCCCTTCTGCGGGGGCTGCGGACACGGACTGGTGGTGCGGAACACCGAGAAGGCGCTTGAACAGCTCGGCCTGAGTCCACTCGACGTCGTGCTGGTGACCGACATCGGCTGTCACGGCCTGATCGACAGCAACTTCACCACCCACACTGTTCACGGCCTGCATGGCCGGGCCGTGCCCCTTGCTGCCGGCATCGCGGCCAGCCTGCCGGCCGGCAAGAAGGTCATCGCCTACATCGGTGACGGCGGCGCGGCCATCGGACTCCAACACCTGATGGAAGCGGCCCACCGCAACTTCGACGTAACCGTCATTGTCCACAACAACATGCTCTACGGCATGACCGGCGGCCAACCCAGCTCAAGCACGCCTTGCGGTTTCCGCACCCCGACCTGTCCGGACGGGAAAGAAGGCCGCGGGGCCGATCTCTGCCGCTGGGTTCATGCTGCCGGAGCGATGCGCTGCCGCCGCGTTCTCGGCAAAGGGGATTTCTCCGAGGCAATCGCCGAAGCGGTCGCGGGGTCCGGGTTCAGCCTGCTCGAAGTCATCGAGTACTGCCCCAGCTACGGGGCCAAACACAACCCCGGCCGTTCCCTCGACGACATTGTCCGCGAAGCCGGGCTCGCGCTCGAAAACCTCACCAACCCGCCGGCCCCGCCCTGCCGCCTCGCACCGAAGACTGATACCGGATCCCTGCTCGATCTGGAACCGATTTCCCGGGAGTTCACCTCCGAACTGGACCGCTGCGTCTCGATCATGCTTGCCGGCTCAGCCGGCGAGGGCGTACAGTCCGCGGCCGAGATGTTCGCGCGTGCTGCCGTTGCCGCCGGACTCAGCGTTACCAAGAAAGGGACCTACCCGGTAACCGTCGGCATCGGCTACTCGGTGGCCGAACTGATGCTCTCTCCGCGACCGATTCAGCATACCGCCGCTGACGCACCCGACTTCGTGCTGGTGACGTCGGCCGACGGGCTGAAATACTGCGGCCCGGTGATATCGCGCATGCGTTCCGGACACCTGCTGCTCGACTCCAGCCTGGCGAATCCGGCCACTGCAGCACGCGTGACCCAGTTGGACTTCAGGAAACCGTCCGGACCGCGCGCCGCCGCGCTCTGCGCCTCTGCCGAACTGCTGCGTCTGCACCAGTTGTTCCCGCTGGCGGCCCTGCGCGCCGAGGCCGGGCGCAGCAAACATACAGCCAAGATTGACGTCGAGCGCCTGCTCGCCGACTCTAAGACAAGTTGAGACGAAAGGAACCGCAAGATGATAGACTTCTCATTCAGTGAGGAACACGAAATGGTCCGAAGGCTCTGCCGCGACTGGGCGCGCGAGCAGGTGATGCCTACCATCGGCGAGCGCGACGCGGCCGCCAAGTTCGACCCGGGCGTGCTCAGCCAGATGGGAGAACTTGGGATTCTCGGCATTTCGATACCGGCCCGCTATGGAGGCACCGGCAACGACTACATCGCGCTCGGACTCGCCTGCGAGGAGCTTGAGCACGTGGACACCTCGCTGCGCGTCGTCCTGTCGGTTCACATCGGCCTCAACAGCCTCACGCTTCTGAGCTGGGGCACCGAAGAACAGAAGCAGCGCTGGCTGGCCCCGCAGGCACGTGGCGAAAAGGTCTGCACCTACGGCCTGACTGAGCCGGCGGCCGGCAGTGACGCACTTGGCATCCAGACCACGGCCCGCAGAGACGGCGGCGAATACGTCCTGACCGGCGAGAAGATGTGGATATCGCTCGCCGATGTCGCCGACCACTTCCTGGTCATCGCCTGGACCGACATCGAGAAGAAGAAGCGCCGCGACCACACCGGCATGTCCGCATTCCTGCTGGAACGAGGCATGAAAGGCCTGACTAGCGCCACCATCCACGGCAAGCTGGGCGTCCGGGCCGGCAATACGGGATCACTCGCGTTCGACGAGGTACGCGTGCCGGCCGCGAACATGCTGGGCGGCGAAGGTGAAGGGTTCCGCGTCGCCATGTTCGCCATCGACCAGGGCCGCTACACCGTCGCGGCCGGCTCGACCGGCCTCATCCGGGCCTGCCTCGATGCCTCCGTCGAATACGCGCAGACGCGCACGACCTTCGGCAAGCCCATCGGCGAGCATCAACTGGTCAAGGCGATGATTGCCGACATGGCGGGTGACTACGAGGCCAGCCGCCTGCTCTGGCTGAAAGCGGGATGGCTCAAGAACGAGGGCAAGCGCAACACGCGCGAGACCTCGCTGGCCAAGGCCTACGCCTGTGCCTGTGCCGAGAAGGCCGCGTCCAACGCCGTCCAGGTACATGGCGCCTACGGCTTTTCGAGCGAGTACAACGTCGAGCGCTTCTACCGCAATTCCAAGGGCGCACAGATCTATGAGGGTTCTCGCGAGATACACAAACTCCTGCAGGCTGACTACGCCCTCGGCCTGCGCACCGACAAGCCGCTCCGCTGCAGCCTGCCGAAGCCCGAATAGAAAGGACCACAGGTGCCTGTCATCTACCTGAAGTCCGGCGGCACGGTGACGTGCACGGCCTACACAATCAAGGACGGCGTGGTCAAGGCAATGGACTGCAAGCTCGATGGGACGCCGATCCCGGAAGAGAAGGCCAGGCCGGCCGAATTCACGGCGTCGCTGGCCAACGTCCTCTACATCCTGCCGGGCAAACTGTAGGCAGACGCGTAACGCTTGACGCATGACGCTTGACGCCAGACGCCGGAGTCCTGCGTCTGGCGTGACGCGTCAAGCCTGAAGCGTCCGATGGAACGCGTCCTCGTCCGCAAAGTCACTGACCTGTCTGCCGACGCTGCCGAGGCGCTCGACTCCCTGGAGTACGACTTCGCCGGGAAGCGGGTCTGGGTCAAACCCAACCTGCTCGGCCCCCACCCGCCGGAACACGGCGTTACCACTGACCCGGAACTGATCAGGCACGCGGTTCGCGGGCTCAAGGCACGTGGGGCCAGAGAGATATGTGTAGCCGACAACCCCGGGGGCGGACTGCAGCGCAACGTATCAACGTACATCGCGCCGACCGGTGCGGTGGAGGCGAGTGAGGGCTGCTTCCGCGGTATCGCGGAAAGACCCGTGTCGATCTCGATCAAGTCCCGCTTCATCTCCGAAATCACGGTCTCCCGCATCGTGACCGAAGCGGATGTGGTACTGAACCTGCCGGTGTTCAAGACCCACGCGCTCACACTCCTCACCGGGTCAATCAAGAACCTGTTCGGCATCATCCCCGGGGCTCAGAAGTCGTATCTTCACACCGTCGTGAAGAGCCCGTACGAATTCGCGGAACTGCTGGTCGACATCTACCAGGCGATTCCGGTTCCGGTGCTGACAGTGATGGATGCGCTGCGCGGAATGGACGGACAGAACGGTCCCAGCGGCGGCCGGGTACTGAAACTCGGGACGCTGCTCTCCGCCCGCAACCCGGTGGCGCTCGATTCGGTGATGGCGATGATGGCCGGTGCGAAACCGGCTGCCATTCCAACCAACCGAATCGCCTCCGAACGAGGCCTCGGCCCGACCGCCCCGGACGATATCGAGGTCGCAGGCGACTTCGCGGCAGTACCCGGATTCAAACTGCCCTCGACGCGTGTTGCTGAGATGGCGTCCGGCGTGGCCGGTTCGGCAGTCTACCGTCTGCTGCAGCGCCGACCGCTCTTCGACAAACGAATCTGCACCCGCTGCCGCCGCTGTGCCGACAACTGCCCGGTCAATGCCATCGCCATGTCGCCCTACCCGGCCATCGACCGCAAGAAGTGTATCATGTGCTACTGCTGCGCGGAACTCTGTCCTGAGAAAGCGATGACCGTTCCGGGTCCGCTGCGCGGCCTGATTCAGAACATCACTGGCCGCTAGACGCTTCGGCCAGCAGCCGAATTGCCCGGCGGATGAGTCTCCGGTTCTCGGGCGCGTTGGTCCAGGCCGAGGCACCGGAGGGGTGAGGAAGAGGTATCACCGTGACGGCACGCCCGCCGATGACGCGGCGAAACTGCCGGCCGATCAACTGCTCGAGCTTGGCCTTCCCCAGGAACCGCTCGATCGCTAACTGGCCAACCGGAATCAGCACACCTGGTCTGGCCAGCGCGAGCTCTCTCTCCAGCCACGCCGCGCAGTTGGCTACCTGCTGACGGCTCGGTTTCAGGTCTCCCCGCTCGCCGCCACCGGGAAAGCACTTCATCATCGCGGTCACGTAACAGATGGAACGAAACTGCTCTTCTTCAAAACCGGCCTCGGCCAGCCACTGGAACAGCCGCCGTCCGGCCGCACCGGCGAAAGGACGACCCAGCAGGATCTCCTTCTTCCCGGGCGCCTGCCCGACCAGCATCCAGCGGGGAGAATCGAACCGACCGAAGACAGCACTCACTCCGTCCGGCAGGCCGCACCTGCGGCACCGTTTCATCTGGACTGCGAGGGACCCGAAGACTGCCGCTCGACGCCTGAGGCCAGACGCTACAGGCCTGACGCCAGACGCTTGAGGCGACACGGCTACGAAGATGGACGGATGCGCGACCTCTTGAGTCGAGTCCGCAGTGTTCTCAACTTCGCCTCAAGTGGATCGGCCACCGCACAGACACCACTGGCATGACGAGCATCCAGAAGCCCAAGGCGGACCCCCAGCCGAACGCACGCCTCGACTTCGATCAGCGACCGCAACGCGATACCGAGGAAACGATTGAACTCCGCCTCACTGTCCGCGGCACGCCCTTCAGCGATTTTGAGGGCGACCGAGACCGAGGCCCTGCGCATCTGGTCTCCGAGCGCGAACATCTCCGCCCGAGGAAGACTCCGCGCAGCAGCATAGACGGCGTCTGTAAGGTCCACCGCTAGCTGCCAGACCTCCAGCTTCTCGAACGGGTACTTCGGTTCCATCTTGCTTCCAGCCTCTGGCGTCATGCGTCCTGCGTAGTCCTGCTGATGTCCAGCGTCTGGCGTGTGGCGTCTGGCATCTAGCGTTTCCTCATCCTCGCCTTCCGCGCCGCCTTCCACTCCTCGTCGTCAATCTGCTGCCGAACCTGCTTCAGCCGGTCGCGCAGCTTCGCCGCCTCCTCGAACTTGAGCAGCGCCGCCGCCTGCTCCATCTCCCGCTGCAGCCTCGCCAACAAGACGACCTTGTCCTCTTCTTCTCCGTTCGGCGCTTGGCGGTCGGCGTTCGTCGCCTCCTCGCTTGCCTTCGCATCCGCGACGGACGTGGTCAGTCGGACCTGATCGATCGACTTCCGGATCGAACGCGGCTCGATGCCGTGTGCCGCGTTGTACTCAATCTGCTTCTGTCGTCGCCGGTCGATCTCCTTCAGTGAGTTGCGGATGGAACGCGTCACATTGTCGGCGTAGAGAATCACCTCGCCGCTGACGTTGCGGGCGGCCCGACCAGAGGTCTGGATGATCGACCGCTCATCCCGCAGGAATCCTTCCTTGTCCGCGTCGAGGATAACGACCAGCGACACCTCGGGGAGGTCCAGTCCCTCGCGCAACAGGTTGATGCCGACCAGCACGTCGAACTCGCCCAGGCGTAGCTGCCGCAGGATTTCCACCCGCTCGATGGCGCCGATCTCCGAGTGGAGGTAACGCACCTTCAGCCCCATCTCGGTCAGGTACTCGGCGAGGTCCTCGGCCATCCGTTTGGTCAGGGTCGTAACGAGCACCCGCTCCTGCTGCTTCACCCGATTCCTGACCTCGGCAATCAGGTCATCCACCTGTCCCTTGGTCGGCCTGATGGTCATCTTCGGGTCAACCAGCCCGGTCGGCCTGACAATCAGCTCCGCTACGTTTCCATGGCTCACCGTTGCTTCATAGGGTCCGGGCGTGGCCGAAGTAAACACCGTCTGGTTGAGCAGCATGTTGAACTCATCGAACCGGAGCGGCCGGTTATCCAGGCACGACGGCAGCCTGAACCCATAGTCAACCAGCGTCTGCTTGCGCACCCGGTCGCCATTGTACATCCCCTGCACCTGCGGCACGGTCGCGTGCGACTCATCCATCACCATCAGGTAGTCTGACGGGAAGTAGTCGAGCAACGTGTACGGCCGCTCCCCCGGCTTCTTGCTCAAGAGATGGCGCGAGTAGTTCTCGATGCCCGGGCAGTAGCCGAATTCCCGCATCATCTCCATGTCGAACTTCGTCCGGGTCTTGATGCGCTGGGCTTCGAGCAGCTTGCCCTGCGCCTCAAACTCGGCCACGCGCGCCGCGAGTTCCTGTTCAATCGTCACCTCGGCGGCGGTAATCTGCTGCTCGGTCGTGATGAACTGCTTGGCCGGGTACATCGTCATCCGCGGCTTCCGGTCAATCATGTCACCGGAGACGATGTCGAACACCGTCAGCCGGCCGATCTGGCTGCCTTCGAACTCAACCCGCACTCCGTAGTCGCGGTGTGACGGGTGGACATCTACTACGTCACCCCGGACGCGGAACGTCGACCGCTTCAGGTCAACGTCGTTCCGCGTATACTGCAGCTTCACCAGTTCCTCGAGCAGGTGCTCCCGGTCCATGTCCTTGCCGATTTCGACCGGCAGGATCGAGTTGCGGAACTCCCACGGCTCGCCCAGGTTGTAGATGCAGGATACCGAGGCAACCACAATCACGTCGCTCCGCTCCACCAGCGCCGACGTGGCCCGCAGCCGCAGCCGCTCAATCTCCTCGTTGATCGAGGCGTCCTTCTCGATGTACAGGTCGTGTTCAGGCACGTAGGCCTCGGGCTGATAGTAGTCGTAGTAGGATACGAAGTACTCAACCGCGTTCTCGGGGAAGAACCCCTTGAACTCGCCGTAGAGCTGCGCGGCCAGGGTCTTATTGTGCGACATGACGATTGTCGGCCGGTTCAGCCGCTCAATGACATTCGCCATCGTGTACGTCTTCCCCGAACCGGTGACGCCCAGCAACGTCGCATACTTCGCGCCACTGCTGATGAACTCACACAACTTGTCGATAGCTTCGGGCTGGTCTCCTGACGGGCGGAATGGAGCAACAAGTTTGAACTGCTGCTGCCTTTCATCCATCAGCTAGCCTCTTTCCATCTGGCATTCTGCGATTTGCACTTTGCACTCTGCAGTCTGAATTGGCGGCGCAGCCGCTGCTGGCTGGTCGCCGGATGGCTTGAATGGTGCTACAAGTTTGAATCGGTCTGTCTGCTCAATCACAGCGAGATTCTAGGAGTATGCCGGGTCAGGTCAAGCAGCCGTCGGCTCTACTCGACGTCAGCGCCGGAGCAGGACGGATATGGAAAACTCACCCTTGTCAAAGAAGGTCCAGCGCCCGGGTGAGCCGGTGTAGCTGCGCTTGATCGAGTCAGCCGGCGTGGCAGCGGGAATCACGCTCGGCGCCCGCTGATCTCTGTAGCCACTGGTTGCGAGACTTGTCGGCCGTCCACTTGTATCAGCAGGTACCACGGAGACGTAAAACGCTCCGGAGTCCAGCCGTAAGGGTACGGTCAGATCGTGAACAACTGCGGGCCACGCGGCGGCCTCCAACATTGGTGACTGGTAGAGCAGGTTCCTACCATTACCACCATAGATCCTGAAACTGAAACTTGAATCACGCCATGGGAAGTTGGCATGTAGATAGAACTCCGCGCTGACCTTGTCTATGTGCAGTGGATAGCCAAATCCGAAGTCGCGCGGGTCGAATCTCACGCTCCTCTCTGGCCCCACCCAAGCAACCCAGCCCGGGTTGCCAGGTTTCGCATATGTGGCCCACACCGACTCG
>Ga0194125_10012032_pt1 | contig 11478 bp, 12 predicted proteins | sample TA2KigC250mmetaG_FD_148626 | JGI IMG/M metagenome (GOLD analysis project Ga0194125, IMG submission 148626) | Freshwater microbial communities from Lake Tanganyika, Tanzania - TA2015034 Kigoma Deep Cast 250m | ecosystem: Environmental > Aquatic > Freshwater > Lake | place: Tanzania: Lake... | reverse complement strand
GCGATGCATCGCCCAATGCAGCAATTGATTCAGGCGGGGGTGGCGGCAGGGGTACGCTGGAAGGCGCCGTGGTGCTGTCGTTGCTGCTCATGGCGTCCATGACAGTCACTGAGGTTACGACCAGAATCGCCATAGTGGGCGGGCTGTGTGGAATGAGTCTGTTGCTCTTGGGAGGATTTAGGTTCGCGCGACACCTCGCAGGTGGCAGTCATCGTGGTTTCTTGAAGTCCTTATCTGCAATTTCGCCAACGCGAAGTCCGAACGAGAAAACGATCACGGTGTGGCTTCTGCACTCGTGTTACCTGCTCTTCGTTGCCATCCTCAGCGGCATCGCATTAGGTGTCCTCGCATCACTCTTGCTCACAACTATTCTCAATACGATAGGTAAAGGGGTATAAGGCACATGTCGACGATTGATTTTGCCTCTATCAAGGCAATTGCCTTCGACTTTGACGGTGTGTTTACCGACAACCGCGTGATGATCAACGAAAAGGGTGAAGAGGCGGTGTTTTGCAACCGTTCCGACGGTCTCGGCCTATTGATGTTGCGCAAGGCCGGCATCCACATGATCATCATCTCCAAAGAGTGGAATCCGGTCGTTCTCGCTCGGGCCAAAAAGCTATCGCTCGATGTCATTCACAAGTGTGACGACAAGCTCCCCGTCTTGAAGGAATGGATGGCGAAAATCGGAACCACTGTCGACAACACGATCTTCATGGGTAACGACATCAATGATCTTGAGTGCATGGAGTACGTGAAGAATCCAGTCGCACCAAGCGACGCTCTTCCCAAGGTGCTCGCGTGTGCGGCGCTCGTTACACAGAAGCCCGGCGGGAAGGGTGCAATACGCGAACTCGCGGACGCCATCCTCATCGCACAGGGTCATGACCGCTACCAATAGCTCGTCGTTCTCGATACAAGGCCGAGCAATCGGTGCAGGTGTCGCGCCGCTCGTCATCGCTGAGATCGGTATCAACCACGAAGGTGACTTGGGTAAGGCACTTCGAATGGTTGATGACGCCAAGTTGGCCGGCTGTGAATGTGTGAAGTTCCAGTCGCATGTCATCGAAGACGAGATGATTCCGAATGACGTAGTTCCGGGCAATGCAACCGAGTCGATTTGGGACATCATGAAACGTTGTGCGCTCAACGAGGATGAAGAGCGCCAACTGAAGGCATACGTTGAATCAAGGGGAATGATCTTTCTCTCCACACCGTTCTCACGAGCTGCCGCTGAGCGGCTGCACGCAATGGACGTATCGGCATACAAGATCGGCTCCGGCGAGTGCAACAACTATCCACTCATCGAGCACATCGCCGCCTACGGCAAACCAGTGATTCTCAGCACTGGAATGAACGACGTCGCATCAATCACGCCCGCAGTCCGGATCTTCCGTAAACACAAGGTGCCCTATGCACTGCTGCACTGCACCTCGATGTACCCCACTCCTTACGACAAAGTGCGGCTTGGGGCGCTCGGTGAACTTCGTGCTGCCTTTCCTGATGCGGTTCTGGGTCTGAGCGACCATACGCTCACCAACTACACATGCCTTGCAGCCGTGGCGCTCGGCGCCTCAATCCTTGAACGTCACTTCACCAGTGACAAGTCGTGGCCCGGTCCAGATATCAACATCTCGATGGATCCCACCGAGCTCGCCGACCTGGTCAACGGAAGCCGGGCGATTCATCAGGCACTTGGCGGCACGAAGGCGATCCTGACCGAGGAGCAACCGACGATCGACTTCGCCTACGCATCGGTCGTATCGATCAAGCCGATCGCAAAAGGCGAGGTGCTCACCAAACAGAACATCTGGGTCAAGCGGCCCGGCACCGGAGAAATCCTCGCGGTTGACTTCGAACGATTGCTCGGCAAGGTTGCGGCGCGGGCAATTCCGCTCAACGCGCAACTTTCCTGGCAAGACGTCGTCTCGTGACCAAAAAGATCCTCTTTCTCACGGGGACGAGGGCCGACTTCGGCAAACTGAAACCCCTCATTCGCGGAGTAAGCGCCGACGCCGCACTCGATTACGTCGTGGTCGCAACGGGAATGCACCTCGACGACCGGTACGGCCGAACCGAAATCGAAATCACGAAGTCCGGATTCCGGCACCTCGTTTCCTTCTCCAACTCGGGTCCCGACGACGCGATGGACCTCACCTTGGCACGCACCATCACCGGACTGTCGCCGATCGTTCAGCATCAAGCACCCGACCTGCTCGTCGTGCACGGCGACAGAGTAGAAGCACTGGCCGGCGCAATCACGGGTTCGTTGAACAACGTGTTGGTCGCCCATGTGGAAGGTGGCGAGTTCTCAGGCACCGTCGACGAACTCATGCGTCATTCGGTGACCAAGCTCTCCCACGTGCACTACGTGGCCAACGAGGCAGCTCGCGATGTGGTGTTGCAGCTCGGTGAAAGCCCTGACTCCGTGTGGATGATTGGCTCCCCCGAGGTGGACATCATGCTCGGGTCCGACCTGCCCGATCTTTCCGAGATCCGCTCGTACTACGACATCCCATTCCCAGAGTTCGCACTCCTTGCATTTCATCCGGTGACTACCGAAGTCGACGACCTTCGCAATCAAACTCGTGCACTCTGTGATGCAGTCGGTCGAAGCGGTCTCGACTTCGTCGCGGTTTACCCGAACAATGACCACGGCTCATCGGTCATCCTCGACGAGCTCTTGCAGCTTGCAAGGCTTCCAACCATGCGACTGATTCCCTCGGTGAGATTCGAGGCGTTCCAAACGTTGCTGAAACACGCACAATTCATCGTCGGCAATTCGAGTAGTGGCGTGCGCGAGGCCGGGGTTCACGGCACACCGGCAATCAACGTTGGTTCGCGTCAGTCCGGACGCAACAGTCATCCGCTCATCATCGACGTCGATGCGCGGGCTGACGAGATACTGCAGGCAATCATCCAGGCCCGTTCGATGCCTCGAGCACCATCGATGGTGTTCGGTGATGGCAAATCAGCAGAACGATTCGTCGCATCGTTGCACTCCGACCGACTCTGGAGTACGTCCGTGCAGAAGGTGTTCCACCGCACATGAGTGACGGCAAGGTGACTGCATTCATTCCGGCCCGCGGTGGCTCGAAGGGCCTGCCACGAAAGAATCTGGTCCAGTTGTGCGGCAAACCCTTGATCGACTACGCGATCGATGCCGCACGCGACTCTGGGGTCGTTCATCGCATCATCGTGTCGACCGATGACCACGACATCGCCGCTCATGCGCGAAGCAAGGGATGCGACGTCCACGACCGTCCTGCACGGCTTGCGTCCGATACGAGCAGGGTCGTCGATGCAGTCATCGATGCGGCATCGACCTTGCACATTGACGACATCGACGTCGTCGTCGTTCTGCAACCCACGTCACCACTACGGGGCGTCGGCCACATTGTGCAAGCCCTCGACTTGTATCGCAGCTCAGCCCATGCAGTGGTGAGTGTCGTGGAATGTGAACACCATCCGTTGAAGTCGGTGACCGTGAGCGACGGTGTCCTGGCCCCCGCGTTCGCCCACGAGTACCTCGAAGCAAGTCGACAAGACTTGCCCAAGTTCTTTCGGCCGAACGGCGCGATCTACGTGGCAACGCTCGGCAGCGTTCGCGAGCATCGAACCCTCGTGCGTCCGGGTGCAGCGGCACTGGTAATGACCGCCGAAGACTCGATTGACATCGACGTATCTGCCGATCTCGAACACGCCGATGTCGTGCTACGGCATCGACAAAAGTGACGCTGCTCCGCACGATGCTGCATTTATGAAGCTCATCTGGCGACGACCACCTCGATCGAAAATCATCGTTTTTGATCGCTATGCGACGCAGGGACTCATCCCAATTCTGGATGCCGACACCTATTCCGTGTTCGAGAACCGAAGATCAGTGCTCCACATCGTCGCGTTGCTGCACATGCTGGTACGTGGTCGAGCATCCTGGCGCGACTACTGCATCAGCTACCTACGCCTGGCCAAGGCGCGCATCGTGGTGACGGGAATCGACTCCAATGCCACGTTCTATACGTTGAAGCACTCGTTGCCTGACGTGCGATTCATTGCCATTCAAAACGGAATCCGCGGTAATGGGTCTCCGGTGAAGAACGGAGACCTCTGGACCATGATCGCCGAGTCACCACACCAGCCACCTACCGTCGACATCATCGCAACCTTCGGGCGCGCACACTCCCGACAGTACGAACGACATGTTCGCTGCCGCACCGTGGAAGTTGGTAGTAGCAGAAGCAATCTCATCCCCGTCCGGACACCAGCGCAACGGCACGCGCGAAAACGCATCGGGTTCATCTCCAACTTCAGCGGGCAACCACACGAGGGAATCTTCCCCGACGGTTCCGCGAGCCCGATTGCGATGTACCTCGGCGCACGTGAGGTCAGCGCCAGAGAGTATTTCGCGGCCGACGCAACGGTCGCATCGATGGTTGCCGATATCTGCAACGCCAATGGATGGGACTTGCACATCCTCGGCCGACGAACTGCCGAGTTTCCGCATGAGCGTGCATTCTTTGCCCAGACCTGCGGTCGGGTTGCGCACGAGTTCTTCGCAAAAACCTCCGAAGAGTCGTCATACCAACGACTCGACGCCTGTGACCTCGTTGTCTCCATCGACAGCACGCTCGGATACGAAATGATTGCTCGCGGAACTCGTACGGTCTTTATTGCTGCACGCGCCATGCTCCTCGGTGGTGAAGAGTCGCGACAGTTCACGTTCGGATTTCCGGGCGCATTCGAATCTTCCGGTGCATTCTGGACCATGTCGGTTGACCGTGGGGAAATCGACGGGATGATGGCACGCGTCATCTCGATGAGCAACGATGAGTGGCAGAGGATCTCCGGGTTCGTGCGTGAAGAGTTGATAACCTTCGATGCCGACAATCGCAAGTTGCGAGCGGCGGTTCTCGACTCGTAAAACGGGTTCTCCGCCGACAGCAACTAGCCTTCATTGCAAGGTTTCGCGTAGATGGACGTCGTCATTCTCTGCGGTGGAATGGGCACCCGTATTCGGGGCGTCGACGACCAAGTGCCCAAGCCAATGATCAAGGTGGGTGATGATCCGATCCTCGTCCACATCATGCGGTTCTATGCGTCGTACGGACATCGGCGGTTCGTGTTGTGCCTCGGATACAAGGGCGATGTCATCCGCCAACACTTCGGGGTTCATGACAGCGGGGTCACGCGCGAGGTCGTCTACACCGATTCCGTTGGCGGAGAATGGCAGATAGTGCTTGCCGAGACCGGCGATGCATCAATGACCGGTGCGCGCGTCTCACGAATCAGATCGTTCGTCTCTGGCGACGACTTCCTCCTCACCTATGGTGACGGTGTCTCCGATGTTCCTCTGCCCGACCTGGTGCAGACGCATCGTTCGATCGGCTCGGTGCTCACTCTCACGGCAGTGCGCCCTCCGGCGCGATTCGGCGAAGTCAACTTCGGTACCGACGGTTTCGCCACATCGTTCAATGAGAAGCCGCAGGCTTCCGGTGGTCATATCTCGGGTGGATACTTCGCCTGCTCCAATCGGCTCTTCAACTATCTAACCGACGACGAGTCGCTCGTCTTTGAACGCCAGCCCATGAAAACGCTGGTTACCGAGCGCCGTCTCGGCGTGTATCAACACGACGGATTCTGGCAATGCATGGACACGCACCGCGACTGGGAATTGTTGAATGAACTTCTGCGCGAAGGCAAGGCACCGTGGAAACGCTGGTGAGTTCCCTCGCGCTCATGCGAGGTCGCCGCGTGCTCGTCACCGGGCACACCGGTTTCAAGGGTTCGTGGCTTTCGCATTGGTTGCTCGACGCAGGTGCACAGTTGCACGGCATTGCTCTGCCGCCACTGACGCATCCGAGTCTTTTCGACGAACTTGACTTGACCTCACGGATGAACAGCATCATGTGCGACATTCGAGACACGGCTGAACTTCGTCGCCACTTCGATGCCATTCAGCCCGAGGTCGTGTTCCATTTGGCGGCACAAGCACTCGTCAAGAAGTCGTACGAAGATCCACATGGCACATTCACCACCAACGTGCTCGGCTCACTCAACGTCCTCGATGCCGTACGTCATACGGCATCTGTTCGAGCCCTCGTCTACATCACTTCAGACAAGTGCTACCTCAACCGTGAACTTACCCGCGGCTATCACGAAGAAGATGAACTCGGCGGGGCTGATCCGTACAGCGCATCGAAGGCGGCAGCCGAGATGTTGTATCACAGTTACGTTCCGTCGTTCTTTTCTGGTCGTGACAATCTCGCGGTTGCAAGTGCGCGCGCCGGCAACGTGATCGGTGGCGGTGACTGGTCGGCCGATCGTCTCGTGCCTGATTGCGTCCGCTCACTCACATCTGCAACTCCCATCGTGTTGCGACGACCTGAAGCCACCCGACCGTGGCAACACGTGCTCGAGCCGCTTTCGGGATACCTCACGCTGGCGGGCAACTTATTGCAGTGTCGGGTGACGAGCGGTGAATCATGGAACTTCGGCCCACGTGAGAACGACGTTCACACGGTGCACGATGTCGCGCAACGTTGCGTCGAGATGTGGGGTTCGGGCCGGGTCATCGTCGACCGCGCCCAGCAAACGATGCACGAAGCGACGTTGCTGCAGCTCAACTGCAAGAAGGCAGCAGAACGACTGCATTGGTCACCGCGCTGGGATTATGAGACCACGATTGACCGCACAGTCGGTTGGTATCGACGCCGACACGAGGGTAGCGATGCAACGCATCTCGTTCGCGACGATATTGCCCGCTATACGGCCGCGAAGTGAGTTCACTTGGCAACATGATCCACGATGTCGTCCTCACACCCCTGGCCCGCATGGGCAACGAACAAGGCACGGTCTCACGCATGCTGCGAGCCACCGACCCTGTCTTTCGACGGTTTGGTGAGATCTACTTTTCTTCGGTGCCACCGCACATCGTCAAAGACTGGCGCTTGCACCGATCACTCACGATGAATCTGGCCGTTCCGCTCGGCACCGTTCGTTTCGTGCTCTTCGATGATCGCGACGGTTCTGCAACGCGTGGCACAACGAGTGAGTATGTGCTGGGCGACGATAACTACCAACTGCTCACCATCCCAAATGGAATTTGGACGAGCTTCGGCAATCTGTCGAACACTTCTGCGCTGGTCGCCAACTGTGCTTCCGAGCCGCACGACCCCACCGAGATCGTGCGTAGGACACTCGATGATCCCCCGGTGCCGAACGCATGGCGGTAGGGCGCGAGCCACGCCTCGTACTCGTCACGGGGGCAACAGGTCACATCGGGTCACGACTCACCGCCCAACTGGCGCAACGTGACGATGTCCGACTTCGAATGGTCGTTCGACGTATGCCCGATGATGACGTTGCCTCACGCGGCGAGGTGGCTGTCGGCGACTTGACCGACGTCGCACTCTGCACCAAGGCGGTCGCAGGTTGTGATGTCGTCGTTCATCTTGCAAGTGTGCCGTCCGATGCCAACGACGCGAATGTTGCGGTCTCCATTCACGAGTCGATGGCCAGAAATCTGCTGAATGCTGCGGCTTCCTCGGGTGTGTCACGATTCGTGCACTTCTCGACCATTCATGTCTTCGGAGCCGCACTGCGCGGCACCATCAGTGAAACCACGCAACCCGAGCCGCATACGCCTTACGGTCGGGCTCATCTTGCAGCTGAGCACATCGTCGGGGAATTCAATGACGATCGTTTGTCCACGGTCATATTGAGGTGTACAAACGGCTACGGAGCAAGTTCGTCGAGCCACGATGCACCGTGGTCACTGGTTACCGGCGACCTGTGTCAGCAGGCCCTACGCGGGACGACGCTGCGCCTCAACACACACGGGAGACATCAGCGTGACTTCATCACCCTCACCGACATCGTCGACGCCATCACCCACTTCGCGCTTACCAACTCGTCTCGAGGACTCGTGCTGCTTGGTTCAGGTCGCACCATCACCCTGAAAGAATTCGCCGAAGTCGTGGCAGGGCGCGCGCGTCACTTACTCGGTCGTGGCTATGTGATCGAAACTCAATCCAATGACACGACACCTGCAGTCACCTACTCACTCGACATTCAACACCTGCGAGACTGTGGCTTCGTGCCGAAAAACGATGTTTCATCCGAAATTGATGACCTGCTCCGAGCAGCATCAGTGAGGATGGTGTAACCCGTGAGCCTCGTCGATGTCGTGATTCCCACGTACAACCACGCGCCCATGATGCGTGAGGCACTTCGCTCGCTCGTTGCCCAGACCGAACATCGATGGCACGCGTACATCGTGAACAATCACTCCACTGACGACACCATGCAAGTAATCGAGTCGTTTGCTGATCCGCGAATGACGTGCATCAATTTCGCCAATCATGGCGTCATCGGAGCCTCGCGCAATACGGGTATCACCGCAGGGAAGGCCGAGTTCGTCGCATTCCTCGATTCCGACGACATCTGGTACCCCGACAAACTTGCACGAGTGCTCGCGGCATTCGCGCCAGGTGTCGACCTCGTATGCCACGCCGAACGCTGGGTCGAAACCGACGGTACGGCACGCGTCGTCGAATACGGCAGCGGAGGCCGAGACAATTACGACGCTCTGTTGTTCGACGGCAATGCACTTTCCACCTCCGCCGTCACGATGCGTCGGTCTTTGCTCGAACTCGTGCACGGGTTTGACACCGACCCAAGCATCGTCACCGCCGAGGACTACGACTTGTGGCTGCGTGCCGCGCGCAATGGTGGAAGGCTCGTCTTCTTGCCACAGGCTCTTGGCGAATTCAGGCGTCGTCATGGCAGCGAAAGTTCGCGTATCGCCCGCAACGCCGAGGCCGAACGGACAGTACTGCGCAAACATTTCGCAGGTGTTGGCGCTTCGCGCACGAAACTTCGACAACGCAGGCGCTTTGCCCTCGTTGATTACGGTGCTGCCCGTAGCTACCAACGCGACGGCGAAGTGGCAAAGTCTTGGGCTGCTCTTCTTCGCTGCATCGCCACCTACCCGATGCTCCTTCGACCATATGCAGCTCTTGCGTTGCTGGTGCGCGACACGATCATCCGCCGGGGCACCCGTGTCTGACTGGAATCGCTCGTACTATTCGTTCGCCCGATTCGCTTTCCTCGACGCGCTACGCATCTGCGGTGTCAAGCAAGGCGATTCGGTATTGATGCCGTCGTACATCTGCCGAGACGTGCTCGCACCCGTTCATGCCCTCGGGGCACATGTCGAGTTCTACGACGTCGACCGACAACTGCGACCACTTCTTTTTGGCGGCGGTCGATCTGTCAACACTTCGTCGGTGCGGGCAATCTTGGCAGTTGATTACTTCGGGTTCCCACAGCACCTCGATGAACTCCTGCAGCTCGGCAACACACTCGGTGTGCCGGTCATCGAAGATAACGCTCACGGCTACCTCAGTGTCGACTCGCACGGCACCCCCCTCGGACAGCGCACCGGAATCGGGTTCACCAGCTTCCGTAAGACACTGAGGGTCGTCAACGGAGCCCTCCTTGATGTTGACGCGAGTATCTTCCCCGCATTCGCAGACACGATCGATTCACCACAACCCGAGCACTCGGCGTTGCCCTTGACGTTTCGAATCCGTCGAGTTACGGGAGCACTCGAGCGAGCCACCCACTTGCCACTACTCAACGCTTCGCGAGCCGCCGTCAGAGCAGTGCGACGCGCCTTCGATCGTCCTGAAATCCCCGTTTCGCTCGAGTCGGAAACCGTGATGCCCGAGCATCGGGCAATTCATGCCAATTCACTCGCAACACTTCGTGCGCTCAACGATCAGAACGAAGCTCGACGCCGCAGAGACCTCTTCGAAGTCGTGGCCGATCGCCTTCGCAATGCCAACTATTGCCTCGTCTTCGATGCGTTGACATCTGGCGTCGTTCCATGGTGCGTTCCTTTCTTTGCACACACCGCTGATCTCGCCAAGGTACGACATGCTCTGCGGGGTCTCGGTTTGGAAATTTTTCAGTGGCCGGATCTGCCTGATGTCGTGCGACGCGACTGCCCGAATTTTTATCTTGATGTGCATGTCGTCAGTATGATGAGATGATGTTTGTCGTCGCTCACGAGAGCGACTCACAATGGGATGACCGCCTGGATCGGGTCTCGATAGCCACAACAAGCACCGATCGAATCGGTGCGTGGACGCCCTACAACTATTCGGGTTGGGCGCGAGTAAAGGCTCTTGACGGTTGGCAGCCAATCCGTCTCAACCGCGCGGATGGTTCACCGCTCACCCAAGTGCTCGTTCGCAAGAAGGGTGGTGTCGTCGCTGCGACATATTGTCCGGGCGGTTTCCTCGGTGCCGAGCCCGTCAATGCGGCGAAGTTCTCCGAGCTGCTCAGAGCAACACTTCACGTACGGGTGCTCTATGCACGGGTACATATGCTCACCCCCACCAAGTTCGTCGAACCGGCACTCGAAGGCGTGGGTTGGCATCGTGCGCGAAGCATGCTCAGCTCAGGACGGTCGTTGAAACTTCGCCTTGACGCAAGCGAAGAATCACGCCAAGAGTTGCTGTCGTTCAATTGGCGCCGAAATCTCCGCCGTGGCGAGCGACACGAGAACATCGTCTCTGTCGTTGAGCGACCCAATGCCACCGAGATCGCCTCACTGCACGACGAACTCGAACAACTCAAAGGTGATCATGTCAACACATGGGAGTCGAGTCTCCCCCATGTCGAGCGGTTCATCGAAGGTTTCGGCTCCCGATTGGTGGTGGTCAAGTGCGTGAGCGCGCAGGGCAACCTGCGTGCAATTCGCGGCGCAATCATCACCGGTGGTTGCGCCTACGACATGCTCGCTTCAACCTCTGCCGAAGGTCGCAAGCACTACTCGTCGTACGTCACGTTCTGGGCCCTCGCGAACGAGTTGGCGCGACGCGGAGTTGTTCGCTACGACCTCGGTGGTGTCGACGAGGTCAAGAATCGTGGGGTCTTTGACTTCAAGCACGGCACTGGCGCTATAGGTATTGACTACGGCGGCGAATTCGAAGCTGCGATTCCTTCGGCCAGCCGAGGTCTGCTCAGTAGCCTGATATCACGGCTCCGCTAACAATTTGGAGCCGCAATCGGCTCATGCGACGCAACAAGCACCGCCTCGCTCGCGCACTTGCTTCCGTCGTCGCACCCCTTACCACACGATCAGACCACTCAAGCCGCCGCGTTCTGATGTTCCACGGCGTCGACGACATCAATGTCGACGCTGATCACGATCTATACAACCACTCGCGCGAAGCATTCATCGCACACATCGATGCACTGCAGCAATGGGCCGAACGGCATCAACTATCGTTCGTTGCCTTCGACGGTAACAACGAGCCGGGTTTGTGCCTCACCTTCGATGACGGTTATGCATCGATTGCTTCGATGGTTGCGCCGCTGCTCATCGAACGTTCGATACCGTTCCACGTATTCATATCGGTTGGTCTCGTCACGGACGAGCGTGATACGCACCTTTCGCACTCTGACATT